>Ga0307374_10002528_pt1 | contig 32390 bp, 31 predicted proteins | sample OX3MG_FD_202532 | JGI IMG/M metagenome (GOLD analysis project Ga0307374, IMG submission 202532) | Soil microbial communities from Risofladan, Vaasa, Finland - OX-3 | ecosystem: Environmental > Terrestrial > Soil > Coastal area > Acid sulfate soil | place: Finland: Risofladan, Vaasa | collected... | reverse complement strand
CTCGAGCCATGGACGCCAGCGAGCAGAAGCTGCATCTGGCGGTTCAACGCGCTGTACTGGCAGGCGCTGGCCAGCTGGGAGCAGGCGACAGGCCGGGAGTACGAGCAGGCGCTCCCCGGCGGTCAGAGCGACGCGCGCAACGCCGAGGCCGCCCGGGATCTGATCGGGGAGCTGCTGGCGGTGTGGGACTCACTCGACGCCAGGCATGCACTGCCCGACCAGCTCTACGTCGTCGAGCTCGGCGTCGGGAACGGCGGGCAGGCGCGCACCTGGCTGGACACCTTCGCCGAGCTCGACCGCCGGCACGGCCGTGACTACTACCGCCGGCTGCACTACCTCATGGGCGACTACTCGGCGCACGTGCTCGACCGGGCCTGGCAGCAGGTCGCGCACCACGGCGACCACGTCAGCGCCCTGGTGCTCGACGCCAGCCGCCCGCAGCGCACGCTCGGATTCCTGCGCGGAAAGGCGTTCTGCGTCTACATCTCCAACGTCTATGACAACCTGCCGACCGACGAGCTGGCCAGCATCGCAGGCCGGCCGTACCTGGTCGAGGTCCGCGCCTACCTGCGCGACGACGATGCGACGCGGATCGCGCGCCGGCTGCGGATCCCGAAGGCGAAGCTGAGCACCATGATCGACCGCCTGCTCAGGCTTGGTCCCGACCTGCTGGCTGAGACGGCCCCCGATCAGTTCCCCGATGTCGAGCGCGCGGTGTCGCTGTGGCGCGACGTCTGGGCCGTCCTGTACCTGCAGGAGCGCTACGCCCCGCTGGACGGCCTGGACACGTATCAGGTGGCACCCTCGGTGACCGGCGAGGTACTGCGCCCCCTGCTGGAGGGCGCCGGGGAGATCAGGATGCACGTCAGCAACGGTGCGCTCGCGAGCTTTACCCAGACACTGCCGCTGCTGCATCCCTTCGGCCGGCTTGCCTGTCACGACCTCTTCCTGACGCATCCCGCCGCCTACCACGCCGGGTTCTACGGTCCCGGCAAGTACGACGGCTCGGTCGTCAACTGGGTAAACGGCCCGCTGCTCCAGCTCGCCGGCAACAGGCGCGGCTTCGACGTCCAGATCATGCCCTTCAGCGGGCGCCCCGAAGCGAACGTCAGGACCCTCGTCGCCCAGGTGCGGGACTGAGCGCATGCTGCTGCCCACGACGGTCGTCGGCTCGTACTCGGTACCCGAGTGGCTGGAGCGGCTGAAGACAGACTTCTACCAGCGGCGGATCAGCGCCCAGCACCTGCGGGAGATCCATGACGTCGCGATCAAGGCAGCGCTGAAGGACCAGGAGCTGGCCGGCCTGGACATCGTCTCCGACGGCGAGCTGAGGCGCGACAACGACATCGACTACCTGCTGGCCCGCATCCCCGGCGTGGACATCCCGCACCGGGCCAAGACCGACTACTACGACTACTACGAGGCGCAGGTGACCAGGCCGCTGCCTGAGCCAGGGACGATCGCGCCCGGTCTCGCCGCCGACTTCGCCTTCACCAGGGCGCACACCACCCAGCCGATCAAGTTCTCGTTCACCGGCCCGTTCTCGCTGTCGCGCCGGATTCGAGACCTGGCGTACGCCGATCCCGCCGACCTCGTGCGTGCCCTCGCCAGGTGGCTGAACGGCCAGGCGGCCGAGCTCGCCGACGCCGGGGCCGAGCTGCTCCAGATCGACGAGCCCTTCCTGGCTGGTTACCCGGAGGCCGCCGAGCTGGCGGTGGAGGCCGTGAACACCGTCACCGCAGGAGTCAGGGCGACGTGGGCTCTGCATGTGTGTTACGGAAACCGCTACTCCAGGCCGCTGTGGGAGGGGCACTACGACTTCCTCTTCCCTGCCGTCTTGTCCGCCCGTGTCGACCAGCTGGTGCTCGAGTTCGCCCGCAAGGGCCCGGACGACCTGCGCCTGTTCCGGCAGTACCCGTGGAACCGCGGCGTCGGCCTCGGCGTCATTGACGTGAAGAGCTCCGACGTGGAGTCCGCTGACCTCGTCGCCTCGCGGATCCGCCGCGCGCTGGAGTACGTACCCGCTGAGCAGCTGACGATCAACCCGGACTGCGGGCTGCGGCACCTGACAGCGGAGGTGGCGCGGGCCAAGCTCAGGGCACTGGTCGCCGGCACCGGCCAGGTACGGCAGGAACTGGCACGGACATAGCCGGGCCGCATAACCACGGCGATTACGCTAGGTAATCGTCTGCTTGGCGAGTATGTTCTACTTGCGCGGGGCAGTGACGGGGAGGCACGTGCTGGACGTGACCGATCGTGCTGGCGCACGACATCAGGGCGGGTTCTGCGTCGCTGGCGCGCGCCCCTGCGCCGCAGCATGACCAGGTTCGCCTTCCGGCTGTATGTCGCCGGGCAGACCGAGCGCTCCCTGGCGGCCGAGGCGAACCTGCGGATGCTCTGCGAGTCTTTCCTGCCCGGCGGATACGAGCTGGAGGTGATCGACGCCGTCGAGCAACCGGGTGTGGCCGAGGAGCAGCGGATCCTGGCCACCCCGACCGTCCTGCGGCTCGCCCCGTCTCCCGAGCGGCGGGTGATCGGCGACCTGACCGACCACCGGCGCGCGGCGCGCGCCCTCGGCCTGCCGACGGAGTCCGATCGGGTCGACGGCATACCGCCCGGAGGCCGACATGGCTGACGTGGGTCCGATCGAACGGCTCCGCACCGGGATCGGTGGTTTCGACCAGGTCGCGCTGGGCGGACTGCCCGCGGGCCGGTCGACGTTCGTCGGCGGCACGACGGGCAGCGGCAAGACCCTGTTCGCCGTCGAGTTCCTCGCCAGGGGGATACTCCTGTTCGGCGAACCAGGGGTCTTTATCACCTTCGAAGAGACCGCCCAGGACATCCGCCACAATTACGCCTCGCTCGGCTTCCCGATCGCCCAGTGGGAAGAAGCCGGCGCCCATCGCGTGTCGGTCAACTCGCTCAGCGCGGTCTTCACCCGGTTCGCCGACGGCGGCCTCGTCCGGCACGAGATGCACCGGATTGACAAGGCCCTGACAGCGCTCGTATGGCTCTTCACCATCGACCCGCGCGACGGGCTCGTCATCATCCCGCTCCCGTTCCTCAACTACCCGTCCGTACCTGCGTCACAGGTCCGGGTGAGCTCGGGCATTACCGACCTGGACCAGATGTGCGGCGGCGGACTCTACAAAGACGCGATCGTCCTGCTAGCCGGGCCAAGCGGCGCGGGAAAAACGCTGACCGCCCTCAAGTTCATCGCGGCCGGCCTGGCGGCCGGCGAGCCCTGCCTCTCGTTCGCCTTCGACGAGGGCAGGGAGCAGCTGCGGCGAAGCGCCAACGGCTGGGGAATCGACCTGCGCGGCGCCGAGGAGTCGGGGTTGCTCCGCGTCGAGTGCGACTACCCGGAGGTGGCCTCAGTCGAGGACCACTTCCTGCGGATCAGGCGCGCTATCGAGGACCTTGCCCCCGGCAGGCTCGTCATCGACACCCTGTCCGCGCTGGAGCGCATCGCCTCGCCGCGCGCGCTGCTCGATTTCGTGATCGCCGTGGTTGCGGTTGCCCGTCAGCACGGGATCACGGCCTTGCTGACGTCTATGCCCGCCGCGCCGCTCACTCCGGAGATCAGGCCGCTGATCGCGGGCGAGCTCGCCGGCCTGACGGACGTGGCGATAACGCTCTCCTATTACGAGCTGGCCGGCGAGATCCAGCGCGCGATCGCCATCATCCAGACGCGCGGCTCCGCGCACGACCCCCGCGTCCGCCGGGCGACCATCGATGGCGACGGAATGCATATCCGGGAGCCGATCCCCGGCATCACCAGCGTCCTGCCTGGCGCCGCCGCTCTGACATTCCCCTATCGGTCAGCCGACTCCCCAGGATCGCGGGGTCCGCAGCCCGATGGCTGACCGCGCTGCCGGACAGGGAGGCGGAAGGCAGGGCGCCACGGGCCGCCCCAGCTCAGCGCTCCCTGATGACCTCAGCAGGCTGATCGTCGCCGCCTCGGCAGACGGAATCGTCGTAGTAGACGACCACGGAACCATCAGGCTGTGCAACCGGGCCGCGCAGAGACTGCTCGCCCGGCCGGCGAAAGACCTGATCGGCAGCCAGTTCGGGTTCCCTGTCGTCGCTGGCCGGTCGGCGGAGGTGGAGCTCAGGCTGCCCGGCGGAGGCGAGCGGGTGGTCGAGATGCGGACCACCAGCACGAAGCTGGACGGCGAGCATCTGCAGATCGTGGCCCTGCGCGACGTGACCCTCCGCAAGCAGGCCGAACACGACCTTGAGACGGCTCTGGAGCAGCGGAACGCCGTACTGGCCGTCGCCGCCCACGAGCTGCACAGCCCGCTCGCGGCGATCGGTGTCCTCGCGCACGTGCTCGCTGACCAGCAAGCCTCGCAGGCCACGATGCACCCAGCGCAAGTCGCCCAGATTATCGACCGGATCATCGGCCTGACCAGCCGCCTCCAGCTGCTCGTCGACCGGCTCCTGACGGCGGCACGGATCGACGCGGCGGGCGGCATCCGCCCCGCCCCTGAACGCGTCCCTGTGCTCGAAGTGATCATGGAGCAGCTCGCGCACATCGAGCCGAAGCCCGAAGACGTCCATGTCTCCTGCAAGCCCGGCCTGATCGCGCTCGCCGACCGGTCTGAACTCTCGATCATGCTGGCCAACTACCTGGACAACGCCCTTGCCTACGCCAGCCCGCCGATCGAGGTGCGAGCCGCCGCACGTCACGGCCGGGCGGAGATCCGGGTAACCGACCACGGGCCAGGGGTGCCGCCATCCTTCGCCCCTGATCTGTTCGAGCGATTCACCCGCGCTCCGGCGACCGGGCAGAGAGCGGAGGGAACCGGACTCGGCCTGTGGATCGTCCGCACCTTTGCCCACGCGAACGGCGGCGCCGCATGGTACGAGCCGGGCGACGGCGAAGGCTCGGCCTTCTGCCTCGACCTGCCGCTCGCCCGGGCTCCGGCTGCTCGGCGGCATTAGCCGGTCGCTTGCACAGCCCGCCCCCTCAGCTGGGTATATGTCGCGGTGGGACCGGGGAAGTAAGGGGCAGCAGATGACGGCAGTCCTGGTAGTGGAGGATCAGCAGGCACTCGCGTCCGCGCTCGAGGTCGCGATCGCAGCCCAGCCTGACCTGGAATGCCTGGGCTCGGCGGGGACAGTCGACGACGCGCTCGAGCAGATAGCCCGTCATATCCCCGATGTCGTGCTGATGGACCTTCAGCTGCCAGGCGGCAACGGCATCGAGTGCACCAGGCAGATCAAGGCGTCCCATCCTGAAGTCAGCGTTCTCATCCTGACGGCGGAAGCCACCGCGAGCAAGCTCGCGGCGGCAGCGGCCGCCGGCGCCACCGGCTTTTTCACCAAGGGCAGCTCGTTCGCCGACATCCTCGATGCGATCAGGAACCCCGTGGGCGGAAAGATGGTGATCGAAGGCACGACGCTCCGAGCTGCGGGACGCCGAACCCGGGCCCGGCGGACCTGCGGCAGTGCCCGCGCAGGCCGGACCCGAGCAAGACTGGGCCCGGCTGACCGCCAGGGAGCAGGAGGTTCTTGCCCTGATGGGCGAGGGACTCGACCCCAGGGCCATCGCGGAACGGCTCGTCGTGAGCCTCCACACGGCGCGCGGCCACGTCAAGAGCGTCATGACGAAGCTCGGCGCGCACAGTCAGCTCGAGGCCGTCGTCGTAGCGACCAGGTCGGGCCTCCTGCCGCACGATGGTTCGGCGTCCGCACACTAATGCCCGCTGACCTGCTGGCCTCCCACCATATGGGGGGTGCGATCGGACCATCTGAGGGTCGCGGCCAGCGCTGGACGGTCATAGCTTAGATGATGTGTGCGACGAAGACTCGCACACGGCGTTTCCTCGCGAGCCGTGCGGGACATCGGGTAGGGGGACCCGAAAGTTCCCGGTGAGCCGGGGGAACAGCCGGTCAGGTGGGCCAGGAAGCGCCGCGTGCGAGCCTGCACGTCGATGGATCGCTAGCGGGCAGCGTTCGGGTGATACGGGGGTACGCCCGAACCTTGGTCTACCTGATCGGCGTCTACTGATCTTTTCGTTCTCGCATCCCCTTTCGTTCTCACCCCGCTGACGAGGCGACGGCAAGGTCGTCGAGTTCGGACTGCAGCAGCCCGGCGAGCGTGTCCAGGTCCGGGTGGCGGTCGGGGTCAGCCACCACGACCACCACGAGGGTGCCGGCATAGGACATCACCCCGAAGCTGAGCGTGACGTTTCCCGCGATGTCGGTGACCGGGATGACATCGGCGATCACCGCGCCGGCGAACCTGAACTGATCGGCGGGCCCTCGCAGGTTGGTAACGAAGACGTTGACGAGACGCTGCCGGTTGATCAGCCAGCGCAGCAGGCCAAGGGCCGCGAGCGTGCGGAACGCCGGCCGGAGCAGGCCAGCGGACGCGGCCCGGCTCGCCGTCTTGCGTGCCCTGGTGGTCGCCGCGATCTGCTCGATCTGCTCGCTCCGGTCGCCGTGCGCGGGCAGCCGCACCGGCATGACCCCGATCTGGTTGCCAAGCTGAGTCGCGGTGGTCGCGGGCCTGCCGGTCACCATCACCGACGCGACGAGATCCTCCATCCTCTCCCCCCTGCTGGCGAGAAGGGACCGCAGCACGCGAGCCACCGCCGCCAGCACGACGTCATTGACCGTCGCCCCGTGCGCGTGCGCGCACGCCACGATCCCGCCGAGCTCGGTCCGCGTGACGAGGATGCGCCTGGCCGGCCCGGTAGCAGCGTTCAGCATCGTCCTGGCTGGCCGGATCAGATCCGCCGGGTTGAGCTCGGCTAGGGCCGGACGCACTCTGCCGAGCACGGCAGCCGGATGCGCCAGCGCCCTCAGCCGGGAGCCGAGCGCGTCGACGGCGAGGTCGCGGCGGGACGGCGCGGGCCGGGGGAACGGCGCGGGCGCCGGGCTGGGAGCGCCGTCGACCAGGCTCGCCAGCACCGCGAGGCCGCCGATTCCGTCGGCGAGCACGTGGTGGAAGACCACGATGATCGCTATCCGCCCGCTGGTCAGCCCGGTCACGAAGGTCGCGGACCACAGCGGTCGTGACCACGGCAGCGGCTGCGTCGCGGTCGCGGCCACCGTCTCGAGCAGGGCAGCGTCGTCACCGGGCGGCTGGCACGCCACCGACCGCACGTGTGCCCCGATGTCGAAAGCCTGGTCGTCAATCCAGATCGGGCGCCCGCAGCCGAGCGGTGCCCGGACGAGCCGCTGCCTGAGCCGTGGCACCGCCGTTATCCGCGCCGCCATAGTGGCCTTGGCGGCCGCCAGGTCGAAGTCCGGGCCTGCGTCCAGCACCAGGACCGCGCCCGCCTGCATCGGCGCCGGACCGACATCGCTGGCCAGCAGCATCAGGTCATCGGGGCTGGCCCGCCCGATCAGCGCAGCGCCGTCAGGCACCGGGCACCCGCCCCCGGGCACCTGCGCACGAGCGGAGCGGGCGCGTCATTCCTGAGCAGCCAGCGCCTTGCGCGGATGACTGCCGTCGACGTAGCCGACGAACGGCGGGTAGATGTTGTAGCCGAGCAGTTCCTGGAGCCGGGGCTCGAGCCGCCGGACTGTGCTGCGGGGCACCGCCAGGCAGTGGTTCTCCTGCGGCCGCAGCCACGCCGCGGCGTACTCCAGGATCACCCCGAGCCGCGGCCGGCTGGTGCGGTTCGCGCCGCCGCCGTGCCAGAGGCTGCCCAGGTAGAACATCGCCGAGCCAGGCGACATGGTGGCGACGCTGACCGGGTCCCCGCCGGCCGGCTGCCGGCCTGGTTCCCACTGGTGGCTGCCCGCGATGAACCTGGTGGCACCGTTCTCCTCGGTGAACTCGTCCAGCGGCCACATGGTGTTGACCACGACGGGCGGATGGGGCTGCGGGATCGGGTAGATCATGTCATCGGTGTGCAGTATCTGCGCTTTCTCGCCCGGCCCGATCCTGATGCCGACCGGGGCGCTGAGCTGATAGTGCCCCAGTACCTGGTCGAGGACCTCGATCAGCAGCGGGTGGGTAGCGGCCTGATCGAACGTCCTGGTCTTGGCGAACAGCGCGTAGATCCGCTGGGTCGAGAATCCCTCGAACGCGTTGCGGCCCGTCCTGGTCGCCTCGAGCACCCGGCCGAGATCTGCCCGCGCGGCCTGGACGTCCCCGTCGGACATCATGCCGTCCACGACCACGTAGCCGTCGTCGATCACGCGGCGCGCGACCTCGAGTCCGGTAGAGTCCGCCACCCGCAGCGGCTCCGTCACCGGGATCCTTTGAGCGGGCGGCGCCTGCGGCCCGCCGACGGCAGCCGCCTGGTCGGCCGCGATCCCCCGGCCGACCGGATCGCGCCCGCGGACCGCCAGGACAGCAGCGACCAGCGCGACATCCCGGACAGGATCGAGGCGACGCTCATCGCGGAGCCGACGGAAAAGACCGAGGCGAACGAGCCGGCCGAGCCGATCGACAGGATCGAGCCACTCGACCCGATCGACAGGATCGACCCGCTCGACCCGATCGACAGGATCGAGCCGCTGGACCCGATGCTCAGGATCGAGTCCGAGGCGGCCGGCGAGCGGGCTGAGCCGTCGTCAGAGGGCATGCGGGCATTCTCGCAGCGTTGCCCCGCCGGCACCAGCAGGCGGGTGTCCCGCCGCTGCGCGCGACGGGACGGCAGGCTAGATGCTCGCGATCGCTGGCTGCTCGCGGCCGGCCGGCTCGGCGGCGGCAGCGACGGGCAGCAGGAGTGCGCATTCCTGATCCGCCCCGTGCAGGATCCTGATCTCGACCGGGACGAGACCTGTCGCCGTCGCCGCGGGTTCCCCGGTGCCGGTGTTGCGGAGGAAGCGCGGGTGAGCGCCGCCCGATAGCTGGACCCGCAGCCGGTGACCCGCGGCGAAACGCCAGGCGGGCGCGCTCATCGGCACCGTGATGGCGGACCAGTCCGCAGGTGCGGCCGCCGAGCCCGCGGCCGCGCCGACCTCGTGCCGGACCAGCCCGTCGCAGATGTTCCGTGAGTTGCCGCGCGGGTCGACGTCGCACAGCCGCGCGAAGATGTCGAAGTGCGGGCTGCTGCCGCGGACCCGGAGCGTCACGCTGACGGGGCCGATCACCTCGAGGTCTTCGGCGAGCGGCGAACCGGTGAAGACCAGCACGTCAACACGGGCCTCCAGCGCGTTGTTGCGCCTCATGCCCGCGTTGCGCGCGTTGAGCACCGGCCCGCCGACCGACGGAGTGGGATCCGCCGGGTCATACCGGAAGGACGACTCCGACCGCTGACCAGGCACACCGGCGCTCAGCATCCCGTCCGCGCCGAGGTGCCAGGGCTGGGCTGGGCCGGCCGGCGGTGGCCAGTCGGGCAGGTCGCGCCATTCGTCGCAGCCGCCGACGTGTACCCGGACGGCGTGGTCAGGATCGCTGCCGGGCTCCTCGGCCAGGTGCGCCCGCAGCCAGCGGAGCGCGTCGGCGAAGACGACGGGCCAGCCCTTGCCGAAGGAGGACGTGTGCGACCACGGCCCGACGAGCAGCGACACCTGACGGCCCGCCTCGCGGAGCCGGCCGTACTGCACCAGGGTCTGGTCCAGGCAGATGTCATCCCAGCCGCTGACCAGGCTGACCGGGACCGGCTCCTTGCCGAGCGCGGCTGCCAGGCCGTCCCAGTATGGGTCCGCCCGGTCTGGGTGGGTCAGCCACTGCTCGAAGAAGCCGACCCGGTGGCCGAACGCCGCGGGGTACGCGTCGATCAGCGGCATCGTCCGCCCGATCCGGCGGTAGTGCCGCAGAAGCCGCAGCATCGCGCGGAAGAGCCGCCCGAATCCGTATGGCGAGCAATGGCTGGTCCCCGTGAACCTCGGAGGGGTCCGCCGGAGGCGGCTTCACCGACGCCGCGCCAGGGCTGGGGCGGAGCGGAGCGGGGCGGAGCGGGGCGGAGCGGGGCGGAGCGGGGCGGAGCGGAGCGGAGCGGGGCGGAGCGGAGACTACCGGCTCGAGCTGTTCGTGGTGGGACGAGACGGAGCGCTCTGGCACAAGTGGCAGACGGCCGCGAGCAACGGCTGGTCGGCCTGGGCCTCGCACGGCCATCCCTAGCCGCGGAGCGCGCCGCGGCCCCGCGCCCCGGCATCCCGCCGCGATTCCTGCCGCCTCGCCGGCGACCGCTAGTCCCAGCGCTGCGCCTTTCCGTCGTTGAGCGAGCCAGGCTCGTCGGGTACGACGCAGAACAGCAGCCCGGCCGGGTCGCTCATCACCCACCAGGAGTGCGCCTTGAACTGCCGCTTAGCGCCGAGTGCTTCGAGCCTGGCGACCTCGGCCGCCAGATCGTCGGTGTGGATGTCGACATGCATACGAGGCAGGCCGCCGCCGATCCGCTGGACAAGCATGCCGAGATTGTGGCCGTGCAGGTCGGCCCCGTGGTACTCGGGAAACCGGCCGAACTGGGTGAGCTCGAGGCCCATCACTCCCTGCCAGAACTCGAGTTCGGGCTGGTGGACGTCCTCGGGCACGTCAATGACGATCTTGGCAAGCCGGCTGTAGTGGGTCACGGGGCAATACTTTAGGCCAGCTTGGGTCGCATGCGGCGGTGCGCTGGCGTGCCCGCGGCATCGCGGGCCATGATTGCCTCGTGCTGTCCACGCCCGGAAGTCCTCGCCGCCCGGCTGCCGGGGCACGCCGCCGCGGGAGCACAGCCTGAGTCCCGGGCCGCTGGCCCTGGTGGGCAGCGGCGAGTACCTGCCCGTGATGACCGACGTCGAGGGCCTGCTCCTGCGCGGCCGGCCGTCCAGGTACGTGCAGTTGCCGACGGCGGCGGCCCCTGAGGGAGAGCAGAGCCTGCGGCGTTGGCTCGGCCTCGGCGCGGCGCAGGCCGACCGGCTCGGCGTCGAGCAGGTTCCCGTCGTCGTGCGGGACCGTGCCGACGCGGACTCGGCCGACCTGGCCGCACTGATCGACGGCGCGGGGCTGATCTACCTGTCCGGCGGCAGCCCCATGTACCTGGCGCAGACGCTGCGCGAAACCGCGGTGTGGGAGGCGATACTCGCCGCCTGGCAGTCGGGGTCGGCGCTGGCCGGCTGCTCGGCGGGCGCCATCGCACTGACCGGCTGGGTCCCTTCGATGCGCGCCGTGCACCGCGAGCCCGACCCCGGGCTCGGCCTGCTGCCGAGCCTGCGCGTGCTGCCGCACTTCGACAAGATGCTGGGCTGGGTACCTGACCTGCTGACCCGGGCGCTGATGCACCCGCCAGCAGGCACCACGGTGCTCGGGATCGACGAGGACACGGCGCTGGTCGACCTGACCGGAGCCGGGCAGACCTGGGAGGTACACGGCCGGCAGCAGGTCTGGACGCTCGCCGACGGGCCGCGCCGCGGCCACCCGGCTGGCACCACGCTGACCACGCCGTTAACCCACTTGGCCAGGCTGGCCTGAGCCGCTACGTTTCGTCCGGTGGAGATACGAGAATTCGCCGAGGCTGACTGGCCGCAGGTCTGGCCGATCGTGCGCGACGTCGTCCGGGCGCAGGAGACATTTCCCTACGATCCGGCGATGACCGAGGATCAGGCCCGCGAGACCTGGATCGAGGCTCCACCGGGGCTGACCGTCGTGGCGGCTGAGGACGGCCGGGTGCTCGGCACCGCGAAGATGGGACCGAACAAGCCAGGGCCGGGAGCGCACATATCGACCGCGAGCTTCATGGTCGCCGCCGATGCCAGGGGCAAGGGCGTGGGCGGGGCGCTGTGCCGGTGCGCGATGGACTGGGCGAAGGAACACCGATACGCGGGAATGCAGTTCAACGCGGTCGTCGAGTCGAATCGCTCGGCCGTCGAGTTGTACGAGCGGCTCGGCTTCGCGATGATCGGAACTGTTCCTGGCGCCTATGAGCACCGGGTTCTCGGCCGGGTCGGCCTGCACATCATGTACTGCGCCTTCTGATCCGGATCCGCCTGCCCCGTCGGACCAGCCCGTTCGCAGGCAAGGTCGTAGCCTCGCGTATCCTCCGTCGGCGTGCGAGACGCTGAGCTTGTCGCCGCCGAGTTCGGCCTCGGCAGGCCGGAGTCGGTGCCGAAGTGCAGGCGATCATCGATTTCACTCCGCACCACCAACCGTTCCTGTTCGCTCTGGCCACGGCGGTGTACTGGTACCACGTCTACGGGCACGACCCGCTCGACCACGATGCCGTTCGTGCCAGCCTCGCCGCCGCTGCTAGCCAGCGGCCGTGGACCGACCTCGAGGCGGCGCTCTGGCCGGCCATGCTCGCCCGCGAGGCACTGCGCCGGCTGGCCACGCCGCTGGCCGTCGCCGCCGAGAAGCGGGCCGCCGCTGCGGAGACGCCGGCAGCTGCGCCGCCAGTGCTCGGCCCGCGCTACCAGGCCGTCCGCTCGGTCATGCACGCGTGGCCTGGCGAGCCTTCCTCCCCGCTGATTGGCCCGGCGCCGAGCGATGCCCTGATCAGGGCCTCCGTCTCGGGCCAGTTCCGCGCGTGGGTTCCGTAGCCGGGCACCGGCCAGCGCTGCGGGCCGAAGAAGTACTGATGGTCAACCCATCCGCGGATGGCGGTGTGGACCTCAGGATGATCATCGACGAAGTGGGTCAGATCTAGCTGCTCGCAGTGGATGCGCTTGTCCGGGCGGGTCAGGCAGAACCTGACATTCGCGGCCGGCAGGCCGGTCCGCCGGTAGAAGTCATGACCCGCGAGCCAGCGCAGCGTCCTGGCCTGAACCCGGGGGCCGCACTTGGAGACGAGCCAGACCCGGACGGCGAACAGGTCGACCAGTCGCTCGATCGCCGCCACCGAGCCTGCCATCTCCGGCGTGGCCAGCATGGCAGCCTCGTCGCCTTCGAAGAACGCCGTGTCGCCGCCCGCGCGATGGGCCGGGCCATCGATGATCACCCGCCCGATGTCGATGCCAAGCCGCGGCTGGCGACGCGCGGAAGAAGTGGTCATCACACCAGGGTGCCCGACCTGCGGCGCGGACGTGACCTTGCCTAGGCCACCCCCGGCGGAGCCCTCTGCGACCACTTCGCCTACGCCGCCCCCGCCTAAGCCCTCCGCGACCACTTCGCTGCCCCGACCGCTTGACATCGAGACCCGTTTCTAACGACGAGCTTGCCGTTTTGTCTTCTATGCGACTTTCCTGGTGTCGTTCACGCGCGGATCTCGCCGGATGGATGGCACATCCATCCTTGTTTCGGCGGATCAAAGTGCCATCCATCCGTGCTGTGGCCGCCCCGTGCTCGACTCGCCGGGCCGTCCTGGCCGGCGGCACGGACAGTTCGCCCGATATCGGGTTGGCCCAGCCTGTCGAGCGAGGCGATGATGGGATCATGAAAGTCGAACAGATCAATATCGGCCCCAGCGACGCGCTCGCCTCGGTCGCCGCGATCGCCGGCAAGGGGCTGAAGGGCGACCGCCAGTTCTTCGAGCACGGCGCGGAAGCCGGCGACGCCCTAACCCTGATCGAAGCAGAAGCTCTCGAGGATGTCGGCCTCACCGGCGCCCAGTCCCGCCGTCAGGTGGTGGTCCGCGGCGTCCGGCTCAACGACCTGGTCGGCAAGCGCTTCATGGTCGGGGACGTCGAGTGCCTCGGCGTCAAGCTCTGCGAGCCGTGCCTGCATCTGCAGCAGCTAACGCGGCCCGGCATCGTCAAGGACCTGATTCACCGCGGCGGCCTCAACGCGGACATCCTGACCGATGGCCAGATCTCGGTCGGCGACCAGCTATCGGTCATCTAGGCGTGCCCGGTGCCGGCCAACCAGCGCCCGGTGCCGGCCAACCAGCGCCCGGCTTCCGGCAGACAGCACGACAGCACGACAGCACCCGGCAAGAGTGACGCGTAGCCGCCGCGTCCGCGATCTGCCGATCACACCGGCCAAGCTGCTCACCTAGCCCGTTCGTGCGGCCCCGTGATCGGCGAGGACCTCGCCGATGATGCGTTTCGTCTCCCTCGCATCGTCCGGATCGTCCCGCAGCGCTCCGACGAGCGTGATCAGTGCCTTCCACAGCGCCCAGCCGCGGCCACGTACCCAGGTGCCCTCGTCCACGGGCAGGCTGGACCTGAACACCCGCCGGCCTTCCCCGGACAGGAACGTCCACGCGATCACGGTGTCGCAGGCAGGATCGCCCACTGCGCAGCAGCCGAAGTCGATGACGGCGCACAAGCGGCCGTCGCGCACGAGCAAGTTCCCCGTCGCGACGTCGCCGTGGACCCAGGTGGGAGCCGTCCGCCACGGCGCGCGCAGTGCCGCCGCCCAGACTTCGGTCGCACGGTCGGCGTCGATCTCGCCGCCGAGGGCCGCGATCGCCGCCCTGGTCTGCCCGTCGTAGACGGCCAGCGACCCGCCTCGGAAGAAGTTGTGGTCTCCGGGCGGCGGTCCGCCGGCGGCGTCGATCCGGCACAGCGCCGCCAGGAAATCAGCCAGGTCGGCTGCGAACGTGACGAGGTCGGGCACCCGCCCGGTGGTCGCGATGTCGCCGTCCAGCCAGCGGTAGACCGACCACGGCCGGCCGAACCCGCAGCCAGGAACGCCTTTCGCCATCGGCTCAGGAATGGGCAGCGGCAGGCTGCCGGCGAGTACCGGCAGCCACCGGTGCTCCTTGTCGACCTGCTGGACATACTGCTCGCCGGTCGGCAGCCGGACAGACAGGTCCTCGCCCAGGCGGAAGGTGGTGTTGTCCCAGCCGTCGACCGCGACGGGCCTGACCGGAAGGCCAGCCCACTGCGGAAACTGCGCCGCGACCAGCCGCGACACCAGCGCCGACGTGATAGACGATTTGTCCACGGTTCGCATGGTCCCACGGCCCCCACGAGCCAAGCCTCTGATTTTCGGTCGGTCGGCGGCTCGGCGGGCGGTCCGGTCGGCGGGCGGTCCGGTCGGCGGGCGGTCCGGTCGGCGGGCGGTCAGGCGATCACGACGCGGACGCCGGCGTCGGCTAGCTTGGCCGCCTGATCGGCGTCGATCCCGGCGTCGGTCACCAGCACGTCTACCTCGCCGGCCGAGCAGATCCTGGCGAACGCGCGCCGCCCCGCCTTGGACGAGTCGGCCGCGACCACGACCCGGGCGGCCCGCTGCGTCATCAGCCGGTTGATGCTCGCCTCGCCCTCATGGTGGGCCGTCGCCCCGGCCTCGGCGTCGATCCCGTCCACGCCGAGGATCACCACGTCGAGCACGACCTGCTCGAGCACGCCGGTCGCCAGCGGCCCGGTTAGCTCGTACGACTGCGGCCGCGCAACTCCCCCGGTCACCACGATCTTGATGTTCTGCCGGACGGCCAGCTCGGCGGCGATGTTGAGCGCGTTGGTCAGAACGGTCACCGACGGGGCGAGCGGACCGCCGGTCTGCAGGTCGGCACGGACCGCCAGCGCCCTGGCGACCTCGGTCGTGGTGGTGCCGCCGTTGAGGCCGGCGACCTGACCGGGCCGGACCATGTCGGCGGCCACGGCGGCGATCCGGTGCTTCTCGGTGGGGTGCCGCTCGGTCTTGTACCGCAGCGGCAGGTCGTAGGTCACGCCGCGGGCGACCGCTCCGCCGCGGATCCTGGTCAGCATCTGCTGCGCGGCCAGATCGTCGAAGTCACGCCGCACGGTCGCCGCGGAGACGCCGAGCACGCCGGCTGCCCGCTCCACGCTGACCTGGCCGTCCGCAGCGAGCAGCTCGAGCAGGTCGTTCAGCCGCCGGTACCGGCTCATGCCTGAACTCGCGGCGGCAGGCCGGCACCGGCCACGGACGACATCAGCGAGGCCATGCCGGTCAGCCCGCCACCTGGAGCACGCCGAGCAGCCGCGTCACCTCAGCCGCGACCGCATCCCGGCCGGCCGCCTCGTACTTCCTCGGATCGACCAGCCGCTCGTCGGCGGCCAGCCGCTCCCGGACGGCCGCGGTGAAGGCCTTGTTCAGCTGCGTCGCGATGTTGATCTTCGTCATCCCGGCCATGATGGCCTTGCCCAGCGAGACGTCAGGAACGCCGGACGATCCGTGCAGCACCAGCGGCACCGTGACCGGCACGCGTGCCCTGATCTGCCCGATCAGGTCGAAGTCGAGTACGGCATCCCTGGTCAGCATGGCGTGCGAGCTGCCGACGGCCACCGCCAGCGCGTCCACCCCGGTCGCCGCCACGTAGTCCGCCGCGTCGTCCGGCCTGGTCCGAGCGCCAGGGGCATGCACGCCGTCCTTGCCGCCGATCTCGCCGAGCTCGGCCTCGACCCAGATCTCGCGCTCATGGCACCACGCGGCGAGCTCGGCCGTGGCGGCCAGGTTGGCCGCGTAGTCCAGGGCCGAGGCGTCGAACATCACCGATCCGATCCCGAGCCCAGCCGCCGCGCGGACCAGATCGGCACCGGTCGCGTGATCCAGGTGGACGGCGACCGGCACCGCCGCCGACCTGGCGATGGCGAGCGCGGCGAGCGCGATCGGCTCGAGCGCCCCGTGGTAAAGGACGCAGTTCTCGCTGATCTGCAGCACCACCGGCAGCCCGGCCGCCTCGGCACCCGAGACGATCGCCTCGGCGTGCTCGATCCCGATCAGGTTGAATGCGCCGACGCCCTGGCCCTCGGCCAGCGCCGCCGCGATGATCTCCGCAGTTCCCGCCGCTGGCATGACCTACCCACGCTCCTGTCCTGCCCCGATGACCTGAACCGTCGTCACGAGACGCTCGTAGTCGGCCCAGCCGAACGCTCCGGCGACGGGCGCGGCCGCCGCCGCGGTTCCGAGCGCGGCGGCGTGCCGCAGCGTCGCTGGCCAGTCCTGGCCGCGGACCAGGGAGTCGGCGAGCCCGGCCACGACCGCGTCGCCAGCGCCGGTCGGGTTCCCCGGAACGCGCTCCGGCGGCCGCGCGTGCCAGGTGCCGTCCGGCCCGACAGCGAGCAGCCCGTCCGGTCCGAGCGAGACCACGACGCTCGTCCCGGGTGCGGCCAGCGCGCGCGCCGCCTGCTCTACGGCGGGCAGGTCAGGACCACCGGCCGTGCGCAGCGCGTGCCCGGTCGCCGCCTCGAGCTCGGCCAGGTTGGGCTTCACCACCGCCGGGCCGGCGGCCGCACCATGCGCGAGGGCCGCACCGCTGGCGTCCAGGACCGCCGGCACCCCGGCTCTGGCGGACGCGGCGATCAGCCCGGCGTAGGCGTCGGCAGGCACCCCGGGCGGCAGGCTGCCGGACAGCACGACCGCTGCGCTCGACGCCAGTGCCTTCTCATACGCAACGAAAAACCGCTCGTACTCGGCCGCGGAGACGGCCGGTCCCGGCTCGTTGAACAACGCCGTCTGCCCGGTCACGCTGTCCGCGACGACGAAGGTTCTTCTCGTCTCTCCCGCGATCGGCGTCAGCTCCGTCGCGATCCCGGTCCCGGCCAGGTCCTCGACGAGTGCCTCGCCGGTGGGTCCGCCGGCCAGCCCGGTCAGGGTCACGGCCTGGCCGAGAGCGCGCAGGGTCCGCGCCACGTTCAGCCCTTTGCCGCCGGCCCTGGCATGCACGGCGACCGGACGGTTGACCCCTCCCCAGTCGGCGCCGGCGACGTGGTGGGTGACGTCAAGTGCCGGGTTGAGCGCGACGACCAGGATCATCGGGCCGGATCGGCCGGGCCAGCCCCGTCCAGGATCACCGACCGGGTCAGGTTGCGCGGCCGGTCGGGATCCATGCCAGCCGCGCGGGCGATCGCGACCGCCACCCGGTGCACCCGGACCAGCCCGGCCAGCGGGTGCTCGCCCGACTCCCACATCAGGCCGCCGGCCGCGGCCACCTGGGCCGCCAGCCCTTCTGGTGCCTGCCCGAGCATCCACACCACGCTGCCGGGGCCGGTCACCGCGATCGGGCCGTGCCTGAACTCCATCGCCGGGTAGGCCTCGCTCCACATCCCGGCCGACTCGCGCAGCTTCAGCGCGGCCTCGCTGGCCAGGCCGCAGGTCCAGCCGGTGCCGAGGAACGTGAACTGCCGCCCGTCCGTCAGCGCCGCGGGCGGCGGCTCGGCCAGCACGCGTTCCGCCGCCTGGGCAGCGGGCTCAATGTCGGTGCCCAGGTGCGCGAGCAGGAGGGCCAGCTCGGTAGTCGCGAACCTGGTCTGCACCACCGACTCCTCGTCGGCGAAGTCGAGCGTGATGAGGGCGTCGGCCGCGGCGGCGATCGGGGTGCCGGGATCGGCGGTGATCGCCACGGTCGGCTGAGCCGGGCCGATCAGCCCGAGCAGCCGCAGGATCTCCGTGGTCGTGCCCGACCTGGTCAGCGCGACCACACGGTCGTAGCGACGGCCGGCCGGCATCTCCGAGGCGGCGAACGCGTCGGTCTCCCCCTGGCCGGCCGCCTCGCGGGCGACGGCGTAGGACTGGGCAATGAACCACGACGTACCGCAGCCAACCACGGCCACCCGCTCTCCGGCGGCGGGCAGCAGGCCAGCCACCTCAGGCAGCAGCGTGACGGCGCGCCGCCAGCAGTCCGGCTGCGACGCGATCTCCGACTCAGTCCGCATAAGGTTCCCCATCGTCTCGCCAGCTCGTCACGTCCCGGCCAGCCCGGTCGCGGCAACCGACCGGACGAAGTACCGCTGCGCCAGCAGGAAGACGAGCAGCATCGGCGCCAGGCTCATCATGTTGCCGGCCATCAGCAGCGTCCACTGCGTGGAATGCGCTCCCTGGAAGGTCGCCAGGCCGAGCGGCAGCGTCATCTCGTTCGGCGAGGTGATCACGATCAGCGGCCACAGGAACGAGTTCCAGGAGTCGAGGAAGGTGAGGGCGGCCAGTGTCGCCAGGGCCGGCGCCGAGAGCGGCAGCACGATCCGCAGCAGCACGGTCAGCCTCGTCGCGCCGTCGACCCTGGCTGCCTCCTCGTACTCGATCGGCAGCGTCCGGAAGAACTGGCGCAGGAAGAAGACCCCGAACGCCGTCGCGGCGTTCGGCACGATCAGCGATCCGATGTGACCGATCCCGGCTCCGGCCAGCAGGTTGACGCCGATCCACTTGGTGATCAGGAACTGCGGGATCATCGTCACCTGGAACGGCACCATCAGCGTGATCATGATCAGAACGAACAGCACGCCCCGGCCGAGGAACCTGAACCGGGCGAACGCGTATCCCGCGGCCGCGCAGAACACCAGGTTGCTGATCACCGTGGTGATCGCCACCACGGCGCTGTTCCAGAAGAACCGGCCGAACGGCGCGGCTTTCAGCGCGTCACCGTAGTTGGTGAACCGCAGCACGTGCGGCGTCAGGTCGGGCGGGAACCGCAGCGCCTCGGACGAGGTCTCTATCGAGGTCACGATCATCCAGAAGAACGGGAAGATCAAGATGATCGTGGCCGGCACGAGCACCAGGTGCCAGGGGCTGAACGGCAGCCTCCAGCGCCGCGGCCGCCGTCCGGCGACGCCGCGCATCGAAGCGGGGACCGGTGCGGCCTTGGCCAGGTCGACGGTGCTCATCTGCGCGCCTCCGGCGCGGTGCTCACCTGGCGCGCCTCCGGCGCGGTGCTCACTGGCGCGCGGTCCGCGCTCATGACCGGTAGTAGGTGAACCGGCGGCCGACCCGGAACTGGATCGCCGTCGCCACCAGGATCACGATGAACAGCAGGTAGGCGATCGCCGATGCGTAGCCGAAGCTGAAGTTCTGGAACGCCTGGACGTACAGGTAGTAGACGACCACGGTGGTGGCGCCGAGCGGGCCGCCCTGGGTGGACAGGAACACCTCGTCGAACAGCTGGAGCGCGTTGATCGTCAGCCAGACAGCCAGGAACAGCGACGCGGGGCTGAGCAGCGGCAGCGTGATCCGGCGGAACGTCGCCCACCGGCCCGCCCCGTCGATCGCCGCGGCCTCGGTCAGTTCCTTGGGCACGCCCTGCAGCGCAGCCAGGTAGATCACCACCGCGAAGCCGGACCAGCCCCAGATCGTCATCACCACGACGACGCCGAGGGCCTGCGACGGGTCGTTCAGGAACTGCTGCTGCGGCAGGCCCAGCAGGCTGAGCGCGTAGTTCACGATCCCGTACGACGGGTCGAACAGCCAGATGAAGACCAGCGCCTCGCTGATCGTGGAGATGGCCATCGTCGCGTACGCGGCTGTGCGGTAGAACCAGATGAACCGAATCTGCCTGTTCATCGCGACGGCGAGGAAGAGGCCGACGATCATCGTCCCCGGCACGAACAGCATGGTGTACACGATGGTGTGCTCGGTGGCCGACAGCACGGCCGGGTCGTGGATCAGCTGCCGGTAGTTCTGCAGGCCGACGAAGGGCGTCTTCGGCGAGAGCAGGTTGTTCTGCTGGAACGACATCACCAGCGACCAGACGATCGGCACGGCACCGAACAGCAGGATGATCACCGACGCCGGCGTGACGAAAGCCCAGCCAGCCAGTGACTCCGAGCGCGCCAGCGCCCGGTTGCGCGCCCCTCCGGGCGCGCCGCCGGACCGCCGCCGGCTGCCCGCCGCCGTGCTCGTCGCCATCTCAGCCCGCCGCCGTCATCGGCGGGGGGCCATCGGTGCCGGCGTCACCCTCAGCTGCCCGAGCCGGCCAGGATCGAGTTGACCTTGGCCGCGGCCTGGTCGAGTGCGGCCTTCGGCGCGGACTTGCCGAGCAGCACCGACACGATCATCGTCCCGAGCACCTGCGAGATCTGCGGGTAGCTCGCGATCTGCGGCCTGGCCTGCTTGACGTTGCCCAGGTTGGTGATGAAGGTGTCGACGCCCGGCAGCGCCGCGTTCATCGCCGCGGTGAAACCCGCAGCGCTGGCAACCGACTGGCGGGTGGGCAGGTCACCGGTGGCCAGCGAGAAGGCCTTCGCCTGGGCCGGGGCAGTCAGCCAGAGCAGGAACTTCTCCGCGGCGCTGACCTGCGCCGCGCCATTGTTGAAGATCACCCAGTTGTCCGGGCCCGAGATGGTCTGGTGCCCGGCGCCGGTGCCGGGGTACTGCGGCATCACCTGCACGCCGTCGTGCACGTTCGGGAAGGCGGACAGGTCCCACGGCCCGGTGACCAGCATCCCGATCTTGCCCGAGTTGAACAGGTTGGCGTACGCGGAGTCAGCCGGGTCCAGGTACATCGAGTGGTCGGTGACCGCCATCGTGCGCAGCGTATTCAGCGAGGTCAGGCCGGCCGGCGAGTCGAACGCGGCCTTGGTGTTCGAGGAGTTCAGGATCTGGCCGCCAGCCTCCCAGAGCAGCGCCTCCCAGTGCCAGACCGTGTCCTCCGAGCCCGGCGTCACGTAGGCGGTTCCGAACTGCTTGATCGCGGGCTTGGTCAGCGCCTTGGCGTCGGCCTGGAACTGCGCCCAGGTCCAGCTGGCGGCCGGCGGCTTGAGGCCAGCCTGGGCGAACAGCGTCTTGTTGTAGACGACGGCGAGGTTGTCGACCAGGGCGGGAATGCCGATCACCCTGCCGTTCACCGTCGCCACATCACGCTCGCCGACCCAGAAGTCGTTCCAGTTCACCGACGGTTTGGCAACCACCTTCGTCAGATTGACGACCTGCGGGATCTTGGCCACGTTCGGCGCCCAGGAGCCATACAGGTAGGCGATGTCAGGCTGCGTTCCGCCGCGCACAGCAGTCAGCACCTTCTGCAGCGTGTTGTCGTTGTTGACGTACAGGGCAGAGACCTTGACGCCCGGGTTCGCCTTCTCGTACGCGGCGACCAGGTGCGTGAACTCCTTCTGCTCGGCGCCGGTGTAGCCCTCCCAGATCGAGATGGACTTACCGGAACCTGACCCGCCGCTGCCCGTACCGCAGGCGCCAAGTCCGAGCACAATCAGCGCGCAGGCGACCAGGGCGCGCAGCGTCCGCAGGCGATTAGATCCCATCGGTGTCCTTCGTTCACGCTGTAGCGGGGAACAAGCCAGGTTGAGCTGACAAGCGGTGTTTGAGCCAATCTTGGGCGCCGGCCGCGCACGGTGTCAACCAGATCGCGAGCAGAGCTGCGCAGATTCGTCCCAGGTCACGAGCGCGCGTCTGCTTCATTGCTGCGTGCTCTTGCACGAATCTGGTCACAATGGAACACTTTCGAACTGTGACCAAGGTTGCGTTCATCGGCGCCGGCAGCATCGAGTTCACCCGCAACGTCGTGACCGACCTGTGCGGCTTCGCCGAGCTGGGCGGCTCCCTGCAGCTCGCGCTGCACGACATCAGCCCGGAGCGGCTGGCCTTCGCCGAGCGGCTGGTCACGCAGATCATCGCGCAGACCGGTTCCGCCGCGACCGTCACTGCCTCGGCCAGCCGCACCGAAACGCTGGCCGGCGCTACCTACGTGATCAACGAGATCCAGGTGGGCGGCTACGCCGCGACCAGGCTGGACTTCGATATCCCGGCCCGGTACGGGCTGCGGCAGACGATCGCCGACACCCTCGGCATCGGCGGGATCTTCCGCGGGCTGCGGACCATCCCGGTCGCGGTCGCCCTCGCCGAGGACATGCTGCGCACCTGCCCGGACGCGTACCTGCTGAACTACACCAACCCCATGGCGATGCTGCCGTGGGCGGTCTACGAAGGGACCGGCTTCCAGCGGGTCTTCGGGCTGTGCCACTCGGTCAGGGACACGCACGCGTTCCTGGCCGGCCTCGTCGGCGTCGACCCGGCCGAGGTCAGCTTCCTGACCGCCGGATTCAATCATCAGGCGTTCGTGCTGCGCTTCGAGCACGGCGGGCGCTCGCTCTACCCGAAGCTGGCCGAGGTGATCGACGCCGACCCGCAGCTGCAGCGCAGGGTCAGGGTCGAGATCTTCCGCCGGTTCGGCTACTTCCCGACCGAGTCGAGCGAGCACTCGGCCGAGTACGTGCCCTGGTTCATGCGGCACGACTCGCAGCTGGAGCGCTTCCGGATCTTCGTCGGCGACTACCTGGCCCGCTCGGAGGAGAACCTGCGCGAGCTCGACGAGCTGAGCAGGCAGCTGGAGGCCGGCGAGACCCTTGACCTCGAGCCGACCCACGAGCTGGCGTCGCAGTTCATCTACTCCGCCGAGACCGGCGCGGAACAGGAGATCTACGTCAACGTCCGCAACGGCGGCCTGATCGAGAACCTGCCTGCCCAGGCCTGCGTCGAGGTGCCGTGCGAGCTCGGCCCCCGCGGCCCGAGGCCCAAGCCGGTCGGCGCGCTGCCCGCGCAGCTGGCGGCGCTGAACCGGACGTTCCTGAACGTGGTCGAGCTCACCGTCCAGGCGGCGCTTACTGGCCGCCGCGACCACGTCTACCAGGCGGCCCTGCTCGACCCCAACGCGGCAGCGACGCTGACCACGGACCAGATCGTCGCGCTCTGCGACGAGCTGATCGAGGCGCACGCCAGCCTGCTGCCCGCGGCGCTGCGCCCGTTAGCGCAGGTCCGGCCCGAACCTCGTCCGGTCGCGGCACGGTCGCGCTCCGCTCAGCAGATGCCCTAGCCTCGTCCAGCGATCGCGAGGTCACGCCATGCCAGTCCAGCCGTCCGGTAGGGCTTCGTGCGGCCGGCGGCGACCGAGTACGGCGGCTCCGGCCGGGCACATACACTTGCGTGCCCATCCTGATCGGAACCTCTGGCTGGCAGTACCGCCACTGGCGCGGCGTGTTCTACCCGCCTGACGTACCACAGAAGCGCTGGCTGGAGCACTACGCCGGGCTGTACGCGACGGTGGAGAACGACGGCACGTTCTACCGGCTGCCCGCCCGCGAGACCTTCGCTGACTGGCGGGCCAGGACGCCTGGCGACTTCGTCATGGCGGTCAAGGCCAGCCGGTTCCTGACTCACGTCAGGCGGCTGCGCGACCCGGCCGAGCCGGTGCAGCGGCTGATGCAGGCGGCCGCTGGTCTCGGTGACCGGCTCGGTCCCGTGCTGCTCCAGCTTCCGCCGAACCTGACAGCCGACCCAGCCAGGCTCGATGCCTGCCTGGCGGAGTTCGGGGCGTCCGCGGCTGGCCGGCCGGTCCGCGTCGCGGTCGAGCCGCGGCATCCGTCCTGGTGGACCGAGGAGACCCGGCAGGTGCTCGCCGCGCACGGCGCCGCGCTGTGCTGGGCGGACCGGCTCGGCCGACCGCTGACGCCGCTCTGGCGGACGGCGGACTGGGGATACCTCAGGTTCCACGAGGGCGCGGCGCAGCCCTGGCCACGCTACGGTACCCGCGCCCTGCGCTCCTGGCTGGACCGGATGACGGGGTGCTGGACGGCCGCGGAACCCGTCTACGTCTACTTCAACAACGACCAGTTCGGCGCGGCCATCGCGGACTCGGCGGCGTTCGCCGGGCTCGCCCGCCGGCGCGGCTGCGGGGTCACCCGCACGCCAGCCGGATCCGGCTGAGGGGCCGGCCGGCCAGCCAGGCTCAGCCGCCGAGCGCGGCGTAGAGCAGGTATCCGTTCAGCCCGATGATCAGCCCGGCGATGCAGGCGGTCGCGGCGGTGGTCACGCCGCGGTTCACCAGCGATCCCATGATGTCGGGGCGGCGGGTCAGCAGCGCCAGCGGCACCAGCGCGAACGGGATCCCGAAGGACAGCACGACCTGCGAGATGACCAGGCTCTGCGTCGCCGGGAGCCCGGCGCCGAGTACCGCGAGCGCGGGCAGCATGGTCAGCGTGCGCCGGACCAGGAGCGGGATGCGGCGGCCGACGAATCCCTGCATCACCACCTGGCCGGCGTAGGTGCCCACGCTGGACGCCGAGATCCCGGACGCGAGCAGGGCGACAGCGAAGGCCAGCGCCGCACCGCCGCCCACCACCCGGCCGAGTCCGGCGTGCGCCGCGGCGATCGCGTCCGGGCCGACCGGTCCCGCGCCGTGGAACAGCGCGGCAGCGATGAAGAGCATGGCGAGATTGATCACTCCGGCCGCGCCGAGTGCGACCACCACGTCGAGCCGCTGGAAGCCGAGCAGCTCGCGGCGCTCGGCGTCGTCGCGGCAGGACACCCGCGACTTCGTCAGGGCCGAGTGCAGGTAGACGGCGTGCGGCATGACGGTGGCGCCGACGATTCCCGTCACGAGCAGCAGGCTGTCCGGCCCGGCGAGGCTGGGCGCGAGCCCCGCCCCGATTCCGGCTGGCGAGACCCCCACGACCGCCAGGTCATAGCCGAAGCCGAGGCAGACGATCCCGAGCAGGGCCGCGATGGCGATCTCGAACCGGCGGTAGCCGCGCTGCTCGAGCGCCAGGATCGCGAACGCGACGACGGCCGTGATCAGCCCGGCCGGCAGCAGCGGGACGCCGAACAGCAGGTTGAGCCCGATCGCGGCGCCGACGAACTCCGCCAGGTCGGTGGCCATGGCGATCAGCTCGGCCTGGAGCCACAGGCCGCGGGAGACGGCGCGCGGCAGGTGATCGCGGCACAGCTCGGGCAGATCGCGCCCGGTGGCGACGCCGACCTTCGCCGACAGGTACTGCACGAGCATCGCCATCAGGTTCGCTACCACGATCGCCCAGGCGAGCGCGTACCCCGAGACCGCGCCGGCCGAGAAATTGGTCGCGAAGTTGCCCGGATCGATGTAGGCGACCGCGGCGACGAACGCCGGGCCGAGCAGCGCCGCACCGCCGCGGACCCGCCCGCGTGCGCGCAGCACCCGCAGCGCGCTCGGTGAGCTCAGATCAGCGGATGAGCCCAGGTCTGGGGACGAGCTCAGACCGGCGGGCGAACTCAGACCGGGGGGCGAACTCAGACCGGGGGGCGAGCTCAGGTCGGCGCCCGCAGTCCCGGCCAGCGCGGCGGGCACCGCGAGATTCGGCTGGGTGACCGAATCCGCGGCCATCGACGAGACCTCAGCCGACCGACGGGCCGAGGCCGAGCGACTGCGGGGTACTCGCGTCCGGCGACGGCTGGTTCAGGCCCTCGTCCAGCGGGCCGTACTCGGTCATCAGCGCCGGGCTCCCGCCCCACGGCGTCTGCTCCTCCGCGATCAGCGTGCTCGTCGTGAGCAGCAGGCCGGCGACGGAGGCACCGTTCTGGAGCGCCGAGCGGGCGACCCTCAGCGGGTCGATGATCCCCATCTCGATCATGTTCCCGAAACGGCCGGCCAGCGCGTCGAACCCATCGTCGCGGCCAAGCTCCGCCATCCTGGCCACTACCTCCTGCCCGGAGTAGCCGGCGTTGGTGGCGATGAGGTAGGCGGGCTCGGCCAGTACCCGCCGCACGATCTCGACACCCGTGGCGTAGTCGCCAGTGACGTCCAGGTCATCGAGCGCCGGCTCGGCGTGCAGCAGCGCGGCCCCGCCGCCGGCCACGATTCCCTCGGCCATCGCGGCCCTGGTGGCCGACAGCGCGTCCTCGACCCGGTGCTGGAGTTCCTTCAGCTCGGCGTTGGTGGGCGCGCCGACCCGGATGATGGCGACCTTGCCGGTGAGCGCCCCGATCCGCTCGGTGAGCACGTCCTCGTCGACGCCGAAGGTGGCCCGGTCGAGCTCCGCGCGCAACTGGGCGACCCGGAACTCGACATCGGCCACCGAACCGCCGCCGCCGACGATCGCGGTCCGGTCCGCGGCGACCATGACCTGCGCGGCCCGGCCAAGCTGGCTGACCGTCATGGTCTCGAGCGTAAATCCGGAGTGCTTGGACAGGACAGCGCCGCCGGTGATCGCGGCGATGTCCTCCAGCTTGTGCAAACGGCGGTCACCGAACCCGGGAGCTCGCACGGCGACGCACTGGAAGATCCCGTTGACGTGGTTGTGCACCAGCATGCTCAGCGCGGTGCCCTCGACCGCCTCGGCGATGATGACCAGCGGGCGGGGTTCCCGCATGATCTTGTCGAGCAGCGGCATGAGCTGCTGCACCCTGGTGATCTTCTCGCTGCACAGCAGAATGTAGGGGTCGGCGACGATCGCCTCGAGGCTGGCCGGGCTGGTAACCATGTACGGCGACAGGTAGCCGTTGTCGAACTCGAAGCCCTCGATGAACTCGACGCTCATGCCGTGCGCCGCGGACTCCTCCACGGTGACGATGCCGCCGTCGCCCACGGTGTGCAGCGCCTTCGCGATCACCGCGCCGACCATGTCGTCGTCGTTGGCCGAGATGGCGGCCACCCGGCCGTAGTCGTTCTCGGTCACCACCGGGTAGGCGACCTCCTGGAGCCGGGCCACCAGCCGGCCGACCGCCAGGTCGATGCCCCGCTTGACCAGCACCGGGTTGGCTCCGCCACCGATCGCCTTGTTGCCCTCCCTGACGACCGCCTGGGCGATCACCGTCGCGGTCGTGGTGCCGTCGCCGACGATGTCGTTGGTCTTGATCGCCGCTTCCTTGACCAGCTGAGCGCCCATGTTCTCGAACTGGTTCTTCAGGTGGATCTCCCTGGCGATGGTCACGCCGTCGTTGGTGACCACCGGCGAGCCGGTGATCTTCTCCAGGATGACGTTGCGCCCCTTCGGCCCGAGCGTGGACTTCACGGCCTCGGCCAGCTGGTCGACACCAGCCATCAGCAGGTCGCGGGCTTCGTCGCCGAAACGCAGTTCCTTGGCCATCGGCCCTCCTGTGACGTACGGAAAATAACGGACTCTGAAGTGGCGCGCAGGATGGCTAGGGGACGAGGATGGCTCGCCCGCGCACCCGGCCGGCATCCAGGTCGGCGAACGCGTCAGGCGCAGCGTCGAGCGGGTAGGTCCTGGTGTGCAGCGTCACCCGGCCCGCCTGGGCCAGGACCATCAGCTCAGCCAGGTCGTTGTAGGTCCCGACGATGTTGCCGACGATGTTGCGCTCGGTGGTGATGATGTCGAGCGTCGGGATGGTGATGGTGCCGCCGTAGCCGATCACGAAGTACGATCCGGCCCGGCCGGTCATCGCGAACCCGTCGTGCTCGGCGCCCTGCTCGGCGACGAAGTCGAGCACGACCTGCGCGCCTGCCCCGCCGGTCAGCTCGGCCACGGCGGCCACCTGCCCGCCGTCGGCCACGACCGTCTGATGCGCGCCGAGCTGCTCGGCGAGCTTGAGCGCATCGGGGTTGCGGTCGACCACGATGATCGTGGCGGCGGTCAGCGCGGCCAGGCACTGGATCCCGATGTGGCCGAGACCGCCGGCCCCGATCACGACGCAGGTCGTGCCCGGGTAGAGCAGCGGGATGGCCTTGCGGACGGCGTGGTAGGCGGTGATCCCGGCATCGGCGAGCGCGGCGACGTCGGCTGGCCTGGTCGACGGGTCCAGCTTCACGCAGGCCCTGGCCGAGGTGAGCAGGTACTCGGCCATGCCGCCGTCGCGGGACAGGCCGGGGAACACGCTGGCAACGCAGTGCATGTCGTCGCCGGCCCGGCAGGCACGGCACAGGCCGCAGGTCGGGGTCGGATGCAGGATCACCGTGTCGCCGACGGCGACGTTGGTGACCGCGGAGCCAACCTCGTGCACCCAGCCGGCGTTCTCGTGGCCGAGGATGTAGGGCAGCGGTGTGCCCATCGCCGCGTCCCACTGGCCCTCGATGATGTGCAGGTCGGTGCGGCACACCCCGGCGCCGCCGGTCTTCACGATGACATCGAGCGGGCCGGTGATGGCAGGCTCGGGGACCTCGTCGATCACTGGCTGGGTGTGAAAAGCATGCAAGCGGACGGCCTTCACGTGTCCTCCTCGCCTAGTCCTGACGTTCCGTACCTGTGCCGCAGCATGCCACGGCAGATGCCGGTGTTCGCCTCGATGCTGATCCTGGTGGTGTGCGCGCGCCGCAGGTGCATCGGTACCGACTCGCCAGGGAGCGGCGCGCCAGTTTCCTGATCGATCAGCAGCGGGGCGTCGTCGCCGGCCGGCAGCCCTAGCTCCGCCCGGCGCTGCCGGAGCCGCGTCAGCGCAGCCGAGGGCGGCGCCTGGCCCAGGGTGAGCCCGGCCAGCGCCGACGGGTCGGTCCCCGCGGCGACGAGCGGGCGGCAGACCTGGTCGGTGCCGGCCAGCACCGCCTTGCGCAGGAAGTCGGCGCGCAGCTCATGCAGCTCGCCGACCGCCTCGCCGTCGAAGGACCGCGCGAACCCGGCCCTCGCCGCCACGCCGCCGTTGATCGCGTCCGAGGCGAAATGGTCCTCGAGCACCACCTCGGTGCTGCGCACGCCCGGCGTGGCCGACACCGCGTCGTAGGCGTCGGCCACCATCAGGAACGCGAAGTTGGGCGCGCAGAAATACGTCGGCAGCCGCAGCCTGACCTGCGCGTCACCGTCCGCGGAGATGGTGCACGAGGCCACGAAGCCGAGCGAGGTGATCGGCTCGTCAAGCTCCGGGTCGCGCACCGCCTCCAGCGCGGCGAGCAGCCGTGACGGGGCAGTGACGGGATTGGTCATGCTCCCGAGACCAGCTGGGCGTCGTCCTGGGCAGCGGGAGTGCCCTGGCCGGCGTCGAGCTGGCACTCGGCCGGCACGTCGATTTCGTACAGCCTGGCCGCGTTCAGGCCGAGTATCTTCTTCTTCGTCGCGGTGCTCACCCCCGGGTAGTCGGCGAACTCCTCCGACTCGGGATAGTTCCAGTCGACGAAGCCCTCGATCTGCCACCGGGGCTCCCAGATCGCGTAGTCGCTGCCGAAGGTCATCTTGTCCTCGCCGACCCAGAACAGCAGCTCGCCCATGACCTTGGCGAAGAACCTCGGCCTGGCGTACATGAGCCCGCCGATGACCACCGAGAGGCCGGCGTAGACGTTGGGCTCCTGCGTCGCCATGAAGCAGAAGTCCTCGATCCTGGGCAGCCCGACATGCTCGACGATGAAGTTCAGCTCGGGGAAGTCCGTCGCGGCGTGGTCGACGTCTGACACGTCGAAGGCGTCCTTGTCCAGCGGCCAGATCGTCGGGCCCTTGTGCACGTGGATGTTCTTGATCCCCAGGCCCTGGCAGGCTTCCAGGTACCGGTACGCCCCGGGGTCGGTCAGCTTCCAGCCGCGCGAGCCGTTGTTCCACTCGGCGGTGTAGAGCTTGCAGCCCCTGGACCCGAACCGCTCGACGTTCTCCTTCAGCACCCGCAGGCCCTCGTCACCGTCCCTGGGATCCCACCGGGTGTTGTAGCGGAACATGCCCGGGTGCCGTTCGCCCATCAGCGCGTTGCGCTCGGTGGTATTGAAGCCCTCCTTGTACCACTCCTTCAGGTAGGTCGGCTGGAAGACCGCGACGTCCACGTACCCGTTCTCGAAAACGTCCGTCATCAGGTCGTCCTCTGAGTACTTCTGGAAGTGCTCGATCGACCAGTGCGTCTGCGGCGGGCCGAGTCCCTGATAAGCGTGGAAGCACTCGATCCAGCCTTTGGCGTACTGCTCCGCCCCCGGCACCCAGTTGTCCGGCGCCGCGTTCCAGTAGTGCATATGACTGTCGACAACGAAATACTTCTCGCCATCCTTTTCGTACACAGATGCCTCCTCGTAAGCCGGATCCGATCAGGGATTGTCAATGGCGCGGTAACCGCGGCCAGCCCAGCGGGACCGCTGGTGCCAGCTGAACCGCTGGTTCCAGCAGAACCCACCGGGCCGGGCTGCCGCAACGTCTAGCTGGCGGTCAGATCGAAATCGATGTACTCGGCTGCATCCTCAGGGTTAGCGAACATGATCGTCCGGTCATCCTCGTGGATCATCCGGCCGTAGTGCGTCGACATGTTCTCTTCGAACTCCGCGGCGTCGAAGAAGCCGGGCTCCTCGCCGAGCGCCTCGGAGATCTCGTCGTAGACGACGTCCATCCGCCGGACCGCGTCGACCCGGATCATTGACGGCAGGGGCGTCACCTTGACATTGGATTCAGTGCTCATGACCTGGGCCACAACCGCGCCGACCTGATTGTTCATCAGGGTGAACCCGCACATGTTGGATGCCGTGTTGTCGGACTTGAACGGCGATTCCGCCGTGGTGAAAGTAGTCACTGCGCCAGCTCCTTCGGTGCTTGTAGACCCAGATCGGCAAGGATGCCCCTGAACCGGTGCTTGGCCGCGTCCAGGCCGTCCTCGAAACGAGGCGGCTTGGCGTCAGGCTGCGACCACAGCGGCTGCAGCGTCCGCGACGCCGCGATGGCGCGCGGCACCCAGGCGGACAGCCACTGCTGCAGCAATGCCTTGTTGTGGTCAGCGAACTCGCGGTCGCTGGTCAGCAGCTCGAACATCGCGATGGTGTATCGCAGGTCCCGCTCGGCGAAGTCATATTCCTCGGCACCGACTACCGTCGGCGTCACGAAGTCACCGTTGCGCGGCGCGGCGTGCTGCACCAGGTGACTGCGGAACAGCTCGCCGACCAGCGGCTCGAAGATAACGTTGGCCGCGAAGATCGCCTCGCACCAGTCGTCGATGGCGGTTAGTCGCTCCGCCGTCTCGCGGACGCCCTGCCAGGCAGGGTCGCTGTTCCACGTCTCGATGTGCGCGGCGCCGTCGAAGCCGTTGATCTCCTCGCTCAAGGTCAGGTTGTACAGCGCCAGGTCCTGCGCCGCCCGGATCCGGTGCATGCTGTTCACCGAGATCGCATTGTTGTGCATATTCGTCGGCGCCCGGCGGTTGGCGTTCGCGAAAAGGTACAGCCCGAGGCCATGGTCGACGTGCATCCACGCGCCGATGTTGCGTTCCACGAAATGCACCCAGTTCGGGTTCCACTGCTCGAACGCCTTTGCCTGCTTGGCGGCCTCGATGTTCTGGTTGAGCTGCCGCACGACGTTGGAGTTGTAGCGGTAGAGCGTGAGTTCCCACTCCTCGTTCGGGTCCCTGAACTCGTGCCAGCCGAGCGCGGGCCAGTCGTACCCCTTGCCGCCGGAGCCGGGGTACCGCTCGGGCTCGGGCCGGTCGGATCCCCATGCCTTGAGCGCGGTCCAATCCAGCGGGTAGCCGCCGCGGCCGTCGGAGAACCCGTACAGCCAGCCCTGAGCGAGGTAGTGCCTGGGGTCAGGCTGAACCTCGACGGTGACGTCCTCGTAGTGGCTCTGCTTGCGCTTCTTCGGCGTGAAGTAGTTGAACCTGCGTGCGTCCGAGTCAGGGAATACCTTGGCCCCGGCCTCCGCATCGGTGAAAATCGGCTTGGGCAAGCTGCGTTCCTCAGCGGCTGTCATGAGATCTGCCTCCTCATTCCTGCGGGTCAGCGGTCGTGGTGAACTTGTCGTAGTAGATGCGCTTGTCCTCGACGCCCAGCGTGGCCAGCAGCGGCATCGCGGCCTCCACCATCGGCGGCGGCCCGCACACGTAGGCATGCGCGCCCTTGAGCCCGCCTGCCAGCCGCTTGACGACGTCGGTGATCAGCCCGGTCTGGCCGTCCCAGCCGTCGCCATCCGCTGGCTCGGACAAGGCGGGCACGTATCTGAATCCGGGGAGTATTTCCTCGAGCCCGCGCAGTTCCTTCTCGAAGCAAAGGTCCCGGCGTCCGCGAGCCCCGTAAAAGTAGGTGGCTCTACGCTGGATTCCCCGCTCAGCCATCGAGCGCAGGAGCGAGAGTATCGGCGCCATGCCGGCACCGCCGCCGACGAAGATCAGCTCCGTATCCTCGCCCTCGCGCAGCGTGAACACCCCGAACGGCCCGGTCAGCTCGAGCCGGTCGCCGACCGCGACCCTGGTGGCCAGGAAATGCGAGAACAGGCCGTCCGGATAGATCTTGATGACGAACTCGAGCAGGCCGCCGTCCCGGCTGGAGGTGTTCGCCATCGAG
>Ga0307374_10002527_pt1 | contig 32393 bp, 22 predicted proteins | sample OX3MG_FD_202532 | JGI IMG/M metagenome (GOLD analysis project Ga0307374, IMG submission 202532) | Soil microbial communities from Risofladan, Vaasa, Finland - OX-3 | ecosystem: Environmental > Terrestrial > Soil > Coastal area > Acid sulfate soil | place: Finland: Risofladan, Vaasa | collected... | reverse complement strand
AACCATGCAGGCGCAGCGCCGGCTTGGGGCCGCGGGCCCCCAAGCCGGCGTGAGCACAAGCGGGACGCGCGGCGCAGCCGCGCAGGGGCCCGCGCCAACCGTGCAGGCGCAGCGCCGGCTTGGGGCCGCGGGCCCCCAAGCCGGCGTGAGCACAAGCGGGACGCGCGGCGCAGCCGCGCAGGGGCCCGCGCCAACCGTTACGTTCCCGGCAGCCGCCGAAACAAGTAGACCTGCAGCATCTTTCCCTCCAGCCGGCACTGTACCGCGCCGTCGCGGTCGGTGCGGAACACCCGGACGCCATCCTGCCGCAGCCGAGCCACCACCATCGGGGCGGGATGGCCGTAGAGGTTGCCGGCCCCCACTGAGATCACTGCGACTCGGGGATGCACGGCGGCCAAAAACTCCTGCGTGGAAGAGGTCCGGCTGCCATGGTGGCCGACCTTGAGCAGGGCACTGGCCAGCGGCAACTGGTGGTCCACCATCCAACGTTCGCCGGCGGCCTCGGCATCGCCCTCGAGCAGCATGGCGTCTTTGCCCCAACTCACTCGCACCACCATCGAATCGTCGTTGCTGGCCAACTCGCCGGCTTGGTAGCTGGGCGGCGGCAGCAGCACCTGCAGCCGGCTGGCTCCCGCCAGCAAGGCGTCGCCGGCATCCAAATGCCGCAGCCGCGCCCCCACCGCCGCCACCGCCCGCAAGAAGTCGCGCACCGGTTTTTCCTGGGGCAGCGTGCGCGTCACCCAAACCTCGCTCGGGCGGAAATCGGCCACTACGGTGTCGAGCCCGCCGAGGTGGTCGTTGTGGGCGTGGGTGAGCAACACCGCGTCTAAGTGCCGCAGACCCAGCGACCACAGGAACGGCGCCACCACCTCGTCGCCCGAATCCCAATGGGGCGAGTGCGGACCGCCATCCACCAGCATGGTGCGGCGGTCGGGAAAAGTGACCAGGATGGAGTCGCCCTGGCCCACGTCGAGCACGGTGGCGGTCAGGCCCGGCGGCAGGCGCGCCGAAAACGGCGCTATATAAAGGACGACCGCCAGCGCCACCGTGGCCAACGAGGTGGCGAGGCAGGCGCGGGATCGCCGCGGCGCCGGCGCATGCCAAGCGACCAGCCAGGCGGCCGCGCCCACGCCAAACACGAACAGGAACCAGCCCGGCGGCGAGGGCACGCGCATGCCGGCGCCGGGCCATCGCGCCAGCGCGTCCGCGGTGGCCAGCATGCCGCGCCCCAGGCCGCCCACCGCCAGCCCGGCGAGGTGCGCGGCCGCACCGCCGCAGGCGCTGGCCGCCACCCCCAGCCACCCTGCCGGAATCAGCAGCCCGGCGGCGGGCACCAGCAGTGCGTTGGCCACCACCGACCACGGATTGGCGCGGTGGAAGTAGACCACGTTGAAGCCGGCGAAGCCGATCTGCAAAATCAGCGAGATGGCCACGATGTCGTAGAGGTTCATCAAGCCCCGCAACCCGGCCGGCAGCGCGCGCCACCCCAGCGGACGCCAAATCCAGCCCAGCCGCGTCGCCAGGGCCCGCAGGTCCAAGCGCCACTGCGCCAAGCGCGGCGGAAAGGCCTCGTCCAGGGCGAGGTTGTCCAACTGACGGGAGGCGCGCCGCAGCGGCTGCGAGGTGTGCGCCAGCAGTGGCAACGCCACGCCCGCCAGCAGCGTCGCCGCCCCCAGCGACATCTGGAAACCGGCGGCGAAGAGATCGAGCGGACGCCACGCCAGCAGCGCCAGCCCCGCCACCCCCACCGCGTTGAGCGCCTGCCGCTCGCGGTAGAACCAGCGCGCGCCGCAGTAGACCGCCAGCATGAACAGCGCCCGCAGCGTGGGCGTGCGCCCGGCGATGATCCAGGCGTAGGCGGCGAGCAGCGCCAGGGAGAGCAGGTCGGCGCCCAGCCGCGGCAGCCGCAGGCGGCGGAAGCCCCAGATCAGCAGCGCCGCCAGGATGCCGATGTGCAGCCCCGCCACCACCAGCAGGTGATAGACGCCGTCAATTTGGAAGTCGGTGCGTGTGGCTTCGTCCAGGCGCCCGACATCGCCCAGCAGCATGCCGCGCAGCAGCGCGTTGACGCGGGGCTGGGCGGTGGGTGGCGCCATCCGGTCGAGTTGGCGGCTCAGCCAGTTCCAGATGCGCGCCCGCGCCACCAGCGCGCGCGGCCCCGCCAGCGCCGGCCACGGCCGCCAAGCCTGGAGCGGCAGCGTGGCGGTCAGCACGATGCCCTGGCGGCGCGCGGCCGAGGCGAAGTCGGCCACGCCCGGATCATGGTAGTTGCGCAGCGGCCGCAGATGCACGCTCGCCGCCATCCCCTCGCCCGCGTGCAGGCGCCGCAGCGCCGCCGCCCAGGCCGCGCTGGCCGGCGGTGGCGGCGCGTTCTCGGCGTTCTCGTCGGCTGCCGCCGCAGCCACCGCCGCGGCTTCGGGGGGATAGGCATAGAGCCGCACGCCGCCCGCGGCCGGCCGCGTCGCCGGGCTGCGGTCGTCGGGCGCCACCGTCACCACCTCGAGCTCGAGCCGCACCGCGCTGGCGCGGCCGTTCTCGTAGAGCAGCTCGGGAGAGTCGCGCAGGTAGCCGGTGAGAAACAGCCCGGTGCGGGGCGTGGGCTGCAGCGCCGCCACCGCCTGTTGCAGCGCCGTGGGCGGAGGCGGATGGCCACTGGCGCGACCGGCCCGCCCATAGCCCGCCGCCACACACAGCGCCAGCGCCAGCCCACCCGCCCAGCGCCGCCGCCCGTCCCCGCTCGATCGCAGCAACGCGGCGGTCAAGGCGGCCGCCGCCAGTCCCACCCACGCCGAGGCTAGCGGGGTCAGCCACGGCGTGCCCGCCACCGGGCCATACGCCGCCCCCGCGATGCCCAGGGCAAACGCCAGCGCCGCGTAGAACAGAGGCTGCTGGCGGCAACTTGGAGACACCCTGAGCGCTGGCGGGCGTCCCTTGCCTGGAATCGAAGCGCGCCCTCCAAGCGACCAACGGGAGCGACCAAGGCGAAAAGTGGCGAGCCACATCGGCTTGTGTCCACTTTAGCGGCCGCCGCGTCCGCCCGCCATCCCCCGCCCGGGTGGGCGCGCCGGCGGCACGTGGCTATTGGCGGCAACTGGGTGACGCCCTGAGCGCTAGCGGGCGTCCCTTGCCGGGAATCGAAGCGCGCCCTCCAAGCGACCAACGGGAGCGACCAGGGCGAAAAGTGGCGAGCCACATCAGCGGCGGCGCTCGGCGACGACGGTGACCTGCATGTCGCGCGCGAGCTGGACGACCCGGGCGACCAGGGCGCGGCCGCTGGTGGTGGGCCGCGGCCGCGCCAGGAAGATCTGGGTAATGCCGTGCTCGTGGGCGAAATCCACCAAGGTGCCGGCCACGTCGCTGCCTTGCAGGGTGCGGGTCTCGATGCGCAGGTTGCGGGCGAAGGCCAAGTGGCGCTCCACCACCGCATGAGGACCGGCCCCGCCGCGCTCCGCCGCCTGCACGTGCACGGCATAGCAATCGGCACGCAGATAGTTCGCCACCCGCCAGCCGCGGCGCAGAATCATCGCCGCCGCGGGATCGGCGGTGACGTGCACCAACACGCGCTCGGCGGGCGGCGCGGGCGGCGCGGCCTGCGCCGCCTCCGGCTGCCGCACCTCGATCTCGTGCGCCGTCTGCCGCAAGGCCAGCTCGCGCAGCGCGACCAATGTAGGCTCCTGAAAGAAGTGGGCCAGCGCGGCATGGGCCTTGGCCGGCTCGTAGATGACCCCGCGCTGCAGGCGGTTCAACAGCGCCCGGGTGGAGAGGTCCACCATGACAAACTCCCCCGCCTGGCGAATCACCCAGTCGGGCACCGTCTCGCGCACCCGCACGCCGCTGATCTGCCACACCTGGTCGTTGAGGCTCTCCAGGTGCTGCACGTTCATGGTGGTGAAGACGTCGATGCCGGCGGCGAGCAAAAGTTGCACGTCTTCCCAGCGCTTGCCGCGGGGCGAGGTGGGCACGTTGGTGTGGGCGAACTCGTCCACCAGGCAGACATTGGGATGGCGGCGCAAAATCGCCTCGGTGTCCATCTCCTCGAAGTGGCGGCCGCGGTACTCGATCCGGCGGCGGGACACCGTCTCCAGCGTGGCGGCCAGCGCCATGGTGTCTCTGCGGCCGTGCGGCTCGAAGTAGCCGATCACCACATCCATGCGGGCGCGTGCCAGCGCCTGGGCTTCGATCAACATGCGATAGGTCTTGCCCACGCCGGCGGCGTAGCCGAGGAAGATGGTCAGGCGGCCGGGCTTAGGCGTGGGCATGGCCGTCGGCCTCTTCAACCGGGAAGATGCGCACGTCCGCGCCCTCGGCGCGCTGGATCAGCCGATCGAGCGAACTCTGGCGCCAGCGCTGGCGCTGCCACCAACGCGGCGGATGCCGGGGATGGCCGACAAAGATCTGGGTCACGCCGCGCTCGCGCGCCAACTGCAGCGCCGTCCCGACAAAGTCGGGGCCAGCCAGGGGAACGATCGCGGCGCCCGCGGCCCGCGCCGCCTCCAAGTTGCGCTCCACCGCCGGGTCGGGGACGCCCCCCGGCGGCAGCACCACGTGCACCGCCAACAGCTCGCCGTGGAAGCGGTCGGCGTTGCGGCGTCCGCTGGCGATCATCGCCAGGGCGGGCGCGTCGGAGAGGCAGAGCAGGATCCGCTCCTGCGCCCCCCAGGCGGGCTCGATGCCGTGGCGGCGCAGATAGCGCTCCAGTTGCTGATCCACCACGTCGGCCACCAGCAGCAGCGCGATCTCGCGCAGCTCGGTGAGCTGGCGGACGTTTCCCTGGTCGGCGCGCAGCGCCGGCTTGGGGCCTTGGGCCCCCAAGCCGGCGTGAGCACCAAGCGGGACGCGCGGCGCAGCCGGCCCGGCGCTGCTACAGCCGGGCCGGGCAGCCGCGCCGGGGCCCGCGCCAACCATGATCTCCGGCGGCGCGTCCACCACCTCGATCTCGTCGGCGGTGTGCACGAAGCTCTCCGGCACCACCGGGCCCGAGCGGGCGCTGCCGATGATCGCCGCCACCGCCGCCCGCCGCTCGGCGATGAACTGCAGGTTCAGGCTGGCGACCACCGAAATGCCCGCCGCCAGCAGCGTCTCGGCCTCTTGCCAGCGCTCCGCGCAGCGCGCGCCGGGCGGGTTGGAGTACGCCAGCCCGTCAATCAGGCAGAGCTGGGGGCGGCGCCGCAGGATGGCGGGAACGTCCATGGCAGCCTGGCCGTTTTCCACCCGCATCGGAATCACCTCGAGCTGCGCTAGCACCGCCTCCACCTCCGGCGAGCGCTGTTCTTGCATGGCCCCCACCACCACGTCCTGCCCGCGCAGCGCGCGCCGCCGGCCCTCGTCCAACATGCGATAGGACTTGCCCACGCGCGACGAGTAGCCCAGGAAGATCTTGAGCCGGCCGCGGCTCTCCGCCCGCTCCTCTTCCTCTGCTTGCAACAGCAGCAGGTCGGGATCGGGCCGGGTCTCCGGGGCGCTGCGCGAGGCCATGGCTAGAAGGCTACCAGTAACGCCAGGTTGAGGCGGTTCTCCGTTTTGGCCAGATCCGGCGACCAGCCCGCCACCGTCGAACCGGGCGCGCCGGTATTGCCGCCCGGCGGCGTCACCCCGCCGCGTCCGGCGAAGTAGGGGATGTTGGCGGCGCGGTGGTCATACTCCCAGCGAAACGTGACGTATGGATTGGGCATGTAGTCGAACGTCGCCGAGGCGTCCCAGGCGCGGAACGGGTCGCCGGGATTCTCGGTGAAGTAGGGCGTGCCCGAAAACGCCGTGGCGCCGTTGATGGGCGGCAGCAGCACCAGGTAGCGGCCGGGGTTGTCGATCCAACCGCCGCCCAGCGTCAGGCCGTAGCGATCGCGGTGCAACCAAAAGCGGTTGTAGGCCATCGCGCCGATAAAATATTGCCGCGGCAGATGCTGCGCGTTTCGCGGGGACAGCGCCGGCTTGGGGCCTTGGGCCCCCAAGCTGGCGTGAGCGCCAAGCGGGACGCGCGGCGCAGCCGCGCCGGGGCCCGCGCCAACCGAGGAAAAGCAGGTGACGCCCCCGCCGCTCTCGCAGCCGGCGTCGGCGGTGATGGAGAACGCCGCCTTGTCGAGAAAATTGTCGGGGGCGTCGTAGTACTTCAGTTGCACGCTGCTGTCGCTGTGCCAGCGCGTGCGGTTGGCCACGCCCAAGGTGTCGGCGCCGACGCCGTACTCGTTGGTGACAAACGAGAACGCGCCGTTGGGGCGCCACAGGATCTGCGTCCCCAGCCCCGGGCGGCCATTGGCGCGGCCGTAGGATTGCCAGCCGTTGATCAGCCAAAACTCCACCTTGAGATGGTTGGTGGGAAACGTCTGGACGCGGAGCCCGTTGAAGTACCAAGGCGTGTTCGACGACACATAGGAGGGCTGGTAGGCCCAGTTGTCGGTGTTGTAGTAGCTGAACAGCCCAATGTACGACATGAAGATGCCAGCGTCCACGTTGACCCCGTGCATCGCGTTGAAGTGGTAGCCGCCATAGGCCTCGGAGAGGTAGCGGTAGGCATTGGCCAGATCCCACTGCCCGCGGCCGGGGGTGGCGTCGTTGCGCGGCGTCATGGTGGAGTCCAGCCCGAACTGGGTCATCAGGCGGCCGCGCACGTTGTTGTAGTGAAAGTCTCCCCCCACCCCCAACTGCTGCACCTGCACCTCCTGGGTGCGGCCGCCCTCCGTGGTGCCGACCAGCGTGTCGTCCTGGGGATGGTTGAAGTCGTAGAGGTAGTTGGTGTCTATGTGAATCTCCGGGGTGAAGAACGGAGTGTCCAACGGTGGCGTGGAGACGCGGCCATTGCCGTTGAGCCAAGTGAAGTCGGCAAAGCTGAAAGGCTCGCTGGCCGTCGGCGCTGGCTTTTGCGGGCTCTCCGGCGCGGGCGCGGGGGCGGCGGCGGCCACTGTGGACAGTTTCTGTTCCAGCGCCGTTAGGCGATCCTGCAGGGCCTGCATCTGGGCACGCAGCGCCGCGGCCTGTTGTTGCAGTTCGGTCGGGGTGGGCAATGGCGATAGGGCGGGCTGCTGACCGCACAGGGCGATCGGCGAGAGCACCGCTACCGCCAGAACAACAGAGAGGGTTATCGTTTTGCTTGTCATGAGGACTCTACTTTCGGCGACTTGGAGACGCCCCGAGCGCCAGCGGGCGTCCCTTGCCCGCCTCGCGCCGCCACAGCGGGGCGGGCTTGCCCGGAATCGAAGCGCGCACTCCAAGCGAGGCGGCGTCGAGCGCCAGGTTCAGCTCGAGCACATTTACCCGCGGCTCGCCCACAAACCCCCACAGCCGGCCCTGGACGCGCCGCAGCACCAGCCTCTGCACCTGGGCCGCGTCCACGCCGCGCGCTGCGGCGACGCGGGCGACTTGGGCGAGGGCGGCGTCCGGGCTGAGGTCGGGGTCGAGGCCGCTGCCGGAGGCGGTTAAAAGATCCGCGGGGATCGGGCCCTCAAACTCCGGGTTGTCGCGGCGAAAGGCGGTGACGTCGGTGCGCACACGGGCGATCAGGCGGGCATTGGTCGGCCCGAGATTGGACCCGCCCGAGGCGGTGGGGTCATAGCCGGCTGCGCCCGCCGCCGAGGGTCGGGGGTGAAAGTACCCGGGGCGGGTGAAGGCTTGGCCGATGAGCCGCGAACCGATTACGCCCTGGTCGCCGCGCACCAGGCTCCCGTTGGCCGGAGCGGAGAACAGCACTTGGCAGAGGCCGGTGACCACCAGCGGGTAGGCCAGCCCGGTGAGCAGCGTGAACAGCAGCATCAAGCTAAACGCCGGTCGCAGATAGGTGCGCATAGGGTTCTCCATCGGTTCTAGGCCAGATGCAGCCAGTGCAGCAGCATGTCTATGGCCCAGATGCCCGGAAATGGCGCCAGCACCCCGCCGACGCCGTACAGCAGCAGGTTGCGGCGCAGCAGCCGCGCCGCGCCCTGCGGCCGATAGTGCACGCCGCGCAGTGCCAGCGGGACCAGGGCGATGATGATGAGCGCGTTGAAGATGACCGCCGCCAACACCGCGCTGTGCGGATCGTGCAGGCGCATCACGTTCAAGCCCTGCAGCCCGGGGTAGAAGGGGGCGAACAACGCCGGCAGGATGGCGAAATACTTGGCCACATCGTTGGCGATGGAAAACGTCGTCAGCGCGCCGCGGGTGATGAGCAACTGCTTGCCGATGGAGACCACTTCCAGCAGCTTGGTGGGGTTGCTGTCGAGGTCCACCATGTTGCCGGCCTCGCGTGCCGCCATGGTGCCGGTGTTCATCGCCAGGCCGACGTCGGCCTGGGCCAGCGCCGGGGCGTCGTTGGTGCCGTCGCCCGCCATCGCCACCATGTGGCCGGCCGCCTGTTGCTGGCGGATGTAGTCGAGCTTGTCCTGGGGCGTGGCTTGCGCGAGAAAATCGTCCAGGCCGGCCTCGCGGGCGATGGCGGCGGCGGTGAGGGGGTTGTCGCCGGTAATCATCACCGAGCGAATGCCCATGGCGCGCAGTTGGGCGATGCGGTCCTTGAGCCCCCCTTTGACCACATCCTTGAGGTGCACCAGGCCCAGCAGCCGCCCCCCGTCGCACACCGCCAGGGGCGTGCCACCGCCGGAGGCGATCTGCCGGGCTTGTTCCAGCAGCTCCGGGCTGACGCTGCCGCCGTGGCGGCGCACATACTCGGCGATGGAATCCACCGCGCCCTTGCGCAATTGCCGGCCGTCCAGGTCAACGCCGCTCATGCGCGTGGTGGCGGAGAAGGGAATGAAGCTCGACTCCGGCTCGGCTGGCGGCAGCTCGCAGGCGCCCTGAGCAGAGCGGGCGCCCCCTGCCGGGAATCGAAGCCACGGCGCTGAGCGACCATCGGGAGCGACCCGAGTCAGGTGTGGAGTATCCACCGGCAACTTGGAGACGCCCGGAGCGCCAGCGGGTGTCGCTTGCCCGGAATCGAAGCCCGCACTCCAAGCGACCATCGGGAGCGACCCAGGCAAAAAGTGGCGAGCCACCTCTCGCCCGCGCAGCCCGTGGCGCTCCTTGGCCAGCACCACGATCGAGCGGCCCTCGGGGGTCTCGTCGGCCAAACTGGCCAACTGCGCGGCATCGGCCAGCGCGGTGGCGCTGACGCCCTGCGCCGGCACAAACTCCACCGCCTGGCGATTGCCCAGGGTGATGGTGCCGGTCTTGTCCAAAAGCAGCGTGTCCACGTCGCCGGCCGCCTCGACCGCTTTGCCGCTCATCGCCAGCACGTTGTGCTGCATCACCCGGTCCATGCCGGCGATGCCAATCGCCGACAGCAGGCCGCCGATGGTGGTGGGGATCAGGCAGACCAGCAGCGCGATCAGCACCGCAATCGAGATCGGCGGGACCTTTGTCGCCGCCCCCGCTGCGGCGTAGGCGGTGAAGGCCGGCAGGGTGGCGACCGCCAGCAGGAACACCAGGCTCAGGCCGGCGATCAGGATGTTGAGCGCCACCTCGTTGGGCGTCTTGCGCCGCTGCGCCCCCTCGACCAGCGCGATCATGCGGTCCAAGAAGGTCTCGCCCGGATTGGAGGTGATGCGGATCCGGATCTCGTCGGAGAGCACCCGCGTGCCGCCGGTCACCGCGCTGCGGTCGCCCCCCGACTCGCGGATCACCGGCGCGCTCTCGCCCGTGATCACCGATTCGTCCACCGTGGCAATGCCGGCGATGATCTCGCCGTCGCCGGGGATGATGTCGCCCGCCTCGCACTGCACCACGTCGCCGGCGCGCAGGCTGCTGCCCGCCACCAGCTCGAACCCTGCTCCTCCCGCCGCCAGCCGCTTGGCCATGGTGGCGCCCTGGCCCTGGCGCAGGCTGGCCGCCTGCGCCTTGCCTCGCGCCTCCGCCAGCGCCTCGGCAAAGTTGGCGAAGATCACGGTGAACCACAACCAAAGCGCAATTTGCAGGATGAAACCGATGTCGCCCGCGCCGGAGGCGGTCCGCTGCGCCAGCTCGACCGTGGTCAGCAGCGCGCCCAGTTCGACCACGAACATCACCGGATTGCGCACCATCACCGCCGGGTTGAGCTTGCCCAAGGCGGCGACCAGCGCGTGGCGCAGCAGCTTGGGATCGTTGCGCCAGCGCCGCCTCGGGGTGGGGCCGGCGACCGCGGCCTCTGGCGGGGCTTGCGGCATGTCCGAGAGAGCCGGATTAGAAGGCATGGCCCATCCTCATGAGGGTGTGCTCCGCGATCGGTCCCAGCGCCAGCGCCGGGAAAAAGGTCAGCGCCCCCACCAAAATGATGGTGCCAATGAGCAGGCCCACAAACAGCGGGCCGTGTGTAGGCAGCGTGCCGCTGGTGGTGGCCAACCGCTTCTTGGCGGCCAGGCTGCCCGCCACCCCCAGCAAGGGAATCAAGAACACGAAGCGGCCAATCAGCATCGCCAGTGCCGTGGTCAGGTTGTAGAAGGGGGTGTTGGCGTTGAGCCCGGCGAAGGCGCTGCCGTTGTTCTCCGAGGCGCTCGAGAAGGTGTAGAGCAGCTCGCTAAAACCGTGCGGGCCGGCGTTGGCCAGGTTGGCGGTGGCCGCGCCCGGCGGGTTCCAATAGCTGCCGGCAGGGAAGTGCGCCACCGCGGCGAGGGCGGTGAGCAGCAACATGCTGGCGGCGGTGGCGATCAGCGCCAGCATGGCGAGCTGCACCTCCCGCCGCTCGATCTTCTTGCCCAGGTACTCGGGCGTGCGCCCCACCATCAGCCCGGCGATGAACACCGCCAGGATGGCGAACAGCAGCATCCCCTTCAGCCCGGCGCCCACGCCGCCGAACACCACCTCGCCCATCTCCATGTTGAACAGCGGCACCAGCCCGCCCAGCGGCGTCAGGCTGTCGTGGGCGGCGTTGACGGCGCCGCAACTGGCGTCGGTGGTGATGGTGGCAAACAGCGCCGAGTCGGTGATGCCGAAGCGCACCTCCTTGCCCTCCATATTGCCGCCCGGCTGCCCGGGCGTGGCCGCCGCCTCCAGGCCCTGCTGGGCCAGCAGCGGGTTGCCGCGCTGCTCGAAATGCACCAGCCAAAACGCGCCCGCCAGGAAGAGCACCGCCATGGCGGCCATCAGCGCCCAGCCCTGCCGGGTGTCGCCCACCTCGAGGCCAAACATGTAGACCAGTCCGGCCGGCAGGGCGAAGATGAAGAACATCTCCACCCAGTTGGTCAGCGGCGTGGGATTTTCATACGGATGGGCGGAGTTGGCGTTGAAGAAGCCGCCGCCGTTGGTGCCCAGCATCTTGATCGCCTCCTGCGAGGCCACCGGACCCTGCGGCAGGAGCTGCGCGCCCCCCTCCAGCGTGTGCGCCACCACCGCCGGATGAAAGTTCTGGATCACCCCCTGCGAGCAGAGGAACAGCGCCCCCGCCAGCGACAGCGGCAGCAGCAGGTAGAGCGTGGCGCGGGTCAGGTCCACCCAGAAGTTGCCGATGGTCTTCGCCTCCCGGCGCGAGAAGCCGCGGATCAGCGCCACCGACATCGCCAGCCCGGCGGCGGCGGAGACGAAGTTCTGCACCGCCAGCGCCGCCATCTGGGTGAGCGTGCTCATCGTCGCCTCGCCGGCGTAGGCCTGCCAGTTGGTGTTGGTGACGAAGCTGACGGCGGTGTTGAAGGCCAAGTCGGGCGTCATCGCCGTCGCCCAGCCGGGCGCTCCGGCGGTGCCGAGGTGGGCGGGATTGAGGAACAGGTGGCCCTGCAGCACCTCGAGGACATAGACGAAGACGAAGCCCGCCAGGCTGAAGGCGAGCAGCGCCAGCGTGTACTGCGTCCAGCGCTGTTCGGCGGCCTCGTCCACGCCCGCCAGCCGATAGCAGGCGCGCTCGATGGGGCGCAGCAGCGGCCGCAGCCAAGTGCGCCGGCCCGCAAACACGCGCGACATGTATTGGCCCAGCGGCTTGGCCGCCGCCAGCACCAGCAGGCTATACACGCCGATCTGCAGGGCCGCGTTCAAAACTTCTCCGGCCGCAGCAGGGCGTAGACCAAGTACGCGAACACCGCCACCGCCGCCACACTGGCTAGGATCCAATCCATGCATCTAGCCTAGGGCGCGAAGGATAAAGAAGGCATAAGGACGAGATCAAGAAGGGATAAACCCCGCGCTGCGAGGCTTCCACGCTACAATCCGTGTGGAGTGGTTTGATGCGCGGATTCCTCCGGCACGCACTGCGATGGGCGATCGGCCTGGGCCTGGTGGCGGGCATCGCGGTGCTGTACCACAGCGTGGTGCGGGTCAACTCCACGACGGTGGCGCTCACCTTCTTGCTGGCCATCCTGGCCGCCTCCACCCTGCTCGGCGCGGCGGTGGCGATCGCCATGTCGCTCGAGGCGGTGCTGGTTTTCAACTACCTGTTCCTGCCGCCGGTGGGCACGCTCACCATCGCCGATCCGCAAAACTGGGTGGCGCTGCTCGCCTTTCTCGTGGTCGCGGTGGTGGGCAGCCACCTCTCGGCGCGGGCGCAGCGCGAGGCGCGCGAGGCGCAGCGGCGGCGGCGCGAGACCGAGCGCCTCTACGCCTTCAGTCAACTGCTGCTGCAGGCGGGCGACGTGCTGCAACTGCTGAGCGCGATTCCCCTGCACCTGGCCAGCACCTTTGGCGCGCGGGCGGCGGCGCTCTATGTAGCCGAGACCGGTGCCATGTATCGCAGCGGCGAGCCGGCGGCCTTGGCGGAGGCGGCGCTGCGGGCGGGTGCGCCGGGTGGCGTCGGTGAGCTGGTGGCAGCGGTGCGGCTGGGGGTGCGGCCGGTGGGCAGCTTTGGTTTGGCGGGGGCGGAGGTGGCCTCGGAGGCCATGGAGGCCTTGGGCAGCCTCATCGCCATCGCCCTGGAGCGGGCGCGCGCGGTCGAGCAGGTGGGGCTGACCGAGGCGGCGCGCGAGAGCGAGCGCCTGAAGTCGGTGCTGCTCGATTCGGTGGCCCACGACTTTCGCACCCCGCTGACCGCCATCAAGGCCGCGATCACAGGGCTCTTGGCCGGCGTGCCGGTGAGCGAGCCGCAGCGCGGCGAGCTGCTGCAAATCATTGACCAGGAGAGCGACCGGCTCAACGGGCTGATTGAAGAGGCGGCGGAGATGGCGCGGCTGGAGGCGGGCGAGCTCGAGCTGCAGCCGCGCCCGCTGGCGGTGGACGAGCTGGTCGAGGCGGCGCTGGAGGAGTGCCGCCCCCGCCTGGGCGCGCGCCCGCTGGCGCTCGAGCTGGACGCCGATCTGCCGCTGGTGCGCGCCGACATTGCCAGCGCGAAAAAAGTGCTGGTCCGCCTGCTGGAGAACGCCGACCAGTACTCGCCCCGCGAGCAGCCGATCACCATCGCCGCCGAGCGCCGCGGCGGGGTGGTGCGCATCAGCGTCGCCGACCGCGGCCCAGGGATCGAAGAGCGCGAGCGCGAGCTCATCTTCGACAAGTTCTACCGCGGCCGCGAGCAGCGCCACCGCAGCCACGGCACCGGCATGGGCCTCGCCATCGCCCGCGCCATCGCCGCCGCCCACGGCGGCGCGGTGGCCCTGAGCAGCGCCGGCGGGCCGGGCAGCGTCTTCACCTTCACCCTGCCGGTGGCCGAGGAGAGGAGCGTGGCGTGAGCGCCGCCGCTATCCTCATCGTGGATGACGAGCCCCAGATCCGCCGCGTGCTGCGCACCACGCTGGCGGCGCAGGGCTATGTCGTCGCCGAGGCCGCCAGCGGCGAAGAGGCCCTCGCCAGCCTGCGGCGCGAGCGCGCCGATTTGGTGCTGCTCGACATGAACCTCCCCGGGCTGGACGGCGTCGAGACCTGCCACGCCATCCGCGCCGGCTCCGACGTGCCCATCATCATGCTCACCGTGCGCAGCGCCGAGCGCGACAAGGTGCGCGCCCTCGACGCCGGGGCCGACGACTACGTGGCCAAGCCCTTTGGCTTTCCCGAACTCTCGGCGCGCATCCGCGCCGCCCTGCGCCGCGCCCCCGCCGACCAGCACCCGCCGGCCATCGCCTCGCCGGCGCTGAGCGTGGATTTCGAGCGCCGCACCGTGGTCGCCGGCGGCAAGCCGGTGCACCTCGCCCCCAAGGAGTTCGAGCTGCTGCGGGCGCTGGCGGCGTCGCCGGGCAAGCCCCTCTCCCACCGCCGCCTGCTGCAAGCCGTCTGGGGCGCCGAGTACGGCGAGGAGGCCGAGTACCTGCGCGTCGCCATCAATCAACTGCGCAAAAAAATCGAGCCCGACCCCAGCCAGCCCCGCTTCCTGCTGACCGAGCCGCGGGTGGGCTACCGCTTTCTGCCGCCCGAGACCTGAGCCGCGCTACCCCATGGACCCCCAAACCTCGCTGCCGCTCGACCGCAACGCCGTTATCGCACTGTTCGTGGCGGCCGCCATCGCCACCCACCTGGGGCTGCGGACGGTGGCCAACGTGCCGCCGCCCTGGGTGCAGGCGCCGCTCTGGCTGGCGCTGGCGGTGGGCGGGCTGCCGCTGCTCGCCAGCCTGGCCGCCGAGATGTGGCATCGCCGCTTCGGCTCCGACCTGTTGGCGGGTACCTCCATCGTGGTCTCGGTGCTGTTCGGCGAGTATTTGGTCGGGGCCATCATCGTGCTCATGCTCTCCGGCGGCAACGCGCTAGAGCGCTACGCCTCCGGACGCGCCTCCTCGGTGCTGAGCGCGCTCGCCCGCCGCATGCCGCAGCACGCTCATCGCCAAGTGGGCGCCGCCCTCGAGGACGTGCCGCTGCCGGCGATCCAACCCGGCGATCGCCTGGTGGTGCTGCCGCACGAGATCTGCCCGGTGGATGGCACCGTGCTCGCCGGCGAGGGCTCGATGGAAGAGGCCTACCTGACCGGCGAACCCTTTGACATCGCCAAGGCGCCGGGCTCGCTGGTGTTGTCGGGCGCCATCAACGGCGATGTGGCGCTGACCATCCGGGCGGACAAGCTGGCCAAGGACTCGCGCTACGCCGCCATCATGCGCGTGATGGAAGAGAGCGCGCAGAAGCGGCCGCGCCTGCGCCGCATCGCCGACCGCCTGGGCGCCGGCTACACCCCGCTGGCACTGGCCGTGGCCGCGGCCGCGGCGTTCGTCAGCGGCGATCCACGCCGCTTCTTGGCGGTGATCGTGATCGCCACCCCTTGCCCGCTGATCCTGGCCATACCGGTGGCAGTGATCGGCGCCATCTCGCTGGCGGCGCGCCGCGCCATCGTGGTCAAAAATCCGGCGGCGCTGGAACTCATCCCCACCTGCCGGACGTTCATCTTCGACAAGACCGGCACGCTCACCTACGGCCAGCCGGTGCTGACCGAGATCCTGCCGGCGGCCGGCTTCGAGGCCCAGCAGGTGCTGGCGGCGGCAGCCGGGCTGGAGCGCTACTCCCGCCATCCGCTGGCGACCGCCGTGGTCGAGGCCGCCAACGCCGCCCGGCTGGCGCTGGGCGAGGTCACCCAGGTGAGCGAGGTGCCCGGGCAAGGCTTGGCGGGTACGGTCTCGGGCCAGGAGGTGCGGATTACCGGACGAGGCAAGCTCGGCGACCTGGCCGCGCTGCCGCCGGCGGCGGCGGGTCTCGAGTGCGTGGTCCTGCTCGAGGGCCGCTACGCCGGCGTGTTTCGCTTCCAAGACCGGCCCCGCGACGACAGCCGTCCCTTCATCGGCCACCTGCGCCCGCGGCACGGTGTCAGCCGCATGCTGCTGGTCTCCGGCGACCGCGAGGCGGCGGTGCGCTACCTAGCCGACGAGGTCGGCATCACCGAGGTCTTCGCCGGCCAGACCCCCGAGCAGAAGGTGGCGATTGTCGAGGCCGAGCGGCGGCGGGCCCCCACCCTCTTTGTCGGCGATGGCATCAACGACGCCCCCGCTCTGCTGGCCGCCACCGTGGGGGTGGCGCTCGGCGCCTCCAGCGACATCGTCTCCGAGGCCGCCGATGCCGTGGTGCTCACCCCCTCGCTCGCCAAGGTGGACGAGCTGGTGCACATCGGCCAGCGCATGCGCCGCATCGCGCTGCAGAGCGCCATCGGCGGCATGGCGGCGAGCGTGATCGGAATGGGTGCCGCCGCCGCCGGCTGGCTGCCGCCCCTCTCCGGCGCCGTGCTGCAAGAGGTGATTGACCTCTTGGCGGTGGTCAACGCCGTGCGCGTCGCCCTGCCCCCGCGCGCCCTCAAGGATTTTTAGGGCCCAAACGCGGAAGCTTGCAGGTGCCCTGAGCAGAGCGGGCGCCCCCTGCCCGCCACGCGCCGTCACAGCGGGGCGGGCCTGCCGGGAATCGAAGCCACGGCCCCGAGCGACCAACGGGAGCGACCCGAGTCAGGTGTGGAGTATCCACAAACTCGCGGGGGTCGCGCCGCTTTGCCTGCCGGCGAAATCGACGCGAAAGGCCGCGAAATTCCGCAGGGGCAGAAGTGCCAGTGGCGCTTCTGCGCCCCCGGGAAGCGAATTCGGCGCGGCCCCTGCGAGGCGCAGCGGCGGCTTGGGGCCTCGGGCCCCCAAGCCGGCGTGAGCACAAGCGGGACGCGCGGCGCAGCCGCGCAGGGGCCCGCGCCAACCATGCAGGCGCAGCGGCGGCTTGGGCCTCGGGCCCCCAAGCCGGCGTGAGCACAAGCGGGACGCGCGGCGCAGCCGCGCAGGGGCCCGTGCCAACCATGCAGGCGCAGCGGCGGCTTGGGGCCTCGGGCCCCCAAGCCGGCGTGAGCACAAGCGGGACGCGCGGCGCAGCCGCGCAGGGGCCCGCGCCAGCCATGCAGGCGCAGCGGACGGCTTGGGGCCTCGGGCCCCCAAGCCGGCGTGAGCACAAGCGGGACGCGCGGCGCAGCCGCGCAGGGGCCCGCGCCAACCAACTAGTGTCCAGGCGGAGTAAAGCTGCAGCTCGGATCGCTGAGCCGCGTCGGCGTCACGTTCATCGGCTGCAGGTGGTTCTGCGTCAGCACAGTGTTGAAGCTGGCCAGATCGTGCGACTGCATCGCCTTCCAGGCCGCGACCGTGCGGTTGTAGTCTTTGCAGTCGCTCACCCAGGTGTCAATCTGGGCCGGGGTCGGGGCCATGTCCAGGCCGACCTGCATCATGCTCACCATGGTGTTGAAGCTGCCATTGAGCGCAAGGAACGACTGCATGGCGCCGGGGGCAACCCGGCCGCGGCCGCCAAAGCCGCCAAAGACCCGTGGCGGCGGGGTGCCGCCGAAGGTGGCGAGCTTGGTGTTGAGCGCCTTGGCCTGCGCCGCGACCTCGGCGGGCAACTGCCCTTGCAGCAGCGCCGCGACCTGGGCGAGAGTGGCGGCCACTTCGCCGTTGCCGCGATAGCTGTCTTGCATGCCCTGGTAGGCGAGCAGGGTCAGCTTGTTCTGCGCGCGCAGCGCGGCCATCACCTCCGGGCCCTCGCCCACGCGCGGATCGTTGCGCACCACCAGCTTTTGGGTGTACGACCGGCCGTCCACCGTCAACTTCAGGGTGTAGGTGCCGGGCAGCGCCTGCGGCCCATGCGGTCCCGGAGTGGCCGTGCCCTCGACCATGTTCATCTGGTTTTCCAGATCGTGGTTGAAGGCCGGCGGATCGTCATACTGCAGGTTCCAGTGGGTGCGGTTGGTGCCCACCGCGGTCGGCAAGGCCCGGCTGGCGGGCTTGGCCAGCCAGTAATCCGGGTAGGCCGCGCCCTCGACCGGCGCGGGCGGAGTGCTGGTCATGGTCCGAACCAGATGGTTCTGGGCGTCGAAGACCTGCAAGGTGATCGGCCCGCTGGGCGCCTGGCTGAGGTGGTAGTAAAGGATGGCCCCGTAAGGCGGGTTGGGCCCGTGGTTCTCCTCGGGTTCGGTGGGCTGATCCCAGTTGACATTCAAGCGCGAGCGAATCGCGTCCCCGGGCTTGAATAAATACGCCGGCGCCGCCGCGATCGCCTGCGCCTTGGCGGCGATCTCGCGCAGCGGGCTCATGTCGTCAAGCACCCAGAAGCCGCGGCCATAGGTGCCGATCACGATGTCGTTCATGTGGTCGTGGTTGTGGAAGACCAGATCGCGCACCGAGGTGCTGGGCAGGTTCTGCCGCAGCGTCTGCCAATGGTCGCCGTCGTCGAAGGAGACGTAGACGGTGGTCTCGGTGCCGGCGAACAGCAGTCCCTTCTGCTTCGGGTCGGCGCGCAGCACGTTCACCCAACTGCCGGTGGGCTGGTTGCTGGGCATGCCACTGACGATCTTGGTCCAGGTCTTGCCGCCGTCGTGGGTGCGCCACATCAGGGGTAGATCGGTGCCCGGGCTGGCCGCGCCGGCGGCGGCGCCGTGGCCGGGGATCACCCCGTAGCGGCCGGAAACATAGGCCGTCTTCGCGTCAAAGTGCCCGGCGTCAATCGTATTGAAGATCAGATTGGGCGGGGCGTCGGGAATGTTGGTGACGTTGTTCCAGTGGTGGCCGTCGTCCATGGTGTTGTAGATCTGCCCGTTGCTGCTGACCGACCAGAACACCCCCTTCTTGGCGGTGGAGATGGAGAAATCGGTGATGGAGGGGCCGCCGCCGCGGCCGAAGCCGCCGACCGGGCCGCGTCCCGCCGCCGGGGGCAGCAGCGGCTGCCCGCAGGGCACCGTGGGCGCGCCCTTGAGGGTGGTGAGGTCGGGGCTGAAGTCCTTCCAGCTCTGGGCGCCGTCATGCGTCACCACCAGGCATTGATAGCCCACATACAACGCCTGCGGATCGAAGGCGGTGTCAAAGCGCTTCCAGAAGTCGCGCCCGGCGCGGTACTTGTCGGCATCGGCGCCGAAATTCGGCGCCACGTTCTCCCACTGCCCGGTGGCCATGTTGATCTTGATCATGCCGCTGCCGCCGCCGCCGGCGCCGTAGCCCACCCCGTAAATGATGTTGGGGTCTTGCGGGTCGGGCGTGATCACGCCGAATTCGGAAGAGGGCAGCGGCAGCCAGTCAAAGGTGTTGATCTCGCCGAAGTCGCCGCGGCTGCGCTCCATCACCGCGCCGGTGTCCTGCTGCGCCGCCAGCACCCAGTAGGGGTACTGGTTGGTGGTCGAGACGTGGTAGACCTGACTAATCGGCTGGTTGTACCACGTGCTCCAGGTGTGGCCGTTGTCCAGCGTGACGCTGGCGCCCTGGTCGGCGCCCACCAGCATGCGCTTGCCGTTGTTCGGGTCAATCCAGAGATCGTGGTAGTCTTCGCCGCCGGGCGCGCCCTTGAAGACGATGAACGTCTTGCCGCCGTCGGTCGAGCGGTACAACGCCGTGGCCGCCGTGTACACCGTGTCCGGGTTCTGCGAATCCACCCAAACGCCGCTGCTGTAGCTGCCCTGCCCGTTGCCGATGCGGGTGTCGTGGCCGGCCATGTGTTGCCAGGTCGCCCCGCCGTCGTCGGAGCGGAACAGCCCCGAGCCGCCCTCGATGGCGTTGCCCACCACATAGACGCGCTGGCCCTGGGTGTGCATCGCCACCGCCACCCCGATCCGGCCAGGGAAGGGGGGCAGCGAGGTGACCTGGGTCCAGGTCTGGCCCTCGTCGCTGGACTTGAACAGTTGCGTCTTCACCACCGGCACGCCGGCGCCCGGCCCCCGGCCCGGGCGAAACCCGCCATTGCCCTGGGTCGAGGCAAACATGATGTTGGGCATGTCGTAGTCGAACTCCAGGTCGCGGGTGCCGTTCACCCCCGGCGGCTTGAGCACGCTTTGCCAGGTCTGGCCGCCGTCGGTCGTGCGATAAACGCCGCCGCAGGTGTGGGCGGCGTCCCCCGTGGTGGAGGCCAGCACCAGGTTGGGGTCCTTGGGGTCCACCACGATCTTGTTGATCTTGAGGGTGTCCGCCAGGCCGACGTGCTGCCAGGTCTTGCCGGCGTCGGCGGACTTGTACATCCCGTCGCCCTCGCTGCCGCCGATCGAGTCGCCGCTGCCGGCATAAATAATGTCGGGGTTGGACGGGGCGACCTGAATCGCGCCGATGCTGTCCACCTGGGTCTCCTGGTCAAAGATCGCAAACCAGGTGACGCCCGCGCTGGTGGTCTTCCAAATGCCCCCCTGGGGCGTCCCCACGTAATAGACCCCAGGCTGGCCGATGACGCCGGCGACCGAGGCGATGCGCCCGCCGTGATAAGGCCCGATGTTTCGCCACTGCAATCCGGCATAGAGGTCGGGGCTGACCTGCGCCGCAGCGCCGCCAGCCAAGCACAGTGCGCCGGCGAAGGCCAGCCAAAGAGCAGAGCACCGGGTGAATCGAGCCGTCATCGCAATACCTCCCAAGCGTCCATCGCAAGAATCAATCGCGTCAGTATACAGCGCCCCGCGATGCCTCGCGCCAGTTTCGTGCCCGCGCCGGCTCGGTTTTTTGCCCACATGACAGCCGTGGACATGGGGCGGCCGCTGGCAGACGCCCTTCGCGGGGGTCGCGCCGCTTTGCCCGCGGGCAAAATCGGCGCGAAAGGCCGCGCACCGGGCCTGGGGCCGCGGGACCCCCAAGCCGGCGTGAGCATGCCGCCCCGCGCCGTTACAGCGGGGCGGCTCACAACCGGGACGCGCGGCGCACCGGCCGGGCGCTGCTACAGCCGGGCCGGGCAGCCGCGCAGGGGACCGCGCCAACCAATGCGTGGCGCTTTGACCTTGCCTCCCGTGGGTGGGATAATCCCACTATGATCGTGACGCTGGACGCCAAGCGCCGGCTGACCGTGCCCACCCGTCTGGCCCGCTTGTCGCCCGGCGACAATTTCGAGGCTCGTTTCGACGCCGACCAGGATGCGCTGGTTTTCCGCCGGCTTCCCTCGCAGGAGAATTGGCTGGACGTGCTGAAGGCCTGTCCGGTCGGCATGGATGACGTTCCGCCGCGCCGTCGCGCCCTCGCCCGCCACCGCCCCTTGTGAGTTGGCTGCTTGATACCGATGTCATTTGCCAGCCCGCCAAGCGCCGCGGCGACGCGCGCGTCGTGGCTTGGCTCGAGCAGGAGCAGGACCGCTGCTACACCAGCGCCGTGGTGATCGCGCAGTTGGCCTACTGGGTGCGCAGCAAGGAGGGCCGGCAGCGCACTGCCCTGCGAAGCGCAGCGCCGGCTTGGGGCCGCGGGACCCCCATGCCGGCGTGAGCATGCCGCCCCGCGCCGTTACAGCGGGGCGGCTCACAAGCGGGACGCGCGGCGCACCGGCCCGGCGCTGCTACAGCCGGGCCGGGCAGCCGCGCAGGGGCCCGCGCCAACCAACGCCCCGCCCCGCTCCTAGCGAACGGTCAGCACCGGGCACGGTGCATGGCAGAGCACCTGGTAGGCGGTGGCCCAGCCGGTATAGAGCGAAACCGCCGGCTGCGGGCGGGCGCCGAGCACGATCAAGTCGGCCTTGAGCGCAGTGGCGGCGCCGACGATCGCCGCCGCGGCGGCGCCGAACTCGACCTGGACATGGGCGGCGGCGTCGGCGGGTAGCAGCGCCCGCAGGCGCTCGGCGGCGGCGTCGGCCTGGGCGAGTTGCAGGGCCTCGGGGTCGGGCTGGGGCAATACCGTCAACAGGCGCAGGCTGGCCGACCAAGTCTGGGCCAGCGAACGGGCATAGCCGACCGCCCGCTGGGCCGCCGGCCCGAAGTCGGTGGCGTAGAGAATCTGGCGCGGCGCCGGCGCCGGGCCCTTGCCCGTCAATGCCTTCGGCTCGATGCCCGGGCCGAGCAAAAGCACCGGGCAGGGCACGTGGCGGAAGATCGCCTCCGCCGTCGAGCCGACGATGAACTTGCGCAGCCCGCGCCGCCCGGCGCTCGCCGCCACCACCAGATCAATGTGCAGCTCGCCGATCAGCGCCACCATCCCGTCCTCGACCGCGGCCTCCCGCAGATGGGTGGCCAGCCCCACGCCCTGCAACTCCGGGTCCGCCTCGACCTCGCGCAAGCCGCGGCGGGCGGAGTCGAGCAGCCCCTCGAGGTCCACGCCCGGGCCGTAGCCGGCGCCAGCCGTCATCTCCTGCGGCTGCACAAAGTTGACCACATGCAGCTCTGCGCCCAGCCGCCGCGCCCACGCCGCGGCGTAGCGCACCGCCGCCATCGCGGCCGGCGAGAAGTCGGTCGTGGCCAGAATGTTCTTAATGGCGATGGGTTGCGATGCCGCCGTGGTCTCGGCCATGGTTCCGCCTCTTTTCAGCATACCGCCGGTCGCGGGGGTCGCGCCGCTTTGCCTGCCGGCAAACTCGGCGCGAAGGCCTGCGAACCGGGGTCCCCAAAGCCGCAACGGCTTTGGGGTGGTCGTAATTCCGCAGGGGCAGACGCGCCAGTGGCGCGTCTGCGCCCCTGGGAAGCGAATTCGGCGCGGTCCCACCGGGCAGTGAGGCAGCGCAACCTTGGGGCCGGGGGGCCCCAAGCCGGCGTGAGCACAAGCGGGACGCGCGGCGAAGCCGCGCAGGGGCCCGCGCCAAGTGAAGCCAGCGGAGCGGCGGCTTGGGGCCGTGGGGCCCCCAAGCCGGCGCGAGCACAAGCGGGACGCGCGGCGGAGCCGCGCAGGGGCCCGCGCCAACCGCAGCTTCCGAAAGCGCCGGGAATTTCGCTATCTGCGAAGACGACACGTGCTAAATTCCCTACACTCCAAACTGGCTACGGTGGGCGCAGTACTCTGCAACGTGCGCTCCGGCCATAAACGCCCACTTCACATCGTCGCTGCGTGCTGGACGATCGTGGCCAGCGCCAGCGGTTTGAACCAATCCGGCATGGCCTCGGCGCTCGCAATCGCGGCGCCGGTGTCGAGCCGGCAAAGCGCCGCGGTCAAATCCAAAAGCTCATCTTGGATGGTGGTTCCGGGTCCGGGCAGGTTGGGTAGGCCGGCCGGGCTGAGTTGGATCAGGCTGACGTCCGCCGCCATGGCTGCGAACACCTTCCCTTCCAGCGCGGCCGCTTCATCGTACATGTCCAGGTGCTGAAACTCTTCCACCAATTGGGCCGCCGGCCCAATCCATATGGGCTCGCTGCTACTGGCAATGCTGGCCAGGTCGCCGAGCAGGAGCGACTCGGCCGAGCGCGCCGCCTGGACAGCCTGCTGCGGCTGAGTTGCCGTCAATGACTGCGCACGTGCGAGGAAGTCATTCATCTGGCCCGAATCATCCGGCGTGACAACCGGCTGTCCGCGCGGGGGAACCGGGGCGGGATGGGAGGGTGGCGTCAGTGGTGGCGGCGCCCCCGCGGAAGCGGTGATCTGCTGCGCACGGGCGGGATCGACGCGCTGGAGCAAATTGAACAGTTGCTCTTCTGTCTGGAAATGCAGCAATCGCAGCGCATCCGGGCGGTTCAGCATCGCCGCCAGGGTGTCAGCCAACTGGGGATCCAGTCCGGGAGCAAGCGTATGGAGCTCGCCCAGCGCCATCGCCGCCCATCCGTAGGCGGGCGCGTTCGTGGCTTCGCTCGCGGCGGAGTGGTAGGCCATCTGAACGAGGGCGTTGCGCTCGCCCGGGGCGATGGGATTGCGCGCGCTGGAGCGCAATGCGGCCACCAGGCCAAAATAAGGGAACGATCCGTCGGCCTGTGCGCATTGGCGGATGAGATCGGCGGCGGCGGGCGCGCCGGACGGCGGGTTGCCGTACCAGTATTGCAGGATGGCGCTGTAGATACTGGCGCGCGGCGGATCGGCGCGTCCGGCGCCGGCGATGATTTCGCGGAGCAGCTGCGCGCGCTGGTCCCGCGGCGACTCCTCTCCCGCAATCATGATCGCGTTCTCTTCGATCGCATCCCGCTTTGTCTGCCCGGAGAATGACACCGGCGCCGCGGCGCCATCGCCGTCCGCTTGGGCGCTTGCCGCAGCGCGGAAGGCCGCCACCGCGTCCGCCGCGGCCATGGCGGCGAGGTGGCGCTGGTCGGGCGTGGGGTCGAGCGTGAATTGGTCGGGAAGGCCGATGACCAGGCTCTCTGCAGAGGCGATGGCCAGATAGGCTTGCGCCTGGGCCAGACCGGTCAAGGTGCCGGCCGACGAGCGTGCCTCCGCCAGCAAATGGTCGCGCAACTGCCTGGTCTCGCCGATGTCGGTGACGGAATATCCGTCCGGGACCAGGAACAAGCTTTCCGGAGGTGGGGCCAGTCTGAGATTGTCAACGTGCACATGGGCATCCATGCCGCGCTGGTCGTGCACGGTTTCTTCCAAGAGGATTCCGCCGGCAACACTGCGCCATTCCTCCGTCGTGCGCGTGAAGTTCCCGGGCTCAGTCCCACCTTGGTATATATTGTGCAGGACCATCAGGGTGCCGCCGGCCAAGATGCCGTCGATGGTCTTGGTGCCGAGATCTTGAAGAGCGCCCCCGGTGGACGTCGCCATCGCATAGCCGGCCGGCGGAGGCAGTTGTGGCAGGTTGAGCGGCGGCTCAGCCGCGGGCAAACCCAAGAGCATATGTACGACCACGGCGTGATGAGTGCGGGCGTCCAGCGTGATGCGCGTGTGCTTGCCCGGATCGCATATGATGGTGCGCGGTCCGGGGTCGGCCGCGGCTGGTTCCGGGGCGGGCTCGGTATACAGGAATCTTCCGGCGCCATCGCGGGCAACGAACATTGTGCGGTGCGTGCGCAGCGTCCCGCCTCCCGGCATCGCCGCATCCCCATCGAGCACGAGCACGGCGCTGTAGGGAGCAACCACCGCGGCATCGGGGCGCTGTCGGGCCAAGGCTGGCACGGTACACACCGGGAGCACGAAGGCCACGGTGGCCATCGCAGTTCGCCAATGCCGCGCGATAGTGATGATCACAACCAAACTCCGCTTTGCTTAGCATACCGCCAAGGCCCCTGGCGTGCCGGCGCGCTCGGGAGCCTTCGCCTGGTAGGCTGCGTGGAACTCCGCGACGCGGCCCGTCTCAACGTGATTGGCGCGCGGTTGAAGTGGCGTCCGATGTCTGCGGCAGTCGATGGCGTGGCGCTCTGCACCCGCCGCCTCAGCGAATGTGTCATTGTGGGCGGCGTCGACGATCCAGCACAGGCGTCAGAAGTTTTCGTTGTTCATCCCATTTTCTTGCTGCCGCGTCACATACGCGCTGAAGCTGAGGTCGTGCGGTTGCGTTCCGTCGAGGAAGACTGCTTTGATCTCCCGCATCAGAAAAGGAGCTGGCCCGCGGTGGCGGCGGCGGACCAGGCGCACCTGTTCGCGCCGCGGCCGGCGTACCGCTTCCGCTCGACCGTGGTCGAGCACCAGGACAACCCCAACGGCGCGACCGTGGGCGAGGACATTCCCTACGGCGCCGACCTGAACTACTACCTGCCGGCGGCGGCGCCGGTGACCCTCACCATCCAGCGGGGGGCGGAGACGATCCGGACGCTGCATGAGCAGGGCGGGGCGGGGCTGAACCGGATTTTCTGGAACCTGGACCACGAGAACCACGACGCGATCACGCTGCTGACCAACCCTCCGGGCCAGCCCTGGGTGGCGACGCCGGCGCAGGGGCGGCGGCTGGTGGTGTGGGGGCAGCCCAGCGCGGCGGGGCCGCGGGTGGCGCCGGGGGCGTTCACGGTGAGCCTGAGCGTGAACGGCGCCGAGGTCGGCAGCGCGCCCTTGACCGTGCTGCGCGATCCCCAGGACGTCGGCACGACCGCGGACATGGCGGCGTCGGAGGCGTTCCTGATGCAGTTGGGGGGCGAGCTGCACCAACTGGCGGGGATGATCGAGCACTTCGAATACCTGCGCCAGCAGATTGGGGTGCTGGAGCAGGGGCTGGGGAGGGACGCCAAGGCGGCGCCGGTGGAGGCGGCGGCGCGGAGGCTGGAGAGCCAGGCGGAGGCGATCGAGGGCAAGATGTTCAACCTCGAATCCACCGGCCGGACCGAAGACTCATTCCGCAGCGACGTCGAGCTGTACGAGCGGCTGGGCTCGCTCAACAACGACCTGGATAACTCGGGGGCGGACATGGCGCCGACCGGGCCCGAGATCGCCGTGCAGCACGAGCTGGCGGGGATGCTGGCGGCGCTGGCGCGGGAGGCGAACGGGTTCACCCGCACGCAGGTGCCGGCCTTCAACGCGCTGGCCCAGGCGCACGGGCTGACGCTGGGGCTGCAGGAGTAGGCGGCGGGACGAACTGGCGGAGAGGGGGAGATTCTCCTCCATCCCCTGAGCTAACGTACTCCAAAATCAACGAGATGCGCCAAATTCCCTTTATTTCCTCTCTTTAAAACGGGCGGAAATCGGCCAGGTGGTTGCCAAGCACCCACTGGCAAGGCATCGCCAATGAGGATCCTTCAATCGGGCCGCCAGCCGCCATCCAGGAAGAGATGTCGATGGTCCCGTCAATCGGGTTCGGAATATCGATAGCGAGAATCCAACCCACGGGCCAGTGGGTGAACTCTGCCCACAGCCAGCCGCGTCCGGTCGGCATGTCGATCGACCAGCTGAGCCCGGTGAATCGGGAAGGGCAACGTGTGCTTGCGACCAGGAAAGTGAATATCCGTAACGGACCAAGCGGCTCGGTCGCATCTCGATCTTTCAAAAGCCGCTTGAGTTCGGGGTATCGTGTACTCAATCCAGGCTGGCAAGTCGCAAGCACTGTGGTGAGGGCCTGCTTGATGACCAGCATCGGTCGGACAGGAAGAGGGATTGAAACGGTCTTGCCCACATTGCCGGGATGCGCATGCTCGCGAAGCCGCCTGACCTAATCGACGTACTGCGGGTTGAACCAGCTTCCCGTCGAATTATTACATGCCTCGCAGAGCGACACCTGCCCAATTCCACGCTGCCTCTTGGTACCGTGCTACGTGATCACACCGCTGGAAAGAGCCGTCGCCTCGTCTACTGAATACTGAATCGCGGGCGCTCGATTGCCCGCGCTGCGTGAGGGAGTGTGCTCGAACGAAAGAGGCCTTTCCTCGCCGCATACGCGGCAGCAGTTCCCGTTCGCGAGGCTTTCGATCGCGCGCAGCTCCGCCTGCAGCCGCAGTGCCTCGGGTTCAAATTTCGCGATTCTTCCGGCATCGGCCGGGTGCGTCACTATCATCTCCGTCATGGCAATAGATTAAGCCGGCTTGGTATCGAGGTGCCAAGCGCGGGGGTCGCGCCGCTTTGCCTGCGGGCAAAACCGGCGCGAAAGGCTGCGAAATTCCGCAGGGCGGCCCGCCCCCGGGAAGCGAATTCGGCGCGGCCCCAGCGAAGCGCAGCGCCGACTTGGGGCCACGGGGCCCCCAAGTCGGCGTGAGCACAAGCGGGACGCGCGCCGCTGGCGCGCTGGGGCCCGCGCCCACAATGAATCGCGGGAAATGGCAACCTCAGCCGGCGCTAGAAGATGTCGTCCAGGGATCGTCGCCGCGGCTCCCAGGCGGCTGTGGGCGGCTTTGGGTGGCAACGGGAGCGACCCCGCAAAAGGTGGCCGTGCCACACCTGCGTCGCTATTTTCGGCCAGCCGGCCGATGTTGTATCCTCACATGTTGACCTTTACCAGGAGCGCACTCGATGATTCGCCGCATTTTGTGGATTCTGGCCGCCGCCACGTTGGGATTGGCCGCGCAAACCATCAACCCGGCGCTGTATTCCGGCCTGAACTGGCGCATGGCCGGGACCTTCCGTGCCGGGCGCACCGATGCCGTGGCCGGCAACGCCCAGCAGCCGGACACCTATTACATGGGAGCGGTCGATGGCGGCGTGTGGAAGACCATCAACGATGGCACCACCTGGCAGCCCATCTTCGATCACGAGCCGGTGGCGTCCATTGGGGCCATCGCGGTGGCGCCATCGAACCCCGATATTATTTATGTCGGCACCGGCGAGGACGATCCGCGCAGCCAGTTCACCGAAGGCGACGGGATGTTCAAGTCCACCGACGGAGGCGCGACCTGGACGCGCATCGGGCTGGAGGCGACCAAGCAGATCGGGCGCATCATCGTCGATCCGCACGATCCCAATCGCGTGTTCGTGGCCGCGCTCGGCAATATGTACGCCGCCACGCCGGATCGTGGCGTGTACCGCTCGACCGATGGCGGGCAAAACTGGCGGAAAGTGTTGTTCACGGACAACAACACGGGCGCCATCGATCTTTCCTTCGACGCCGGCAATCCGCAGGTGGTGTACGCGGCCATGTGGGCGACGGGGCGTCCGCCATGGACGGTGTACCCGTCGGGCCATGGGCAGGGCAGCGGGCTCTACAAGTCGACCGATGGCGGCAGCAACTGGACGCATGTGACGGGTGGGTTGCCGGCCGATCCGGGACGCATTGGCGTCGCGGTGGCGCCGACGGATTCGAACCGCGTGTACGCCATGGTGGATGCCAGCGCCAAGGAAGGCGGCTTGTACCGCTCGGATGACGCCGGCGCGACCTGGAAGCTGATGGACAACGAGAACCGCATTTGGAATCGCGGTTGGTACTTCGAGTCGGTCACGGTCGATACGAAAGATGAGAACACGCTGTACGCGATCAACACCACGGTCTACAAATCCACCGACGGCGGGGCGAGTTTCGACGCCTTCCGGGGCGCGCCGGGCGGAGACGACTACCATCAACTGTGGGTCAGCCCGAACGATCCCCATCGCATGGTGCTGGCCAGCGACCAGGGCACGATCGTGACCGTCAACGGCGGCCAGACCTGGAGCTCGTGGAACAACCAGCCGACGGCCCAGCTCTACGACGTCACCACCGATAACCGCGATCCCTACTGGATCTACGGCGCGCAGCAGGATAGCAACGACAACGGCGGCGCCGCGGCCAGCTCGGGACCGAACGGCGCGCGCGCGACCTACGGCACCGGATGGATGGGCGAATGTGCTGCCGGAGAGAGCGGCGGCATCGCCGCCAATCCGTTGGCCACCGAGGAGCTCTTCGGCGGCACGGTGGACAAGTGCACGCCCTCCACCGGCAAGCGGCAGAGCATTTCGCCGCTTCTGGCGTATCCGGGCCAGTACTTCCGCAAGACCTGGACGCTGCCGGTGGCCTTCTCGATGGCGGACAAGCACGAGTTCTTCTTCGCCAACCAGTTCCTGTTCGAAACCGACAACGGCGGCAGCTCGTGGCGGAAGATCAGTCCCGATCTCACGCGCGAGAACCCGGGCGTTCCGTCGAACATCGATGCCGCGATCGCCAAAGACGCCACCTACGGCGAGCGCGCCAACGGACCGCGCTGGGGCGTGATCTACGCGATCGGCCCCTCGCCGCTTTTGGCGCATGAAATCTGGGCGGGCACCGACGACGGCTACATTCAGGTCACCCGCGACGACGGCCAGACCTGGCACAACGTCACGCCGCCGGAATTGACGGCCTGGAGTAAAGTCACGCGCATCAAGGCATCGCACTATAACGCCGAGGAAGCGTTTGCCGCGGTGGACCGGCACCGTCTGAACGACAATCGTCCCTACCTCTACCGCACCACGGATGGAGGGAAGAGCTGGACCAACATCGTCAACGGCATTCCCGCACATGAGTACCTGGAAGCGTTCATCGAGGATCCGGTGCGCAAGGGGCTGCTGTTCCTGGGCACCAACCTGGGCGTGTATGTTTCGTTTAACGACGGGGACAACTGGCAGTCGCTGCGGCTGAACATGCCGCCGGTGGAGATCCGCGACTTCACATTCCACGACAAGGCGCTGGTGATGGCCACATTCGGGCGTTCGTTCTGGGTGATGGACGACGTCAGCCCATTGCGCCAGGTGAATGCGTCCATGAACGACGCCGCGGCGGTGCTGTACAAACCGGAGCCGGCGAAGATTCCCGCCGGCAGCAGCCGTAATTACGGCGGCGACGATCCCGCCAAGGAGGCGGCGCAGCTCGATCCGATGCTGCTGATATCTGCCGCGGCGCCGCCCTCGGGCGCGGTCATTCACTACTACCTGAAAGGCGGCAGCGGTCCGGTGTCGCTCGATATTGTGAATAGCGCCGGGCAGGTCGTGCGGCATTACACCAGCACGCAGCGGGCGCCCCGCCAGAACCCGAAGACCATGGTGGTGGCGGCGGTGTTTGCGCAACGCCCGCCGATTTTGAGCGCGGCGGCGGGGTCGCACGCGTGGAGCTGGGATTTCCGCGAGGTCAAGCCGGGCGCGGCCACCGCGGGTCGCGGCCGCGGAGGCCGTGGCGGCGGCGGAGGCCAGGCCGCCGCTCCCGGGACCTACACCGTCCGCCTGGCGGCGGGTGGGCAGACGTACTCGCAGCCGCTCACGGTGACGCTCGCGAAGGGTGCGACCTACACGGCCGCGACGCCGCAACAGCAGCAGCTCGCCGGGCAGGTCCAGGCGCTGCAAGCCCAGGTGGCGAGCGCCCGGAGCCAGGCCGCGGGGTTGCAAAACCAGCTCACCAAGCTCGCTTCCCAGGCGAGCGGCAGCGTGGCGGCTTCGATCACCGCGCTGAACGAGCAGACCCGCGCGATCGTGGGCTTTGCCTCCGAGCCGCCCAATCCGGATGCATCCGGCGAGGGTGACGCGGCGCCGGCGCCGACCAGTTTAATCGGGCTGAACGGCATTCTCGGCCAGCTCGCCGGCGCGGCCCAGGGCGGAGCGGACACGCCGCTGGCCACGGTGCAAGCCGGCTTCGCCAAAGCCAAAGTGATGGCCGAGGCGCAGCTGGCGAAGTGGAACCAGCTAAAGACCGCGAGCCTGCCGGCCCTGAACCGTCAGCTACAGCAGGCCAACCTGGGGCCGGTTACGGTGGGTGGCAGCGGACGGTAGTAGAATCCGTCCATGAAGGTGCCTTTCGCGAAGAAGTGGCAGAAGGAATCGGACAAATTGCGGGCGATTGCGCTCGACTGTGATGTGGTCGAGGAGGGGAAGTGGGGCAAGCCCTGCTTCACCTACCAACAGAAAAACGTGGCGATCATCATCCCGCTGAAGGAGTCGTGCGCGCTTTCCTTCTTCAAGGGGGCACTCCTTAAGGACCCGAAGCACATTCTGCAAATGGTCGGCGAGCATACGCAGGCGGCTCGCTGGGTCAAGCTCACCTCCGTCCGACAGATTGCCGCGCTGCGGACGACGCTGAAGACGTACCTCTACGAAGCCGTTCTGGTGGAGGAGTCGGAGAAGAAGGTTCCGCGCAAGAAGGTGGCGGAATACGCGTTTCCCGCGGAGCTGCAGGCCCGGCTGGATGCGGATCCGGTCGCGGGGGTCGCGCCGCTTTGCCTGCCGGCAAAATCGGCGCGAAAGGCCGCGAAGTTCCGCAGGGCGGCCCGCCCCCGGGAAACGAATTCGGCGCGGCCCCTGCGAAGCGCAGCGCCGGCTTGGGGCCGCGGGGCCCCCAAGCCGGCGTGAGCACAAGCGGGACGCGCGGCGCAGCCGCGCAGGGGCCCGCGCCTACCAAAGCTGAAGTCGGCCTTCGACGCCCTCACGCCTGGGCGGCGGAAGTCTTGCATTTTACATGTCGCGGGGGCGAAGCAGGCGAAGACGCGGGCCGCGCGCACGGAGAGGTGCGTGCCGCTGATCCTGAGTGGCCAGGGGTTCTTGGAGCGGGTGAGGGGGTGAATCGTTGACCTGCCGTTTCGCGGGGGTCGCGCCGCTTTGCCTGCTGGCAAAATCGGCGCGAAAGGCCGCGAAAGTCCGCAGGGCGGCCCGCCCCCGGGGGACGAATTCGGCCCGGCCCCAGCGAGGCGCAGCCCCGAGCCGGCCGGGCTGCCGCTCCGCCCCGTCCGCCTCTGGAGGCGGCCCCCGCGGCCGGCCGTTGCGGCAGCGTGACCGTGTCCACCACCTTGCCGCTGGCGTCGCGGGCACCAGTTGGCGCTGTTGCTGGGCGGGCTGGACCTGGCGGCGGCGCGGCCGCGGCGCTGGTATCGGCGGGCGGGCGCGGCATAAGAATAGTCACTCGATGATGCATCTGCCGCCCCAGTTGCTGGGCAAGGTGCGGCAGCGGCTGGAATGGGCCGAGTTGCGGGTGCTGCTGCTGGAGGAGAAGCTGCGTTTGCAGCGGATCGCGAAGTACGGGCCGGGGAGCGAGCGGCTGAGCGCGGGCCAGTTGGAGCTGCTGGAGTTGGAGCCCGGGGTCAGTGCCGAGGAAGTGGTGGCGGAGGCGGGGCGGGCGCCCCTGGGTGGGAGGCGGAAGCGCCGCGGGGCAGCCCGCCGGCGCCCTGCCGCGGCTGCGGCCAGGAGATGGCGGTCCTCGGCTACGACGAGAGCGAGCGGCTGGAGGTGAAGCCGGCCGAGTACTATGCGGCGGTGACGCGGCGGGAGAAGCGCGCCTGCACCGCCTGCCGGGCGGGCGGAGTGGCGATGGCGCCGCTGCCGGCGGCGATCATCCCCAAGGGCATCGCCAGAGACCGGGTGGTGATCGACACCCTGGTGGCGAAATACGACGACCATTGCCCGCTGTACCGGCAGCGCCGGATGCTGGCGCGCGACAGCGGGGTGGAGATCAGCCGCGCCACGCTGGACGGCTGGGTGATGCAGGTGGGCGAATCGCTGCTGGGTTTGCCAATCTGAATTGGGCTCTTCCTCACATTCGGTGAAGCGGTGGGGCTTTTTTAGGGTTGCCGCGCGCGGCGGCGGGCTAATTGGCGCGCAGGACCCGGATGCGCAGCAAATCGAGCTTGCCGCGGCCATACATTTGGCGTTTGATCAGTTTGAGGCGGTGAACGGCGCCCTCGACCGGGCCCTGGCTCCAGGGCGATTGGATGGCGGCGCGAGCGGCGGCTTCGTCGTTGCGAAGGCTGGCGG
>Ga0307374_10002524_pt1 | contig 32400 bp, 29 predicted proteins | sample OX3MG_FD_202532 | JGI IMG/M metagenome (GOLD analysis project Ga0307374, IMG submission 202532) | Soil microbial communities from Risofladan, Vaasa, Finland - OX-3 | ecosystem: Environmental > Terrestrial > Soil > Coastal area > Acid sulfate soil | place: Finland: Risofladan, Vaasa | collected... | reverse complement strand
ATTCCTCGCCCTCGGCGGCGCCTACCACGGGGACACGGTGGGGGCCCTCTCGGTCGGGGACGGCGGGTTCGGCACCACCATCTTCGACCAGCTGCGCTTCCCCGTCCTCCGCACACCCGGCTACGCCGCCGCCGACTGGGCGGACAAGATGGTCGCCTGTATCGAGACCCATGCCGAGTCGCTGGCCGCGGTGGTCATCGAGCCACTGGTGCAGGGGGCGTCCGGCATCCTGGTGGCCGAGCCTTCCGATCTCGCCCTCGTGGGGCGGGTCTGCCGGTCGCTCGGCGTGCCCCTGATCTGCGACGAGGTGGCGACCGGCTTCGGCCGGACCGGCAAGCTGTTCGCCTCCGAATGGGCCGGCCCCGGGTTCCGGCCCGACCTCCTCTGCCTGGGCAAGGGCATCACCGGCGGGTACCTGCCCCTGTCGGCCACCGTGGCGTCCGGAGCGGTGTTCGAGGCGTTCGACGGGCCCGACCTCGGCGAGTCGACCCTCTACCACGGCCACTCCTACGGGGGCAACGCCCTCGGCTGCGCAGTGGCGCTGCGCCACCTGGAGCTCATCGAGGAATGGGACGTCCTGGCCAACGTCGTCGCCGTGGCCGGGCGGCTGTCCACCCGTTTGGCGGCGGTGGCCGGGCAGCCTGGCGTCGCAGCGGTTCGCCAGCGGGGGCTGATGGCCGGGGTCGAGCTCGATCCCCCGGAGGGCGCCAGTCGCTGGGGGCGCCGGGTGTGCGCCGCCGCGGTGGCACGCGGCGTGCTGCTCCGGCCGCTCGGGGACGTGGTGGTGGTGATGCCGCCGCTGACCACGACCGGCGCCGAGATCGACCGGGTGGTCGACGTGCTGTCCGAATCGATCCGGGCGGTGCGGGCCGAGGACGTCCATTGAGCCACGGAGTGGACGAACGCCACCCGCCTCCGACCGTGCCGTCTCCGTGGTCGTCGTGGGTCGAGGCGGCGTGCGGGATGGTGGAGGGGGCAGGGCAGTGGCGCCGTCCCCGCACGTTCGATGCGAACGGGCCGTCCGGGCGGCTCGACCCGGGCGGGGGCGGGGCCCCCGGTGCCGCTCCGACCGTGGTCTCGTTCGCCTCCAACGACTACCTGGGGCTCGCCTCCCACCCCGCAGTGGTGGCCGCGGCCCATCGGGCACTCGACCGGTGGGGCTCCGGTTCGGGCGCATCCCGGCTGGTCACCGGCTCACGACCCGTGCACCGGGAGCTCGAGGAGGAGCTCGCCTCGTGGAGGGGATGCGAGCAGGCCGTGGTGCTTCCCACCGGCTTCGCCGCCAACCTCTCGGTGCTGTCGGTCTTCGGGTCGTCGGGCGCCCAGGTGTTCTCGGACGAGCTGAACCACGCCTCGATCATCGACGGGTGCCGGACGGCCCGTGCCGGTGTCACCGTCTACCCACACGGCGATCTTGGCCGGCTCGACCGTGAGCTGGGCTCCGCCTCCGGCCGGCCGATCATCGTCTCCGACACCGTGTTCTCCATGGACGGCGACGAGGCCGACCTGGCAGGCCTGGTCGACGTCGCCTCCCGACGGCGGGCCCTGCTCGTCCTCGACGAGGCCCACGCCGTCCTCGGCCCACGGTTGCCCGGCCCGACCCGGTGCAGTGGCACCGACATCCTCCGGGTGGGCACGCTGTCCAAGGCGCTCGGGGCCCTCGGCGGATTCGTGGCCGGGCCCGCGCGGTTCGTGGATCTCCTGGTCAACCGGGCCCGTCCCTACATCTTCAGCACCGCACCCACCCCCGCGGATGCGGCCGCGGCATTGGCCGCCCTCAGCATCGTCCGCTCCGAGGAAGGGACGGTACTCCGGTCCCGGTTGGCCGGCCACGTGGCCCGTCTGGGGTCGGTGCTCGGCCGGCCCGACCATCCTTCACCGATCATCCCGGTGATCATCGGTGGGGAGGCCGCCGCGGTCTCCGCCTCCGCCGCGCTCTTGGACCGGGGCCTGTGGGTGCCGGCCATCCGCCCCCCCACGGTGGCCGCCGGGACGTCGCGCCTCCGGATCACCGTGTCGGCCATCCACACCGACGCGCAGGTCGACGGCCTGGCGGGTGGGCTGGTGGAGCTGGGGCTCGGACCGGCCCTCACCGGGGCCGACCGGGCGGGGGGCCGCCGTGCGCCCTGAGCGGGTGGTGCTGGTGTGCGGAACCGGGACCGAGGTCGGCAAGACCTGGGTGGGCTCGACGGTGATGCGGGCCCTCCGCGGCCGCGGCATGTCGGTGGCGGCCCGCAAGCCGGCCCAGTCGTACGACATCGATTCGGAAGGGGCCCCGTTGGGCGGGCCGACCGACGCCGACGTGCTGGGGGCGGCATCGGGCGAGCCCCCCGGCGCCGTCTGCCCTCCGTCCCGCTCGTACCACCGGGCCATGGCCCCACCGATGGCCGCCGAATCCCTGGGCCTGCCCAGCTTCACCGTGGCCGACCTGATCGAGGAGTTGGCCTGGCCCTCCGAGGAGGTCGGGGTGGGCCTGGTCGAGGCGGCCGGGGGGGTGCGGTCGCCCCTGGCCTCCGACGGCGACACCACCGACCTCCTCGCCGCCCTCGCACCCGAGATGGTGCTGCTGGTGTCCGACGCCGGCCTCGGCACGATCAACCTGGTCCGGCTCTCGATGGACGCACTGGCCGCCGCCACCACCCCGGTGGCGCCCACCGTCGTGGTGCTCGACCGGTTCGACCCCGCTCACCTCATCCACCGGCGCAACCGCCAGTGGTTGAGCGAGCGGTGCGGCTACCGGGTGGTGGCCCTCCCCGGCGAGGAGTCGGACCTGGTCGACCTGGTGGCCGACTCCCGGGCGGGGGTGTCCCCCGACGCCGGCCCGCTGAGCGGCTAGGCGCCGAAGCCGGAGGCGTCGACGATGGCGCGGCTGAACGGACGGGCCAGGGCCCGGAGCTCGGCGCACCCCTCCTCCCCGATCGCCTCGTAGGGGTGGACCGCCAACTGATCGGTGGCGTCCTCGATGGCCTGGCGTACCGCCGCTCCGGACGGGCTGAGGGCGGGTGCGGGGCCGTCTCCGTCGGCGGGCTCCAGCCACCCGCGTCGGCGCAGCCGCTCCACCCCCGCATCCCACTCGGCATCCGGCCATCCCCTGGTCGCCCGCAGGAAGCCGGTGGCCACCTCGCCGGAGGCCGCGTGCATCACCAGCGCCTCCACCGGGTCGAGCCCGTGGAGGACGAGGGCGGTGATGTGTCCGTCGCCACGGAACTCCCGGAGCAGCGTCTGGGCGTGCCAGAGCACCAGGTGTGCCGCTGCGGGCCAGTCGAGCCCGGCGTGCCCGGCGAAAAGCGGTCGCCCGGCCGACCGCTCGGCGGCCCGCTCGGCCGCACTCCGGGCCAGACCGCCGGCGCGCCGCAGCTCCGCCGAGTGGACGGCGTCGCCGAGCATCCTCCGCAACGACTCGTCGGCGGCCTCGAGCCGGGCCTCGAGCACCGCCTCCGGCCGGGCCGTGGCCCATACCCCGGACATGGCGTTGCGCACCAGGTCGGGGCTGAAGTTGTAGAAGGTGGCGATGACCGTCTCGGCGCCGACGGCACCCATGGGGGCAGAGCGGGATGCGAAGTACCCCGACTCCGGCCGGAGGTCGAGTCGCTCGTAGGACTCGCCGGCCTCGGGGGCGAAGTAGATCATGCCGTGAAACGGCTCGACCGTGCGCCAGGTCTTGCGGGCGGTGAGCGGGGAGAGGGGTGCCGGGTGGGTCGGGCTCGGAGTCATGGCTCACCGTATCCCGATGCGTGGCGGACGCCATATAGTGCTGCCAGGGGCTCGGAGCGTGAGCGCCCGGGGTCGAGGTCGGAAACGGAGTCGGTGATGCTGAACGGTGTCTCGGGCATGATCGGCGAGACGGCGGTGGTCAGGAAGGCGGTTTCCGACCGCCACGAGCCCGGTTCCGTGTTCTCCAGGGGCGAGGAGTGGTACGCGGTGTCCTTGTTCCCCGGTACCACCATCGACGCCGGGACCACGGTGGTCGTGGCCGACGTGGAGCGCGGGCTGCTGGTCGTGTACCCCACTACTGACGGGTCCTGAGGGAGCCGCCTCGGAACTCCTGTGCCCAGGTGCGGCGACCAGTGGGGGTTCTGCCTACAGTGGGGACAAGGAGGTGGTCCCCATGATCATCGCATCCGCAGGAACGTCCATCGCGCTGGTGGTGGTGGGCGTGGCGATCTTCTCGCTCATCGTCGTGTTCCTCAAGTCCAGCCTCAAGGTGGTCCAGCAGGGCTGCGTGGGGGTGGTGAAGCGGTTCGGTGAGTTCAAGACCATCCACCAGCCCGGGCTCCACGTCCTGGTGCCCCTGGCCGACCGGATGGACAAGGTGGACATCCGCGAGTTCCCGCGGACCGGCGACCAGCAGGCGGTGATCACCAAGGACAACGTCTCGCTGTGGGTCAGCGCCACCATCTTCTGCCAGGTGACCGACGTGAAGCTGGCGCTGTTCGAGGTGAACGACTTCGGGCTGGCCATCGATCAGATGGCCCGGACCGCGTTGCGGGCGGTGTTCGGCGAGCTGACCCTCGACGAGTCCCTGTCCGAACGGGAGACGATCAACACCAAGATGCAGGACCACATGGCCGAGGCCACCCTCAAGTGGGGCGTCCGGCTGAACCGGATCGAGATCCTGGACATCACGCCGCCGGCCAACGTGCTCCAGGCCATGTCGGAGCAAAAGGAGGCCGAGCAGCACAAGCGGGCCGCCATCTTGAAGTCCGAGGGCGAGCAGCAGGCCGCCGTCAACAGCGCCCAGGGGCGCAAGCAGGCCAACATCCTCGAGGCCGAGGGGGAGAAGCAGGCCAACATCCTCGCCGCCGAGGGCCAGAAGCAGACGCTGGAGCTCCGGGCCGACGGGGAGAAGCGCGCCGCCCAGCTACGGGGCGAAGGCGAGGCCGCCGCCCTCAACGCCATCGACCAGTCGACGATTAAGGCCAACACCCTGGCCGTCATGCAGCTCCGGGCCCTGCAGGCCCTGGCCTCGTCACCCAACTCGAAGGTCGTCGTCCCCTACGAGGCCGCCGGTCTGGTCGGGGCCGCCCAGGTGCTGGTCGACGCCATGAAGGATGCCGGCGGCCCGGGTGATGCCGAGGTGGCCGGCAACGGCAGGGCTCCCCAGTCCACCACCTGACGCTCCTATCTGGTCTCCACCTGGTCGAGGTACCTGTCGTCCCAGTGGGTGAAGACCTCGTCGGGTAGCCGGAGGCAGTGGGTCGGTTCCAGCGCCTCGACGAAGGACCGGTCGTGGCTGACCACCGCGATGGTGCCCGGCCACCGGCTCAGCATGGTGCCGACGGCGGCGATGGAGGAGGGGTCGAGGTTGTTGGTGGGCTCGTCGAGGAGCAGCACGTTGGCCCGACCGGCGGCCAGCATGGCCAGGCCGAGCTTGGCCCGCTCGCCCCCCGACAGGGTCCTGGGCATCTGGTGGGCGGCCTTCCCGGCGATGCCGAACGAGCCGAGCAGGGCGCGGCGGTCGGTCTCCTCGACCAGGACGGTGTCGTCGATGTTGTCGAGCACGGTGACGTCGGGATCGACCTGTTCGTGCTCCTGGGCGAAATACCCGAGGGTCACGTTGGCCCCGAGCCCGACCTCGCCGCCGGTCGGCTCTTGGACCCCTGCCAGGCAGCGCAGCAGGCTCGACTTGCCGGCGCCGTTCCGGCCGACGACCACGATCCGGTCGCCCCGGCGGCAGTGGAAGTTGACCCCGGACAACACGGCGACGTCGCCGTAGCGGACCTGGAGGTCGGTCACCCGCAACGGGACCTCGCCCGAGCGGCGGGGGGTGGGCAGGCGGAACGAGCTCGCCCGGTCGCGCTTGTGCACCTCGGTCTTGGACGATTCGAGACGCTCCACCCGTTTGTCGATCGACTTGGCGATGCGGGCCCGTCGGTTGGTGCTTCCCCGCATGGAGTCGGCCAGGGTGGACAGCCGCTTGATCTCCCGGCCCTCGAGCAGGGACGAGCGTTCGCGCTGGCTCCGGTCGGCTTCGAGCTGCACGGTGTAGGACGAGTAGTTCCCCTTGAACTCGTGGAGGCGCCCGTCGGACAGGTGCAGCACCTTGTTGATGGACCGGTCGAGCAGCTTCAGGTCGTGGGAGACCACCAGGATGGCCCCCGGGAAGCTCTCGAGCTCCTCCATCAGCCAACGCTTGGCCGGCAGGTCGAGGTGGTTGGTGGGCTCGTCGAGGATCATCGTGTCGGGTCCCTGGAACAGGATCCGGATCAGGTCGACCCGACGGCGCTGACCGCCCGAAAGGCCCTCGATGTCGGCGAGGAGGAGGTCCTGGCGGAGGCCCAGGCCGTCGGCCAGCCGGGCCATGGTCGACTCGGCCTCGTAGCCTCCGTTCTCCCTGAACTGCTCCTCGAGGTCGGAGAACAGTTCGATGTTCTCCGTGGTCGGGTCCTTGGCCATCTGGGTGCGGGCCTTGTCGAGGGCATCGTCGAGGACGTCGAGGCCCCGGCCGGAGAGGACATGGGAGAAGCCGCTGGGCTCGAGCCCGAGCCCGCGGGGCACCGGCACCTGGGGCAGGTGGCTGAACGTGCCCCGAATGCGGGCGTTGCCCGTCGACCGGACATTGCCGCCGGGCTCGTCGACGATCACCGAGATGAAGGTCGACTTGCCGGTGCCGTTGCGGCCGACGAGGCCCACCTTCTCGCCGGCGCCGATGACGAAGGACGCCTCGCGGAGCAGGGTCCGGTCACCGATCTCGATGGTAAGGGAGGAGCCGACGATCATCAGGAGGGGGTGGCGCGGTTGCGACCGGGAGGCGACCCGGGTCGCTGCCGGGGGCTCCGACGCGCTCAGCCGGGGACCATTGTCCCACAACCGGGAATCCCCCCGTCCGCGTCCCGCGGCCCGCCGGCTCCGCCGTGCCGGCGATCAGCCGCCCGAGGCCAGGATGTCACCGCCCGCCGGCGGTGTGGGATCGTCGGCGCGCTCGAGCCAGCCGGTGGGCAGATGGACCGGTCGCGGGCCGTTGGTGTGGCCTCGGGCGAGGCGCATGGCCTCCGGGGGGAAGGCCAGATGTGGATCGAGGGCGCCGAGCAGCCGGTGGACCTCGGCCAGCGAACCGGCGCAGGCCAGCGAGCGGCGGACCGCCGATCCGACCGGCAGGCCGGTGAGGTACCAGCCCGAGTGCTTGCGGAACTGCCGGATCCCGAGGTCCTCGCCGAAGGCCTCGCACAGCAACCCGGCGTGGTCGACCATCATCTCGATGATCGCGCCCAGGTTCGGCGGGTCGCGGACGGGCCGTCCGGCGAAGGCGTCGGCCAGGTCCCGGAACAGCCAGGGGCGTCCGAGGCAGCCCCGGCCCACCACCACGCCGTCGCATCCGGTGGCGGCCACCATGGCCAGGGCATCGGATGCCTCCCACAGGTCCCCGTTGCCCAGCACGGGGATGGAGACGACCGCCGACTTGAGCTCGGCGATCGCCGCCCAGTCGGCGCGCCCCGAGTAGAGCTGCTCGGCCGTGCGGGCGTGCAGGGTGATGGCCGCCACCCCCTCGTCCTCGGCGATCCGGCCCGCCTCGACGAAGTCGAGGTGGGCATCGTCGACCCCGGTGCGCATCTTGACGGTGACCGGTACCGACCCGGCGGAGGCGACGGCGGCGTTGACGATGGCCCGGAAGAGGTTGCGGTGGGCCGGCAGGGCCGCCCCGCCGCCCTGGCGGGTCACCTTGGCCGCGGGGCAGCCGAAGTTGAGGTCGACGTGGTCGACCCCGATCTCGTCGACCAGCCGGCGCACCGCAGCTCCCATCACCGCGGGGTCGACGCTGCACAGCTGCACGCTCCGCACCGGCTCGTCGTCACCGAAGGCCGCCATGCCCAGGGTCTTGGCGTTGCCCTCGACCAGCGCCCGGGCGGTGATCATCTCGCTCACATAGAGCCCGGCGCCGAACCTCCGGCACAGCCGGCGGAAGGCGATGTTGGTCACCCCGGCCATCGGGGCCAGCACCACCGGCGGCTGCACGGCCATGGCGCCCAGCCTGAGGGTCGCCCGGGTAGTGGCGACGGGTGACGTCATGCCCCGGCCCGGGCCCACAGGTCGGTGATCGGGATGCCGAGGCCGGCCAGCAGGGCGCGCAGCAACGGGAGGGAGAGGCCGATGACGTTGCCCGGGTCGCCGTCCACCCCGTCGATGAACGGCGCCGACCGGCCGTCGAGGGTGAAGGCACCGGCCACGGCCATGGCCTCCCCGGTGGCGAGGTACGCATCGAGCTCGGCGTCCGAGGTGGCGCCGAAGCGCACGGTGGTGGCGGCCACGCCCGACGCCTGCCGACCGGTGGGCTCGTCGATCACGCAATGGCCGGTGAACAGGGTGCCCGACCGGCCCCGCATGGCCCGCAGCCACTCCCGGGCCTGGCCCTCCGACGATGGCTTCCCATGGGGCCGGCCGTCGAAGTCGAGCAGGGAGTCGCAACCCACCACCACCGCCGTCCCGGACCGCTCGGCCACCGCCCGGGCCTTGCGTTCGGCCAGGACGGTGACCAGGGAAGCCGTGTCGCCGGCATCGATCCCGTCCTCGTCGATGCCGCTCACCACCACCACCGGGTCGAATCCGGCGTCTCTCAGGACCCGGAGGCGCGCCGGGGAGCCCGAGGCGAGGACCAGCGAGCGTTCGGCCATGACCCAAGAGCGTAGGGGCCGAGCCCGCCCGCGGGACCCGCCCGGGTGGCGAGCGGGCGCCACCGGCCGGCCCGGGTCCGACACCTCGGCGTGTGGTGGGCCCTTGAGTGCGCGATCCTGTTGGCATGACCGACACCGGCATCTCGACGGCGCCGACCCGGGTCGACCCGGCGCTCGACGGCGACCACGAGCGGATGTCCCACATCGTGCTGGAAGGGTTCAAGCCGGAGGAGGGCGACTACATCTCCGCCGGGCCGTCGGTGGTCGAGGGGATGGTCAACGGTACCGCCGTCAAGGCCCTCTGCGGGAAGATCTGGGTGCCGGGCCGCGATCCCAAGCGGTACCCGGTGTGCCCGACCTGCAAGGAGATCGCCGAGTCCCGGGGGTGGAGGGTCCCGGCCGGCTGAAACCCCGGTGTCCCGCCTCAGGCGCCGTGGACCTGGCCGTGGTGACGGCACCGGGCCCGATAGCCGCCGGGCGTGACGGCCACGGTGAGCCGGCGTCCGCACGCGGGGCAGAACCGGGGCGGATCGAGCGGGCGGCTGCACCCGGCACAGGAGGCGCCTCCGCATCCCGTGCAGAAGTCGGCATCGTCGGCCGACCGGTTGGCGGAGGGTTCGGCGATGCCGGCCATCGCCTGGCGCTCAGAGGACACCGGTCAGGACCCCGACCGGCATGCGCAGGTCAGAGAGCATCTGGAGGTCGGCACCGGCCGGCCGGCCCAGTGTGGTCAGGTAGTTGCCCACGATCAGCGCGTTGATCCCCGAGGTCATGCCCATGGACTGCAGCTCCCGGAGGGTGACCTCGCGGCCGCCGGCGTAGCGCAGGATGACCCCGGGAAGGCCCAGTCGGAACAGGGCGATCCAGCGGATGGCTTCCCAGGCGGCCACCGGCTGCTCGTCTCCGAGGGGGGTGCCCGGGCGGGGATTGAGGAAGTTGAGGGGAACTTCGGTGGGATCCAGCTCTTGGAGCTGGCCCAACAGCTCGATCCGTTGGTCGTCGCTCTCACCCATCCCGATCAGCGCGCCGCAGCACAGCTCCATCCCGTGCTCACGCACCAGAAGGCAGGTGTCGCGGCGCTCGTCCCAGGTGTGGCTGGTGACCACCTGTGGAAAGAAGGACCGCGACGTCTCGAGGTTGTGGTTGTAGCGGTGCACGCCGCTCTCGGCCAGACGTCGGGCCTGCTCCTCGGTCAACAGCCCCGCGCTGACGGCCACGTTGAGGCCGGTCCGGTTGCGGATGAGGGGGACCAGCTCGAGGATCCGTCGCATGGTCCGCTCGTCGGGGCCCCGCACGGCCAACACGATGCAGAACTCCGAGGCACCGGCGGCCCTGGTCTCCTCGGCGGCCCGCAGCACCTCGTCGACATCGAGGAAGGGAGTGGCCCTGACCGGGGTGTCGAACCGTGACGACTGGGAGCAGAAGTGGCAGTCCTCCGGGCATCCTCCCGTCTTGGCCGACAGGATGCCCTCGACCTCGACCTCGGGACCGCACCAGTCCAGACGGACCTGGTGGGCCAGCGCGGCCAGCGAGGTCACCCACCCGTCGGGGAGTGCGGCCAGTCCGGCCAGCTCCCCGGCGTCCAGCAGGCGACGGTCATCGAGGAGGGCCGAGGCCGCCTCACCCAGGCGGGCCCGGGCCGTCGTCGAGTCGAGGTGCGGGCGCACCGGCCCGGGCCGGAGGGGCCGGGGGGCCCGGTTGGGGGCCGAGAGGGTGACAGCGGTATGGACGGGTCTGGTCGTGGCGTCGCCGGGCATGCCGTTACGGTAGTTGCCGGGGACACACCAAAGAGACGACAGGGGGCACCACCGTGGCATGGGACTTTTCCACCGAGCCGGAATTCGAGGAGCAGTTGGCGTGGATGCGCCAGATCGTGCGCGACGAGATCTTCCCGCTCGAGACCCTGGACCTGGGCCACGAGGCGATGCTCGAGGCGGTGAGGCCGATCCAGGACGAGGTCAGGAGGCGGGGGCTGTGGGCGTCGCACCTGCCCCCCGAGCTCGGTGGGGGAGGGTTCGGACAGGTCCGCCTCGGCCTCATGCACGAGATCCTCGGCCAGACGCCCTACGGCCCGGTGGTCTTCGGCAACAACGCCCCTGACTCGGGCAACGCCGAGCTCCTGGCCGTCGGCATCGAGAGCTCGGGGCGCGAGGACCATCGCCGGCGGTGGCTCCAGCCCCTTCTCGACGGGAGGATGCGGAGCGGATTCTCGATGACCGAGCCGGGCGCGGGGGCCGATCCCACCATGATCGCCACCACCGCCGCCCGGGACGGGGACGAGTGGGTCATCGACGGCCACAAGTGGTTCACCTCCAACGGTTCGGTCGCCGACTTCCTCATCGTGATGGCGGTGACCAACCCCGACGTCCATCCGTACCAGGGATGCTCGATGATCGTCGTGCCCGCCGACACCTCCGGGGTGGAGATCGTCCGGGACGTTGCCACCATGGAGGACCCGGTCGAGCACTACGGCAGGTTCGGCGGCCACGCCGAGATCCTCTATCGCGAGGTGCGGGTCCCCTACGAGAACCTGATCGGTCTCGAAGGCGAGGGGTTCCTACTGGCTCAGAAGCGCCTCGGCCCCGGCCGCATCCACCACTGCATGCGCTGGCTCGGCCAGTCCAAGCGGGCATTCGACATGCTGTGCGAACGGGCCGTGTCCCGCACCACCCACCACTCGCTTCTGGCCGAGAAGCAGACCGTTCAGAACTGGGTGGCCGACTCCCTGGCCGAGATGACCGCGGCGCGGCTGATGACCCTGTACGCGGCCTGGAAGATGGACAATGAGGGTGCCTCCGCCGCCCGGGTGGAGATCGCCATGATCAAGTACTACGGGGCCGGTGTCCTCTACAACGTCATCGACCGGGCCATCCAGGTGCACGGCGCCCTCGGCTTCTCCACCGACCTGCCGCTCGAGTCCATGTACCGCCACGCCAGGGCGGCGCGCATCTACGACGGGCCCGACGAGGTCCACAAGGTGACCGTGGCCCGGCAGACCCTGAAGGGGTACAAGCCGACCGACGTCCCGACCGAGCACGTCCCCACCCGCCGGGTCGAGGCCCGGCAGCGCTTCGCCCACCTGCTCGACGTGGAGACCGCCGATCTCTGACCGGCCTCCGGCGGGCCGGCGACCTCCCCCGCCCCGGGTCAGTAGCGGTAGGTGTCCGGCTTGTAGGGACCGTCGACCGGTACCCCGATGTACTCCGCCTGCTCTTTGGTCAGCGTGGTCAGATGGACCCCCAGCGCCTCGAGGTGCAGTCGGGCCACCTTCTCGTCGAGGTGCTTGGGCAGCACGTAGACCCTCTTCTCGTACTCGCCGGCGTTGTTGAACAGCTCCATCTGGGCCATGGTCTGGTTGGTGAAGGAGTTGGACATCACGAAGCTGGGGTGACCGGTGGCATTGCCCAGGTTCAGCAGACGGCCCTCGGACAGGATGATCACCGCGTGGCCGTCGGGGAAGACCCACTTGTCTACCTGCGGCTTGATGTTGACCCGTTCGATGCCGTCGATCTTGGCCAGCCCGGCCATGTCGATCTCGTTGTCGAAGTGGCCGATGTTGCCCACGATGGCCTGGTGCTTCATCTTCGACATGTCGTCAGCGGTGATCACGTCCTTGTTGCCGGTGGAGGTGACGAAGACGTCTGCACTGGCGACGACGTCCTCGAGGGTCGCCACCTGGTAGCCCTCCATGGCCGCCTGCAGCGCACAGATCGGATCGACCTCGGTCACCACCACTCGGGCGCCCTGGCCGCGAAGCGAGTCGGCGCATCCCTTGCCGACGTCACCGAATCCGCACACGACGGCCACCTTGCCGCCGATGAGAACGTCGGTGGCGCGATTGATCCCGTCGACCAGCGAGTGCCGGCACCCGTATTTGTTGTCGAACTTCGACTTGGTGACCGCGTCGTTGACGTTGATGGCGGTGAACAGGAGCTCGCCGGCCTGCTCCATCTCGTTGAGACGGTGCACCCCGGTGGTGGTCTCCTCGGAGACGCCCTTGATCCCGCCGGCGAGGGTGGTCCACCGGGCGGGGTCTTCGGCCAGGCCGCGGGCGAGCACGCCGAGGACGACGGCGAACTCCTCGGAGTCCGCGGTCACGGGGTCGGGCACCGCGCCCGCCTTCTCGAATTCGACGCCCTTGTGGACGAGCAACGTGGCATCGCCGCCGTCGTCGAGGATCATGGTCGGGCCCTCTCCCGGCCACATCAGCGCCTGCTCGGTGCACCACCAGTACTCCTCGAGCGACTCGCCCTTCCAGGCGAAGACCGGTACCCCGCTGGGGGAGTCGATCGTGCCGTCAGGTCCGATGGCGACGGCCGCGGCGGCGTGGTCCTGGGTCGAGAAGATGTTGCAGCTGGCCCACCTCACCTCGGCACCCAGGGCGGTCAGGGTCTCGATGAGCACGGCCGTCTGGATGGTCATGTGCAGCGAGCCGGTGATACGGGCGCCGCGCAAGGGCTGCGCGGCGCCGTGCTCGGCGCGCATGGCCATCAGGCCGGGCATCTCGTGCTCGGCCAGCTCGATCTCCTTGCGGCCGAACTCCGCCAGGGAGAGATCGGCCACTTTGAAGTCGGGGTGGGGTTGGCTGGTCATGGGGCTCCTTCACTGTGGCCGCTCGGGGTGAGGCCGAGGTTGGCGCGGGACCCGCAGGCCTGCGCTGGTCCAATTCGGGTGGGGCCCACAGGAGGTGGAGGTCCCCTACCCCGATCTCGACCCCCGGATGGTAGCCCACCGGGCCGCCAGGTCCCGGGCCGGCGCGTCGAGTCACCCGGGGAGCGGGGCCATCCGCGTACCGTGGTCGATCCGGACCGGCCCGGTCGGCGCCCTGTTACGGTCCGGTCGCCCGCCGCGGTGCTGTCTGCCCCGGCGCCGCCAGCGGCCAGGTCCTCCTGGTCGGGACGTTCCTGGGGCATGCGGGCCGGTACGCGACGATCCAGTCGGCCGTTCGAGCGGCGCATCCCGGCGACTGGATCCTGGTTGCTCCCGGCGACTACCACGAGACCGCCGACGAGTCAGGGGGCTCGGTCGACCCCGCCCACGGCTACGCCGGCGGTGTGGTGATCACCACCCCGGGCATCCATCTCCGCGGCATGAGCCGGTCCGGGGCCATCGTCGACGGAACCAGGCCCGGCGCGCCGGGGGCCTGCACCGCGGACCCGGCCCAGCAGAACTTCGGAACCACCGGCAGCGATGGAAAGACCGTGGGGAGGAACGGCATCGTGGTCTGGAAGGCCGACAACGTCACTGTCGACAACCTCACCGTCTGCAACTTCCTCGGCGGCAGCGGCGACTCCGGCAATGAGATCTGGTGGAACGGAGGGGCGGACAGCGGGCAGGTCGGCCTGCACGGTTACTCGGGCAGCTACCTGACCGCCACCTCGACTTACTTCCGGGATGAGAGCACCGGGGCACAGTACGGCATCTTCTCGTCGAACTCATCGGGGCCGGCCGTGTGGAACCAGGTCTACGCCAGCAACTTCAACGATTCGGGAATGTACGTCGGGGCCTGCAAGCAGGTCTGCGGCATCACCATCAACCACGCATGGTTGGAATACAGCGCCCTCGGCTACTCCGGCACCAACTCAGGGGGTGCGATCGTCATCGAGAACTCCCAATTCGACAACAACAAGGACGGGTTCGATACCAACACCCAGATCAACGGTGACCCGCCGGCGCCTCAGAACGGGGCCTGCCCGAACAACGGCGTCAGTCCGATCACCCACACCCACTCGTGCTGGGTGTTCACCCACAACTATCTGCATGACAACAACAACCCCGACGTCCCCCTGGCCGGCACGGCCAGCCAGGGACCGCTCGGGACCGGGATGACCCTGTCCGGCGGGCGGAACGACACGGTCGTCGACAACACGTTCGCCAACAACGGCGCCTGGGGCTTCTTGATGGTCCCCTATCCGGACTCGGGCACGCCGTCCTTCGGCCAGTCGTGTACGGGCACGGGCGGCGTCGAGACACCCGGCTTCGGGTGCGTCTACGACCCGACGAACAACGCATTGCTGCACAACACCTTCGTTCACAACGGGTTCTTCGGAAATCCCAGCAATGCCGACTTCGGGCAGATCACCCTCAATCCGGGCAAGCCGCGGAACTGCTATGCCGGAAACACCGCTCCCAACGGCAGCGCACCACCGAACCTCGAGCAGTCCCAGCCGACCTGCGGGAAGCTGACCACCGGCCCGGACACCGGGGGCCCGTTGCTCGGCCAGGTCCTGTGCGACACGGGGAACGGGTCCTGCCCGGCGGGGGCTGTGTACCCGCCGCCCACCGGAGTCGTCATGCGCCCGCTGCCGAAGAGCCTTCCCACCATGCCCGACCCGTGTGCGGGCCTGCCCGACAACGCCTGGTGCTCGGGTGGCAGGCCGGTCTGAGCGGGCGCAGCATTACTGGCTCTTCGGAAATGAGCGGGGTCTGCCAGCCCATCCCACCGAGTGCTCGCAGTAGTTGCCAGCCCCGCAACCAGGCACTTTCGGGCTAGAGGCCAGCCCAGCCCAGTAGTTTGATTGCCAGTGCGGATCGTCCTGATGCCCTGGACGGGCGGCGTTTAGATGGCCGAACCCTTCCGAACGATGGCCCTTTTGATCGACACCGAGCGATTGTCATTGCGACTACGCACGAAGGATGACGCTGAGTGCAACCTCGAACTCCTTCGTGAGCACGAGGGTGGCACGGCCCTGTCGATCGGTGAAGTTGAGCAGCGAATGGTCGAGCAGAACGAACGAGCGCAAGCAGATGGCTTCGGACTACTGGGTATTCGGCTGCGGTACGAGACCAGCCCGATTGGTTATTGCGGACTAATCATTGGTCGGGGAACCTTCGAGGAACCAGAAATCGCCTATGAGATCCGCCCTCAATTCCGAGGCCACGGCTACGCCACGGAGGCCGCAGGAGCTGTGATCGAAGCCGCTTTTGCGACGGGCAGGCAGCGCTTATGGGCGACAGTCGGCAGCTGGAATGCACCGTCGTTCCGAGTCCTTGAAAAGAATGGGTTTTACGCGCATCACAGCGGCTGTGACGAACGGGGTGAATTCGTCTACATGGTTCGGAGCGCAGCAAAGTGATGAGTCCCAAACTGTCCCCGAACACCGGAACTGCGGCGAGCTGGGCGCACGTGCGCTTGCCTAGTGCTAACCGCCCTAGACCGGCACTTTGATGACAGTAACCCCGCCCTGAAAAGGCGGGGGGCGAAAGGTACTCTCAGAACATGAGCAGGGCGAGGTTGGCGTCACTCTTGTTGGTGATCGCAGCAGGTGCTGTTGCTGCAGCGTGCGGAGGGGCATCCCAAGCGGATCACGCAAGCCAAGCTCGACTAACTGCCGCTGCTCGCAACAAAGCTGCTTGTGAATACGTGCTCGTCACATGGTCCGGACTGGCCCACAGCTATCCCAAGGGGTACAGAGGGTCGGAGTTTGACCACGTAGTTGGCGGTGCATCGAGTCCAGCCCTTCGGCAAGAACTGTCGAGGATGCAGGCTGCAATTGCGGCGAAAAATCTCCCCGAAATCCCTCAGGCGGGTGGCGAAATGGTAAACACGTGCTACCAGCTGGGCCTCAGCGACGCGGATCGCCTCACGCCGGGGAAGACCACGAACACCTCCCCGGGCTGAGTGACCCCGATCGCCGGATGGGTGGGGCACCCTTCGGGCCGTTCAAAGTACCGGGTGCTTGCAATCGTGAGCGCCACACCCCGCTCATTTCCGAAGAGCCGCATTACTCAGGGCGCGGGCAGCGATGCCGTCATCCGGAGGTCGGATGACGATTCCCCGACCGCCACCGTGTAGTCACCGGGCACCGTGGTCCAGCTCCCCCCGATGAAGGCCTGGAATGCCGACGCCGGGACGGCGAGCGTGACCCGACCGGTCTGCCCGGGGGCGAGGGTCACCGGCGAGAACGCCACAAGCTGGGCGGGCGGTTCGCCGGCACTGACGGGCCAGGTGAGGTAGGCCTGGGGCACGTCGGTCCCCGTCCTCGACCCCTGATTGGAGACCAGCACGGTGAGCGCCAGCCCGTTTCGGGTGCGGGTGACGGCGAGCCGGCTGAGGGAGAAACGGGTGTACGAGAGCCCGTAGCCAAAAGGGAACAACGGTTGGATGCCTTGCAGATGGTCGTAGCGGTAGCCGACCCCCAGGCCTTCGGAGTAGGAGGCGGTCAGGTCGATTCCGGGCCATTGCGCAGGCGTGTTGACGGCGGCCTGGGCGTCTGAGGTCGGAAAGGTGACCGGCAGCCGACCGGACGGATCGACGTCGCCGAACAGGAGCGCGGCGATGGCGGCGCCGTCCTGCTCACCGGGGTACCAACCCTCGATGACGCCGGCCACCTGCCCGAGCCACGGCATGAGCACCGGTCCGCCGGTGTTGAGGACCACGACCGTCCGCGGGTTGGCCGCGGCCACCGCCGAGATGAGTGCGTTCTCGTCCCCGGGAAGGGCCAGCGAGGGACGATCGAAGGCTTCGGAGTTGAAGTCTCCGGCGAAGACCACCGCCACCTTGGCCTTGCGGGCCGCGGCGACGGCGGAGGCGATGCGGTCGGTGTCGTACTGCCAGCCGAGGGTCAGGGTCCCGGGGGTGATCGCCGACTCGCCCGTCGGCGTGAGCTTGTCGAACGGCTCCCAGTCCAGGTGGACCTGATAGGCGTGGCCCCCGACCAGCGGGACCGTTTGCGACCAACGGCCGCGGGCGTGGCTGAGCATGTCGGAGACGGCGGGCACCCCGTCCAGTGTCAGGTTGGCCCCCCCGGACCCCTGGAGCGACAGGGTGTAGAGCCCGCTGCGCGGGGGGGTGAGCGTCCCCGTCCAGGTGGCGGAGACGTCGGCCCAGCCCGCCGGCAGCACGACGCTCGAGCGGGTCGGCGAGGCCGCCCGACCCAGCGCAGACCTCGCGGCCTGGGACAGTGGACCGCGGAGGCGGTTGGCTCCCGCCGGGAGCGGGGCGTTGGGCAGGAGCTGGCTGATCGAGGGATGGGGGCGGATGGAGGTGTCGATCGAGGGCTGGACGCTCTGGACCGACAGCGGGCCGGTGTCGGGATCGGTCTGTGTGAGGGTGAGGGTGAGCCCGTGCCCCACGCCTGACGCGGGGGTGAGGCGGTCCGACGGTATGGCGGGGAGCGGTGTGGTGGTGCTCCCCCCGTCCGAAAAGGAGACGGTGGCGTGCGATCCGACCCGCCGGCGGATGGCGTCGAGCGGGGTCGAGGCGAACGGGGCGACGACCTGGGAGCTGCCGTATCCGGTGGCGACCCGGTGGGAGCCGGCATCGGCGCCGATCACGGCAATCGAGGCGGTCCGGGAGGGGTTCAGGGGGAGGACGGCGTGCGTGTCCTTGAGCAGCACGGCCGAGCGCTCCGCCGCGGTCAGGGCGAAGGCAGCGTGCGATGGGGTGTCGACCACCGAGCCCGGCGACCCGGTCTCCTGGCGCCCGACCAGGCCATGGACGAACATCTGGGTCAGTACCCTGGTCACCGCGGCATCCACCGCGGCCATGGGGAGCCGGTGCTCGCGCACGAGCTTGGCCAGCTGCACGGCGCTCGAGGGCTTGATCATGTCGGTTCCGGCGCCGAGGGCCGCGACCGGATCATGGACGGAGCCGAGGTCCGACCGGACGAAGCCGGTGAACCCCCACTGGTCCAAGAGGCCCAGCAGCCCGGCGTCCTGGCATTGGAAGGTCCCATTCAGCTGCGGGTAGGCGCACATCACCGTCGACACCCGGGCCTGGGTGACCGCGGCCCGGAACGGCGGGAGGTAGATCTCCTGGAGGACCCGCTCCGACACCACGTCGTTCACCTCGCCGCGGTCGGCCTCCTGGTTGTAGACGGCGAAGTGCTTGGCCATCGCCATCGCCCCTCCGGCCCCGATCCCCTCGATGTTGGCCACGCCCATGGCGGACACGAGGGTCGGGTCCTCGCCGAACCCCTCATAGGACCGGCCGTTCTGGGGGACCCGGTCGATGTTGAGTGTCGGGCCCTGGATGACGTCGATTCCCTGCCCGGTGGCTTCAGAACCCTCCACCTGGCCGTAGGCCCGGGCGATGGCCGTGTCGAAGGTGGCGGCGATGCCCAGGGGCGCCGGGAGCTGCGTGACGTGTACGGCGCCGAACGCCAGGCCCTGGGGCCCGTCCTGGAGGGTGAGGGCGGGTATGCACAACCGGGGGACCCCGGCGTTGACGTTCTCGTAGACGCCCGAGTTCACCAGCACCGTCTCCCCGAGCTTCTCGGAGACCGTCATCCTGCTCAGCACCTCGCGGGCCAGGGCCGAGGGAGTGTCGTGCCGACCCAGGGCGGCCTCGAGCCAGGGGCAGCGCGAGATCGGGACCGGGGTGGTGGGTGTGGTCGGGGGCGCGCCGGCAGTGGCCTGGCCGGCAGGTTGGCTGGCCACCTGGTCGGCGACCTCGGCCGGCACCGGGCTGATGGCCACCAGCGCTACGACGAGTGCGAACCCGGCCGCGGCCGACAGGTAGAGCCAGCCCTTGTGGCGGGGCTGCCCCGTCCGGACCGGCGGCGGTGGCTGTGGGTCGTCGGGGGGTTCCATCACGGGCTCGGCGGCCAAACATAGCGAGGGCAGGCAATCGTGAGGGGTCGCGTGTCGGCCTCGTCACGGCCATCGCCGGGGCCATCCTCGCCGCCGGGGGAGTCCGTCTCGATGGCGTCGGTGTCGAGCCGCGGGCTCTGGAACGAGCCTCTGACCGGGCCGACCGCAGACCGCCTCACCGGCATCGCCGAGGCGGGTGAGCGGCTCGCGACGCATCCGACCCCGGATGTCAGGCACCGGACGGGAGGTGGGAAGGGGTCCACTCAGTTCTGCGGCGGCGGTCCTGTAAGAGTAGTGTTATTGTAATGATGTAACTAATACTGGCAATGTCCAGTGAAATGTATCCAGTAAGGAGTACCCGATGAGACACCCACACGAGACCGCACGGCGTCGAGGGCCGGCGAGCGAGGACAGACCGGCCACCGAAGGGCTGACCGGGTGGCTCGCCGGCCGCCTGCCGGGTGACTGGTTCGAGGAGGCACCGACGGTCACCGTCGACCGCGAGGAGATCCTGGTCATCGGCCGGGTGTCGGCCCCCGAGCTCCCCGAGGGGGATGACGAGGTGGGTCGAGCGGCCGGAGAATCGGGGCGGATCACCCGGTTCCGCGAGGAGACCCGCGAGGAGCGCATGGCCATCGCCCGGGAGGCCGAGTACCGCTTCGGCCGCAGCGTCGCATGGGGAGCCGAGGTCGGGGAGACCACCGTGGTGTTCACCAACCTGTCGGTTCCGATGATGACCCGGCTCCGCCAACCCGAACGCCTGGTCCTCGACACCCTGGTCGACAGCGGCGTCGCCCGCAGCCGGTCCGACGCGTTGGCCTGGTGCGTGAGACTGGTCGCTGCCAACACCGAGGACTGGCTCCGGGAGCTGCGCGCCGCCATGGAGGCAGTGGAGACGGTCCGCCAGCAGGGTCCTCCGGCGGCCTAGCGACGCGCGGGAGCGTCACTAGGCTCACGTTTGGTGCATCGTGTTCCGGTGAGCGGCCCGACGTCCGTCGATGGGAGGTAGGGCCTTTGGACGGCCGGGGCGCGGAGTGCTCCTGGCGTCGGCGTCGGTCTTCATCATGGCGGCCACGTGGATGGTCACGGTGGCGGGCGCCGGATCCGCGCCCATCGCGGCGCCGAGTCCATCGGCCGCCGACCCGGGCGCATGGACGGTGTACCACCATGATGCCCTCGGCCGCGGCGTCGCCGGTCCGGTGTCAGCGGTCGACACCACCAGCCGGAGATGGACGTCCGAGATCCTCGACGGCCAGCTCTACGGCGAGCCGCTGGTGTCGGGCGGGCGGGTCTACGTGGCCACGGAGAACGACACCGTCTATGCGCTGTCGGCGCCCACCGGCGCGGTTGCCTGGGAGAACCACCTCGGCAGCCCGGTGCCGGCGTCGTCGCTGCCCTGCGGGGACATCGGGCCCACCGTCGGGATCACCGGCACACCGGTCATCGATGCCTCCCGCGGCGAGATCTTCGTGGTGGCCGACGAGTGGTTGGACGGGAGACCGGCCCACGTCCTGGTCGGGCTCAGCGTGATCACCGGGCACGTCGAGGTGTCGCAGGACGTCGACCCCCAGGGAGCGAACCCGGCCGCGCTGTTGCAACGCACCGGGCTGTCCCTCGACGCCGGCCGGGTCGTCTTCGGGTTCGGCGGCAATTACGGAGACTGCTCCGCCTACCGGGGCCGAGTGGTGGCCGTCGGCGAAACCGGCGGGCCACCGCTGGACTTCGCCGTCGGCACCCGGGCCGGTGGGGGCAAGGGCGCGATCTGGATGGGCGGGGGGGCGCCCGTCATCGACAGCGGCGGCAACGTGTGGGTCAGCGCCGGCAACGGGTCGGTGACGTCGCCGGACCACCCCTACGACGGGAGCGACTCGGTCCTCGAGCTCTCTCCGTCCCTCCGACTACTGCAATTCTTCGCTCCGACCTCGTGGGCCTCGGACAACCGCCAGGACCTCGACCTCTCCATGGCGCCGGTGCTGTTGTCCGACGGACAGGTGATCGTGGCCGGAAAGTCCCATGCCGCCTATCTCCTCGACGGCTCCCATCTCGGGGGCATCGGTGGGCAGCTGGCCACCCTGGCCCCGCTGTGCGGTGAGGACGTCGACGGGGGCGGCGCCACGGTGGGAGCCACCGCCTACCTGCCCTGCCTCAGCGGTGTCGTCGCCGTCGAGGCGGAAGGCCCGTCGGTGGCCCTCCGCCTGAAGTGGAGCTCCGGATCTGGTGGCGGGCCGCCCGTGGTCGCCGCCGGCCTGATCTGGACCATCGGCCGGACCGGCGAGCTGTACGGCCTCGACCCCGGCACCGGGGCGGTCCGACAGGAGGCCTCGATCGGCCCACCCGCGAACCACTTTCCGACGCCGGGCGTGGGGGACGGTCTTCTCGTGGCACCGGGCCCGAGCCGGGTCGCGGCCTTCACCGCGCTCCCGGCCGGCGCCACGACCACCCCGGGGCCGGCGACCACGGCGGTGCCGGCCCACGGGAGCGGCGCACCGGCTCCGACGACGGGCACCGAGGGGAGCGGCCTGTCAGCGGCGGGCATCGCCACCTTGGTGGTGGGCGCGCTGGTGGTGGGCACCCTCGGGTGGCTCGGGTGGCGAAGGTGGCGAAGGCGGAGGGCTTCCGGCCGCTAGGCCGTCGCCCGTCCGGGCCGAGCGCCCAGCGCCGACCGCACTGTCGGTCCGGGGCCGGCCGGGCACCGTGTCCCGGGCCTGGTTTGGCAGACTGGGGGCGATGGAAGCACCCGAGACCCACTACGCGCGACGGGGAGGCCTCCATATCGGCTACCAGGTGTGGGGCGACGGCGAGCCGGACATCCTGGACTTCGGCTTCGGCACGTACGTCTCCATCGACGAGGCCGCCGAGCAGCCCTGGTGGCGTCGCTACACCGAGCGCCTCGCCGGGTGCGGCCGGGTCATCCGGTTCGACCCGAGCGGCATCGGGTTGTCGGACACCCCCCAAGACCTCGGCGAGCTGAGTTTCGAGGCTTGGGCAGACGACGCCCTGGCCGTGATGGAAGCAGTGGGCTCGACCCGGGCCGTGGTGCTGGCCGCATCGGGTTCGGCCCTCACCGCCCTCCTGTTCGCCGCCGAACACCCCGATCGCACCGAATCGCTGGTTCTGGTCAACGCTTCGGCCCGGTACGTGGAGGCGGAGGACTACCCCTTCGGCATACCGATCGCACTCATGGAGGAGTTCCGCGCCGGGCTCGACCCTGACCGCCCGGACGAGGGAAGCGAAGACCTCAGCGATCTGCGCCTCTTCGCACCCAGCGCCGCGGACGATCCCGAGTTCGAGCGCTGGTGGACCCGGACGTCCAAGCGGGGGGCGGCCCCGGCCACCGCCGCGGTGCTCGGCCTGCTCACCACCGAGGCCGACGTCCGCCATCTGCTCCCCCGCATCACCGCGCCGGCTCTGATCCTCCACCGCTGCGACTCACTGGCCCCGAGCCCAGAGCATGGTCGCTACATCGCCGCACGCATCCCCGGTGCCCGCTTCGTGGCGCTGCCCGGCGAGGACGTCGTCCCTTTCGTCGGGGATCTCGAGGGGCTCGTCGACGAGATCCAGGAATTCGTCACCGGGGACCGATACCAGCCAGGCCCGGACCGGGTCCTCGCCACGATCCTGTTCACCGACATCGTCGGCTCCACCGCCATGGCGGCGCGGCTGGGCGATCGTCGGTGGACCCAGGTCCTCGCCGACCACGAGGCGCTCGAGCGCCGACAGCTCGAACGGTTCGGCGGTCGCTATGTGAAGGACACCGGCGACGGGCTGCTGGCCACCTTCGACGGGCCGGCCCGTGCCATCCGGTGCGCGTTGGCCATCCGGGACGGCGCCCGCCATCTCGGGGTGCAGATGCGAGCCGGTCTGCACGCCGGCGAGATCGAGCGGCGCGGCGAAGACGTCGGGGGCATCGCCGTGCATATGGCGGCGCGGGTGACAGCCGAGGCCGCGGCGGGCGAGGTGCTGGTGTCCGGGACCGTCGTCGACCTGGTCGAGGGGGCGGGGATCGCCTTCGTCGATCGAGGCACCCATGTCCTCAAAGGGGTCCCCGATCCCCGTCGCCTCTGGGCGGTGGCCGGGGCGTAGGCCGGCGCCGTGGCTCAGCCGGTCATGGCCACCACAGGGGCGGCGAGGCTGATCGCCCCCGTCGAGCCGTGGAAGCGGGCGTCGCCGAACGAGAAGACCCCACCGTCGGACGCCACCAGCCAGTAGCCGCCGCCATCGGGCGTCGCCGCCATGCCCATGGCCATCCGCCGGGCCCGGCACCGGCGGGCCGCCTACCTGCCCCGGATGGCGGTGGCCTCGAACTGAACGACCGGGTCGTCGAGCGGGAGGACCATGCGCGGTCCCAGGCGCTGATGCCGGCCCGCGACCAGCCGGACCACCGTGCCGTAGGCGGTGAATCCGATGGCGTGGCGGGCGAAGCCCATCGGTCCCTCGGTCACCTTCACCTCCACCACACCGGAGCCGCCCATCTCCATGGCGGCACGCTGCATACGCTCCATGGCCGACTCTCGGGCCGAGTACATGGCCTCGGTGAAGTTGGTCAGCTCGACGTTCTGGGACTTCTGCTTGATGGCCACGCCCGCCGATCGTCGGGGGGCGTAGACGAAGCTCGCCCCGACCGCCAGTCCCAAGGGCTCCCACCCCGAGGCGTGGAGGAGGGCGAAGTCACGTCCGGAGAGGTCCGAGACGAACACCGGGTCGGCGGACAGCCCCTTCGATCCGACGCTGCGGACGGCGGTTCCGACCAGAGCCACGTCGACGTGGTGCCGATGCACCTCCGACTCGACATGGACACCGACCACGCCGCGGCCCCCGACGTCGGTGCACTCCCGGTGGATCCGGTCGGTGGCTGCCGCGAAGGCCCGGGCGTAGGCGGTCGAGGCGTGGCCGATCTCCCCCTGTCCCCAGTTCCAGACGCCCATGGGTATGGAGTACAGCGACACGCCGCAGACCAGTTGGATCGGCTCCCAGCCGACGGAGTGGAGGACGAACTCCTCGTCGATCGACAGGTCCGAGGTCCTCTGTGATCCGGCCCCCCGTGAGGTCCCGTCCGATGGCGGGGTCCCGCTCAGGAACTCGGCGGCGGCGCGCATCTCGCCCTTGAGAACGGCCGGATCGGGACCGGCGGCCTCCGGAGACAGGTCCGGGGTCACCGCAGGCGCACGGTGGGCTGTGGTGGGGGCAGCGGGTCGAACTCCTTGAATCGGCGCACCCGGTTCCCCCGCAGGATGCACTGGAGCTCGGCATCCCCCTGGCCGAGCTCGCGCTGCCTGGTGACCATCGAGGCACCGTGGAACGAGTCGCCGGCCAACTGGGCCCGGACCTGATCGCGGGCGATGCGCCGGACGGCCATATGGGCCCTGGCCGTCTGCTCGATCTCCGCCGCCGCCACCTGGTAGCCCCAGCCGGGGCTCGATCCCTCGGTCAGATACTCGGTGACGCAGTACGCCCAGACCCGCACCGAGGACACGGCGGCAGCGATCGAAACCGGCGCAAAACCGGCTTCGATTGACTTGGCCAGCCGTTGCCCGGCCAGATAGGTCGTCCACGGCCGGCCTTCGGCGGGGGCGGGTCCGCCCTCCACCCGGACCGCGGTGCCCTGCACCCGGAACTCCAGGACCCCCAGATCGCCCAACGGCTCCGAGGCGTCGACCACACCCACGATGCCGTGGGCACCCAACGACGTCGCCTCTTCGATCATCCGACCGTAGGCGGCGTCGAAACCCTGCCGCCAGGCGTCCTCGATCCATGACTGCTCGTAGTTCTGGCCGAAACCGCGGTGCTCGGCGGAGACGAATCCATGCGGGCACGGCCAGTTCTCCGAGTAGCCACGGTTGCCGGGCCCGGTGAACTGGCCGAAGGGACCGAAGTTGGCGCCCATCCCGTACCACCTCCACTGCATCACACAGAAGCCCTGGACGTAGGCGACCGGTTCGAGACCCAGTTGGAGGCAGGCGGCGAAATCGGGCACCGTCAGGGCGGAGGTGAAGGCCCCGTCGGCGAACCGCCGGCCCGCAGCCTCCGGGAGGTCGGCCGGGACGTCGGCCATCAGTTGTCGAGGGAGATGATGGTGGTCGGCGTGGGCAGGGTCACGGTATCCGAGGTCTTGACGACCGCAGTCCCGAGGGAGAGGAACTCGATGGTGTGGCTGCCCCACTGGTGGGACTTCTCCTCCAGCCGCACACCGACGATGCCCGCAGCGCCCAACCGGGTGGACTCGTCCTGCATCCGGGTCATGGCCAGCTCCCTCGCCTCATACAGGGCCTGGGTGAAGTTTGGGAGCTCCACGTTCTGCCCCGCCGATCCCAGCGTTTGACCGAGTCCGCGGTGGGCGATGTGGTAGACGCACGTACCCATGACTAGGCCCTGGGGGATGTAGCCCGTCTGCATCAGCGTCCAGAAGTCCTGGCCCGAGAGATCGGAGGTGAACGGCTTGCCCAACTTGTTGCGGTGGGACACCCCGCTCTCCGCCTTGACCGCCGTGCCGACGGCGATGAACTCAGCGGCGTCCTTGCCCCATTCGTAGTAGTTCACGTCGAGCCGCACTCCCACCACACCGTCGGCTCCGAGCTCGGTGGCCTCTTCCTCCATCCGGTTCATGGCCAGCTCTCGGGCCTCGTACATGGCCCCGGTCAGCTTGGTCAGCTCCTGGCTCTGTCCCCACCTCCGGGTCTGGATCCCGGTGTGGTAGATCGACGAGCCCATCACGAAGCCGAGGGGGTGGAAGCCGACCTCTTTGATCAGCAGGAACTCGTTCACGGAGAGGTCCGAGGTGAACAGGCCCTGCTCCAGCTCCTTCAGCCGGTGGCTGGCTTCCTCGGGAAGGTCCGGTGGCGGCTCGCTCACGGGTTCCCTCCGATGACGATGGACTCGAGTGCCTGGCGCACCGATTGGCTGTGGGCCGCCTCCGCCTCGAGCACGGCCAGCAGCCGGGCCAGCCAGACGTCCACCTCCACCTTTTCGCTGCGGATGCGGATCCCCCCTGACGAATGACCGATCGTGCACCGGAGGCTGTCGCCATCGACCACCGCCTCGAACTCATCGTCGTCCAGGGAGATCCGAATGGAGGCGGGCCCGTCCGATTTCCGAAGCCGACCTCCCGACCTCCGCACCTCGAGGCGCGGTCCGAGCGCGTCGGACAGTCGATCGGCGAGGACCTTGACCAGGATGCGTACGTCGGACCCGTCGGCCCGCAACGACGCGGCCGCCAACTCGAGGTCCATCGAATCGTCTGCGCCGGTCACCATTCGAACCCTACCGCCCGGTTGTGGCCGGCGGTCGGGCGAACAGGCCAGGGGCCCGGAGGCTCCGCGCCGGCGCCTCCCCGAGGAGGACCGAGCGTCACCCCGGGGGTGGAGGTCCACGGTGGAGCGCACGCCCGCAATGTTACATTCCGATGTCGGTTGCCGACGCTCGACGACGGTGGCGGGCGAGCTCGGACCGAGCTCCGCCACAGCCCTCGACCGGGGCACGGAGCTCGGTCCTCGGCCCCAGCTAGCGTGCGCGTTATGGCCGATCGCATGCCGCCGGGTCCAGCGGCCCCGATCACCGGGCTCTCGCATGTGCAGCTGTCGGTCTCCGACGTCGGCGCCAGCGCCGAGTGGTACTCGGCCGCCCTCGGGCTCGAGCCCTTCGCCGAGGACCTCGACGGGGGCTACGTCGCCCTCAGGCATCGGGGAGCCAGGCTGGTGATCGTCCTCACGGCGCGATCGGAGGCAGCGACAGGCCAGGGACCTCGGGACCGGCTCGTCGGGTCATCAGCTCTGGGCGGCGAGAGCCTCGACCACCTGGCCTTTGCCGTACCGGACGCGGACACCCTCTGCGCCTGGGCCGACCACCTCACGACGATGGGTGTGGAACACGCAGGCGTGGTACCGGAGAACGGCAACCCGTCCCTCCAGCTTCGCGATCCCGACGGCATCGCCATCGAGTTGGTGGCACCGGGTCCCGTCCGTGCCTGACCGATCGTCCGGGTGGAGAGTTCGCCGCGCGGGTTCCCCGACAGCCGGTTCAGGGCGAGGTGGGGGACACCGCAGGGGTGATCTGGGCGTCGATCTCCTTGAGGTCGAAGTAGTCGCGCCAACGGGTGACCAGTCCTTCGTGGTTGACGTCGACGACGGTGCACCCGTGGATCTCGATGGGGATGGTCCCCCCGAGGGTTCCCTTCCCGATCCACTCGAAAGCGCCACCCGTCTGGTCACCGTGGACCCATCTGATCTCTTGACGCCAGTCGGGGAAAGATGCGCTGGTCATCGCCTCGATGGCCCCGATGTCGGTGGTGGGCGGGTTGACGGGATCGCTGAAGAGGGCTCCCGGGGCGAAGAAGGACGGGAAGTCCCCGTCAGGTCCGAGGGCCGCCTCGAGCCTGTTCGCCCATGACGACCAGTCCATGGGCACCACCGTATCCGCATCCATCGCCACGGGCACCGAGACACTGCTCCTGGGGGGACCCACCGCTCCGAGCGGGTCGACGCGGCCCGCAGTAGTCTGCGCACGGCGATTGCAGTGTGGCCTCAACGCCGGGGAGGCGAGTCGGTTGGCCGGTCGGGAAGCTGAAGGGCTCCGGGACGGAAGACCCTATGTCGTGGTGTCCGCGGATGCCCACGCGGCGCCCGACGACCTGGGCCAGTTCCTCACCTACGTCGATCCGGTCCACCGGCGGGCGGTGGCGGAGTTCGGAGACCTCTCCTCGCTGGCCATCCCCATGTTCGGTGGTGTCGACCCCGGGGAGGTGGACGACTCGGACGCGGTTCGGGCGGTGGCCACCCGCCGCCTGGCCGGAATGGGCGTCGACACCGTGCAGGCAGCCGAATGGTTGGACAACTACAGCTCGAACTGGGTCTTTGCCTCCGATGCCGACGGTCGGAGGCTCGCCGTGCTCGAGGAACAGGGGATCCACGCCGAGGTGACGTTCCCCGGCCCGGTACTGGCCGGAGGCCTGTCCCCGGCGATGTACATGGGAGCGAACTCGAGCAAGGGCCTGGACCTGCTGTGGCCGGCCCTCCACGGCTACAACCGGTGGCTGGCCGAATTCTGCCGGGCGGCGCCCGGGCGCCGGGCCGGATGCCTCCCCATCGATCTCCATGACATGGACCGCGCCGTCGAAGAGGTCGCCTGGGCCCGCGCCGCCGGCTTGTTCGGCGGCGTCATGCTTCCGGCCATGTCGCTCCGGTCTGGCCTGCCCGGGTACGCAGACGACTACTACGAGCCGTTCTGGAGTGCCTGTGAGGATCACGATCTGGTGGTCAACCTCCACACCGGCGCCTCCGGCACGGCCACGGACGCCAAGCAGCTCTACGACGCCAAGCATGGTGGCTTCCTCGGGCTCTTCGAGGTGTTCGTGTTCACCCGCCGGCCGCTGTGGTTCATGATCTTCGGCGGGGTCTTCGACCGCCACCCCAAGCTCAAGGTCGTGGTCACGGAGAACGGGGTCCAGTGGTTGCCCTCCTTGGTCCGGGACATGGAGTCCTTCTTCGACACGCACGGCGGAGCGCCCGTTCGGTCCTACCTCCGCCTGCGCCCCTCGGAGTACGTCGAACGCCACGTGTTCCTGGGCGGATCGCTCATGAAGCGGCAGGACGCCGAGATGCGCAATGAGATCGGCATCGACCGCATCATGTGGGGTGCCGACTATCCCCATCTCGAAGGCGCCGCTCCGGTGCACCGGCTGATCCTGCGCCAGGTGTTCGGGGGTATGCCCGAAGAGGATGTCCGGCGGATGCTGGGCCTGAACGCCATAGGGGTCTTCGGTTTCGACGCCGATCAGCTCCAGGCCGTTGCCGACCGGGTCGGACCGACGGTGGCGGACCTGTCGGCGACCGTCTCGATGGACCAGATCCCCAAGACCTTCAGCTGGAGCCTCGCCCGACCGGTGCCGCTCTCGGCACCTGCAGGCACTGCGTCCTGACCGTCGGGACCCTTCGGGGTCGGCATGGTTATGTGACAGACCGTCAGGTCCGCGGGCACCGATCTGACGAGCTCCAAATACACTCGTGACCATGAGCAAAAAGCATGACGCCGCCATTCGCGCCACCAAGCAACTCATCGAGGCAAACAAGGAGATGAGGCGGAGTTTGCAGGAAAACGAGCTCGTTCTACGTCGGGCGCAGAAGCTGCTGGATCAGGGCGGCGGCATAAGGGACACGTTCGAAGAGGTTGCGCCCACCGGTCCCCGACTGGCGATCACCGTCGCCCTTCAGAAGCTCGTCAAGGCCCGCCACCAACTGCGGCTCGCCGTCTTTGCGGCTGGGCTCGAAGAGGGCATGACCATCGGTGAGCTGTCCCGATTCTGGGGATTCTCCCGGCAGCTCGGTGCCCGGTACGCCAAAGAGGCCCGGACCAAGTCCTGACCCCACCGCGCGCCTGCCGGTCGTCGGATGGGTCGGTGGTCGGAGGGTGGTCGAGTTCGAGCCGTCGTCCGAGCGCCCGGTCGGGCATACGGGTGAGACCTCCGACGGCCCTCGACCGAAGCGTCGAACCTTGTCCGGAAATGACTGGGTCGCGTGGGCCTCCGGGCCGTCTCCGATCGCCCGGATCAGCGGCGCAACCGATCGCGTGTCACCATGGGACCCCGGAACAAGCCGGAGTCCGTTGCTGCTTATCCGCCCTTACCGGCTCCGGAGATACAAGGAGCTCATCGTGTCAACAGTCCCTGGCCTCATCACCGCCAGCGCCGGAGGATACTTACTGGGCCCGTGATCTACTTCGTCCTTTGGATCGCGGTCATGCTCTGGATCTACAACATTGCGAAAGCGCAAGGGCCGTCATCCTTTCGGTTGGGTGATCCTGGCCTTCTTCTTCTTCTTCTTTCTCCTCACCACGGTTCATAAGTCCAACGGAGGCGTCTTATGAGCAACGACGAATCGGGCCATGGGTTGGCGGCGCGTCCAGGCCTCGTTCGTCGAGGTTATGAGGTCGTGAAGTTCCCGCCGCCAGCAGAAGGCCGGCTCTTCTCGAGCCGGGCCAGCGGGGCCTCGTATCTCGGTGCCTGGGGACTGACCGCCACGCACTTGACCATCTGGATCCTCATTGCGGTGAGCATCGTGACCTCGAAGGCAATCACGATCGGAAACTCCGTCCTCTCCTTTGTTGCGACCTGCCTCCTGATCTGGGTGGTGATCTCCATTCACCACCGCTTCCAGATCGAGCGCGGTGGGAAGGCACGACACTTCGTATCAGTCTGGTGGCGAGGCCCCTGGGACCCGGTGGGACGACAGATCTGGCTGCCGGTGAGGTTCGGTAGCGCCTGGAGGGTCGTCCGCCACGGACCCGAACCAGAGTCAAGGTGACACGCTGACGGCCAGTGGTCTGGTGTCACAACCTACGCTTGGGCCTGCTCCTTGTTGCGCCGTCGGCCGCGGTCGGCCGCCCCGAAGATCAGCCGGACGACTACGGCGATGACGGCGAGATCAGCGAGCATCTGGATGGCGACGACGAGCCGGGCCGCATCGGTCTTGGCGGTGATGTCACCGAATCCCACCGTGGAGAAGACAGTGATGGTGAAGTACAGCGCCGAGGTCCGGCTCAGGCTGGTGCCGAAGGCCGAGGGGTTCGACTGGGACATCACCAGGTAGAGCCAGGAGAACATCACGAGGAACAGTGGGATGACAGTCGCCATGGCGACGGTGGCCCGGAGCATCGGCTGATCACTTCTGGCGATCTGGCGGATTTCGACAGCGAGGACCACCACGAAGAGCGCAAGTGCCGCGGCCACGTGAAGCACGGGGAATGTGTCCGAGCGATGGGGGATCGGGGCGAGGTAGTAGATCGACACGAGCACGCCAGCGGTCAGCGATGCGCGCAGTGTGGTCCGCACGATCTGCGAGCGCTCGAAGTCCTCCAACCAGGATTGGCCCTCGTCGACGGTCGTCATCGCATGAGCCTACGGCTTCAAAGAGTCGGGATCGGACCCATTGGTCGCTACGTACCCGAACTGCTGGATCCTTCGCCATCGCCGCGACTTCAGCGAAGATTCAGGCTCCACTTCCTCGTGCGCCTCGGGACCGCTGACGGGTCGATTCCAAACGAAGGGAAAACGACACCTTCTGACCGGAAACCCAATCGAAGGCACCTGAGGTTGGTGGGCGCGGGCCGTCGCGGCACTCTACCTTGATACCTCGGGGGGTATCAAGGTAGAGTGCCGATACGACCCGGTGGCTGGCTTCGCGGGGCCCGGCATCAGCCCAAGGGCTCGGGCGGGTTCTGCCCAAGGTGGAGTTCTCCCACTGGCCATCGGTCACTGGACCAACGGGATCGTCCATCGAGATGAAGGAGGAGTGACGATGGAACTACCCGACGAGATCGTCGAGGACCTGTGTAAGCGGCTGCGCCGCGCCGCCGGCCAGGTCCGGGCCGTCGAGAGGATGCTGGCCGAGGGCCGCGAGTGCAGGGACATCGTGACCCAACTCAGCGCGGCGATCAGCGCGCTCGAACAGGCCGGGTTCCGGCTCGTGGCCAGCGGGCTCACCTACTGCATCGAGCACCCCGAGGAAGCACAGGCTTCCGGCTACCCGCTCGACGAAGTGCAGCGGATGTTCCTCAAGTTGGCATGAGCGTCAAAGCGCGCCAGCGAAGGGGCACTGACGAGACACAGAGCAGGAACCGTGGGATTCTCCCAGTTGATTGAGGCGCAGTGACAAGTCCGATCGTCGAGGTCTACGCCGATATCTGGTGTCCCTTTGCCCATGTCGGCCTGAGGGCGATCGCGGAGCAGCGCGCCAATGTCAGCCGAGGCGATTTGGCGATCCGGGTCCGGGCCTGGCCGCTCGAGTTGGTCAACGGTGGGCCCCTCGACCCGACCGTCACATGGGAACACGCCGAGGACCTGCGAGAGCAGGTCGCCCCGAATCTGTTCCGACACCTCGACGTCGACCGGTTCCCGAGCTCGACCCTTGGTGCCCTGGCGCTGGCCAACCGGGCCTACCGGACCGATCTCCAGAGCGGCGAGCGATTGAGCTTCGCGCTGCGGAACGCACTCTTCGAGGAAGGCCGGGACATCTCCGACCCGGTCGTCATCGAGCAGCTGGCGCACGAGTTCGGCGTCGTGGTGCCTGACGAGTCCGACAGTGCCGCCGTGATGGCCGACTTCCACGATGGGCAGCGACGCGGAGTCCTCGGCTCACCGCACTTCTTCTGTGGCGACGACGACGTGTTCTGCCCGTCGCTCGACATCAACGAGGACCCCGTCGAAGGCGTGTCGATCGTCAGGGACGTCTCGCGTCTGACGGAGTTCCTCGAACGCTGCTTGGCCCAATCC
>Ga0307374_10002521_pt1 | contig 32422 bp, 28 predicted proteins | sample OX3MG_FD_202532 | JGI IMG/M metagenome (GOLD analysis project Ga0307374, IMG submission 202532) | Soil microbial communities from Risofladan, Vaasa, Finland - OX-3 | ecosystem: Environmental > Terrestrial > Soil > Coastal area > Acid sulfate soil | place: Finland: Risofladan, Vaasa | collected... | reverse complement strand
TATGGGCTGTCGATGGAAGAAGCCGGCCGCGCCAAGAAGGAAGGCGGCCTGCCGCACAACTACCAGGCCGAGGTGCTCGACCCGTTCATCGACGACATGACCCAGCAGGTCAGCCGTTCGCTGCAGTTCTACCTCGCCTCCGGCACCGGGCGCGAGCAGCCTGACAAGATTCTGGTGTGCGGCGGCTGCGCCAACATTCCCGGCGTCGCCGACGTGGTGCAGAGCCGCGTCGGTATCGAGGCCGAGCGCGGCGATCCACTCGGGCAGATGAAACTGTCCTCGCGCGCGCGCGCCCAGGCGGTGCAGCGTGACGCGACCGCCCTGTTGACCGCCTGCGGCCTGGCGCTGCGGAGCTTCGACTAATGCCTCGTATCAATCTATTACCGTGGCGCGACCAGCAGCGCCACGATCGGCGGGTGGGCTTCTACGTGGCCCTGGGCGGCGCCGCCGCCGCGGCCGCGGTCGCCGCGTTCGCCACCTACCTGATGTTCAGCTCGATGATCGATGCGCAAAACGGCCGCAATGCGCGCCTGCGCGCCGAGATCCACGTGGTCGACCGGCAGATCGAGGAGATCAACGACCTGGAGACCCAGAAGCAGAACTTCATCTCGCGCATGCAGATCATCGAGAAGCTGCAGCGCTCGCGCCCCGAGGTGGTACACCTGTTCGATCAGCTGGTGAAGGTCATGCCGGATGGCACCTACCTCACCTCGGTCAAGCAGAGCGGCGATCAGCTCAAGCTCGAGGGCGTCGCGCTATCCTCCACGCGCGTGTCCACCCTGATGCGTAACATCGCCGCCTCGCAGTGGCTGCGCAATCCCGAGCTCGAGGTGATCGAGACCAAGAAGGATAGCGTGCCCGGAAGCCGCTTCGTGCTCGATGCGCAGCAGGTGAGCCTGACGGACGGTGATGATGACGGCAGCGCCAATGACGACAGCGGCACCCACCGCGTCACGCGCCCCGCCAAGCGTCCGGTGATCACGGGGCTTACGCGATGAACCTGGTGCAGGAGCTGCGCTCGCTCGACCCGCGCGATCCGGGCCGCTGGCCGCTGGCGGTGCGCGCGCTGGTGGTCGGCCTGTGCTTCATCGCGGTGTCGATCGTGCTGATCTACTTCTTCGTGTGGCAGGACCAGATGCCGCAGCTGCAGCAGCGGGAGAATCAGGAACAGGCGCTGCGCACCGAATTTCGCACCAAGCACGCCAAGGCCGTGAACCTCGCGGTCTACAAGCAGCAGCTGTCGGATATCGAGCGCTCCTTCGGGGCGATGCTGCGGCAGTTGCCGAGCAAGACCGAAGTACCGAATCTGCTGGTGGATATCTCGCAGACCGGGCTGGCGGCCGCGCTGCAGGAGAAGCTGTTCCAGCCGGGCCAGGAGATCAAGAAGGACTTCTATGCGGAGCTGCCGATCAAGATCCGCCTGACCGGCACGTACCACGAGTTTGGCGAATTCGTCAGCGGCATCGCGGCGCTGCCGCGCATCGTGACGCTGCACGACATTCAGATCACCCCGCTCAGCAAGAGCGCAGGTCCTAACGATCAGCTGCAGCTGGACCTGACCGCCAAGACCTACCGCTATCTGGACGACGAGGAAATCGCCGCGGCGGAAGCCGCCAGGAAGAAGGCCGACAAGGGCCGCCATGGCGGGAGACGCTGATGGGCGCGACACTGCGTAAATCCAGGGCGTACGTGGCGGGGCTGGCCGGTGTGGCGCTGCTGGCGGGGATGCTCGCCGGCTGCAGCAGCAATGATTCGGATCTGAACCGCTTCATCCAGCAGGTCAAGGCGAGCCCGGGCGGACGCGTCGAGCCACTGCCCGAAGTCAAGCCGTACGAGGCCTTCACCTATACCGATCAGAACCTGCGCTCGCCGTTCACGCCCAGCGTCAGCGCCAGCGCGGTGCGTCCCGATAACCACCGGCCGCGCGAATACCTGGAGCAGTTCTCGCTCGACACGTTGAAGATGGTTGGCACGCTCGATCTGGGCGGCAGGAATTATGGGCTGGTGATGGCCAGCGACGGGCGCGTGCACCGCGTGCTGGTCGGCGAGCACATGGGCCAGAACGACGGCGCCATCACCCAGATCACCCCTTCAAGGATTGCATTGACAGAAATCGTCCCCGACGGCCTGGGCGGCTACATCCAGCGCCCGGCAGCCTTGGCGTTGAACCAGTGAGCGTACGACCCATGAGCACGGGACGACAGATCGGCAGGGAGACATATCGAATGAAACGGTCCATCCTCCAGACGCTGCGCGCGCGCGCCGCCGCAGTGGCGCTCGTCTCGGCAGCGGCACTGCTGCTGGGCTCGCAAGCGAGCGCGGTGCAGGCCGCACCGGCTCCCGAGCCGAACACGCTGCAGTCGATCCAGGTGCGACCGCTGGCGGGCGATCAGCTGCAGCTGACGCTGCACCTGTCGGCGCCGGCGCCCACGCCGCTGGCCTTCTCGATCGACAAGCCGGCGCGCATTTCGGTGGATCTGCTGGGCACCACGCTGGCGCTGCCATCACGCCGCATCGACGTCGGCACCGACGGTATCGCCACGATTCTGGCCGCGCAGGCCAATGGCCGCTCGCGCCTGGTACTCGACCTGGACCGGCCGATGCCCTATCAGATGCGCGTTGACGGCAACGACATCGTGATGCTGGTCGGCCGACGCGCGCCCAGCCGTGACCGTGTCGCCAGCACCGGCCCGGGCAACGCCGCCGGCAATGTGATTGCGACCAGCGCCACCGCGGTCGATGCGGGCGCGGCTGGCCCGGGCGCCACCGCGGCTGGCACGGGCGCGACGCGCGCCAACGTGGCCCGCGCGATCAAGAGCATCGACTTTCGCCGCAGCGCCACCGGTGCCGCGCAACTGGTGGTCCGGCTGACCGACCCGAACACCCCGATCGACCTGAAGCAGCAGGGCTCGCAGATCCTGGTCGACTTCGCCGGCGCCTCGCTGCCGCGCCGGCTCACGCGTCGCTACGACACGCTGGACTTCGGCACCCCGGTCACGGGTTTCGAGGCCGAGAGCGTCAACGGCGGCGCGCGCATCGTGATGAATGCCACCGGCGGCTTCGACCAGCTTGCCTATCAGACCAATGACCAGTACGTGGTGGAGGTCTCCCCGGTACACAAGGCTGCGACTGGCGGTACCGCGCAGATCAAGAAGAGCTACCGGGGCCAGCGCCTGACCTTGAATTTCCAGAATATCTCCACGCGCGCGGTGCTGCAGCTGCTGGCCGACGCCAGCGGGCAGAACATCGTCGTCAGCGACTCGGTCAAGGGCAGCGTGACGCTGCGGCTGCAGAACGTACCGTGGGATCAGGCGCTCGATATCGTGCTGCAGACCAAGGGCCTGGGCAAGCAGCAGGAAGGCAACGTCATCATCGTGGCGCCGGCTGACGAGCTGGCCGCGCGTGAGAAATCCGACCTGGCCTCGCAGCAGGACATCCAGCAGCTCGAACCGCTGCGCTCGGAGTACCTGCAGGTCAATTACGCCAAGGCCTCCGACATCGCCGCGCTGCTGAAAGGCAACGGCGGCAGCTCACAGCTGTCCGCGCGCGGCAGCGTCGCGGTCGACGACCGCACCAATACGCTGCTGCTGCAGGATACCCCGGAGCGTCTGGACAACATCCGCCGGCTGGTGTCGACCCTCGACATCCCGGTCAAGCAGGTGGAGATCGAGGCGCGCATCGTGATCGTCACCAACGATTTCGAGCGCGACCTGGGTACCATTCTCGGAGTCTCCGCGACCCACGCCAACGGCAGCAATGGCTTGCTGGAGACCACGGGTACCGCGGCCGGCGTGGACACCGGCATCAGTTCCGCCATCTCCAACCTGAGCAGCACCGGCAGCGTCTATCCGGTCAGCTTGCCCACCGGCAGCAGCGCGGCCAACCGCTACAACGTCAACCTGCCGGTATCCAGCCCGGCCGGCACCATCGGATTCGGCATCCTGGGCGCCAACTACCTGGTGGATCTGGAGCTTTCGGCTGCGCAGACCGAAAACCTCGCCACCACCATCGCCTCCCCGCGCGTGATCACGGCCAATCAGACCGAAGCGCAGATCAAGCAGGGTGTCGAGATTCCCTATCAGCAGTCGGCCTCGAGCGGTGCCGCCACCATCGCGTTCAAGGATGCGGTGCTGCTGCTGAAGGTCAAGCCGCTGATCACGCCCGACAATCGCATCATCCTCGACCTGGACGTCTCCGACGACAGCGTCGGCAAGACGGTGGTGGAATCCGGCGGCGTCAACGTGCCGGCGATCGATACGCGCTCCATCCAGACCCAGGTGCTGCTCGGCGACGGGGAGACCGTCGTGCTCGGCGGCATCCTCAATACACAGCAGAGCAAGGCGGCGACCAAGATTCCCTGGCTCGGCGACATCCCGGTATTGGGCAACCTGTTCAAGACGACCACCCACATCAACGACAAGGATGAGCTGCTGATTTTCATCACACCAAAGATCCTGCGTGGGGCGGCATCCAATTGACGACCAGCCGCAGCGGAAGAGATAGCCGTTCGGCCCGGGATCAACAGCTCATGGTGAACAAGATGAGGAAATCTGAATTCAGGCTATGGTCTACAGCGCTGCTGGCGGCCGCTGCGCTGTCGCTCAGCGCCTGCGGTGGCCATCACGGCAGCTCGTTCGCCGGCGCGGCTACGGGCACGCCGGGAAGTGGTTCCCCAGGCGGTGGCGGTTCTACGCAAGCGGTCGCGGCGCTGACGGTCGTGTCAGGCGCAACCTCGATTCCCTCGGACGGCTCGACCAACGCGACCATCACCGCCTATGCGCTCGACGCCAACCATGCGTTGATCCAGGGTGCGAGCGTGGCATTCACCGCGACTTCCGGCGGTGTTGGACCGCCCGCTGTCGTCACCGACGCTTCAGGCGCGGCCCAGACGACTTTGAGCACCGCGGGGGACCCGACGCTGCGGACCATCACGGTGACCGCCACCGTCGGCGGCCAGTCCGCGACCGTCAAGGTCCAGGTGGTGGCCGCTGCGAGCGGCACGTCGGTGCAGCTCGGCAGCGGCGCCGGCGCCAATTTCCAGCCCGACGTCATCGGCATATCCAATGCCAGCCTGTCGGCCGGCGGCAGCACCACACTGACGGTGGCGCTGGTACAGTCTGACGGCACGCTCTATACGCAGTCGACGCCCATCAATTTCAGCTCGAACTGCATCGCCTCGGGTACCGCTGCGACCTATCCGGTTGGTTCGACCGCCCCGGCCACATCTGTGACCACCACCACCGGCGTGGCGACGATCACGTACGTCGCCAAGGGTTGTGCCGGTGCCGACATTATTACCGCTACGGCCACGGTCGGCAGCACGGGCCTGTCGGCCGAAGGGGTGGTCACGGTCGCGCAGGCGTCGATCGGATCGCTGGTATTTGTGTCAGCGACCCCGACCAACATTGCGCTCAAGGGTATGGGTGTCAGCGGCCGGCCCGAAAGTGCAACCGTCATCTTCCAGGTTCTGGACACCGCGGGTGGCCCTCGCCAGGGCGCCACCGTCAATTTCGCTCTGGATACCACGGTTGGCGGAATCAGCCTGCAGCCTGCAAGCGCGACCGCAATCAGCGATGCACAGGGCAATGCCCAGATCGTGGTCAATGCCGGCACGGTTTCCACGGCCGTGCGGGTCACCGCTTCCACCACGCTACCCGACAGCACGGTCATTTCGACGCAATCGAGCGAGTTGACCATCACGACCGGCATCCCGACTGCGAACAATTTCTCGATGGCGATCGAGTGCGCCAATATCGAAGGCTTGACCTACGACGGCGCCACGACCACGGTCACCGCGAGCATGTCGGACCGCTTCCAGAATCCGGTGCCGGACGGCACGGCCGTGACCTTCCATGCGAAGGCAGGCTCGATCGGCTCGCAGTGTACGACTGCCACGAGCGGCGGAGTCGGCGGCGTCTGCTCGGTCACGTATCGCAGCCAGGGCCAGCGTCCGACCGGCGTGAACGTCAATAGTCAGAGCGTCAACGGCCTCGTGCCGCTGCTCGCCACTGCCATCGGCGAGGAATCGTTCATCGATACCAACGGCAACGGCTACCTCGACACGGGCGAGAAGTACTTCAGCATCGGCGAACCGTTCGAGAACGATGCCTGGCTGTTCAGCGGCGGCGCGCCGCAATACAGCTCCACTGATCCAACCGGATCGGACTGGTATTACGACTTCCTCGACAAGGGCGTGTACCAACCCGCGGACAGCCTGTTCCATGGCGTGCTGTGCAACGCCGGCGCGGATTGCGGTACACCTGATTCCTGGGGCATCGGCGCCACCGGTACGATTATCCTGTCGGGCACCAATCCGACCATTACCAATGCCGACGGAAGTCCGGCGTCCATTACGGCCATGACCGCTGGTGGCGCCGGGGAGACGCTGACGCTGTGGATCCGCGATGCCAACGGCAACGTGATGCCGGGCCAGACCACGATCTCGGCGAGCGCAACCGGCAGTGCGGCCGTCACGGTGACGCCGTCCTCCACGATCACCGTACCGTGCTACAACCCGAGCTCGGACTACTATCCGGGCGTCGAGACGAACGGTCTCACCACCTTCAGCTGGGGGTTGACGCCGCCGTCTTCAGCCGGCAGCGGCTACGTGCAGATCAGCGTGACCACGCCGACTACCAAGACCAACACGCTGCTGGACATTCCGTACACCGTCAATTGACGGCGTACGAATGCGACCGCCGCGACCGGCAATCCATGCGCATCCTGCTGGTTGAAGATGATGAGCTGGTCGCTGACGCGGTCGTACGCGGCCTGACAGACGCTGCATTCACGGTCGATCATGCCGGCTCGGCCGAGCATGCGCGCGCGGCGCTGGCTACCGAACATTTCGATCTGGCCGTGATCGACATTGGCCTGCCGGGCGCGGACGGACTGTCGCTGCTGGGGATGCTGCGGGCGGAAGGCGCGCCGATGCCGGTGCTGATCCTGACGGCACGCGATGCACTATCGGACAAGATCCAGGCCTTCGACCTGGGGGCGGACGACTTCCTGATGAAGCCGTTCGAGCAGGCGGAGCTGGCAGCGCGCTGCCGTGCGCTGATCCGCCGCGCCAGTGTCGCGCCGAGCGGCAAGCTGCGGCTGGGGCGCGTGACCATCGATCTGCTCGGGCATGAGCTGCGGGTGGACTCGCACGCGCTGGAGCTGACACGGCGGGAGTGGCTGGTGCTCGAGAGCCTGGCGCACAATCTGGGCCGCATCGTCACCAAGGACCGGCTGCTGCAGGCACTGTCCGGCTGGGAGCAGGATCTGACTCCCAATGCGATCGAGACGCATGTGTGCCGGTTGCGGGCCAAGCTGGGAGACGCCGCCGTCATCCGCACCATCCGCGGATTGGGCTACCGCCTGGACGAGGTCGTCGAGCGCCGCCAATGATGACGATCCGCCGGCGCCTGCTGCTGCTGCTGCTGCCGGCGCTGGCGCTGCTGATGCTCCTCGGCGGTGTCGTGGATTACTGGGTGGCTGCCGTCACCACGCGCAGCGCGTATGACCGCGCCCTCGGCAGCAGTGCCATCGCCCTGGCCGCCGGCATCCGCCTCGAGCACGGCCGCGTGCAATACACGCCGCTGGCGGCCGGCTACAGCGTGCCGTCGCAAACATCCGACTCGATTGCGCGCCCCGATCTCTACCGCATCACCGGTCCCGACGGCGCACTGATCGCCGGCATGCCTTCGCTGCCGACGGCCTGGGCGTCCGGCGTCGACAGTACGGCCGGTAGCGCCGCTGCTACCGCCACCGCCGGCGGCGCAGTGTTTCGCGATGTCCGCTATCACGGCCAGTCGTGGCGCGTCGGCAGCATCATCGCCCGCACGCCGGCCGGCCCGGTGAGCATCTCGGTGGCGGAATCGCCGGCGCGGCGCGCACGCACGCAGCGCGTCATGCTGGTCGGCAAACTGGTGATCGATTTTGCCGAGCTCGATCTGATGCTGCTGCTGATCTGGGTGGCGGTCTACTTCGGCCTGCGGCCGCTGAGCAGGATCCAGGCACGCGCCGAGCAGCAGGCGGGACGCCAGCTGCAGCGCTTCGACGAGGCGAAGGTGCCAGGAGAGCTGCGCTCGCTGGTGGTGACCTTCAATCGCGTGGCCGAGTTGCTGCAGGACGCGGCCTCGGCGCAGCGCCGCTTCGTCGCCGATGCAGCCCATCAGATGCGCACGCCGGTGGCGGGACTGCTGGCGCAGATCGAGCTGCTCGCCCAGGACCCGCGCGCTGCGGCAGTCTCCACCCAGCTGGCAACGCTACAGCGGGGCACCCAGGCGCTGGCGCGCTCGGCCCATCAGATGCTGGCGCTGGCACGTGCAGAGCCGGTGTCGGCGCTGCATCGCGAGTTCAAGCCGATTGCGCTCGATGCGTTGATTCGCGAACTGGTCGAGCGTCACCTGAATCGCGCCGATCAGGCGCACATCGATCTGGGTGCCGACACGAATGCGGTCAGCATCGAAGCGGATGCGTGGCTGCTGGAGGATCTGATCGGCAATCTGATCGACAACGCGCTCAAGTACACCCCGGCGGGGGGACGTGTCACCGTTCGCAGCGGACTTGATGGAGGCCGGCCGTACATTGAAGTCGAGGACGATGGCCCCGGCATTCCGGAGCCGGAGCGCCAGCGCGTACGCGAGCGGTTCTACCGCCGGCCGGGCTCGCCGGGCGTCGGCACGGGGCTCGGCCTGGCTATCGTCGATGAGATCGCACGGGTGCACGATGCGATTTTCTCGATCGGCAGTGGGCCGGACGGCCGCGGCGCGCGCATGCGGGTGCGCTTTCGCGTAGCGCTCATGCCGGACATAACATCCGGGCGGCCATGCGCCGCTCGAGCGGTGTGACGCACGTCGCAATTCTGCGCTGTATCTGGCCAGCGCCAGCTTGGCGCAAGCTCGCTTGGGTAACGTTGCCGGCCATGAGGAATGGCGGATTCACAATCATCGAGCTGATGGTCACGCTACTGGTGTCGGCCATCCTGATGAGCATCGCCGTGCCCTCGTTCCGCAGCTTCGTGCAGGACAGCCGGCTGTCCACTGAAGCGAACGCGCTGGTCTACAGTCTGACGCTCGCCCGCAGCGAGGCCGTCAAGCGCGACGGGACGGTGGAGGTCTGCTCATCGAGCAACGGTGCCAGCTGCGGGGGAACCTGGGCGGACGGCTGGATCGTGTGTGCGCCGGCAGCCGCCTGCACCACAGTGCTGCAGGTCGCCGCGTCAATCGACAGCAGCAACACCGTCGCCGAGCAACTCACCGGCGACACGAATCTGACCTTTTACCCGGACGGCCAGACCCGCCAGGCATATCGGTTCGTGTTTTGCGACAGCCGGGGCGCTTCGGTCGGAAGAGATGTCGAAGTCAACCTGATCGGGCGCATCGAGGGCGCCCCCAACGCCGGGCAGCAGCTGTCCGGAGCCGCATTGGCGGGCTGCTGAGGCAACCATCATGGCGCCGATCGCCGATCACCAATATTCGCACCAGCAGCGCGGCTTCACGCTGGTGGAGGCACTGATTGCGCTGGTGATCCTCAGCATCGGCCTGCTCGGAGTGGCCAAGCTGGTCACCAGTGCCGTGCATGCCGACGATAGCGCGTACATGCGCGGCCAGGCGACCGAACTCGCCAACGAGATGCTCGATACCGTGCGCGCGAACCGGCCCGCGGCCCTCGATGGCGGCTATGCGCTGGCGCCGGCCGCCGCCGATTGCATCACCGGTCCCTGCGCGCCCGACGTCCTGGCTGAGGATGATCTTTATAGTTGGCAGAGCCGCCTGGGCCAGGCACTGCCGTCGGGCACCGGCACCGTGACGATCACGACCGATGCGAACAATGACGAGATTGCCAGCGTGGCGGTGACCTGGGACGACAGCCTCGCGCAGCGGGCATTCGGCACGCCGGCAACGCCAACGTCGATGACGGTGACGCTGGAGTCGGTGCTGTGAGCCGGATACGCGCCCTGTACAGGCGGTCGCGCGGCTTCTCGCTGGTCGAGCTGATGATCGCGATCGTGCTCGGCCTGATCGTTACCGAAGCGCTGGTGTCGCTGTTCGTAGGGGTGCGCTCCGCATCGCGCACCACCTCGGGGGTCGCCGCCCTGACCGATAGCGGTCGCTTCGGGCTCAACACCATCGGTCAGGCAGTCCGCGGCGCCGGTCAGATGGCATGCAACAGCACCGCGCCGATCGCGGTAGCGGGCATCCCGGTCACGCGTCAGATCTCGGCCTTGAATGACGGGGCCAGCCCGCTGATCACCTGGCTCGGCGGCCCGCAGAGTGTGAGTCCGCCTCCAGGAGGGGAACCGCTGGCTGGCTACGAGGCGAACAACACCGCGCCCGGACAGACGGTGATGATCTCGGCGACGCCCGCGGCCGACAACAGCGCATCGGACTGGACTGCGGTCCCGCTGCTTGGCAGCGAGTTGGATGCCGCACTGGTCAGTCCGCCGCCTCCGAGCGGCCTGGCGGCGCCGGTCGGCAGCATGATTGCCGGCAGTGACGTATTGGTCGTGAACCAGAGCGAATTGGGAGCGCAACCGGTGTATACCACGGCGGTTGCTACCGGGGCCGGGGCCTTTCTCGTCAATGCCACCAGCGGCTTTGCCCAAGGCCAGATCGCCGTAATCTCCAATTGCCTGCAATCAGAGGTGTTCGAGGTCGGCAGTTTTGCCCCCGGGAGCGGTACCGGCACGATCGGGCTGCCCGGCGCCCCGTACCCGGGAAACTCCACTGCGACGTTGTCGGGCAACATCGATTTCACCATCGGCTCGCATGTCGCACTGGCGGATACGACGGTGTTCTACATTGGTGTCGGCGCCGATGGCGATGGCGCGCTGTTCAGATATGACAGCGGCGGCGGTGTCCTGGGCGGCGGCTTCAGCGTAAATGCAGAATTAGTGCCGGACGTGGAGAACATGCAGATTCTCTACGGCGTGGAGACGGCGGGTACGCAGATCACCCAGACCGTCGGCCAATATGTGACTGCCGACCAGGTGGCGGCCACGTCCTTTACGGGGGACTTCAACGGCGTGATCAGCGTGAAGATCGCGCTGCTGGTGGCGAGCCCCCCCAGCGCGGTGCCGACTGCGGTCGCCGCGTCGCCCCCGCAGCTGCTCGGAACCGACTGGCAACTGTCCGCACCCGACAGTCGCATGCGCAAGGTCTACGAGCAGACCATTTTCCTGCGCAACATGAGTCCTTGAAGGCGACAGGCATGAACCGTGTGAATACGAGGATGGGCAGAGGCGGTCGCCGCGGCGCTGGCTTCGCGGCGGCGCGCCGGCAACGGGGCATCGTGCTGTTCACGTCGCTGATCCTGCTGGTCATCCTCACTCTGGTGGGGGTGATGCTCTCACGCATGCAGACGGTCGAGGAACAGATCTCGCTGAACGACCAGGATCATCAGATGGCCGTGCAGGCGGCGGAGGCGACTTTGCGCTTCGCCGAAATGGGCCTCGGTACGACCTACGTAGACTTTTCCGGCAATACCGCGGGGCTGTACACCTGGGCCAGCGGGACCGAGGACTACTACCTGTCCAACGGCCTCACCAGTCCGGCGAGTGCCATGCTCAGCTACGGTGGCACGGCGCTGCCGGTAACCGGTACGCCGGTATTTTTGATCGAGAGCATGCCGGCAGTGGCCGTGCCCGGTTTCAATCTGGGGTGCGCGGGTTGCGACAACCAGCCCACCCCGCCGCTCAACATTTATCGCGTCACGGCCTACAGCTACGGTGGTGATACCAGCACCACTGCGGAGCTGCAGGAAATCGACGGGCCATGAAGCACGGCCCGTCAAGGACTCCATCCATGAGTGCATCCGCAACGCGTCTGCTCAAACGGCTCGCCATCGGCCTCGCGGCGCTGTCGGTCGCGGCTTCCACGCTGCTGCAGAGCTCCGCCGTCAATGCCGTCGCCGCGGTCTCGCCGGTCTCCATATCGAATGTTCCGCTGACCGTTGCCATTCCGGCGCATCCGCAGGTGGTGCTTGCGATGGGCAACTCGCAGTCGATGGACGGCGACCTCAGCGGCGCCATCATGACCGGCTCGGGCGCGCTATCCAACGCCGTCATCGCCGCGGGTCTTGCCGGCTCCAGCTCTCCGGTGAGCTACACCGTCCCGGCGGATTTCACCCCGCCGGTCGATCCCGGCGTGAGCGGTGTGGCGCCGTACACCGTTACGGCTTCCGGCGTGCAGTACGATAACTCGGCCAGCCGCCTCAATGTTGCCAAGGCCGGCATCACCGCGATCCTCAATGACTTCATGGAATACGCGGACTTTGCGCTGATGGATTATTCCACTGGTGCTCCCGGCCCGGCGTACACGACCTGGGCCTACTATATGAGCCCGGCGGGCAGCGGGTTCACCTTCACCGCAACGCCCGGGGCCAGTCCCTACGTGGCCAACCCCTGCTACATGGTCAACTGGGCGTTGCCGGATGCCTATTCGCGCGCCTGCGCGGCGATGGTGGCTCACTACGGTCTCGGCTCCGGCGTGATCTCGCAACCGGACATGCTGATCGGCCCCACCGGCGCCGGTACCAGCGACGATCCGGCGATCAACGACGTGCTGTATGCACCGGCTGGCTTCCAGCCGCCGGTGTGCGTGAGCGCGAACCCGAGCCACCCGAATCCTTACACGACCTTTTCGCTGTGGGATTACGAAAACGGCTGGGTCAGCGAGGGCTATGGGAATCTCTATGGCGCCTCCGGGTACGACACCCGCTGCATATGGGGCATGCGTCCCACCAATGCCGGCTACGTGCCGTTCTCGCCCGAATCCATGGAGGCGGAGCGCGGTTTCGGCTACGACAGCGGCCAATCCGCCACCACCGGCAACGTGGTGGTGGGCATGCAGAGCTCCGGCGATGCGCCGACATCGGCCACCGTCGCCGCGGCGATCGCACAGTTCACGCCTTACCTGGCGCCAGAGACCAATCTCAATACCACCACGGAGATCAAGGCGCAGGCCGAGCAATCCCCGATTGCGGGGCTGCTGAAGGGTGCGAAGTCCTATTTTACACCGGGTCCGGCTACCACCAACGGCTGCGCTGCCAAGCGCTACGTGGTGCTGGTCACCGACGGGCTGCCGACCGAGGACCTGAGCGGGCACAGCTGGCCGCCGCTCGGCAGCGCGCCGGGATCCGCGTCGCCGAACGGCTACGGGGTCACGGCAACCTTCAACGGCGACGGCTCGCTTGGCTCGACCAACGACCAGGCGTTGCAGGATGCGGTCACCGAGCTGCAGGCGCTTAACAGTGCGGGCATCAAGACCTATATCATCGGCTTGGGCGCCGGCGTTGAGACGGCGGCTAATCCGACGGCCGCCGCGACCCTGACCGCCATGGCGATCGCGGGCGGCACCAACAGCTATTTTGCAGCAATTAGCCCGTCCGATCTGACCTATGACATGCAGGTCATCCTGGCGCAGATTCTGGCAGCCAACCAGTCGACTTCTTCGGCCACGGTGAACACCACCGGCCTGAATACCACCTCGGTGGCCTACCAGCCGAGCTTCGACACCTCTGATATCGATCAGGATTGGACCGGCGATCTGAAGGCCTATCCGATCAATCCTTCCACCGGCGTGGTGGATACCAGCATGCTGAAGTGGAGCGCACAGACGCAGCTGGACGCCCAGAGTAACGGTTCCGGCTGGGATACGGGCCGTATCATTGCGACCTGGGACCCGGTTGCCAAGGCCGGGATACCGTTGCGCTGGACCTCAGGCACGCCGGCCAACGGTATCGCCAGCAGTACCTTGCTCGGGCAGGAGCTCGAGACCAATGTGTCGGATACCAATGGACAGGATGCGCTGAACTACCTGCGCGGGGACCGGGCGATGGAAATCGCCAACGGCGGGAAGTATCGCTCGCGCGCGCACCTGCTCGGCGACATCGTCGACAGCGCCCCCCTCTATATCGGGCCGGCGCTGGGCCCGTACCAGTCTGCAAGCTACTATGCGTTTGCGAAAGCTCATATGACGCGCCAGTCGGTGCTGTATCTGGGCGCCAACGACGGCATGTTGCATGCGTTCGACGCGACCACCGGCAATGAATTGTTCGCATTCGTGCCGAACGGCGTGTTCTCGAACCTGATCGGCCTGACAAGCCCCTACTATAACGAGGAGCACCAGTTTTATGTGGATGGCTCCGCGCAGGCCGCCGACGTTCAATTCAGCGATGGCGTCTGGCACACCGAGCTGGTCGGCGGTGAGCGTGCCGGCGGCAACACCATCTATGCGCTCGATGTCACCGATCCGGCCGCGATCACCAACGAGGCCGCCCTGGCGTCCAAGGTGCTGTGGGAATTCACCGATTCTGACATGGGTCTCACCTATAGCACGCCGACGCTCGCGCAGACAGCGGCGGGGACCAGCGGCAGCAATCTCGGATTCATGGTGTTCTTCGGCAATGGCTATAACAGCCCCTCACAGCGGCCGTATCTGTATGCGCTCGACCCGAAGAGCGGCAACGTCATGGCGAAGATCGATCTTTGCTCCAAGGTGCCGTCAGCTTGTGACAGCAGCAAGCCCAACGGCCTCTCGAGCGTCGTGGCGCTCAACGATATCGGCGGTGTCAGCGCCGCCGCCACCACGCTGTATGCCGGCGACCTGCAGGGCAACCTGTGGCGCGTGGACATCAGCGATGCAACCCCGGGAAACTGGACGGTGACGCTGCTGTTTCAGGCGACCGATGGATCGGGTGCACGCCAGCCGATCACCACAACTCCTGCGGTGTCGCTGAATCCCGATTTCCCGCGTCTGCCGGGTGTAATGGTCTACATCGGTACCGGCCAGATGCTCGGCATCCCGGACCTGTCGTCGACGCAGACGCAGACCATGTACGGTATCTATGACTCGGGCACCAATCCCTCGCCACTGACCCGAGCCAATCTGTTGGCACAGCCGCTGAGCGCACTGAGCGGTACCCTGCGGATCGTCAGCGGCGGACCCATCGCGCTGCCCACTCAGAGTGGCTGGTACGTGGACCTGTCTCTGTTGAGCGGCGAGCGCATCGTGACCGATCCGCGGCTCGACAGCGGCGCGGTGATCGTGACCACGGTGCAGCCGTCCTCCAACACCTGCGCGGGCGGGGATGCGGCCTGGCTGATGGAATTCAACTACGCCGGCGGCACCTTCGTCGCACCGCAGTTCGACACCAATGGCGACGGCGTGATCAATGCATCGGACCAGGTCGCCAATGGCCTGTCGCTCGGGAACGTGTATGCGGCGGCCCCGGTGGTGGTCAAGACCGCCTGCACCACCGCCTGCAAGCGCGTCACCCTGATTACCCGGTCCGACGGTACGATACAGAGCGTTATTCAAAAAGGTGCGCAGCAACAGCGCTCCGCCTGGTGGGAGATCCGATGAAACGACACACTTTGAAGCTGACCGCGATGCTCGCAGTGCTGGCTATGCTGCCTGTGGGCTGGGCTCTGGCCGCCATGCCGATCGCCTTCATGGTGAACGGTACGGTGACGAGCGTGGCCGGGAACCAGGTTGTCATCGACGGGAAGGCCTATAAGGTTCAGACGCAGGGGCCTGCGTTGCATGACCTCGAAGCGATCCATCCCGGAGAGAAGGTACAGGTGTTCCTGAACGGGCCTCCCGGCGCCGCCGGATCCCAGGTGGTGGCGATCAATGTGCAAAAGGCACGTTGAGCCGATGCGTACCCGCATTCCGGTCCCGGTCAGTTCTGCCGCATCGCCGGCGCGCACCCGGGTGCGCACGGCTGGCTTCTCGCTGATCGAGCTGATGATCGTGGTGGCGATCGTTGGCATCCTGGCCGCGATCGCCTACCCGTCGTACCGTGCCTATGTGCTCAAGTCCAATCGTACCGACGCGATCAGGGTTCTGACGGGTAACGCTCAGATTCTGCAGCGCTGCTATTCGCAGACCTTCGCATTCAACAATGGCAACTGCCCGGCGCTGCCGACGAGCTCTCCGAACGGCTACTACACGGTGGTCAACACGATTGGCGCTGCCACTTATTCACTGACGGCCACCGCAACCGGAGCGCAGGCCGCGGACACCACCTGCGCGAGCTTCACCGTCGATCAGACCGGCAAGCAGTCGGCACTCAATTCGGCCAGCACCGATGAGTCCACTACCTGCTGGGGCCGAAATTAGCCCTCGCGCCTGCCACCGCTACCGCCGACCCCTTATGATGTGCCATCGGCCCGACCGGCCCGCGCGCCTGATGCGCATGCCGGGGCACCTGGCGCACCGGCATGCTCGGCAAGCACAATATCTTCCTGATCGGTCCGATGGGCGCGGGCAAGACCGCGGTGGGCAGGCAGGTGGCGCGGCTGCTGGATTACCCGTTCTATGACGGCGACCAGGAGGTCGAGCAGCGCACCGGCGCGGATATCCCGCTGATCTTCGAGCGCGAGGGCGAAGCGGGCTTCCGGCGGCGCGAACGCGAGGTGATGGCGGAGCTGACCCGGCGCGAGCGGATCGTGCTGGCGACCGGCGGCGGCGCGGTCCTGGACCAGGATTCCCGCCGCGACCTGGCGGCGCATGGCTGGATCGTCTACCTGGAGGCCTCGATCGCGCAGCAGGTCGAGCGCGCCGGGCGGACCCGGCAACGCCCGTTGTTGCAGGGCACCGACCCGCAAGCGCGGCTCGAACAGCTGCTGCGCGAACGCGAGCCGCTATACCGCCAGATCGCCGACCTGGCGGTATCGACCAATCATCGCCGCGTGCTCAGCGTCGCCGAGCACATCGTGCAGCAATACCGCGACACCCTCGCCGCGCAAGGCGCGGGCGCGCAGTAGCGGCGGTCATCCCCCCCAGCTGTCCAGCCGCCCCGCATCGTTGCGTATACTGGGCCCTCCTCCAGCTCTGCCCCATGGTGCATAGCGCGTGCCCCCGGCCACCCAGACACTCACGGTCCAACTCGCTGAACGCTCCTATCCGATACTGATCGGCTCGGGGTTGACGCGCTCACGCGAGCTGCTGGCGACGCATATTCTCCACCGCGACATCCTGCTGGTGAGCAATACCGTGGTCGCCCCGCTGTACGCCGCGGCGCTGCGTGAGGCACTGATGCAGGGGCTGCCTGGCCGCCGCATCGTCGAGGTCATCCTGCCTGACGGCGAGCGGCACAAGACCCTTGCGACTGCCAGCCGCGTGTTCGACGTGCTGATGGCCAACCGCTTCGGCCGTGACGCGGTGGTGGTGGCGCTCGGTGGCGGCGTGATCGGCGACCTCGCCGGCTTCGTGGCGGCCTGCTACCAGCGTGGCGTCGACCTGGTGCAGGTACCCACCACGCTGCTCGCCCACGTGGATTCTTCAGTGGGCGGCAAGACCGCGGTCAATCACCCCGGCGGCAAGAACATGATCGGCGCGTTTCACCAGCCGCGGGCCGTCGTGGCCGACACCGATCTGCTCTCGAGCCTGCCTGAGCGCGAGCTGTGCGCCGGGCTCGCGGAGATCATCAAGTACGGGCTCATCTGTGACGCCGCGTTTTTCGGCTGGATCGAGGCGAACGTCGATGCGCTGCTGGGCAGCGAGCCGCTCGCGCTGGCCCACGCGATCCGGCGCTCCTGCGAGATCAAGGCGCAGATCGTCGGCCGTGACGAGCGCGAGCGCGGTGAGCGCGCGCTGCTGAACCTCGGCCACACCTTCGGGCATGCGATCGAAGCCGCCACCGGCTACGTGGAGTGGCTGCATGGCGAGGCTGTCGGCACCGGCCTGCTGATCGCCGCGGATCTGTCGTGCCGCCTGGGCTGGGTGGACGGCGCGCTGCTCGAGCGGCTGCGTACGCTGCTGGCCCGGGCGCGCCTGCCGCTCGTGGCGCCCCACATCGGCGCCGCGCGCGCGCTCGACTACATGCGCAGCGACAAGAAAGTGCAGGGCGGCAGGGTGCGGTTGGTGCTGCTGACCGGACTGGGCAGCGCCGCCATCACGGCAGACTATCCGGATGCGGTGCTCGAGCAGACGCTGTCCGCTCACTTTGGTGCCGACGCGCGCGCCACGGATGCGGTGCGATGAACGCCATCTGCAGCCTCGCCCCGTACGCGGCCGACGAGCTGCACTCGCGCGGCCGCCGCCATGCCGAGCCGCCGCCGCAGTATCGCAGCGAGTTCCAGCGCGACCGCGACCGCATCATCCATTCCAACGCGTTTCGGCGGCTGGCGTACAAGACGCAAGTGTTCGTCAACCACGAGGGCGACCTGTACCGCACGCGCGTGACGCACTCGATCGAGGTGGCGCAGATCGCACGCACGATCGCGCGCGCGCTGGCGCTCAACGAGACGCTGACCGAGGCCATTTCGCTGGCCCATGATCTCGGACACACGCCATTCGGCCATGCCGGTCAGGACGCGCTCAACGCCTGCATGCGCGATTATGGCGGCTTCGAGCACAACCTGCAGTCGCTGCGCACGGTCGACGAGCTCGAGGAACGCTACGCGCGCTTTTCAGGGTTGAATCTGACTTTCGAGTGCCGTGAAGGGATCCTCAAGCACTGTGCGGCCTCCAAGGCGCGCGAACTCGGCGAGATCGGCGAGCGCTTTCTGCTGCGCCGCCAGCCGGGCCTGGAGGCGCAGCTCGCGAATCTCGCCGACGAAATCGCCTACAACAACCATGACGTCGACGATGGCATCCGCGCCGGCCTGATCACGCTCGAGCAACTCGCCGAGGTGCCGCTGGTGCAGCGTCACTTCAACGAGGTGGTGGCGCTGTACCCGGACCTTGCCGCCCGCCGCCGGGTGCATGAGACCGTGCGCCGCATGATCAACGAGCTGGTGGTGGATGTGATCCGGTCGAGCGTCGAGCGACTGCGAGCGGCGCAGCCGACCGATATCGAGGCGGTGCGCTCGCACGGCGGGGCGCTGATCGGCATGAGCGAGGCGATGCTCGAACAGCACCTGCAGTTGAAGGCCTTCCTGCGCGAGCAGGTCTACCATCACCAGCGCGTGCTGCGCATGACGCTCAAGGCCGGCCGCATCATCACCGAACTGTTCGACGCGTTCCTCGGCGAGGTCCGCCTGATGCCGGATGAGTACCGGGACGGGGCGCGCAGCGCCGCGGAGCATGACGGCGCCGCCGGCCGCGCGCGCATCGTGGCCGACTACATCGCCGGCATGACCGACCGGTATGCAATCCTCGAACACCGCCGCCTGTTCGATGTGGCCGAGCGCACCTGATGGCCGCCGCGACCAGCGCAACCAGGTCAATTCCGACGCGCGAGCGGCTCATCTTCGCGCTCGACGTGGCCGATGCCGCGCAGGCGCGCGCGCTGGTCGAGCGTCTCGGCGACGCGGTGCATTTCTACAAGCTCGGGCTCGAGCTGTTCATGGGGAGAGGCTACTTCGAGCTGGTCGACTGGCTGGCCGCTCGCGGCAAGCGGATCTTCGTCGATCTGAAGTTCTTCGATATCCCGGCCACGGTGGCCGCGGCGGTGCGCTCGCTGCGCGGCCGCGGCGTCACCTTTACCACCGTGCATGGAAATCAGTCGCTGATGGAGGCGGCTGCCGCGGCCAAGGGCGACGTCAAAGTGCTGGCCGTCACGGTCCTGACCAGCCTCGATCGCGGCGACCTCGATGACCTGGGTTTTCAGTGCGACGTCGAGGAACTGGTGCTCTCGCGCGCGCGCCGTGCGCTCGAAGCCGGCTGCGACGGCGTGGTGTCCTCGGCGCTCGAGGTCGCGAGACTGCGTGCGCAGATCGATCGCCGGCTGCTGGTGGTCACACCGGGGGTGCGGCCGGTGGAGAATCGCCCCGTCGACGATCAGAAGCGCGTAGTGTCGGTGACGCAGGCGTTCCAGTACGGCGCCGATTACATCGTCGTTGGCCGGCCGATCCGCGCTGCCGCCGATCCGCACGCTGCCGCCGAGGCCATCCAGCAGCAGATCGCCGCCGCGCTGGGCTGAGCCCTCGAGGGGCGGCGTGGCGCGCCGCGCCGCGGACCGCAACTCATTCGTCCTGCAGCTGTCCCCGCACCGTCTCCGCAAACGCCAGCAGGTCATCCAAGCCGGCTCCAATTGCCGACGCGACAATATTCAGGTCCAGCTTCTGATACGGGTGGACCGCGATATTCCGAAATCCGACCATCTTCTGCAGGCGCTGACTCAGCAGCGCATCGATGAGGCCGCCTCGCTCCAGCAGCGCGAAGCTCTCCCTGGCATTGCCGGGCACGCCGAGCCGGAGTTGGCGGATCCATGCATCTGCCAGATCGAGCGCGCTGTCCGGCCAGTCATCGCCGCGTGCGACGCTGCCGTAAACATACGCCGCCAAGCCTGCGGCAGCGCCCGGCTGAGCACCTCTCGCGCCACCCCAAAGAGCCGTTGGCGGTCGTCTTCATGCATTGACGGATGCTACGCCCGTGCCGCCCGCGTACATGCTATCGCTGGTGCAATCACGCCGCCGCCTTCGGCTTGACCACCGCGACCAGCTCATCGCGCAGCGAGCGCCGCAGGATCTTGCCGACGTTGGTCTTGGGCAGCTCGTCGCGAAAGTAGATCGCCTGCGGGCGCTTGTAGGCGGTCAGGTATTGGTGGCAATAGTCCTTGACGGCCTGGGCGCTCAGCGCGGGGTCCTTGCGCACGATGAACAGCGCCACCACCTCGCCCGAGTGCTCGTCGGGCTGCGCCACCGCGGCGACTTCGAGCACGCCCGGGCAGCGCACCACCACCTCCTCGATCTCGTTCGGGTAGACCTTGAAGCCCGAGACGATGATCATGTCCTTCTTGCGGTCCTCGATGAACACGAAGCCGCGCGCATCGATGCGGCCGATGTCACCGGTGCGCAGCCACCCCTGCGGCAGCAGTACCTGCGCACTGTCCTCGGGCCGCTGCCAGTAACCGCGCATCACCTGCGGCCCGCGCAGGCATATCTCCCCGACGACGCCGATGCCCAGATCGCCGCCGTCCTCATCGCGGATCGTAACCTCGGTGGACGGCACCGGCAGACCCACCGAGCCATTGAATGGCGCATCCGCGCCCACCAGCGGATTGCAGCACACTACCGGCGCGGCCTCCGTCAGGCCCCAGCCCTGGGTGATGACGCAGCCGGTCGCCTCATGCCAGCGCTCGGCCACTGAGCTCTGCAGCGCCATGCCGCCGGCCGCCGTGACCGCCAGCTGCGAGAAATCGATGTCGGCGAAGCCGCTCGTGTGCAGCAGTGCATTGAACAGTGTGTTCACGCCCATGAAGAACATCGGCGGATGCGCTCGCAACGCCTTGACGAAGCCCTTGAAATCACGTGGGTTGGCGATCAGCAGCCCCGAGCCGCCCAGCGAGCCGAACAGCAGGCAGTTGGCCGTCAGCGAAAAGATGTGATAAAGCGGCAGCGCGCAGATGAAGGTGGTGTGCTCCAGCGGCTTCTGCCGGAACCACGCGCGACACTGCAGCACGTTGGCCACCATGTTGCCGTGGGTCAGCATCGCCCCCTTGGCCACGCCGGTGGTGCCGCCGGTGTACTGCAGGTAGGCGAGATCATCGTGATCGAGACTCACAGGCTGCAGCGCGAGCGTGCGTCCCTGCTCGAGCACGGAGCGCAGCGCGCGCGCCTCCGGGATCAGCCAGCGCGGCACGCGGCGCTGTACATGCCGCAGCACCGTGTTGACGATCAGGCCCTTCAGCGGCTGCAACAGGTCGCCCACGCCGGTCACGATGACGTGGCGCACGCCCGTGTCCGGCAGCGCCTGCTCGAGCGTGGCGGCGAAATTCTCCAGCACCACCACGGCCACTGAACCCGAATCGTTGAGCTGGTGCTCGAGCTCCGCGGCGGTGTACAGCGGGTTGACGTTGACCACGACGAAACCGGCGCGCAGCGCCCCGAACATCGCGATCGGATACTGCAGCAGGTTCGGCAGCATGATGGCAACGCGATCGCCGCGCTCGAGCCCGGCGCGCTGCTGCAGCCAGGCGCCGAAGGCGCGCGAGAGCCGTTCGAGCTGCCCATAGGTGATCGCGCTGCCCATGCTGCGATAGGCGGTCCGATCGGCGTAGCGTGTACAGGCGTCCTCGATCAGCGCCTTGAGCGAGGCGTACTCGGTGGGATCGATGTCGGCGGCCACGCCGGGCGGATACTGCGGCAACCAGAACCTATGCATCATGTCTCCCGGCAGGCTCACCCGGTCGGCGCCTTCGCGCGCAGCATCGGCGCGAGCTGCGGCCACACCATCTGCAGCAGCAGCGGCTGGCCGAGCGCATTCGGGTGCAGGCCATCGGCCTGGATCAGCTGCGGATGCAGCGCCACCTTTTTCAGCAGGAACGGCACCAGCGCGAGGTGATGATCGTGGGCCAGGTCCAGGTACATCCGGTGAAAGGCAGAGGTGTAGCGCGGCCCGTAATTGGGCGGCATGCGCAGGCCGAGCAGCAGCACCTGCACCCCGCGCGCCTGCGCCAGCGTGATCATCTGGTCGAGATTCGAGCGCGCGCTCGCGATCGGCAGGCCGCGCAGGCCATCATTGGCACCGAGCTCCAGGATCAGGATGCGCGGATGGTGCAGGTCGAGCGCACGCGGCAGGCGCGCGAGCCCCCCGGCGGTGGTTTCCCCGCTGACGCTGGCGTTCACCACGCTAAAATCGTAATCTGCCTGCGCGATCTTGCGCGCCAGCAGACTGACCCATCCGGCTCCAACCGGGACACCATATCCCGCGCTCAGGCTGTCGCCGAACACCAGGATTACCGGCGCATGCGCCGTGCCCGGATGCAGGGACGGGCCCGGGTGCAAGGACGGGCCGGCTGTGGCCGCTGCCGTCCCGTCTGCCGCCGCCCAAGCGCCGGCCGGCGCCGCCAGCGCGAGCAACAACGTCAGCAGGGTTCCAATGACACGCGACATGGTTCTCGAAGCCCGGAGCCTGAGCAAGCAGGTTAGCAGCCCCGACGGCCCGCTGACCATCGTACGTGAGGTTTCGTTCGCCGTGTCCCCCGGAGAATCCATCGCGATCGCCGGCGCCTCGGGGGCGGGCAAGTCGACGCTGCTGGCGCTGCTGGCCGGCCTGGACTCGCCCACGTCGGGGGAGGTCTGGCTTGCAGGCAAACCGTTGAGCTCTCTCGATGAGGACGGACGCGCGCGGCTGCGCGCCGCGCGGGTGGGCTTCGTGTTCCAGTCTTTTCACCTGATAGCCTCACTGACGGCGGTGGAGAACGTGATGCTGCCGCTGGAGCTCGCCGGACGGCGCGATGCGCGCGCCGCTGCCAGCCAGATGCTTGCGCGCGTGGGGCTGGCTCAGCGCCTGCACCACTATCCGCGCCAGCTCTCCGGCGGAGAGCAGCAGCGCGTGGCGCTGGCACGAGCCTCGGTTGGCCAACCCACGGTGCTGTTCGCCGACGAGCCGACCGGCAACCTAGACACCACCACCGGGGAGCGCATCGCGCAGCTGCTGTTCGAGCTCAACGCCGGCTCGAACACCACGCTGGTGCTGGTGACGCACGACTTGGCGCTGGCGCATCGCTGCGGCCGGGTGCTGACGATGGAAGCTGGCGCGCTGCGCGAGCTCGAGGCCGCCGGTGCTTAACCTGCGGCTGGCGCTGCGCGCGCTGCGGCGCGAGTGGCGCTCCGGCGAGCTGGCGCTGCTGTGGGTGTCGCTGTGCATCGCGGTCGCGGCCCTGACCGCGGTGGGCTTCCTGGTCGATCGCATCGGCCACGCCGTGACGCTGCAGGCCAGTGAGATCCTCGCCGCCGACCTGCGCATCGAATCAGTCAGCCCGATTCCGCGCGACCAGCAGCAGCACGCCCAGCAACTCGGGCTGCGCACCGCGCGCGTCACCACGATGCTGTCGGCCATCTTCCGCGGCAACACCAACGAGCTGGCCGATGTGCGCGCGGTCACCGCGGGCTATCCGCTGCGCGGGCAGCTCACCGTGGCCGACCGACCATTTGCGACCGGTACCGTGACCACTGCGATTCCAGGGCGCGGGGAGGCCTGGCCCGACTCGCGCCTGGCCGCCGCGCTCGGCGTGGGTGTCGGCGGCGAACTCGACGTCGGCCTGCGCGCGCTGCGGGTCACGCGCATCCTGATTTCCCGGCCCGATCAGAGCTCCACCTTCGTGGAATTCGCCCCGGCGCTGCTGATGAACGAGGCGGACCTGGCCGGCAGCGGCCTGATCCAGCCCGGCAGCCGCATCAACTACGCGCTGCTGCTGGCCGGCCCCGCCGGCCCGATCAGCGCCTATCGCAGCTGGTACCGCCGGCACGCCACCGGCAGCGAGCGGCTGGCCGACGTTGCCGACGCCAGCCCGCAGATCGGGGATGCCAGCCGGCGCGCCAGCCGCTTCCTCGCGCTGGCGAGCCTGGTCGCGGTGCTGCTGTGCGCCGTGGCGATCGCACTGAGCGCGCGCAGCTACGTGCGCCGCCACCTGGATGCGGTCGCGCTGATGAAGACCCTGGGTGCCACCCGCCGTACCGTGCTGACGGTGACGCTGTGGCAGCTGCTGTCGCTGGCGCTGGTCGCGAGCGTGATCGGGGCCGCGGTGGGCTACGTGACGCAGCTGTGGCTGGTTCGGGTGCTGCGCGGACTGCTGCGCGGCGATCTGCCGGCGGCGAGCGCGTGGCCGGCGCTGGTGGGTTTCGGCGTCGCGCTGGCGATGTTGGCCGGTTTCGCGCTGCCCTCGCTGCTGCAGCTCACGCGCGTGCCGGCGCTGCGGGTGCTGCGCCGGGACATCGCGGCCCCTGCTCCCGCCCTGTGGCTCGCCGCGACCCCGGTGCTGCTGGCGGTATTCGGCGTGGTCTACGGTGCGCTCGGCCAACTGACGCTGAGCTTGTGGTTCATGGCTGCCCTGGCCGGCGCGGTGCTCGCGCTCGGCCTGGGCGGCGCCGTGCTGATGCGTGCGGCCGGCAGCGTACGCGGCTATGCCGGCACCGCCTGGCGCTACGGCATCGCGCACCTGGCGCGGCAGCGTGCCTACGGCGTCACGCAGATCGTCGCCTTCGGGTTGGGTGTGATGCTGCTGCTGGCGCTGGCGATCCTGCGCGCCGACCTCGTGACCGACTGGCGCGCGAGCCTGCCGGCCGACGTCCCCAACTATTTCTTCGTCAACATACCGGCGGCGCAGCGCGACGAGTTCCAGCAGCTGCTGCAGACGCAGGGCGCGCGCTTCGAGCGCATGCTGCCGATGCTGCGCGGCCGGCTGGTTGCGCTCAATGGCCAGCCGGTGCGCTCGGTGCGCCTGCCCGGCGGGCGCGGCGGCCGCGGCCGCGGTTTTGCCAACCGCGAGCAGAACCTGACGTGGACGGCGGTGCTGGGCGATGACAACCACATCGTTGCCGGCCACTGGTGGACCCCGGCGGATTACGGTAAGCCGCTGGTGTCGCTGGCGGTGGAGTATGAGCACTCGCTCGACCTGAAGCTGGGCGACCGGCTGCGTTTCGACATTGCCGGGGAGGATATGACGGTCACGGTCGCGAGCTTCCGCCGCGTGCAATGGGACAGCTTCCGGCCCAATTTCTTCGTCGAGTTTCCGCCCGGGTTGCTCGATGGAGCGGCCGGTACCTACATGACCAGCGCGTATCTGTCGCCCACTGCAGCTGCGATGTCCGACCTCGTGCATCGCTTTCCCGGCGTCTCGATCTTCAACGTCGGGGACCTGCTGGCGCAGGCGCGCTCGGTGATCGACAAGGCAGTCACCGCCGTGCAGAGCGTATTTGCCTTCACGGTGCTGGCGGGACTGACGGTGCTGCTGGCGCAGGTGCAGTCCACGCGCGAGGAGCGCCGCGTGGAAACCGCGATCGTGCGCGTACTGGGGGCGCGCCGCTCGATGATCCTCGGCAGTGTGCTGATCGAGTTCGCGCTGCTGGGCGCGCTCGCCGGGGTGCTGGGCGCCGGCGCCGCCGCGCTCGGCGGCGCCTGGCTCGCGCACACGCTGCAATTGAATTATCGCTTTGACGCCACGATCTGGGGCCTGGGGGTGCTCGGCTCGACGCTGGTTGCCGCCGCCGCCGGCGTCATCGCGACGCGCCCGATTCTGAATGTGCCGCCGCGCGCGGTACTGTACTGACCCGCCAGCGGCCGCGGCGTGCTAATGGGCGGAACTGCCAAGCCAGGATAAAGGGGGTGAGCTATGTTTCTTCGAATGGTAAGCATTGTCCAGCTGGTTTCACTATGCGTGATCGCAACGATTGCATCCGCGCAAATTCCGAACGCTGGTCAGCGGCGCGCACAGGCGGGAGCGGAAAGGGTGGCGCGTCCGGCCATCCTGCGCCCGGGGCTGTTTTTCAAGGAATCGTGGAGCCAGCCCGCCCAAGGAGACGGACATCCGGTTACCAGCGCGTCGAACGGCAATCCCGACCTGGACCTCAAGTTATACGTGCCGGCGGGGCAGATCCTCCTCTATGGCAAAGATGGTAACGAAAACGATCCCGTACATCTTTGGACGGGGTTGTGCACCACCCCTTGCGCGGTCGCCCTTCGCGACAAGAGGTCCTTTGCGGACCTGAGCGGTCTGGCAAGAATCCGTGTGAACACCAAGACGTCGGGCTTCCATCACATACGCCCAATCGTGAAGCTTGCCGATGGGACGTGGTGGGTTGGCGATCAAGCCATAGGCACGACCCGGGACTGGCTCGTCAGTGAGATTTCCTACGGGGATTTGCGCTGGATGCCGCTCGACATCAAGCGGGTGGTTACAGTTGGCGGGACCACACGCAAGATTGATCTCACCAGGATCGACGACATCGGCTTTGCCGATCTTAAGCCGGGAAGCGGCCACAGGCCGGGCGGCTGGGCAGATATCGCGCAGATTCAAGTCTACTGTCACGGCGTTCCCAGGACCGGGCGACACTGAGGCGCGGCGAATCAGTGCACGATCGTGATCGTCGCCCAGGCCTGCGGCTCGGGATCAGCATGATCGCGCGCGTGGTTTCCGGCGCATCCAGCGGCTGCGCCGCCAGCCGCCGCGTCAGCACCTCGGCCCGGCGCCGCTGTGCCGAGAGTCGTCCGACGCTCACCAGGCTGCTCGTTGCCAGCAGCACGCACAGGCCGGCGAGGCCGGCCATCACCGGAAGGGCCATGATCTTCTCCCGCCAGCGCTTGGGCCGCTGCTCCCACGGGGGGGTGCGTCCGCCGCTTTCGAGCAGGCGCAGGGCCGCGTGAATACGCTCGCTCAGCCCTATTTCATCGAGCAGTTCGGGATGCTCACGGCAGAAGCGCTCGAGCTCCTGGGCTCCCTTGAGCGGCAGGTGGCCGCTCAGGTAGCGCTCGATGATCTGGTGACTGGCAATGAAGCGGCGATCGATGCGCGCGGGCGCTGGCGCCGCTGCGGGCGCCGCCGCGGGTGCCGCCAGCGCAGCATCCACGGCAGGCTCTGCACGGCGGTCGCAGGCTGCTTGCATCGCCCCTATCGTGCCGCGACACTGTTCCTGGCGCGCGTGACGGGTCACAAAAATGCAAACAAAGCCGCTGTCGTGCGCGCGCGAGCGTCGAAATCGATCGTCACCGCGGTGCGGGCTGACGCGGCTGCCATAGTGACGGGCACAACCGTCGCGTAGACTTGTCATATTCCATGTACCAGGCTCCGCTCCAAGACCTGCGCTTCGTGCTCGAACAGCTGCTCGAGGTCGAGCGTCTGGGCGCGCTGCCGCGCTACCGTACATTTTCTACGGACATTGCCGCCGCTGTGCTGGAGGAGGCGGGGCGATTCGCGCAAACGGTGCTGGCGCCGATCAACCGTCTGGGCGACCAAACCGGGGCGCGCTTTGCCGATGGCGCCGTGGAAATGCCGGCGCCATTTCGCGAGGCTTACCGCCGTTTCGTCGAGGGCGGCTGGCCGCAGATGACCGCGGAGGAGGCCCACGGCGGCCAGGGCGCACCCATCGTGCTCGCTGTGGCGACCGAGGAGATCTGGTCCGGCGCCAACCTCGCCTTCACGCTGTGTCCACTGCTCGGTCGCGGCGCGGCCGAGGCGTTGGAGCGCAATGCCTCGACTACACTGGCCGCGCGGGTACTGCCGCGGCTGGTCAGCGGCCGCTGGACCGGCACCATGAACCTGACCGAACCGCAGGCCGGCTCGGACCTGGCGGCAATCCGTACCCGCGCCACCCCCGAGGGTGATCACTATCGCATCCGCGGGCAGAAGATTTTCATCACCTACGGCGAGCATGACCTGGCCGAAAACATCGTGCACCTCGTGCTCGCGCGCATCGATGGCGCTCCGCCCGGCGTGCATGGCATCTCCCTGTTCGCCGTCCCGAAGTGGCTGATCGGCGATGGCGGGGAGCTCGGCGAGCGCAATGACCTGCAGTGCGTGTCGATCGAGCACAAGCTCGGCATCCATGCAAGTCCGACCTGTGTGATGACCTATGGGGAGCACGGCGGCGCGATCGGCTACCTCATCGGCCAGCCGCATCGCGGCCTCGAATATATGTTCGTGATGATGAACTCCGCGCGCCTCTCGGTCGGCGTGCAGGGGGTGGGCCTGTCCGAACTCGCGTTGCAGCAAGCGCTGGACTGGTCGCGCAGCCGCGTGCAGGGTCACCCGGTGGGCGCGGCGGCACCCACCGGCACGACAGCGATCATCGAGCATCCGGACGTGCGGCGCATGCTGCTGACGATCAAGGCAAATGTCGAGGCGATGCGAGCGCTGGCGCTGTACACGGCACTGCAGCTCGACCTGGCCCGCGGGCAGGAGGATGCGGCCTTGCGCGCCGCGGCGCTGGCACGCGGAGAGTTGCTGATCCCCATCGTCAAGGGCTGGTGCACCGAGCAGGCCACCGAGCTGGCTTCGCTGAGCGTGCAGATTCACGGCGGCATGGGATTTATCGAGGAGACCGGCGTCGCCCAGACCCTGCGAGACGCCCGCATCACCTCGATTTACGAGGGCACCACCGGCATCCAGGCCAATGATCTGCTCGGCCGCAAGCTGCACCGCGACCAGGGTGCGGCGATGACGGAGCTGCTGACGCAGTGGCTGCGCGAGCTGGAGGCAGCCGGCGCCGGCAATCCGGCCGCCGCCACCGTACGCGACGCAACAATCGAGGCGCTGGCGGCGCTGCGCGAAGCCACCGACGCGATGCTGCAGCAGCTGGCTGCCTCGCCGTCGCGCGCCTACGCAGTCTCGGTTCCCTACCTGCAGTTGTGCGGCCTGGTTCTGGGTGGCGCGCTGATGGCCCGCGCGGCCCTCATCGCCGCCGCGCGGCTTTCGAGCGGCTCGGTGGGTGCGACGCCTGCGGGGGACGCGGAGCCTGCAGCGGGCGCAACGCCTGCAGCGAACCCGGAACCTGCGGCGAGTCCGGGGCCGGCTGCGAGCGCGGCTTTTTATTGCAGCAAGCTGCAGACCGCGCGCTTCTATGCCCAGGTGCTGCTGCCGCAGTCACTGGCACTGCTGCGCGTCATCCAGTGGGGCGGTGCGAGCGTTGCGGAAGCGGACCCGCAGCTGATCTGAGCCGCCTCGGCCAATCCAACCGCTGCGATCGCAGCGCTACCGAAAGCCGCTCGAAAAGCCTGGCGCTGCTATAAAATTGCGCCGATTGAATCGCCACTATGCACCACGCTGCCCGCCCCGCGCCTGGACGCCGAAGCCATGCCTACCGATATTCGAATTGCGCTGCTGATCGTCGGCATCGTCCTGCTCGCCGCCGCGCTGATTGGCGCTGTGGTAGCTGCTGCAAGAAAGAACTCGCTGCGTGCCGGCCACGTCCAGCGCATCGTGGTGGCAATGGCCGGTGCGGCGCTCATCGTGTGGGTCGTGACGATCTGGCCGCGGGGAGCGCATCGAGGCGCCCCCGCCGCGCTCGCGGCGCAGCCTGCCGCTTCCGCGACCGCCACCGCTGCCGCCGATGCTGGCGCTGGCGCAGGCGCTGCGGCCCCAGGCGCCGCAGCCGCGCCATCCGCCGCGGACGTGGGCCTGCCCAACGGCGCGCGCAACACCCCGGTGCATCCGGACGTGGTTTTTCTGGCGGACTCCGTGTTCGATGGTTGCGTTGCGCCGACCAAGCCCGCGGAGGTCCCGCAGGGCGCCAGCGCCACGCGCGCGCAGATGCAGGCGGCGCAGATCACCACCAGGGCATTCGATGCCGCAACCGACGCCTACCAGAGCTGTCTGCAGACAGCGGCCACGGATTTCGTGCGCCAGTACGGCCGGGGCATGAGCGCCTCCAGCGGTCGATGCGATGCATACCCGGATCAACAATGCCGCCCTGAATGTCGACCAGTCAGTGGCCGACCACTTCAATCAGCAGCTGCGCATATTCAACGCCAAAGCGGCGCATAAGTAGAGCGGCGCCAGCGGCGCCCATGCCGGCTGCCGTTGTCAGGCTGTTTGTAGCACCGCCCGGCGAATGGATTGCGGCTCCGCGCGCTGCTGTCATCAGAATCGACGCTCGCATTGTCCGGTGGCCCTCTTCTCCTGTACAGCGCCGATGCTAGGGTAGGACTCGCCCGAGCAGCCGTCGTCGTCGGCAGTACGCGACAGGTCGCGTCACCGCAGCGGGACGTGGACGATTGTCGCTCTGGCGGCCGCGTGCGCGGGCCTGTCTGCGCGTCTGTCTGCCCCCACAACAATGAGGTGATCGTGAAAAAGACATTGGCTTTGCTCGGAGTCGGATTCGGCGCATTGGTGTCCACGGCCGCGATGGCGGCGAACTACGGCTACGGCGGCGGTGCCGGTGATTCCGGTATCTACCTCGGCGCGAGCGCAGGTCAGCTGGAGTACAACGAGAGCGGGCTCGGGCAGATGACCCCGACGATCGCGCTGCTTCGCATCGGCCAGCAGTTCAGTCCGTACCTCGCGATCGAAGGCCGCGTTGGCACCAACGTCAGCGGTGGCAGCGCCTATGGTTACCATGTCGACGCGCAGGCCATCTATGCCGGCTACATCAAGGGCATGCTGCCGTTCTCGCCCTGGCTGTCAGGCTACGTGCTGGCGGGCCTGGGCGGCGCACAGTGGCACCGAAACTATTCCGACTTCAATTCCAATGACATTTCGGTGTCATTCGGCGTCGGCGCGGAGTTCAACCTGGGCGGCAATGCCGCCGTCGACGTGGAGTGGGCGCGGTTGACCAGCGGCAGCAACGACCACGGCCGTTATGGTTACTCAGCCAATCAGTTGACCTTTGGAGTGAACTGGCGCCTGTGATCGCACCCCGCAGCGACGGCGGCGCGCCGAGCGTTCGCTGCAGTTCGTGCACAGCGGCCTGGTAGCCGATTACGTGGTCTGGATGCTGCTCGGTCTGCCAGTATTCGGCATCGCCGCGCAGGCAGCCAACCGGTGAGCGAGGCCGTGTCGTCAATGCAGCCGAATGGGCAGGCGGCCAGCGCCGTACGCACCGATATTCCGGCGCGGCTGGACCGCCTGCCGTGGAGCCGCTTTCACCTGCTGCTGGTGGTCGCGCTGGGCATCACCTGGATACTCGACGGGCTCGAGGTCACGATCGTCGGCTCGATCGGGCCGGTGCTGCAGAATGCGAACACGCTGCGCCTGTCGAGCGCGCAGCTCGGCGCGATCGCCTCCTTCTACGTGATCGGCGCCGTGGTCGGGGCGCTGCTGTCAGGCTGGGCCACCGATCGGCACGGCCGCCGCCGCATATTTTATCTGACGCTGTGCGTGTACCTGGCGGGCGTGCTGCTGAGCGCGCTGTCGTGGAATTTCTGGAGCTTCGCCATCTTCAGGGTGATCACCGGCATCGGCATCGGCGGGGAATACTCGGCCGTCAACTCCGCGATCGACGAACTCATTCCGGCACGCTATCGCGGGCGCATCGACCTGATCGTCAACGGCAGCTTCTGGCTGGGCGCGCTGGCCGGCGCCGGCGCCTCGGTGTTGATTCTCAATCCCCGCTGGCTGGCACCGGACATCGGCTGGCGCCTGGGCTTCGCAGTGGGCGGCATTATCGGCCTGGCGGTATTGCTGCTGCGGCGCTGGGTGCCCGAGAGCCCGCGCTGGCTGATCACCCACTGTCGCACCGCGCAGGCGCAGCAGGCCATGCAGACGATCGAGCAGCGGGTGGCGAGCAGTACCCGGCATGCGCTGGCCGCGGCCGAGGGCGACTTCGTGGTGCATCCGCGCAAGGTATTCGGCTTAGCGATCATCCTCAAATCGAGCCTGGGCCGCAATCGCAACCGCAGCATCCTGTCGCTGGTGCTGATGGTTGGCCAGGCATTCCTCTACAACGGCGTATTTTTTACGTATGGGCTGGTGCTGACGCATTTCTATGCAGTGCCCGCGCCGCGCGTGGGGCTGTACGTGCTGCCGCTGACGGTCGGCAACTTCATCGGGCCGCTGTTGCTCGGGCCGCTGTTCGACACCATCGGGCGCAAGAAGATGATCTGTGGCACGTTCACGGTGAGCGCGGTGCTGCTGTTCATCATTGCCGCGCTGTTCAGCGCCGGGGTGCTGACGGCCGTCACCCAGACCGTCGCGTGGATGGTCATCTTCTTCTTCGCCTCCGCGGCGGCCAGCTCCGCCTACCTGACCGTCAGCGAGCTGTTCCCGCTGGAGACCCGCGCGCTCGCGATCGCGGTGTTCTATGCGCTCGGTACCGGGATCGGCGGCT
>Ga0307374_10002517_pt1 | contig 32435 bp, 21 predicted proteins | sample OX3MG_FD_202532 | JGI IMG/M metagenome (GOLD analysis project Ga0307374, IMG submission 202532) | Soil microbial communities from Risofladan, Vaasa, Finland - OX-3 | ecosystem: Environmental > Terrestrial > Soil > Coastal area > Acid sulfate soil | place: Finland: Risofladan, Vaasa | collected... | reverse complement strand
GGCCACTTCGACGAGAACGGGGTGTACGTCCCCCGTTCCATCACCGAGGACGACCTCGGTGGAGGCTCGCTCGAGGATGCCATGGCCGGCACCATCGTCGAGTTCGAGGACGGTGACCTCGTCGAGGGCACCGTGGTCAAGATCGACCGCGACGAGGTCCTGCTCGACATCGGCTTCAAGTCCGAGGGCGTCATCCCCGTCCGCGAGCTGTCGATCCGCAACGACGTCGACCCCGACGAGATCGTCTCGCTGGGCGAAGCCGTCGAAGCCCTCGTGCTCCAGAAGGAGGACAAGGAGGGTCGCCTGATCCTGTCCAAGAAGCGCGCCCAGTACGAGCGCGCCTGGGGCACGATCGAGAAGCTGAAGGAGGCCGACGAAGTCGTCACCGGCCCGGTCATCGAGGTGGTCAAGGGTGGTCTGATCGTCGACATCGGGCTGCGCGGCTTCCTCCCGGCATCCCTCGTCGAGCTGCGCCGCGTGCGCGAGCTGCAGCCCTACGTGGGCCGGACCATCGAGGCGAAGATCATCGAGCTCGACCGCAACCGCAACAACGTGGTTCTGTCCCGCCGGGCGTGGCTGGAGGAGACCCAGAAGGAGCAGCGGGGCGAGTTCCTGGTCAACCTCAAGCCGGGCGAGCGCCGTCGTGGCGTCGTGTCCTCGGTCGTCAACTTCGGTGCCTTCGTGGACCTGGGCGGCATGGACGGCCTCGTGCACGTGTCCGAGCTGTCGTGGAAGCACGTCGACCACCCGTCCTCGGTGGTGTCGGTGGGCGACGAGATCGACGTCGAGGTCCTCGACGTCGATCTGTCCAAGGAGCGGATCAGCCTCTCGCTCAAGGCCACCCAGACCGACCCGTGGCAGGAGTTCGCCAACTCCCACCAGGTCGGCGAGCTGGTCTACGGCCGCATCACCAAGCTCGTGCCCTTCGGTTCGTTCGTCCAGGTGGGCGACGGCATCGAGGGCCTGGTGCACATCTCGGAGATGGCCGGCCACCACGTCGACCTGCCCGAGCAGGTCGTCACGCCCGGCGAGGAGCTGTGGGTGAAGATCATCGACATCGACCTCCAGCGCCGCCGGATCAGCCTGTCGATCAAGCAGGCGGCCGAGGGTGGCGAGGTGTCCGAGGAGTACCGCGAGGCCTTCGGTGAGCACGCCTACGACGAAGAGGGCAACTATGTGGGCCCCGTGTTCGCCGAGACGGAGTTCACCCCCGAGACCGAGGCGCAGGCGGCGTGGGCCGACTACGTGGCCGAGCACGGGACGGGCGAGGGTGCACCGGCAGAGGGTGCTCCCTCCGAGGCGCCGGCGACAGAGGCACCGGCGGCAGTCGCCCCCGTGGCGGAGGCACCGCCTGCCGAAGCTCCGGCGACAGAGGCACCTGTTGCCGAGGCCCCTGTTGCCGAGGCCCCCGTTGCCGAGGCCCCCGTTGCCGAGGCCCCCGTTGCCGAGGCCCCGGCCGCCGAGGCCCCGGCCGCCGAGGCTCCCGCCGAGGCTCCCGCCGAGGGCTAACCCGCACGCCGGGTTGTCGCCACCGGGCGGACCCAGGGATCGACGAGTGATGACCGACGGCCCCGGTGGGGGCCGTCGGTCGCGTCGGGCTGCACGCTCCGGACTCCCCACATCTGCGGCGTGCCGCGGGTGCGGCCGACGGCGGTTGCAGCGGGGCTGCTCGTGGCTCCCACGTGATTGAGGGGAGGTAAACCAGTGACGGTTTTGCTCATCCGAGTGCCCCCAACCAGGCACATGTGGGGCGCGGGAACACACACGTCACTTTGGAGATGGAGGTGGCGGTGGACCAGGCGTCGTTCGTCGACCCAACAGACCTGGTTCGGTACGCATACCAGGAACGATGAGGAACGAAGGTCTGTTGAACAACATTGCTGGGGCGCAGGCACCCACCAGCCAAATCCAGATGATCACCACTAACGCCGTGCGGGACGCCGACTGAAGAAGGTCGTCGTTGGCACGCTGCTGGTCAACGCAGACGGATCTACGTTTGGGGCATCGCCCAAGTGGAATCACGTTCGAGGGGTTTCGAGCACACCCCCCGCCGACGAACGGCATTACAAATGGACCGAGATTTCGTCGACTCAGCTCCGTCGGCACCCAACCAAGCCACTTCCTGGCTTCGTGGGCACCGCACTTTCCAACGGGAGCACGGTGACATTCCGAGTCAACCTCTTCGGCAAGCTTTCGAAGGCGCTTGCACAATCGGCCCATTCTGCGCCCGATTCGCCTGGCGCCGGTTGATCGACACGCACCGCCTCAGAACGCCGGATTTGCCCCTTCCCTGAGGGCTTAGCTCCAGCGATGTCCTTGGCTGGCGTGGCTGAGAATACCAATACTCGGGTCAGCTGGCCGCGTGGGCCGCAGACCCAATCAAGGCAGCGCCAACTTGGTCGGCCAACGCCACCGCCACCACAAGGTGATCGCTCGGGATGCGGGCACCAGGTACGGGGATGAGCACAAAGTGCCCGAGCACCGCGCCCCCGCCGCGAACGGGGAGGTCCACGCCACGGTGGGGCAGTCCGAGATCAGCGGTGGACCAATCCATCGTCCCGATGCGGACCGTGCCGTCGGACCCCACGCGGGCGGCCACCGGAGGCTTCCTAGGCGTGAACTCACACGATCGAAGGTTGAGCAGGCCGGTCAGCTCCTGACCTGCCGCGTCAATCAACTCGGACGGGTCGGTTCCGCCGGCTGCCAACTCGGTCACTGAGTGCAGGAGAGCGAGATGGCGACGTCCCCGGTCGGCGGCGACCCGTTGGGTCCGTCCCCGAGCCGCTAGGTCGCCCACCACGAGCCCGACCACGAGGAGCAGGAGTTCGGTGACCAGGTCACTTGTCCGGGTAATCCGGAACGAGTTGTAGGGACGGGTCAAGAAGAAGTCGAATGACAAAGCCGACGCCAACGCACACACCGCCGCCGCCCAGCGGTACCCCGCCGTTGCCACGGCCACGATGACCACAACGAGGATCAGGGCGTCGTCCGCCCCGGCCAACCGGTCGCGCCACGGTGTCAGCAGCAGCGCCACGGCAACCGGGCCGAGCACAGCGACCGCGAGGAGCAGCCACGGGTGACGTCGGACCGGCGGCGGCTCCCATCCGATCGACGCCGCCGGATTCAAGACTGTTGTGGGCTGGGTGAGCGAGTCCATGCATCCACTGTGCACCCGCCTTCCCGACGGGGGAAGAGGTGTTTACGGCCTTGTAATGCATCACTTGAGCCGACGTGCTCGACTTCGAACGTCCCGGTGGATTCTCATCGACCAGGGTTGTCTGAGGAACGGGACTGGCACCTTGGAGAGTTGCTTGGGCGATCCCAGTCGGAAGCAGGGTCAGTATGAGCGAGGGGCAGCTCCGCCGGCATAGGTCGGCCAAGCGCATTCGATGTTGCCGGTACGAATCAACCTGCCCCCAAACCGGAACGGGCTGTGACCATTCGGGCAAGCTGTTCATCTTGACGCCCCGTGCGATCTCTCGGCCGTCCCACTCGACCATCCTCACCCCATCTCCGACGCAGAAGTGAAATGCGTGCTCGGTGAATGTTGAGTCTTCCGGCAAGTAACTAAACGGCCGGCGGTTGAAGGGCATGTTGAGGTTGCCTGACCTCCACAGCCGACGGGGCAGTGCGTCGACGATTCTCGCGCTCAGGCCCATCTAGGGATCTTGCCAGACCTGCCCCCTGCCGCCGGTTGGGTGAGGCAGTACGACACATCAGAGGCGATACGTCAGGGACCTCCGAGGCACTGGTCGTAGCCGGTGAGTCCGCTTGGATCTGCGGTGAACGCATACCAGTCACCTGTCAAGTGGCGCACACATTCATCGAGCAGCCCGCTCGCCGGACCTTCGGTGAACACCAGGCCCCTGTAGGGGTCGGCGTCAGTTCGTGGTCCGGACATTGCGTAGTAGTAGACAACCGAACCTGCGAGGGAGGCGCTGGTGGCACATCGGTTGTACGGGGCACGCAACGGCCCGACCGAACCGTTCATGACGGCGATGCACTGGGTCTTATCGACTGGGATTCCGATGAGCGCACGCTGCGCCTGCGGCGTAGCTGCCGTGTCCCAGGCCATTGCAGCAGGCATGGCGAATGCATAGGTCCACCAGACGGCAGCGATGCCGAAAATGGCTGTAGCGGTGACGGAGAGTCGTCGAGTGGTGCGATCACCTGGCGAACGCAGCCATCTCCACCCGATCAGAAGTCCGACCAGCGAAATGGCGGCAACGATGATGCAGGTCAGAACGAGTGAGGCTCCGGGTGTCACCAGCATCCAGCCCACGTATCCAGCCACCAGGCCGATGGCCACGGCTGACAGCCCTGCGATGACGACTCTCCCGACCTGCCGACGACCTTGGTCCCCGACCACTGCCTCGAGTGTCTGCGTGTCCACCATCCGTGAAGCGTAACTGTCCACAAACTCGCGACGAAGCGTGCCCCGTCGCCGGGTCGGGTCGATGCCTCAGTTCGGCATGCCTGGGGCAGCACGCTTGCGCGTCTGATGGCGTCCCGAGCGCAGCTATGCCATGCGAAAGTGAACGCCAGGCCGCCAACAGTCGAGTGTGCGACGATGAAGAAGTGGACACGGGCGGATTCCGGCGCCTCAGGACCGGTGGAGTGATCTTTGTTGCATTGCTCGGAGTCGGGCTTGCAGCGTGTTCATCGGGTCCATCATCGGCGGCGACAGGTCTGTGTGGTTCGGTGGTGGCTGCTCCGCCGCCGAACGCCGCCATCGCAGTTAGCGACCAGACGATCAAGGCCGGAGAGAACTCGGGTTATCCAAACCTTGACCGGGACGCCAGAAGCTGGTCCAGCGCCCTAGACCAGCACAGCGAAGCAGAAATTCAGAGCGCCCAAAGGCAGTTGATCACTGGCTGCACTTCGCTCAAGATCCCGCTGGGGACATTCACCGCTCCCTGATTGCTCAGTTCAGACTGTCACCTCTCGCCGGGAGAGTGGCCCTTCACAACGCAAGCGACCGGGCCGTCGAATCGCTGGGTCAGCGGTAGGCTGGTCGGCATGCAGCGCCGCTGGTTCACGTGGCACATGAACGCCTACCGCCTCATCGTCGGTGCCATTGTTCTGGCCATTGTGCTTCCTGCATCTGCAGCCGGGATCCAAGCGATGTGGATCGTCGCGCTCGCATGCATTCTCGTCGTTCTCTGCGCAGTTGTCGTCGGAACGCGTGTGCCGTCGATCCGGGAATGGTTGCGTCACTGAGTACCTGGTCGGCGCCGACCCGATGTACGGGCGCAACCTCATGCCAGACATCGGATCGAGTTGGGAGCATCCCTGATCGCCGGATATACAGGTGACCCCCTCCGGGGGCGGCGTCGCCGGGCAGAACAGTGTGCCTCTCAGGAAGTACCACCGCTGTCGGGGACGACCTCGACAGTGGCCAGGATCAGCTTCTCCAGTGCTACCTGCTGCCGATTGCTGGTTGCCGTGCCTGACGGAGGAGCAGGACTGATCGTGATCCACTGATTGACGCTCGGGAACGTGGCCGTGAGCGTCGCCGTCGACGTGTCGAGTTCTACGAGCGATTGGATCCCGTTGATCGTCGTGTGCTTGCCCGCTGGGACCAGGCCCCCGTGGCCCTCGTAGAGGTGCAGGCCGGACGGGGCGTCTGCGGCCTCCGCCGGGCAGCTGCAAACCACCCCTCCCACCTGATGGCCGTTGTCGAGCGTGGCCGTGCTGGGTTGACCCCAGTTGCATCTGCACGTTCCGTGGCCGACACTCCAGGTGGATGGGATCGCAAACCTCAGTTGACCAGCAGTGACAACCTGCTGCAGGGGGCTCGCGGCTGGCGGCGGGGTCGTCGTCGAGTGGGCGGATTGCGATACTCCTCCACATGCGGCGCCCAGCACTGAAACGACGCAAAGTCCTGCTGTCCCTAGCGGCCGTAGGCCCATCGTCCGCCCTCCTCGACATCGCCAGCCTGGGAACCAACCGTATCCGGCGAATCGCACTGACTGGTCACCGGTTAAGGGCGTGGGCCGGGGTCGGGTCCAGCTCCGTTCAATCACGTGGGAGGCTCGTGGGCTCAGCCGGGTGAGCCCCCGGCGACCTCGAAGGACCACAGTTCCGAGGCGACGGAGACCGGGGAGCCCCCCTCGGTGGGCCGGGCGGCGCCGGCGTGCCCGTGGGCGAACGCGGGGGACCGGACCCAGCCATCGAAGGCGGCCTCGTCCCGCCACCGGGTGACGACCAGCCACTGGTTCCGGTCGTCGGTCGGTTGGAGCAGCTCGAACCCCTCGAAGCCCTCCTGGCCGTCGACGGCTCCGGCCCGGGCGGCAAACCGCCGGGCGAGCTCGTCGCCCGATCCCTCGGGCACGGTGATGGCATTGATCTTGACGACGGTCATACCTGCATCTGACCACACGGCTGACCGGTCGCTCAAGGCACGGGAGCGGTCCCTCGAGTTGGCGGGGGGGGGGTCGGACGACATCTCCGCAATGAACGGACCCGTCGAGGAGACGCACCTGTCGGGCGGTGTCGACGCCGCCGGACTCGAGGCCGAGATGGACTCGGAGCTCGCGGGACTGCGGAAGGAGACGCCCGGAGGGAGGCGTCAACCTCGGAATCCCGTGTACCTGCACGAGCAGGCCGCGGGCTCGGCGGTCGCCGCCGACGAGGCGACCGAGACCGCAGCCCGGGTGGCCGGGGAGCTGGCGGTCGAGGCCGACGGCGAACGCCGGAGGATCGAGGAGCAGGTGGCGTCCATCGAACGGTCGGCGCCGGCGGGTGCCCGGATGACGGACGCCGAAGCCGCTCGCGCCACTGCCGAGCGGGACGCCGACGGGGCCGTGGCCGCCTCCCTCGACTCGGACGCGGCGACCCAGGACGCCCGCGGCGCCACCGGCAGCCGGTTCCTCCACCGCGGGGCGGAGGGCGAGCGGGGCGAGGCGGACGAGGCGCGGGCGCTCGCGGACGAGCGGACGGCCGCCGCCGATCTGGTCGAGCTCGATGCGCTCGAGCGGCGGGTGGAGGACGACGGGGGCGCCGGGTCCTGACCCCGTGTGGTGGTCGATGGCGGGCGCATGGCCCCGCCACCGGCGTGCTCGCCGTCATCCGAGGCCTGTTCATGGACCCCTTGGTGACCGCCCACCTCCGCCGGGCGGCCGACGGGCTCAGGCGGAGCGCTTCGCCGGATCGGCCCGGACCAGCACCTCGGCGCCGTGCAGGCGCCGGAGCGCCCGGATCTCGCGTCCGTACCCGAGGGGGGTGAAGACCAGGGTGTCGAGGGGGAACCACAGCCCGACCCAGACGAGGACCCAGCCTCCCGAGTCGAGGACCAGGTTGGCGTTGCGGTGCCGCCCGGCGATGTCGGCGGCCAGCACCACGATCAGGAATCCGACGACGACGATCGGCATGCCCACCCACAGGTAGGAGAGTCCGTCGAACCGGGTGGCCCGACGCTCGCGCTCGTTGTAGGCGATGCGGTCGTCGCAGTACCGGCGCAGGGTCCGGGTGATGCGTTCGGCGGTGCCGTCTGCGTCCTCGTCGGCGGGGAGGGTCACGTCGAGCCGCAGGGGGCGGCGGGCGCGGTGGCCCCGGAGCACGCTGATCGAGTGCTCGACCCCGGTCAGGAAGTTCCGGTACTCCGAGAACTGGTCCGTCTGGTCGAGGACGAACATCTCCCCGGCGTTCCGCAACCGCAACTCGATGACCTGGGGTGTGCGGTCGGCCACGACCCGACGGTCTACTCGGAGCGGGCGCACGCCGTCCACCCGCCGAACCGGTCAGGACGCGAAGACGAGGGCCATCCGGTCGAGGACACCGAGCGCGGCGTCGTCCCCGGAGACCACCCCGCCGGTCCGTCCCGACATCCGGTCCACGACGTCGGTGGCGCGGCCCTCGACCACCGAGGCGCCGGCCGGTACCCGTTCCGGGCTGACGGTGACCGTCCCGTCGACGACGTCCACGCCGATCCGGAGGTCGGGGTCGGTGATCCGCAGATCGAGCGCCACGGGCGTCGCATCGCCGATCGACGCCAGGCCGATCAGGTAGCCCACGACCACCTGCGCCTCGAGCGGGTCCGCCTCCGGCTGCCCGCCCCGGGGGAGTTGCAGATCGTACTCGTGGACCCAGGAGTCGAACAGGAAGTGCCGGAGGACCAGGTGGGCGCCCATGTGGCCGGGCGGGCCCTCGGCGATGCCCTGCAGGCCGGTGTCGCCGAGCCGATCGAGCGCGGCGTCGACGGTCCCGTCGGCACCGGCCAGCATCTGGCGTGCCTCGTCGGGGCGCCGGGTGCCGAGCTGCTCCGCGGCTGCGGCCACCGTCGTGCGGGTGTCCATCCCCTGCAGAAGCGTGGTGGCCGTTCCCCCGGACGCCTCGGCGAGGGTGTATCCGAGGAACTGGGTGGCCGACGACAGGTGGCGGACGAGGAGGCTCGTGTCCCACCCCTCGCACCGGGTCGGACCGCTCCAGGCGTCGTCCGGAAGCCCGTCGAGCCAGGCGCGGAGCCGGGAGCGTTGGCTGTGCCAGGCGGTCACGGCATCGCGGGGGTCACCCTCCACGACGAGGGGGGCGACCGGGCTTCCGTAGTACTGGCGGAGCGTGGCCACGACGCAGGTCCTCAGCCGGCGGAAGGCCCGCCCGCCAGGGGACCGACGGGGAAGTGGCAGGCGACCTGGTGACCTGGGGCGAGTTCCCGCAGGAGCGGCTCCTCCGATGCGCACCGCTCCTGGGCGTAGGGGCAGCGCGTGCGGAACCGGCAGCCCGACGGCGGGTTGAGGGGAGAGGGGAGCTCACCGGTCAGCGCCTTGTGACTCGAGGTGTGGTCGGGATCGGGCTCCGGGATCGACGCCAGGAGGGCCTCGGTGTACGGATGTGCCGCCGCCTGGTACAGGTCGTCGGAGCCGGCGACCTCCACCAGCTTGCCGAGGTACATGACGGCCACCCGGTCGCTCACGTTCTTCACCACGGCGAGATCGTGGGCGATGAACACCATGGTGAGCTGGAAGCGGGCCTTGAGGTCGGCCAGCAGGTTGAGGATCTGGGCCTGGACGGACACGTCGAGGGCGGAGACCGGCTCGTCGCAGATCAACAGGTCGGGCTCGGCCATGAGGGCCCGGGCGATGCTGATGCGCTGGCACTGGCCGCCCGAGAACTCACCCGGCCGGCGGTCACCGGCGGCGTCGGGGTCGATGCCCACGGCTTCGAGCATCTCGCGCACCTTCGCCGTGCGTTCCTGCTTGGTGCCCTTCCCCCAGATGGCGAGCGGCTCGGCGACGATGTCCTTGATCCGCCGCCGGGGGTTGAGGGACGAGATGGGGTCCTGGAAGATCATCTGGATCTTGGTGCGCAGCTGGCGGAGGCTGCGGCTGCTCAGGGTGTTGAGGTCCTGTCCCTGGTAGTCGATGCTCCCCGAGGTGGCCGACTGGACCTGGACCAGGGTGCGTCCCGTGGTGGACTTGCCGCAACCGGACTCGCCCACCAGTCCGAGCGTCTCGCCCCGGCGGACCTGGAAGGACACACCCGAGACGGCCTGGACCCGCTGGCGCCCGCTACGGAACTCCACGACGAGGTCCCGCACGTCCAGGACGACGTCGTCGGGCGCCGCGGGAATGGTGGTCTCGGCCTGGCTCACGGCTGGGTCTCCGCTTCGGGGGTCCCGGACCCGGGCTCGTCGCCCCGTGGCCCGGCATCGGTCGGTGTGTCGGCGGAGGTCTGGGTCGATGGCGACCGTGGATCGAGGGACACCTTCACCGGTGGAGCGGTCGACACCCCGTCGACCAGCGGGTACCAGCAGGCGAAGAGGTGGTCGGCCGAACCGACGGTGCGCAGCGGCGGCTCCTGCTGGCGGCACTTGTCCCGGGCGTACTCGCACCGGGGGGCGAAGCGGCACCCGGCAGGTGGGTTGACCAGGTCCGGCGGCCGGCCGGCGATGGCGTCGAGGCGGGCCCCGCTCGGATCGGCCAGGCGGGGGATCGAGTCCATCAGCGCCCGCGTGTAGGGCATCTTGGTGTCGCGGAACAAGGTGCGCGTCGGGGCCCGCTCGACGATGCGTCCGGCGTACATGACGATGATGTCGTCGGCCCGGGTGGCCACGACCCCCAGGTCGTGGGTGACCAGGATCACGGCCATGTGGCGCTCGCGCTGGAGGTCGGCCAGCAGGTCGAGGATCTGCGCCTGGACGGTCACGTCGAGCCCGGTGGTCGGCTCGTCCGCCATGACCAGCCGGGGGGCGCAGGCCAGCGCGATGGCGATCATGACCCGCTGGCGCATGCCGCCCGACAGCTGGAAGGGGTACCACCGCACCCGCTCCTCGGGGGAGGGGATGCCGACCGATCGCAGCAGCTCGACCGACGTCGACCGGGCCTCCTTCTTGTCCATGCCCAGGTGGAGGACGAGCGATTCGGCGATCTGCACCCCGATCCGCTTGACCGGGTTCAGGGCGGTCATGGGGTCCTGGAAGATCATGCTGAGCTCCGCGCCCCACACCGCCCGCAGTTCGTTCTCACCCATGGCCGACAGCTCGTGGCCCCCGAAGTGGACGGTGCCGCTGCGCAGGACGTCGCGCGGCGGGAGGAGCCCCATGATCGAGCGGGACAGGACCGTCTTGCCCGAGCCGGACTCGCCCACGATGCCCAGCGTCTTGCCCTCGTAGACCTCGAAGGAGACCCCGTCGACGGCGCGCACCGTGCCTCGGGGCGTCCGGAACGACGTGTGGAGGTCCTCCACGACCAGGAGCGGCCCCTGGTGGGAGCCGACGTCGGCGAACTCGAGTGTCCGGATACCCCGGCGTCGACCCATCACAGCAGGCCCTCGCGGATGTCGAAGCGCTGTCGGAGGCGGTCGCCGATGAGGTTGATGGACCACAGGAGCAGGAACATCGACAGTGCCGGCCACATCATGATGTAGGGGTCGGTGGACAGGGCGTTGTTGGCGGTGCCCTCGTTGATCAGGTTCCCCCACGACGGGGTGGGGAGGCTGACGGACAGCCCGAGGAAGGCGAGCGTCCCCTCGATGACGATGATGCCGGCGACGGTGATGAGGCTGAAGGTGACCATGACCGGCACGACGTTGGGCAGGATCTCGCGCAGCACCACCCGGGTGTCCGTCGCCCCCATCGTCTTGGCCGCGATCACGAAGTCCCGTTGGGCGAAGGACAGGCTGGTGGCCCGGATCACCCGGAACATCAGCGGGATCGTCCCCACCCCCAGGATGATCGTGATGTGGAGGAGCGACGCACCCCAGAAGGTGACGATGGCGATGACCGCCACGATCGCCGGGAACGCCAGGATGATGAAGGAGCCGGCGTTGAGCGCGATATCGAGCTTGCCGCCCTTGTACCCCGAGATCAGCCCCGCCGTGCCGCCGATGGCGAGACCGATGGCCACACCGCAGAAGCCGACGATGAGGGAGACACGCGAGCCGAAGATGAGGCGGGCCAGGAGGTCCCGGCCCAGGTCGTCGGTGCCCAGCCAGTGGGCGGTGCTCGGCCCCTGGTTGAGGGCGGAGTAGTTCTGGAAGTTGGGGTTCTGCAGGGGGAGCACGTTGGCCAGGATGGCCGCCAGGAAGACGAGGGCCACCCAGGTGACGGCGAACCAGAAGAGGAAGCCGAGCGGCTTCTTCGCCAGGACGTCGCCGCCGTCGAGGTGTTCGGTGGAGATGGCCATGACGGCCTCGTCGGTGGCGGCCATGCCGGGGAACCGGTCGCCCAGCAGCTGGGACGACGCGCCGGTGTCCAGGAGCTCTCTGTCGTCAGGCATGGGTCACTCCCGCACCACTCTCGGGTCGACGATGGTGAAGATGAAGTCGATGATGAACTGGATGAGCACGTAGGCGACCGCCACCACCAGTGCGATCCCCTGGACGACCAGGTAGTCGCGCTGTTCGACCGCCTGCACCAGGGCGTAGCCGATGCCCGGCAGCACGAAGAGCAGCTCGACGACGAAGGTACCGGCGATGAGGGCACCGATGTTGATGCCGGCGGCCGCCAGCAACGAGAAGCTCGAGGGCCGGAAGGCGTGGCGCCACATGATCCGCCGGCCCGAGAGTCCCTTCGACCGGGCCATCGTGATGAAGTCCTGCTGGAGGGTGCTGATCAGGTCGGAGCGGAGCAGGCGGTAGTAGACGGCGATCGATCCGGCGGTGATCGCCACGGAGGGCAGGATCATCTCGTGGATGTTCTGGGCCGGACTCTGCGTGAACGGCGTGTACCCGGTGGCCGGGAACCAGCCGAGCCCGACGGCGAAGACCGCCACCAGGATGGGGGCGACCACGAAGGGAGGGAGGGCCAGGAGCCCGAAGGTGCTCGTGGTGGCCACGTTGTCGAGCGGCTTGTTCGGCCTGCGGGAGGTGACCAGCGCCAGGGGTACGGCCACGGCGAAGGCGATGACCTGGGAGATGATGATGAGCTCGAGGTCGACGGGCGCCCCGGTGGCGAGGATGTGGCTGACCGACTGGTGGTTGAGGTACGACGTGCCGAGGTTGCCGTGGAAGACGGCCCCGATCCAGGTCAGGTACTGGTGCCAGAGCGGGAGGTTGAGGCCCAGCTGCTTGAGGAGGATGGCCCGGTTGGCGGCGGTGTCGTTCGGACCCAGGATGACGGTCGTCGGATCGCCGGGGAGCAGGTGCACGAGGAGGAACGTCAGCACGGAGATGACGAACGCCACCACCACGAGTTGCAGGACTCTCCGGATCAGGTACTTACCCATGGGACGTGCGTCGACCGTTCGCCCGTGTCGCTACTTCGACAGCCAGATCTGGGTGGGGACGAAGATCCCCTCGTCGTACGCGTACTGCTTGGCCCCGCTGGGCAGGGTGGGGTTGGCGAAGTTCTGCACCCGCGAGGTGGCCACCTCGGTGAAGAGGTACTGCTGGAGCCACAGGTAGGGCAGGTCCTTGGCCAGCTGATCGTTCACGGCCTGGTAGGCCTTGGCCCGGGTGGCCTGATCGGTGGTGTGGCGGCCGGTCATCATGTTCTGCTCGATCACCGGATCGCTGTTGCGGGGGAAGTTGAGGGCGATGCTGCCGATCGGCTTGACCGTGGTGGTGCTCCACCAGACGTAGTTCAGGTCGGGGTCGATGGCACCGAACTGGTACGACGTGGCCGCCTGGAACTGCCCGGCGATGAAGTCGTTGATGAGGTTGGCCTGCTCGATCTGGCTGATGGTGACGTCGAAGCCGACCTGGTTCCACATGTTCTGGATGATCTGGACCACCTGGGCGAGGCGGGGGTCGGTGATCGTGAGCAGCGTGAGCTTGGGGGTACCGTGACTGGCCGCGTACTGGGTGACCAGCTTCTTCGCCGCGGCCGGGTCGTAGGCGGGGTAGCCGGGGTCCGAGTAGTAGGGCGAGTCGGGGAGGAAGAGCCCGTTGATCGGCTTGGCGTAGCCCCCGCCGAAGATCTTCTGGATCGTCGCCTGGTCGAGGCTCTGGGCGAGCGCCTTGCGGATGGAGAGGTCGTTGGTCGGGGCCACGGCGGTGTTGAGCATGATGAACGCGACGGTCGGCTCACCGAGCACGCCGGTGGCGGTGTCCACGACCTGGTACCCGGACTGACCGCCGAACCGCTTGATCGTGTTGGGATCGGTCGACTGGATCATGTCCACGCCACCGGTCTTGAGGGTCGACTCCCGCTGGATGGTGTCGGGGATGGGCCGGAAGGTGATCTGGTCGAGGTAGGGGAGGCCCGAGCGCCAGTAGTTCGGGTTGCGGGTCACGGTGAAGTGGTCGTTGGGCTGCCACGACTGGTAGACGAACGGACCGGTGCCGACCGGCGTCGCCCGGGCGTTCCCGGACTTCACCGAGTCGATCATGGCCTGGCCGACGACGTAGCCGACCTGGGTGGTGAGCCCGGCGGCGAACCCGGGGTTCGGCGCCTGGAGCTTGTAGACCACCGTCATCGGGTCGGTGGCGGTGCACGAGGTGACCTGGGTGAGCGCCTGGCCGGTCAGGAGTGACGCCTGCAACGCCTGGAAGTTGGCGACGACGACCGCGGAGGTGAGTGCGGACCCGTCGTGGAACTTGACGTTCGGGCGCAGGACCATGGTCCACGTGTCGAACGTCGCATTGGGGGTGACCGACTGGCACAGGTAGGGCTGGATGCTCCCGTCGGCGGCGACGGCGCACAGCGGGTCGTAGATGGCGTTGGCGTAGTTGAACCCGTTGGTGTCCCAGTGGTTGTTGGGTGGGTAGAAGCCGTCGATCTCGGCGACCAGCCCCACCGACAGCGACCCGCCGCGCACCGGTGACCCCGTGCCGACGCCGGGCTTGGACCCGGACGGGGCCGACGTCGAGGAGGATCCCGACGTGGAGGAGCCGCATGCCGCCAGCGCGCCGCCGGCCGCACCGGCGAGCACCACGGCGCCGCCGGCCTTGGCCCCCTGGGACAGGAAGGTGCGGCGGCTGATCTCCTGCGGTTCGGTCACGGACATTCCCCCATTGCTTCGTGTCGACCACCCGGCGGTGGCCCTCTCCCGTCCGCTGGTGGTGCAGCGTCCCCCCGGCGGACTGCGGAACGTTCGGTGGTGCGGACACCAACTGCTGGCACTGACTCTGCCACAGGTGTCGACCACCGTGGGCGCACGTTAGTGCCGACCCGGAGCGGGGTCCATGGCGGCCCGGTCCCGTCCGGACCGCGGGTCACCGGTCGGCTCCCGCCTGGGTACCATGCCAGCCATGGATGCCGCACCCCCTGGTTCCGCGCCGCCGGCGGACGATGCGCTCGACGTCGCTGCGGCGCCGGTGCCGGACGAGCGACACGTGCCCCCCTCCGCGGCCGCAGGGGCCGGCACCGGCGTCCGCGTCACGCCCCCCCGTGCCACCCCCGATCCGGAGGGCCCGCCGTTCAGCCGCACCACGGTGGTGCTGCTGGTGGCGGGTGCGACCCTGGCCGTGGCCGCCGGCCTCCTACTGCGGTTCTGGACACGGTCGGACCTCTGGCTCGACGAGGCCCTCACCGTCAACATCTCCCGCCAACCCCTGCACGAGCTGCCCTCCTACCTGAGGCGGGACGGCGCCCCGCCGCTGTACTACGCGCTCCTGCACGTCTGGATGGGGGTCTTCGGGACCTCGGACGTGGCGGTGCGCGCCCTGTCCGGTCTCTTCGGCGTCGTCACGGTCCCCCTGGCGTGGCTGGCGGGCAGGCGCCTCGGGGGTACCAAGGCGGCGTGGGCGGCCATGCTGCTGGTGGCGACGTCCCCGTTCGCCGTCCGCTACGACACCGAGACGCGGATGTACTCGCTCGTGGCGCTGCTGACCGTGCTCGGATTCCTGGCCCTCGACCGCGCCCTCCGGTCGCCCCGTCCCGGCAACCTGGTGGCCGTCGGGGTCGTCGCCGGTCTGCTCCTGTACTCGCACTACTGGTCCATCTACCTCCTCGGCACGACCATGGTGTGGCTGCTCTACCAGGCCTGGCGGGGACGGCAGGAGTGGCGCCGGGGCGCCCGCCGGGCGCTCGTGGCCACGGCGATCGGCTGCCTGACCTTCCTGCCCTGGGTCCCGACCTTCCTGTTCCAGTCCCGGCACACCGGCACGCCGTGGGCGACGCCGGCGACGTTCGCGGCCATGGTCAACGCCGTCGCGTCCTTCGCCGGTGGCAGCACCAGCCAGGGTCGGGCCCTGGCCCTCCTCTTCTTCGCACTGGGCGGGCTCGGCCTCTTCGGGCTGGCGACCGACCGGCTCCACATCTCCGTCGACATCCGGTCGCGGCCGCTCGGCCGCCCGTTGGCCGTCGTCGTCCTGGGCACGCTGGCCGCCGCCATCGCGGGAGGGTTCGCCACCGACAGCGCGTTCGACGCCCGCTACGCGTCGGTGGTGTTCATCCCGCTGATCCTGCTCGTGTCGCTGGGCGTGACCGTCTTCCGCGACCGCCACGTCCGGGCCGGCGTCGTGGCCATCGCGGTGGTGCTCGGGATCGCCGCTTCGGTGCCGAACGTGGTCACCAACCGGACCCAGGCCGGCGAGGTCGCCGCCGCCATCACGGCGACGGCGAAGCCCGGGGACGTCGTGGCGTACTGCCCGGACCAGCTGGGTCCGGCCGTGGCCCGCCTGCTACCGGCCGACACCTACACCCAGGTGACCTTCCCGCGGGGCACCGGGCCCGAGTTCGTCAACTGGGTGGACTACGCCGCCGCGGTGCGGGCCGCGTCGCCGCTGCACTTCGCCCAGCACCTCGAGGACCTGGCCGCCGCGGGCCACCAGATCTTCCTGGTCTGGTCGCCGGGCTACCAGGCGTTCGGCGTCCGGTGCGAGGGGATCGTCCAGACGCTGCAGGCCGACCCCTCCTACGCCCACACGGGCGTGGTCACCGGCGATCCGTTGGCCTTCTACCAGCCGATGTTCCTCGTCCGGTTCACGCCCACCGGGTCCTGACCGGCGTGTCGTCAGGGCGCCCGGACGCGTCGGTCGGACCTGGCGCGGTGGCGGGCGGGCCGGACGACCGGGGGCCCGGCCGCCGTCGGGACGGGCTGCATCACGGTGCCGTCGAACTCGGCCGGGCGGTGCTGGCGGTCCTGCCGGCCTGGATCGTGGCCCGCGTGGTGGTCACCGCCGCACTCGTGCTGGCCCGCACGGGCGCCGGCACGCTGCGCCCCGGGAGCGCCGAGGCCGTCCGCCGTGCGCACGAAGGGCTGCTGAGCTGGGACGCCGGCTGGTACCTCTCGATCGCCCGGGACGGGTACGTGGCCGCCGGCACGCAGTCGGTGCGCTTCTTCCCGCTCTACCCGCTGTCCGGCCGCTACCTGGGGGCCGTACCCGGCGTGGGCACGGAGGCGGCCCTCGTGCTGGTGGCCAACCTGAGTGCGCTGTTGGCCATGGCCGGCCTGTGGCTGCTCGTCCGGCACGACCAGGAGGACACCGGACTGGCCCGCCGGTCGGTGTGGCTGCTGGCGCTGGCGCCGCCGGCCTACACGCTCGTGCTCGCCTACTCCGACGCCACCCTGCTCCTGTGCTCGGTGGTGACCGTCCTGGGGGCACGCACCGGGCGGTGGTGGTGGGCGGCCGCCGCCGGCCTGGCGGCCGGAGCGGTCCGTCCGGTCGGCGTGCTCCTGGTGGTCCCCGTGGCCGTCGAGGCCTGGTCCCGCCGCCGGGATCCGGTGGGTCGTGCGGTCTGGGCGGCGCGTGGGTCGGCGTTGGCGGCACCCCTGGTGGGCGCGGGTGCGTACCTGGCCTGGGTCGGCCACCGCTTCGGCGACCCGTGGCTGCCGCTCACCGTCCAGGAGCAGAACGGGCACCGCGGCCAGTTCGCGGCACCGGTGAGCGCCATGGCCCACGATGTCGTGGACGCATTCGGCGGCCACCACCTCGGCAGCGCCCTGCACGTCCCCTGGGTGCTGGTCAGCGTCGCCCTGGCCGTGGTGGCGTGGCGCCGCCTGCCCCGGAGCTATGCGGCCTTCGCCACCGTCGTGCTCGTGGTGTCGCTGAGCAGCACCAACCTGGACTCGTTCGAGCGGTACGCGCTCGGCGCCTTCCCGCTGGTCGTCGCCGCCTCGACATTCACCGCGAGCCGGCGGGTGGAGCGCCTGGTCCTGGTGCTGTCGGGCCTGGCCATGGCCGGGTACGCCACGCTCGCGTTCCTCGGGTTGGTCGTCCCGTAGGCGGTCGGGCGACCGTCCCGCCGCACGGTGGGGGCGGTCCATCCGACCGGGCCGGGGGAGCCACTATCCTGCCCTCCGCAGGGCGAGTCCGACACCCGCTGCGGCCACCGGCCGGAGTGGGCCCCGAGGGAGGTGGGGGAGCCGGGTCGCCGACCCGCCCGTCGCACCGGGGTCCCGGACCCCGCACAACGCCACCGTCGACCGGGTCCGCCCGCCGCCCGGCACCCGAACCAGAGGAAACGGATCGCACAACGCATGGCAACGCCCCACGACCCCGAGACCGCACCCGCCACCACCGGGGCGGGTGCCCAGGACGCCTCCTCCGACCGACCCGTCGTCGTCGTCGGCGGGGGACCGGCCGGGCTCACCGCCGCCTACCGACTGGCCCAGGCGGGCGATCCGGTGGTCGTCGTCGAGCAGGACACCGTGCTCGGGGGCATCAGTCGCACGGTCGAGCGCGACGGCTGGCGCTTCGACATCGGGGGCCACCGGTTCTTCACCAAGGTCGTGCCCGTGGAGGAGTTCTGGCACGAGATCCTCCCGCCCGAGGACTTCCTGCTCCGCCCCCGGATGAGCCGGATCTTCTACGGCGGCAAGTACTACGACTACCCGATCAAGCTGGGCAACGCCCTCGGCAACCTGGGTGTGGTCGAGGCGGTCCGCTGCGGCCTGTCCTTCCTGTGGGTGCGGATCCGTCCGCCCGAGGACCGCTCCACGCTCGAGGGCTACATCGTCGCCAACTACGGCTGGCGCCTGTACCACCACTTCTTCAAGACCTACAACGAGAAGGTCTGGGGCGTGCCGGCCTCGGAGTTGTCGGCGGACTGGGGCGCCCAGCGGATCAAGGGCATGTCCCTGTGGGACGCCGTGTGGGAGCCCATCCGGTCGTCGCTCGGCCGCCGACGCGACCGCAGCCGCCAGGTGACGAGCCTCATCGAGGAGTTCCAGTACCCGAAGTACGGGCCGGGGATGATGTGGGAGCGGTGTGCCGAGCAGGTCGTGGGACTGGGCGGCGAGGTCCGGATGGCGACGTCGGCCACCCGGGTCCACGTCGAGGACGGACGGGCCGTGGCCGTCACCGTGGAGCACGCCGGCGGCACCGAGCGGGTGGCGTGCAGCCACGTGATCTCCTCGATGCCGTTCACCGGCCTCGCCCGCATCGTGGACCCGCCGGTACCGGCCGACGTGCTGGCCGCCGCCGACGACCTCCACTACCGGGACTTCCTCACCATCGCGCTCGTGGTTCCGGCCGAGCGCGGGTTCCCCGACAACTGGATCTACATCCACGCCCCCGACGTGGAGGTCGGGCGCATCCAGAATTTCGGCTCGTGGTCGCCCTTCCTGGTGAAGGACGGACGGACCTGCCTCGGCATGGAGTACTTCGTGTTCGAGGGCGACGAGCTGTGGTCGATGTCCGACGAGGACCTGGTGGCACTCGGGACCAAGGAGCTCGCCCACATCGGACTCGTCGATCCGGCCGACGTCGAGGCCGGCTACGTCGTACGGATGCCGAAGGCGTACCCCGTCTACGACGACGCCTACCGGGACAATGTCGAGGTGATCCGTCGCTGGTTCGAGGAGCACGCGCCGAACGTCCACCCCGTGGGGCGCAACGGCATGCACAAGTACAACAACCAGGACCACTCGATGTACACGGCCATGCTGACCGTCGAGAACATCCATGGCGCCCACCACGACATCTGGTCGGTCAACGTCGAGGAGGAGTACCACGAGACGGCCGGAGCGCGGACCGGTCCGGGATCCCCGGTGGGCGGAACCGGGCGCGACGCTCCGGTCCTGCCCCGACGCACCGCCTGAGCCGGGGGACGGGGCGCGCATGGAAGGCGGGACGCACTCGGGCGACCTGCACGGTGCGGATGCCGCCGACGATCCCGGTCTCGACCTGATCCTCGACGAGGTGGACACGGTCGTCGACCCGCTCTCCGAGTCGATGGCCCTCGGTCCCGCCGTGGGCATCGCCGTGGCGGGCGGGCCCATGGTCACCCTCCCGCCCGGCGAGCCGGCACCGGGTCGCAGGGTGCCCGACAGCTCGGTCCGGGCCGGGCTGCGCCAGGCGGGCCCGGTGGCCCTGGCCGGCATGGCCGTCAACGTCGCCGGCGCGCTGGTCGTGGTCGCCGTCGCCCGGCTGCTGTCGTCTGCGGCCTACGGCGAGCTCGCCCAGCTTCTCGGCCTCTTCTTCATCCTGTCGGTACCGGGATCCGCCGTCCTCGTCGGGGTGGTGCGACGGGTGACCGGCCTCCAGGCCGCGGGCCACGCCGGCCGCGTCCGCTCCTGGGTGGCCCGGGTCCATCGGATCTGCCTGGCCGCCCTGGCCCTGGAGCTGGTCCTGGTGCTGGCCCTGCAGGGCTGGATCGCCCGCCAGCTCCACCTGCCCGGCGGCCACGGCGTGGTGCTGATCCTCATGGCCGCCGGCGTGTGGATCCTCCTGTGCGTCGACCGCGGCCTGCTCCAGGCCCACCGCAGCTACCGGGGTCTGGCCGCCAACCTGCTGGTCGAGGGCGGCGTGCGGACCGTGCTCGTCATCGTCCTCGTGGCCGGTGGCGCCGGACCGTCGGGCTACGCACTGGGGGTGCTGGTGAGCGAGGTGCTCGCCACCGTCCACGCCCACTGGCTGGCCGGCAGGGCATGGGCCGACCCGGCATCTGCGCCCGTCGTGCGGGACGGCACCACCGGGATGGCCGATGCGGCACCCGAGGTCCTGCTGGCCCGTCGCAAGCTGCTGGCCGACGTGTCGGCCGCCTTCGTGGGCCTGGCCCTGCTCGGTCTACTGCAGAACGTCGACGTCCTCCTGCTCGGTCGGCTCGACCATGCCCAGGTCGGGCCGTACGCGGCGATCTCCGTGGCCTCCAAGGCCCTGGTGTTCGGGGCGCTCGCCCTCGGCGCCTACCTGCTTCCCGAAGCCACCATCCGCTGGAACGAGGGCGGGCACGCCATCCGGCAGCTCGGGGTGACCCTGCTGTTCCTGGCCGTCCCGGCCGTGGTCCTGCTCGGCATCGCCGTGTTCGTGCCCCGCCAGTTCCTGACCCTCGTGTTCAGCGCCCGGCTGAGCACCGCGGCGCCGGCGTTCGCCCCGTTGGTGCTCGCCATGATGTGCCTGTCGTTCACCGTCCTCGTGACCAACTACCTGTTCGGGACCGGTTCCCGGTGGATCGTCCTCGAGCTCGCCGTCGGGTCGGCCCTGGCCGTGGCCATGGTCACCGCCGCCCACGGCCATCCGCTCGCGACCGCGTGGGCCGACCTCGTGGTGCAGGCGGCGCTCGCCCTGGGCATGGGGGTGGCCTTCGTGGCCATCCACCGGCGCCACCGGGGCCGGCACTGGACGGCCCGGGGGGGCTGGCGACGGATCGCCCGGCGGGGCTGAACCGACCCGGGCGCGCCGGGGGGGACAGCGACGCCGGACCCGGTGGCCAGGGGGAGCCCGTGCGACGGTCCGGTACACTCGGGCGATGCGGTCGCCAGGGGGAGTGGGCTTGAGGACCGGCGGATGAGCGCCGGCCCGGGCGAGTCGGGAGCGGCGGCCGGGCACCCGGGGGACGCGTCGGTGACCCGACTCGACACCTCCCGGGACGGCCGGACCTCGGCTGCCGCGGCGGCCTCCTCGGTGCACCCGTCGGGACGGGCACGGGCCGGTTCCGGACCCGTCCCGCTGTTCGCCGGTATGCCGATCGGGGAGATCGCGGAACGGGCCGGTCTCCGGCGGATCGACGTGCTCGCCTGGCGCGACTTCGACGACCCCGAGGCCGGGGGTAGCGAACTCCACGCCCACCGGGTGATGTCGGCCTGGTCACAGGCCGGGCTCGACGTCTCCCTCACGACCTCGTCGGTTCCCGGTGGGCGGCGGGTGGTCCGCCGTGACGGCTACCGGGTCATCCGTCGGGCCGGCCGCTACGCCGTCTTCCCCCGGTCGATCCTGTCGGGGGCCGTGGGTCGCATCGGAACGGGGGACGGCGTCGTCGAGATCTGGAACGGCATGCCGTTCTTCAGCCCGGTGTGGTCGCGCAGCCCGCAGATCACCTTCCTCCACCATGTCCACGCCGAGATGTGGCAGATGGTGCTGCCCCGGGGCATGGCCGAGGCCGGCCACCTGCTGGAGCACCGGATCGCCCCGCCCTTCTACCGGCGCAGCCGGATCGTCACGCTGTCGCACTCGTCGAAGGCGGAGATCGTGGAGCGCCTGCGCCTGCCGGCCGACCGGATCAGCGTCACCCCGCCCGGCGTCGAGTCCCGCTTCGCCCCGGGCGGCGAACGCTCGCCCGTCCCCCTCGTGGTCGCCGTCGGCCGCCTGGTGCCCGTCAAGCGGTTCCACCTGTTCGTGGAGGCACTGGTGCGACTGAAGGCGGACGTCCCCGAACTGCGGGCCGTGGTGGCCGGCGAGGGCTACGAGCGGCCGGCTCTCGAGGCCCTGGTGCGCGGCCACGGGGCAGAGTCGTGGATCGCCCTGCCCGGCTTCGTGGACGACGATGCGCTCGTCGACCTCTACCGTGCCGCGTGGGTCGTGGCCTCGTCGTCGTTGCGCGAGGGCTGGGGCATGACCGTCACCGAAGCCGGCGCGTGCGGCACGCCGACGGTGGCGACCCGGATCGGCGGCCACGAGGACGCCGTGGAGGACGGTCGGTCGGGGCTCCTGGTGGAGGGGACGGACGACATGGTCCGCGCCCTCGGGGCGGTCCTGCGCGACGAGGTGCTCCGTCGCCGTCTGGGGCTCGGCGCGCTCGAGCGCGCCGGTCGCCTGACGTGGGACGCGACGGCCCGGGGCACCCTGGCCGTGCTGGGCGCCGAGGCGCTGGCCCGCAACGACTGAGCCCGCGGCGGACCGCATCGGTTCGCCTCGCGGGATGATCCGGGTCAGGCCGGAGTGGGAGGACCGACCGCCGGGCCCGGGGTCCCGCCCACGCCGGAGCTGTCCGGTCCGTCGGACGGCGTGTCGTCCGGCAGCGGGGTGCCCGCACGCCGGGCCGTGCGACGGGCGCGCGACCGCAAGGCCACGTCGACCGCCCCGTCCGCCCCCAGGAACACCACGCCGGCCCACGCCCACTTGCTGGCCGTGCCGAACGACTGGGGCCACGACCCGTTGTCGGTGACGTGCAGCTGGTTCTGGTGGACGGCGACGTAGATCCCGGCAGCCGCGACGCAGGCGACCGCGGCCATGCCCAGCAGGAACCGCAGCCGTGGCACGAGCAGGACCACCAGGGTGGCCAGTCCGACGGCCAGACCGGCCGGGGGCGCGGCGATGGCTGCGGCTACCAGTCCGGCGAGGGCGGCGGTGGCGCCCGACACGAGGACCGAGGTCCGCGGTCCCTCGGAGCCGAAGGGGAGCTGGAGTTTCGGGCGCCGGTCGAGCACCTGCTGCAGATCGGCATCGTCGGCGCCGGCCGCCGTCGCGGACGACGGCCCGCCCTCCGGTTGCGTCTCGGCACCGACACCGGGGGCGTGCGCACCCGGACGCCGGCGCCGGCGCCGGCGTTCCACCGGCCAGATCGCCAGCACCAGGCAGGCGAGGATGGACACCGCGGACACGATCAGGGCCCAGTCCACCGACTTCTGCGGGGTCCACACCAGGGCCACCTCGAGCCGACCGTCGTGGACGTAGGGCGCAACGGCGGCCGGGTCGACCCGCCAGCCGTTGGCGAAGGCATCCACCAGGAAGGGTCGGCCCAGGCTCGGGCCGCCGACGACCGTGGCCGTCCAGCCCTTGTTGAGGGACTCGCCCAGGATGAGGTCGAAGGGCGTCGTTCCCGGGGTGGTGGCGACCCCGGAGACGGTCAGGTGCAGCGACGTGGCCGTGGCCCGGTCCACGACGACCGGGGGCGAGGAGGCGACGGCGGGCGGTGCCAGCGTGGTCGGGCCGGCCAGGGGCATCGTCCCGCCGCCGGGCGCCGAGTCGAACACCAGCTGGTCGACGTCGAATGCGGCGACGCGGCCGATCGCCGACCGCAGGGTGTGGTCCCCGGGTCCGAGGGTCACCCCGTGGGCGTCGGGCCCGCAGAGCGAGATCGTCAGCGCCTTGCGGTCGAGGGCGTCCGCCGTGGAGCCGGTCACCTGGACCCACAGGGGGGCGCCGTCGATGGAGATCAGGTCGCCCCGGCAGGTGTAGGGGACCTGGGCCGGCACCGCGGTGGCGGTGACGCCGGGCAGACCGACCGAGGCGATGCCGATCGGCATGGCGATGGGGGTCTGGGAGTAGTAGTTCAGCGTGTTCTCGATGCGGACCGCATCGACCGTGATCTTGATGCTGCGGCCGCGTAGCGTCGGGAACGTCACCGGGACGTCGACGACCCCGCCGGCCACCGACGAGTCGGCCAGGGGCGGCAGGTCGACGGTGGCCTGGCCGCTCTCGGTCGACACGGTGATCCGGGTCGGGACGGAATGGCGCCCGTCGGCGACGACCTGGAGGTCGAGGTGGTCGAAGGTGAGCGGCGTGCGCAGCTCGTACTGGAGCCACTGTCCGGCCTGGTGGGCCACGCCGAACCCGGGCTCCCACACCGTGGCCGGGTCGTTGTCGAGGGTGGCCATGGCGTTGGCCCGCAGGTCGTTCGGCAGCCGGCCCAGCGAATAGGCGACGGTACCCGAGTAGTCCGAGCCCGGGCGGCCGACCACGCGGTCGATCTCGTCGTCGGGGATCAGCGGCGAGATCCGTGCCTGCCCGGTGAGCGAGAAGGTCCGCGACGTCGGCAGCCAGAACGTCCGCTGCAGCGTCGTCTCGACGTCGGAACGGGGCGGGGTCCCCGACGTCCGGAGCCGGTCCATGACCAGGGTCAGCCGGTCCGCCAACGACGCCGTCCCCGCCGCACGCAGCAGATCCTGGGGCATCGACACCGTCTCCTGCACCGACACGCCCGGGATGCCGACCTCGGCGAAGCCGACCGAGCTGCGCGATCCCACCGGCGACGTCGGATCGTCGACGGCGACGCCGGACACGGTGATCCGCAGCGTCGTGAAGGTCCGGGGCGGGAACGTCACCGTCTCGCCGGTCGCCGCACGGGAGGCCATGCCGAGCGGCACGCTCACCCGGTGCGTGCCGTCGAAGGTCAGGGTGACGCGGGTGATGTGGCGGTCCGGGTCGCCCGTCTGGGGCTGGACCAGGTGGAGCGAGCTGATCGTGTCGGGGCGGGTCAGGGCGACCTGCCACCACTCGCCGAGCTGGTTCGTGAAGGAGTTGGTCAACCACGCCGTCTGGGTGTTGCCGTCGAGGGCGGCCGCGGGGCGATCCTCGGGCAGGTAGGTGATCGAGGACCCGTAGGACGAGGCGGTCACCGAGGACAGCCCGTGGAACACCGTGGTGGTCTGGGCGTCGGGCGGTGCCCCGGGGAAGAGGTTGAGCGGGGCGTCGCTCGGATCGGCGGTGTCCGGGCCCTGGGCGGCGGTCTCCGTGTAGCCCGTGTTTTCGCTGAGCGAGTTCCACCGGTAGCCCTGCTTCCGGTTGGTGTCGGTCACCACCAGGTCGGCCGGCTTGGACAGGGTGCGGGACCGCAGGGCGGCATTGGTGTCGAGGGTGCCGGCGTAGAGGATCGTCGGGTTCCCGGTCAGCAGGCCGACGGACGAGGCCCCCACCACGCCGGTGGCGTCGCCGGCGACCACCAGGGGCGTGGCCGTCGACTCGGTGCGGACGATGGGCCGCGGGTTCGCCACCGTGTACGACACCAGCGGGGCCGGCCACCCCGGGTTGGCCGGCAGCGCGAGTGAGTTCTCGTCGAAGTGGGGGAGGAGCGACACGTTGGGCCGGGGTGCCCCGTAGGACACGGGATCGCTCAGGCCCGGCGGAACGGTGGCGAGCTGGGACGCCACGACCTGGGGCATCGGGGTGTCGTAGCGCTCGTAGGCCTGGTCGTACTGCACGAGGACGTCGCCGGCGTCGAGCAGCGACGACATGGGGGCGAGGGTGTTCCAGTCCATGATCCCGTCCTGGAGCGGTCCGTCGACCGCCTCGAGCACGTCGGCGGTGGGCAGCGATCCCATGATCTGCTGCTCGTGGGTGATGAACGGCCGGGTCATGAGGCCGGGGTAGACGGTGTCGATGGTGTCGCCCCACCGCTGGGCGCCGAAGTTGTTCCCCGGGATGGCGAAGAGCCGGGTCCCGGGATGGGCGGTGTCGAGCGCGTGGGCGGCCTGGCGGACATAGGCCGGCGGGACGGCGGGCTGGGTGAACCCGTTGGCCACGATCTGCCCCGACCACAGCGGGGCCGAGGCCCCGGCCACGGCGGCCACGACGAACGCTCCGATGGCCAGGCTCGTCTTGCGCACCCGGAAGCTGAGCGCGCTCACGCCCGCTCCCAGGAACATCGCCAGGGAGAGGAGGATCAGGGGGGAGGCGCGGTCCGTCGAGCGCATGGCCAGGCCCGCCGTGGTGTCCACCATGATCTTCTTGATCACCGACCCGACGCTCGACGGGTGTTCGTACGGGTTCGGGCCGACGGCCATCACCATGCCGACGACGGTGATGAGGATGAAGTACGTCCGGTACCGCCACCGTGCCACGAAGGCGGCCAGGAAGGCCAGGACGGGTACGGTGAAGCTGAAGGCGATCAGCGTGATGTTCTGCGTGTAGTCGACCGAGGTCTGGGTCCAGGGCCCCGCCCGGTCGACCCCGTAGAAGTACCAGTAGCCGAGGCCGCGCAGGATCTCCGAGGCCAGCGATGCGCCACTGGTGGCCGGCACCGTCTCGGTGTACTTGAGGACGTTGACCCCGTAGGCGGCCTCGATCTGGAGCCCGACGGCCCACCAGAGCGACACGAGGATGACCAGACCGGCCACCTTCCAGGCCACGCCCCATGCCCGGCGCCACGTGGCCTCCTTGGTGACGAGCACGGCGTAGGGGAGCCACAGGGCCGGGGCGATGCCGACGTAGAGGATCGAACTGGCGTTGATCCCGCTGACCAGTGCGACGACGAGCGCGAACAGCGCCGGGTAGCGCCAACCGCCCCGGCGCAGTGCGAGGACCACGAAGGCCAGCATCCACGGGAGCCCGGCCCACGGCATCAGGATGACCGAGATCCGGCCCGAGTACTGCAGCACGTACGGCGTGAACATGAAGGCGAGCGACGTCACGTAGCGCCCCGGGCCCGACAGGCCCAGCACACGGCACAGGTAGAGGGCACCCGCCCCCGCCGCGTACAGCAGGCAGCCCATCCACAGGCGCTGGGCCACCCACAGCGGGACGTGCAGCTCGGCCATCACCCAGTAGAAGGGGCCCATCGGCAGGAGGTAGCCGATGTTCTCGTGGGTCACCGTCCCGAGCCCGACGTGGGGGTCCCACAGGGAGACGGCCTGGCGTACGTAGCGGCCCGGGTCCAGGTACAGGTACGTCTTGGTGTCGTCGGTCACGACGCCGGGCTGGGCGGCCAGCATCGGCACGAAGGCGACGACGGCCAGCGCCAGGTAGTCGACCCAGGCGCGCAGCGCGCCGGGCGACCGCAGGCGGGCGTAGAGGGAGCCGCCCGGACCGGTGTCCCGGTCGGTCGGCCCGGCGGGGACGGGTTCGGGTTCGGGCACGAGTGGTCGGTAGTGTAAACAACCGGAGCGCCGGGTCGGCACCACCTGCCCCCGCCGTCGCCATGGGGAGCCAGATGAGCCAGGACGGACAGCAACCACGATCGGACCGGGTGTGCAGGTGACGGGCGCCCGCCTGCCGGCGGGATCGGCGGCGACCGCCGACCGCCGGGGCCGCCGGCTGACCGGCGAGCGCCCCCAGGAGGGCGTGACACCCGACTCGTTGCTGGCGCTCCACGCCGCCGGGTACCGCACCGTCATCGAGCGGCTGGGAGCGGGCACCGTGCTCGACGTCGGGTGCGGCCAGGGCTTCGAGTCCGCACGGTTCCTGGCCCCGGACCGTCGGGTGGTCGGCGCCGACTACAGCGCCGAGGCCGTGCAGCTGGCGAGGGCGACGTACGGGCGCGACGGCCTGGAGGTGGCCCAGATGAACGCACTCGCCCTCGCGTTCGCCGAGGGCAGCTTCGACTGGGCCTGCTCGTCCCACCTCATCGAGCACTTCGACGAGCCCGAGGGCCACGTGGCCGAGCTGGCCCGCGTCCTGACGGACGACGGGACGGCGTTCTTCCTCACCCCGAACGCCCCGGCCGACTTCGAGAACCCGTTCCACATCCACCTCTTCGAGCCGCCCGAGCTGCGGGCACTGCTGACCCGGCACTTCCACGACGTCACCGTCCAGGGGATGGACGCCGTTCCGCACGTGAAGGCGGACTTCACGGCCCGGAGGGAGAAAGCGCAGAAGGTGCTGCGGCTCGACGTGCTGGACCTGCGGCACCGGATCCCCCGTTCGTGGTACGTCGGCATCTACACGCGTGCCCTCCCGATCGCCTACCGGCTCATCGCCCGGGGCGACTCGGGCGGGACCACCGGGATCACGGCCGACGACTTCTTCGTCACCGACGACCTCGACCCGACCACCATGGTGCTGTTCGCCACGGCCTCCCGGCCGCGGCGGACCGCCTGAGCGGACCCGCGTGCGCACGGTCGGACTGACCGGCAACATCGGCGCCGGCAAGTCGACGGTGGCCGCGCTGCTCGTGGCCCGAGGGGCGGTCCTCGTCGACGCCGACACGGTGGCCCGCGAGGTGGTGGAGCCCGGTGCCCCCGCGTACCGACCCCTCGTCGACCGGTTCGGGACCGGCATCCTCGACGCCGACGGCCGGATCGACCGGCCGGCACTGGCGGCCAAGGTGTTCGGCCACCCCGAGGAGCTCGAGGCGCTCAACGCCATCATCCATCCGGCCATCGGCGTGGCCATGGTCGAGGGCAAGGACGCCCATGCCGGCACCGACCGGATCGTGGTGATGGACATCCCGCTCCTGAAGGACGTCCACCGGGAGCTCCTGGCCCTCGACGCGGTCGTCGTGGTCGACGTGCCGCCCGAGGTGGCGCTCGAGCGGCTCACGTCCCAGCGGGGCATGCCGGAGGCGGACGCCCGGGCCCGCCAGGCCTCCCAGCCGTCCCGGGCCGAGCGACTCGACGGTGCCGACTTCGTGGTGGACAATTCCGACGGCCCCGAACGGCTCGAACGGGAGGTGGACCGGGTGTGGGGCGAGCTCCAGCGGCTGCCGGAGCGCCCGGAGGCCGGCACGGGTGCGGGTGGCGGCGGCACCTAGCAGGCGCCGTCACACCCTCCCGGTACCATCGACGACGTGCCCCCGTTCCAGGTCGTCTCCCCCTTCCGACCCGCCGGCGACCAGCCCGAGGCCATCGCCGGTCTGGTCGCGGGCCTCGGGCGCGGCGACCGGTACCAGACCCTCCTCGGCATCACCGGCTCCGGCAAGACCGCGACCATCGCCTGGACGATCGAGGCCGTGCAACGCCCCACGCTCATCATCGAGCCGAACAAGTCCCTGGCCGCCCAGCTGGCCGCCGAGCTGAAGGAGTTCTTCCCGAGGAACCGGGTGGAGTACTTCGTCTCCTACTACGACTACTACCAGCCCGAGGCCTACGTCCCCAGCTCGGACACCTACATCGAGAAGGACTCGTCCATCAACGACGAGATCGACCGGCTCCGCCACGCCTCGACCTCGTCGCTCCTGATGCGGCCGGACACCATCGTCGTCGCCTCGGTGTCCTGCATCTACGGCCTCGGGTCACCCGACGAGTACCGCGACCGGATCGTCGCCCTCCACCCGGGCGAGGACCACGAACAGCGGTCGCTGCTGAAGCGCCTGGTCGAGCTCCAGTACGCGCGCAACGACGTGACCCTCAGCCGCGGTCAGTTCCGGGTCCACGGCGACACGGTGGAGATCCACCCGGCCTACGAGTCGCGTGCCGTCCGGATCGAATTCTTCGGCGACACGGTGGAGCGGATCCGCCCCTTCGACGTCCTCACCGGCGAGATCGGCGACGACCTCGACGACCTCGTCGTCTTCGCCAACACCCACTACGGCACGGGCGACGAGCGGATGCGCCGGGCCGTGCTCGGCATCGAGGACGAACTGCGGTCCCGGCTCGCCGAGCTGCAGGACGCCGGGAAGCTCCTCGAGGCCCAGCGCCTCCGGATGCGCACCGAGTACGACCTCGAGATGCTGGCCGAGACGGGCGTGTGCAGCGGGGTCGAGAACTACAGCCGGCACCTCGACGGGCGCGCCCCCGGTGAGGCCCCGTTCACGCTCCTGGACTTCTTCCCCAAGGACTTCCTGGTCGTCCTCGACGAGTCCCACGTGGCCGTCCCCCAGATCCGGGGGCAGTACGCGGGAGACCGGTCGCGCAAGGAGACCCTGGTCGACCACGGGTTCCGGCTGCCGTCGGCCATGGACAACCGGCCCCTCCGGTTCGAGGAATTCACCGAACGCACCGGCCAGACGATCCTGCTGTCGGCCACCCCCGGCCCCTGGGAGCTCGAGCACAGCACCAACGTGGTGGAACAGGTCATCCGCCCCACCGGGCTCGTCGACCCCGAGGTGGACATCGTCCCCACCACCGGCCAGATCGACGATCTGCGCCAGCGGATCGACGCCACCGTGGCGGCCGGCAACCGCATCCTCGTCACCACCCTCACGAAGAAGATGGCCGAGGACCTCACGGACTACTTGGCCGAGCAGGGCGTCCGCGTGCAGTACCTGCACTCCGACGTCGACACCATGGCCCGGATCGAGCTGCTCCGCGAGCTCCGCCTGGGCGTGTTCGACGTGCTGGTGGGCATCAACCTGCTCCGCGAGGGCCTGGACCTCCCCGAGGTCGCCCTGGTGGCCATCCTCGACGCCGACAAGGAGGGCTTCCTCCGCTCGACCTCGTCACTCATCCAGACCATGGGCCGGGCCGCCCGCAACGTCAACGGCCGGGTCGTGATGTACGCCGACCGGGTCACCGACTCGATGACGGCGGCCATCGGCGAGACCCAGCGACGCCGCGCCCGCCAGATCGCCTACAACGAGGCCCACGGGATCGACCCGCGGAGCATCACCAAGTCGGTCACGGACATCCTGGAGCGGGTGCGGGGCGACTCCTTCGCCGCCGGCGGGGCGATGATGACCGGACTGGCCGCCGTCAAGGGCCCCCGGAGCGCGAAGGGCAAGGGAGGGCAGCGGACCTCGGTCGACCCCCGGGCCGTCGCCGCCGAGATGGCCCACGCGCTCGGCCCCGATGCCGACGAGCTGTCGAGCCTCATCCACCGGCTGGACAACGAGATGAACAAGGCGGCCGAGGAGCTCCGCTTCGAGGAGGCCGCCCTCATCCGGGACGAGATCGCCGAACTGCGGTCGCTCCTCAGCCGCGATCCGGTCGACGGGAGCCCCGTGCTCCCCGGCGACACGGCCGACGTCGACGCGCCCGTGCCGGGTTGACCAGGCCCGGCGAGCCCCGGGCCCCGCGCCGGTATCCTCCTCGCCATGGCTGATCGACTGGTGGTGCGCGGCGCGCGCGAGCACAACCTGCAGGACGTCTCCCTGGACCTCCCGCGCGACCGGCTGATCGTCTTCACCGGCCTGTCGGGCTCGGGCAAGTCGTCCCTGGCCTTCGACACCATCTACGCCGAGGGCCAGCGCCGCTACGTCGAGTCGCTCAGCGCGTACGCCCGGCAGTTCCTGGGCCAGATGGACAAGCCCGACGTGGACTTCATCGAGGGACTGTCCCCGGCCATCTCCATCGACCAGAAGTCGGCCTCGCGCAACCCGCGCTCCACCGTGGGCACGGTGACCGAGGTCTACGACTACCTCCGCCTGCTCTACGCCCGCATCGGGAAGCCCCACTGCCCGGTGTGCGGCCGCCCGGTGGCCCGCCAGAGCCCCCAGCAGATCGTCGACCGGATCCTGGCCATGGACGAGGGCACCCGGTTCCTGGTGCTCGCCCCCGTCGTCCGGGGCAGGAAGGGGGAGTACGGCGCCCTGCTCGACGACCTGGCCAAGCAGGGGTTCGCACGGGTCCGGGTCGACGGGACCACCATCGAGCTGTCCGAGCGGGGCGACCTGGACCTGGCCCGGTACGAGACCCACACCATCGAGGTCGTCGTGGACCGGCTCGTCCGGCGCGACGACATCCGCCGGCGGCTGACCGAATCCCTGGAGACGGCGCTGTCCCTCGCCGAGGGGGTGGCCGAGATCGTGGTCGTCGACGCCGACGGGACCGAACAGGAGGCCATCACCTTCAGCCAGCACCTGGCCTGCACCCACTGCGGCATCAGCTTCGAGGATCCCTCGCCCCGCAACTTCTCCTTCAATTCGCCCTACGGCGCCTGCCCGGCCTGCACCGGCCTCGGGACCAAGTACGAGGTGGACCCCGAGCTGGTGGTGCCCGATCCGACCCGGTCGCTGGCCGACGGCGCCCTGGCCCCGTGGTCCGGCGCCCGTAGCCAGTACTTCGACCGGATGCAGGGTGCGGTGGCCGACCTCGGCGGGTTCTCCGTCCACACGCCCTGGGAGGAGCTGACCAAGGAGGACCGGGACCTCGTGCTCTACGGCACGGGCGACGATCAGGTCCACCTCCGGTACCGCAACCGCTACGGGCGCCAGCGGTCGTTCCACTCCACCTACGAAGGGATCGTCCCCTGGCTGGAGCGCCGCCACAGCGAGGCCGACTCGGACTTCCTGCGAGACAACCTCGAGGGCTACCTGCGCGAGGTGCCCTGCCCCGAGTGCGGCGGGTCCCGGCTGAAGCCCGAGTCGCTGGCCGTCACGGTCGGGGGCCACAACATCCACGCGCTGTGCTCGCTGCCCATCGGCCGGGCCGTCGAGGTCGTGGGTTCACTCGACCTGTCCGACCGCGACCACCTCATCGCCGACCGGGTGTTCCGCGAGGTCCTCGAGCGTATGCAGTTCCTCCTCGACGTCGGCCTCGACTACCTGTCGTTGGCCCGTTCGGCGGCCACCCTGTCCGGTGGCGAGGCCCAGCGGATCCGACTGGCCAGCCAGATCGGAAGCGGACTGGTGGGGGTCC
>Ga0307374_10002516_pt1 | contig 32442 bp, 38 predicted proteins | sample OX3MG_FD_202532 | JGI IMG/M metagenome (GOLD analysis project Ga0307374, IMG submission 202532) | Soil microbial communities from Risofladan, Vaasa, Finland - OX-3 | ecosystem: Environmental > Terrestrial > Soil > Coastal area > Acid sulfate soil | place: Finland: Risofladan, Vaasa | collected... | reverse complement strand
ATCCACTACTACAATACCGAGCGTATCCATACTGCTCTAAAAATGAGTCCGGCGGCTTACGCTGCCAGCCTCATGCCAGCTACGCTGGAAAAAGACAAGGTGTTGCAGAAAAAGGTAGCTTGACAATTATATCATTTACGAACCCGTAAAGAGTGCAAAAACAATAGACAGCCTAGACAGCATATTTTCTACAAATAACGGAGACAAAGTGCTCCAATTAAGAATGCTACCAGCACACGATTATGAACTGGCCTACAAACTATAATAGGGATCAGTATTCGTTAACTTTGGATTAAGGTGTGAAGACTTGAACGAATGTAGTTAAATAGGGGTATGATACCATTCATAGCCAAGATTGAAGAACTGTCGTTTATTACGATCCACTTCTCTGGTAGTGACCAGCGCGACAGTAAACATAATGCCATAAAAGGCGGCGGCATTGTAGTTACAATTGTGCCAGCAACAGTTAGCGCAGCAGGTTTTATTGACCATCCACACCTGGAAGTCCTCGACACCTTAGAGTGGGGGTTTCACCTTAAAATTGTTAACCCTTCCAAACATGAGGCTGTTGCAATAACTGCCATTGATTGCAGGTTTATAGGTAGGAACGGTTTTGGCGCAGTGTCCAATCCATATAGTGGAAGCCTCTATGCATTAGAAAAACCCTACCCTCAAAAGAAAATAAATGATAGCGTTTTAGATTCCTTTCCACTGCTTATCATGCCTCAATCCACAGCATTTTATAAATTTACGACCCAGTTACAAACGTACCGTAAGAAGTACGGATTGGTACCAGTTAAAAAAGCCTTCAGGCGAGATGAGGTGCGAGCCCCAGAGTCCTATGGGCAATTGCAGCAAAAGCGCAGAGTTACCATCAAAACCAGTAGGGGCGCTGCCGTAATTAAGTTCTAGTTTAAAGTATATTTATTCAGCTGGACGATTTTGTTCGATAATTTTTGCCACAGCTAGCCTTGTGTCATATGCGAGCCAGTGTGCATAGCCCTCCGGGGCGATACTGGTCACCCATGGCTATCCTCCTGGTTCTCAATGTAGGTCATCATTATTAATGATGGTCAGACCAGCACGTTCCAACTTCTCCTGAAGTAGATACAAATTCGGCACAAAACGGTTCCAGAGTCTATCCAGTGAGCGCACCAAGCATTATGACCTCAGTGAAACGAGGTCTTTTATTTTGGTAATGGTTGCATATTCTTATTTATAAGTTAGTATCAGTGTATGTATTTTGGAAGTAAGCCATATGGGCTAGAAGAATACCTCGAGCATCATAAAGGTGACGGAAGCAATATGCTAAGAAGTGAAGATTTTGCTCAACCTCGAGCCTTAACTCAGGGCGATATTTTATCAAATGGATGGGAAGTATCAGGTAAACCATTTTTAGCCTTTAATAGCAGCACGGGTTTGCATTTTACAAATGGCCTAACTAGGATTGTTGCCCCTCGCATACCATTACAGTTAAGGTCAGACAGAGCAGGCTACTTGCCTGAGCAATTGAGAATAGGCCAAATTCTTCAGACAGGTTGTGTAGTGCTTGACACGCCTAAGCCAATTGGCCCAGTGGAATGGCACAACGGACAAGATGAATTGGAGTTAAAGTTAACAGGCGGATTTGTGGGTCATGAGGTCGGCGTACCTTATGACCTGGAACTTGCTGTATTTGGAGAAGAATATCCACCAAACTCACAAACACTACTCGGTTCTGTGGCCTTAGATGGCGTTCAAACACTTTATGAAGAAGCAAAGAGAAATCTCCCTAAACTTGGTCAGTTAGCTTTTGAGGTGTAACTCCCAGTATCTTCCTCCAACGACCTATCTCGTCTCTAATAAGGCGTAAATTTTTACCCACCTGCAGCACCAATCATAAGCTTTTTGACATCAGTAAGTAGACCATTTCATTAATATATCTCGATAATAACTGCTTAAGTGAAAAATTTGACTTACATGCCCGCAGTACAGGCTATAATAACAAGCTTCTGCAAATTTGAATGACAAACTTTTATGGAGGCATTTTTGAAACCAGAAAACGAACTTTTAAAACGACCGATAAAACTTAGCAGGCAGGCCACTAGTTGGTTAGGTGGCCACTTAATCTACAATATTAAGCAAGCTGAGGCATTGCCAGAACAGATTGGTGGTTCTCTATGGCGTCTTGTAAGCTCAAAAAGTCTTGCTAAACACCTTCAGGAACAGGTTGCCTTAGATTTAGAGAATAACATAAGACAAGAAAGGCAGCAGCTTGACGATGACTCCAACCCGCCACATTTTAAGTGGAACTTGTTAATGTTCTCAATCGATAGACAATATGATCAGATTGTTCAAAACGGTCAACTGGTGTCACAAGAATATGTTTCTCTTTTAACACGTGTTTGGACCGAATTTGGTCGGCCTGAAGACGAAATTGCCCAAAAGCTGAGCGGAATTAAGTTGCTAGAGGAAGCAGATGCCCAGCCACTACCAGACTTTTTAAAAACCTGAAAATTACTAAAAGCGACTCACTTTATTGTTCTAACAGCTCGGGGAATGAGCATTCTTGCAGTATAATTAGCTCCTGAGCCTGGCACGTTGGCCGAGAAGTTAGGCAAGGGTCTGCAAAACCCTGTACACCGGTGCGAATCCGGTACGTGCCTCCAGTCATATAAAACCATGCGCGGGTGGTGGAACGGTAGACACTCAGCACTTAAAATGCTGTGCCCAAAAGGCGTGCGGGTTCGATTCCCGCCCTGCGCACCAGACTAGTTTTCGTAACCGATACTTCTTATGTATAATCAAGGCTAAAGTTCAAGCAATGAAATCTTTTATTAAAGTCTACTTAGGAGAATCAAATGCCCCCCGAAACAACTAACTCACCAAATCCTGACCCCGATCAACCGACCAATATAATCCCCGACCAACAGCTGCCACCACCACCTCCGACACTTGACGATACAATTAGCGACGATTCATCGTCTCAGACCCCCGCACCGAGTAGTATTATTTCTCCATCAGCTCCTGCTGATACTCCCAAACCTGTCGAGTCAAGCATAGTTGCTGATGAGCTTAAAGAAATGGATAGGCCTGAAGAGAGTGTACCAGCAGCTGAACCGCAAACAGCACCTCCTAAAACTACCGTTGGTGGACCCAAAAAGAGCCGTTCTGCCCTAGCTCTGCTACTGGTGATAGCTTTGGTGCTCGTTCTTGGCGGAGTTGCCGCCGCCGCTTATTACGGCTATGTGGTACCCAATCAGCCCCAAAATGTTTTAAAAACAGCCATCCAAAATACTCTCCAACAAACAGAGGCTAGTTTTAACGGTAATCTGACGGTGGACTCAACTAATAGCAAGTCCCCGAGCCTGAAAGTCGATTTTCAAGGTTCAAGCAATCTTTCAAGCAAGTCGGCTGATCTGCAACTTAACCTGACTAGCTCAGGGGTTAGTCTTCCTTTCGAAACCCGCCTAGTTAATCAAAATCTATACCTGAAAGTCGGTGATCTAAGCTCAATTACCACCTTGGTCAAATCTTTCTCGCCTAAACTAAGCAGTAGCATTAGTGCTTTATCCGAGACACTATCAAATAAATGGATAGTTATTGATAGCACCCTGCTCAAACAAGCCGGCGGAAGCTGCCCACTAGACAACACCTGGGCAATTACAAAGACCGATATTAACTACCTAGAAGCGCAATATGCCAACAATCGCTTCGTAACCATCAAAGATACTGCCAGCGACAGCGTTAATGGACAACCGGCCACAAAGTTTGATCTATCAATCGACAACGGCAAAAGTGCCGCCTACATGACCAGCCTCAATCAACTACCACTAGCTAAGGCCATAAGAGGCTGCACTAATACAACCCCCAAAGCGCCGCTTAACACAATAAAAGTTATTACCGGCAGTACACCGCTTACTGTTTGGGTCGATAAAGCCAATCATCGTATCGTCAAGATCGCCTCTCAAAGTACAGCCCAACAAATTCAAAAACTGCACCAAAACAGTAGTGCCAGCATTATTTTTAGCTATCAACCGGTCTCCATCACAGCACCAAACGGTGCTCTACCGCTCATCCAACTACTATCAGAGCTTAAAAGCCAGTCTAACGATTCTGCACTACAAAGCTTAATAAGCGCTAATAGCTTTTCACTATAAGATAAGCCTACTGCCCAAGACATCTTAAGGGCGCTATACTATAGCTATGTTAAAACAAATTGGTAAGGCCTGGCTGTGCCGCATATTCGAGGCTCAAGTACGCCGCCTACGCCAGAGCAATCAGTTTATGATTATCGCTGTTGCCGGCAGCGTCGGTAAGACATCGACCAAGTTGGCAATTGGCCAAACACTGTCTAGTAACAAAAAGGTGCTCTGGCAAGAGGGCAACTATAATGATCGTCTGACAGTACCACTAGTTCTTTTTAATCAAACCGAACCAAGTATTTTTAATATCCTAGCCTGGTTAAAAATTCTTCTTAATAACCAAAAACAGCTATCTCGCCCATACCCCTATGAAGTAGTTGTTTTAGAACTGGCTGTCGATGGACCCAATCAGATGTCCAAATTTAACTATTTAGAACCCGATTTAGTTGTTTTAACCGCTATTACGCCTGAGCATATGGAATATTTCGGTAGTTTAAACTCGGTTGCCGAAGAGGAGCTCAACGTGCTTAGCTTCTCCAGGGAAGCATTAATTAACATCGATGACGTTGCCCCAGAATATTTAGCTAAACACCATTTTTTGTCATATGGTACAGACCCAAGCGCCGATTACAGCTTGAGTGACGTACGTCAAAAAGGACTTGAAGGCCAAACAATAGTTATTAATTTGGCCGATGGCCATAAAGTTGAAGCCAGCTTATCTTTAGTCGGTATTCAAGGGGCTAAAGCGGCCTTAGCAGCGGCTGCCTGTGCTAATAGACTTGGTCTAACACCTGAAGAGATCAACCTGGCCCTAAAGGATCTGAAGCCTTTTGCCGGCCGGATGCAAATCTTAAAAGGGGCTAATCACAGCACATTAATTGATGACACATATAACGCTAGCCCAGCGGCGGTTAAATCAGCTCTTGACGTGCTATATAAGACCTCAGCTGCCCACCGGATCGCTATTTTAGGCAGCATAAACGAGTTTGGCAATTTAAGTCAGACTGCCCATCAGGAAGTCGGTCGTTACTGTGACCCCGACAAACTAGATCTAGTTGTAACTATCGGTCAACTGGCTGAAACATATTTAGGGCCGATAGCTGCCCAAAACGGCTGCTTAGTAAAAAGTTTTATAAGCCCCTATGACGCCGGAAACTTTGTTAAAAATGAATTGAGAGAGGGAACCATAGTTCTTGCCAAGGGCTCCCAAGACGGTGTTTTGGCTGAAGAAGCACTCAAGATACTATTGGCTGACCCCCAAGATGCCTCAAAATTAGTTCGCCAAAGCAAGTACTGGCTTAAACAAAAAGAGCATCAATTTAAATAACCCAAGCCATCAAATGCTAAACTTACAAGCCGATTCACTAAAGCATCGATTGATATGCCTGCCGCCAAAGCCGCTTTAGGGAAAGGACTTTGAGTTGTCATCCCGGGTAAAGTATTGGTTTCCAGGATTTTTAGCTGTCCGCTTGAACCAACAATCATGTCTCTACGGCTTAAATTACGGCAACCACAAAGTCGATGAACTTCAAGAACTAAATCTTTGAGCCGCTCATTGAAGAGCCTGCTTTACATTTGTCACCCTCCGCTAAAGCGGTTGTGGGTTCGAATCTCAAGTTGCTGACCATACTTGCACGAATAATTTCTACAAAAAAATATTTGACAAATGATGCCTACATGCCTACATTAGTAATATGTCAACTATTCAATATACAATTCGTGGCGTTCCATCCGAGGTCGACTCTAAGCTTCGTCGCTTAGCTAACTTAAGAAGTCAGAGTCTTAATCAGGTTGTTCTTGAACAACTATCGTCTAATAAAGTAAATTCACCTCAAAAATCAACAGACATTACTAAATCTAAGGTAAATACAGATTTTGATGATTTGTTTGGCACTATTACGCCTCTTGAGCCAGAAGTAGAAGCAGCTCTAAGTTCTCAACGAGCGGTACGTCCTAAAGACTGGCAATAGTCATGGACTTCGACCTACTGGTCTTAGACACAAACTATTATTCAGCCTTGGCCAAAAATAACCCTAGGGCTAGATCACTCGTACGAAACTCAGAAGAGGTCGCCTTACCCCATACAGTAATCGGCGAGTTACTGGGTGGCTTTTATTATGGAAGCCAGTTTGATAAAAACTATAGCGATTTAAAGAGAGTTCTCGCTAAACCAAGCTGCAGAATTCTTATGCCTTCTATGGAAACCGCAAAAATTTACGGTCGGCTATACGCAGAGCTTAAAAAAAGTGGCAAAATGATTCCGACAAATGACGTTTGGATAGCTGCTTTAACAATTGAATATGAGGGAACGCTTGCTTCGTTTGACAAAGATTTCACAGTTATCCCAGATATCAAACTTATTTCATAATTCAAAAACGAGCATTAGAGATCACGATAACATTGTGAACAAGACATATTTGTTTTATCTTGCTTAGTTTTGCAGAGCTAAGGCCCTGCTAGTAATTATGCAGGGAGAAGGTCAAAGTGCGAAACTGGTGTCTTGTCAGGATAAACTGTTTGGATTTTGTCGAATAACTCCACAACGTTGTTTCGGAAGCGTTTAGGGAGTCAATCTGCTACAATTACTCCTGTAATGCAGAGATATAACCCTAAAAGCATTGAGCCCAAGTGGCAAAAGATATGGCAAGACAGTCGACTCTATGAAACCAGTCAAGACCCAAAGAAGCCAAAACGCTATGTTCTAGAATATTTTCCTTATCCTAGTGGTGCAGCAATGCATGTTGGTCATGTGCGTAACTATACTATTGGAGATGCTGTGGCCCGCTTCAGCCGCATGAACGGCTACAATGTACTGCACCCCATGGGCTGGGATGCCTTCGGCTTGCCGGCCGAGAACTACGCTATCAAAACAGGCATTAGCCCCCGGTTAGCAGTCAACCAAAATACCCAGAAATTCAAGAAGCAGCTGATGCAAATGGGCTTTAGTTATGATTGGTCTAGGGAAGTTGACAGCACCGACCCTAAGTATTACCGCTGGACACAATGGTTCTTCTTACTGCTATATAAACGTGGCTTAGCCTATCGTCAGCAAAGCCTTCAGTGGTGGTGCCCGAACGATAAAACGGTTCTGGCCAACGAACAGGTCGAAAACGGCAAGTGCTGGCGCTGTGGCTACCTGGTAGAAAAAAAATCTCTAAAGCAATGGTTTTTCAAAATTACGGCCTATGCTGACAGATTAGAGAAAGATCTGGACGACGTTAATTGGCATCAATCTATCAAGACTATGCAGCGTAACTGGATTGGCCGCTCTAAGGGAGTCGAAATCGACTTTCTGCTAATCGGTGGGGATGAAAGAATAAAAGTCTTTACCACTCGACCGGATACGCTGTTTGGAGCAACGTTTATAGTCCTGGCCCCCGAACACTCACTGGTCGAAAAGATGACCACTGCCGAACGTAAAGACGAGGTCGGAAAATACATCAAGACTGCTCAGGCCAGAAGTGATATTGAGCGTCAGGATACTAACCGCCCAAAGACGGGTGTCTTTAGCGGTGCTTATGCCCTGAACCCGATCAACGATCAGAAAATACCGATCTGGATAGCAGATTACGTACTCGGTGCTTACGGCACAGGGGCAATTATGGCCGTCCCAGCCCATGATGAACGAGACTGGGAATTTGCCAAGAAGTTTGATCTACCAATCGTTAGAGTGATCAAAAATGATGCTGCTGACGACCAGGCTACTGAGGCTGAGGGAGAAATGATGAACTCCGCAAAGTATGATGGCTTACCAAGCAGCCAAGCTCGAGAAAAGATCGCCGCTGACCTGGAGAAAAAAGACATCATTAAACAAGTCGTCAACTACAAGATCCGTGACTGGCTAATAAGCCGCCAACGTTACTGGGGTGCACCGATACCTATAGTCTACTGTCCTAAGGATGGACCCCAAGCCGTTAGTGAAGATCAATTGCCGGTTGTCCTGCCTGAGCTAACCAAGTTTGAACCAAGTGGTGATGGACGAAGCCCTCTGGCAAACGTCGAGCAGTTTGTAAATACTACCTGCCCCAAATGTGGTGGTCCTGCTGAACGCGAAACCGACACCATGGACGGCTTTGCCTGCAGCAGTTGGTACTTCCTACGCTTCGCTGATCCGCATAATGATCAAAAACCATTTGACCGTCATAAGGTAGATTTCTGGTTACCAGTCGATGACTACATCGGTGGTGCCGAACACGCTGTGATGCACCTCTTATACGCCCGTTTTTGGACTAAAGTCATGTTTGACGAGGGTCTTATAGATTTCCAAGAACCATTCAAGACCCTGCGAAATCAGGGTATGATCCTGGCCCCTAACGGTGCCAAAATGAGCAAAAGCAAAGGCAACACCATTGAGCCAGAGGGACTAATAAATCAGGGCTACGGTGCAGATAGCATACGCATCATGGAACTGTTTATCGGACCCTGGGATCAGGCTGTCAACTGGAGTGTTGAAGGCCTGGGCGGGGCTTATCGCTTTTTACAGCGAGTCTGGAACATAACCCAGGAATTTATAGACTCGACCACTAGTCATCAGCCATCAGCTACCAACCAACGTGAGTCGACAGAGCTGAAGCGAGCCATTCACAAAGCCATTAAAAAAGTCAGCCAAGACATGCTAGAGCTTGGCTTTAACACCTCCATAGCTGCCCTGATGGAATGCTTAAATGAACTTTTCCGGATAAAGGCAGCTGACAATTACAGTGCGGCAGATTGGAAATGGTCTCTGGAAAGCCTACTCCAATTAGTGGCTCCCTTTGCTCCGCATATCAGCCAAGAGCTTTGGCAACAATTAGGCCACCAAGACTCAATACATCTAACTAACTGGCCTAAGTACGACGACGCTTACCTCGAGGAAAAGGTACTAACCGTTGTCATACAAGTTAATGGTAAGTTACGATCAGAAATCGAGGTTGACGCAGATATGAGCCAAGAAGCAATTACCAAAGCCGCTCAAGAAAATCATAAATTAAAGCCTTACCTAAAGAACAAAACGATCACCAGAACTGTTTATGTGCCCAAAAAGTTGATTAACTTTGTGGTTAATGACTAGTCGTTTAGATTAGCTGAGGCAGCTATAACTTTGCTTGTGGCAAGTTGCTAATATCGTCAAAGAAAAGAACAGTCGGTTCTTTAGGCTCCCTAAAGCTAAATTGGTCGGGCTCTTGGGTGACAACCGTTTCCTCAAACTGAATAGGCTGTTTGATGCCATCAGTCTGTGAACAGAAGTTAAAAACCTCGACATTAGATGGAGTGATAGACGACTGCTCGACAAAGATAAGCCGCTTATTCGGTTTCTTTTGAAGAGCATCAACGAAAGCCCCATATTCTTTAGAATAACTCATAACTACTGCTAATATAACAGAATATAGAAGCAATGTCAAAACCAGGGTCCTTGCTGAGCTGATTCGATATCTGTAAACTAAAGCTAACCATGAAACAAGTAGACAATCAGACTCAGTTTGGTCGGGCATTGGGCTACATCCTGGTAGGCTGCGGCATTATTGGGATTATTGCTTCTTTTGCCCTAACCTATGACAAAATCCAGATCCTAACCAACCCTAACTACAATCCAAACTGCAATATTAGCCCAATTCTAAGTTGTGGTTCAGTTATGAAAACTAAACAAGCAGAACTACTCGGCGTGCCTAATACTATTTTCGGCTTGGTTGGCTTTAGCGCAATTGTCACTCTTGGAGCTGCCTTGCTTGCTAAAGCAAAATTCGAACGTTGGCTATGGCTCGGCCTACAATTAGGGGTAAGTATAGGTTTTGTCTTTACATATTACCTATTTTTTGAAGGCGTCTATCGGCTCCAGGCCATTTGTCCTTTCTGCTTCGTAGTCTGGATCATAACTGCTCCAATATTCATCTATACTACGGTCTACAATATTCAGTCGGGCAATCTGCAATTTCCTAAACAACTTAGTACGCTCAAAGAGTTTATCCTTCGTCACCATGGGGACTTACTATTGTTTTGGTATGTCCTGATCTTAGGGATACTAGTGACTCATTTCTGGTACTATTGGAAGACTCTAATTTAGGCAAGACCGCCAAAACTCTTCACAATTCTACTTAGACCTAGTTTTTTTAGACTCATGCCATATCAATTTATAAAGCCCCAGCTTATCCGGCAATCTATTGACGTACGGAATATAGGGGAAGGCTATAAGAAGAAGAATTAGCCAGCCAACTATGATAGCCGTGTCTCTGTCTCCGTTGGCATCATTGGCTAAAATGGTATGGTCGAGTAGACCAATTGGTGCTAACCACCAGGCCCCTAGCGGGAACTTAGTTGACTCCTCGTGCAACATACCGTATTGCTGCGTTGTTATGCCTAGGCTTTGAGCTTTAGTGTCCAAAACGCCGCTATCAGCTAGGAAGCGTAAGACATACGTTGATTGATCACCTGAAGGATTAGAATTGAAAAGGGAAGCCTCGTATAAACCCGATTTGGCCATAGTAGTTAAAGAGTTAACTATGTCTATAACAGGGTTGGGCTTAGGTTGCTTAGCTAGACCATTCATATAGTAGTCTCTCGCCTGTCCAATCTCTGCATTTTGGGTAGCAGCCGATTCGGCATTAAATACCACAAGTTGATCTCTAGAATGTTTGATAGCAAGAAGTTGATGGTAAGGCTGGACAATGTAAACCTGCCTAACGTCATAACGATAGGGGTCAATATTATCTACATATATTGCAGTATCTGAAGTTCGATTAAATTCTTTTAGGAGTGTCTGGCTCATCAAGCTAGGATCTTCCTGGGCTACTTCTTTAATAGTAGTTGGACGGATAAAAGGCGACGGGAAAATAAGGGCTAGGCCAAGAATGACACCGATAAGTCCGAAGCCTCGTAAAAATAGGAGCCCATGATTAGCTTTAACAATGGTGTATTTAACATCTTGACGGTAGGGTTTTGCTATACCCCTAGCCCTAATCAGCAGATAGTGAACAAACAATAGGCCTAAAATTAATAACGGCACAACGACCACATGAATCCCAAAAATCTGATGATAATTTAATTCATTGAGAAAACCACCAATGCCACTACCATTAAATAAGTCTGCTCCTTGAAGACTTCGGTATTGTGACGAGTAGTCTCCTCTTAGGACATAGCCAAACTCAGCTTCCACTAGAACGAAAAAGAACATCATGGCCCCAATTACCCACGTCAACCGCCTGGGCTTCTTAAAGCCAGAGGTTAAAAAGACGATAGATAAATGAAGAAGCACAAATAGAACGAAAGCCTGGGTTGCCCATAAGTGTATGCTCCGAAAAAACTGTCCGGCCGGATCAGTTAACCACCAACTGGGGCCATAAGCTACCATAATGACGCCCGTAATAATGAGCACAAGGAAACTGATCATCGATAAAAAGCCAAGAGAGTAAAACAGCTTGTTGGCATAGGAAGGTACTCGCTCAATCATAAGCTGAGACAATATTTTCTTGAGTGAGGCGTTTTCATCCACTGGTCTTTATATCCTTGTCTATATATCTGTATTCTACACCTAGGGCCAGAATTAATAAGGGCCTAAATTTTGCTAAAGCTAATCCTAGCTATAAATCAAGATGCTCTCTAGCCTCTCTGAAGAAGGGTCAATAAGGCTTATATCTTCTTAGGAATGGCCGAAAGACCAATCCTAATAGAAAAGAAAGTAGAAAAAATGTCAAAAATTAGTGCTTGAGTAAAATTAGTTTTTCAGCTAAAATAAAACCAAGTTTTATTAAGCTTAGCTTATCAATTAAAGATAAGGGAGGATTGTTAATGGGTAAACCCAAAAAGCGCACCAGTCCACGCCGCACTGGGACCCGACGCAGCCATTTGGTGCTTAAGCTAGCCCGTGCTGTGAATGCCAAATCGGCGGTCAAGGTTCGAACAACCAATAGGGAAACCGGCATCCCAAAAGACATCAGCTAGCAGGACTTTAAAACTGAGCTATACTTAAAAAGAGCAGCTATAGCTAAATCAAAAGGAATTTAACAATATGGCATCGAATCGGCATCTAGGTCGCATTATCGCCCTCCAAACTCTTTATGAGATGGAATTTAGGCGAGAGGCAGGCGATGAGAAGCTTGCTCTTAAAGAAGTGCTTGAGCGTAACATTGGTCGTTACCGAAACATGGTAGACGACACCGATTTCATTGAAAAGATGGTCAAGGGAGTTACCAAACAGCAAACAGCTCTAGATGCTGCTTTGCAACCAGTAGCCCCTGAGTGGCCGATCAACCAAATTGCCCGCATTGACCGCATTGTGCTAAGGATGGGCTTGTACGAACTACAAAAGGAGCCTGATGTTCCCCCCAAGGTAGTTATTAATGAAGCCATCGAGCTTGCCAAAGCCTTTGGCAGCGATAACTCCTCGAAATTTGTAAATGGTGTGCTGGGAACTCTTCTCAGACAAAAGACGGCCGTCACTCCAACTAAAAGCTGAACCGCCCCCTCGGCCAAATTATCAAAATAGTTTTAGCTTAGAAAGAACTGTTGCATGAAAAGACCTAAACCAATTCAAGGAATACGTAAATTAGTAACCCGACGTCCTCTTATCAGTGAAGTGGTTCACGAAACAACTTCCGGAGGCATTGTTTTTCGCCGTGACCCAACAACCAAAGGCCTTGAACTGCTCCTGATCCAAGATGCCAAGAATCGCTGGACAATCCCTAAAGGACATGTTGAGCCTGGTGAAGAACCCAAAAAGACGGCTCAGCGAGAAATAAGCGAAGAAACTGGCCTAGAGCAGATGAGAGTAATGAACTGGTTGGGTAAAGTAAACTTTCGCTACCGCCGCAGCCAGACATTGGTATTAATGACCATGCACATCTATTTGGTCCAAGGATTGGGTGATACCAATAAATTAAAACCGGAAGACTGGCTCAACGACATTAAATGGCTGCCAGCACATGAGGCCATTGATAAGATTGCCTACGAAGATATCAGTAAACTTATTCTACTTGGCATGAAAAAAATCAGGGATGCTAAACTTTAATCACAGATAATCATAAAACGATGGATACTAATCTTTACCAAGTTTTTGCTCGAGACAAGTTAGGGGTCACCTTCAAGGACATTGATCTATTGGTGACTGCCTTTACCCACCGCTCATATCTAAACGAGCATAAAAAAACCGTCCGACAACACAATGAACGTTTGGAATTCTTAGGCGACGCTGTCCTTGAGCTGGTGGTTACCGAGTATCTTTATACTTCCTTTGACCAGCCTGAGGGTGTTTTAACTAACTGGCGTAGTAGCCTGGTGCGAACTGAAAGCATTGGTGCCGCTGCTAGCCGATATCAATTTGAACCGTTGCTGCGCTTAAGCCGAGGAGAAAAGCGAGGCACTGAACGAGCCAGGGCCCAAATTCTGGCCAATGCATTTGAAGCGGTCATCGGCGCTCTTTATCTGGATCAAGGCTATCAAGTTGCTCGGAACTTTATCACTGAAGGCATCCTGTCTACCTTGGATCAGATTTTATCAACTGGCTCCTGGATTGATCCCAAATCGAGTTTGCAGGAAATGGTTCAAAGCCAAGAAGGCGCAACACCACTTTATCGAGTGATTAGCGAAGAAGGGCCAGACCATGACAAAATGTTTACCGTCGGCGTCTTCGTTAATGCCAAATTACGGGGCAAAGGGGTAGGCCCGAGCAAGCAAGCTGGACAGCAAAAGGCAGCCACTGAGGCAATGGCCTATTACCAGCACAAGAACTAGTTTGACAACAGAGGCGACAATCTGTAAAATAGCAAACATTGTTCGCAGGCAATAACTTAAGATTTCCAAAAAAATGAAAGTGAGTTTTACAAACAGATGTTAGTTATCCGTATGCAACGTACTGGTCGCCATGGTCACGCCTCATTCCGTGTTATCGTCCAAGATTCCAGACTGACGCCGACGAGCGGTAAAGTGGTAGTCAATCTCGGTAGCTATGACCCACACACCAAGAGCTTAACCCTGGACAAGGAAAAAGCCGCTCATTATTTAAAGAATGGCGCCAGACCATCAGAGACAGTCGCAAAGTTGTTAATTCGAGAAGGACTTAAGCTACCGTCTTGGGCCCAATTTACAACTGCTAAGCAACGAACTGTCCGTAACGCCGATAAACGACGCAGCACTCGTCCACCGGAACCCAAAGTAACCGAAGAGACTACAAGTCCACCAGAACCCAAAGCAACCGAAGAGGTTGCTAGTCCACAGCCAGAGCCAGATGAGGCAGCCCAGCCCGAGGCTACTACTGAGCCAAGCACTGTAGCTGAGCCTGCCGACAATCCTAAATAAACCTAAGACCCAAAAAAATTGTCGCTAAGATCAGCCGAAGCTTGTTATAATAATTAGTGAATTACTGTAATTGGAGGATCCCGCAATGAGTAGTATTGATCAACAGTTCGTCGAGTTCGTCATCAAATCACTAGTCTCAAACCCAGATGCTGTTAAAATTGAACGCCGGATTGATGAGAAGGGTGTTCTCCTAGAGCTAACGGTTGACCCGGAAGACCTCGGCCGAGTAATCGGTAAACGTGGTGCCACAGCCCAAAGTTTACGGACCCTGCTTAGAGCACTTGGTACCAAGAATGACGCCCGCTACAATCTTAAAATAATCGATAACGGTGAACCCGGCGCTGGACGCTCCAGAAGTGATGACCAGCAACTGCCGAATGATGATCAGCCTCAACCCCAAGTCGCTGATCATGACGACACTAGCGATAATCAGCTGCCAGAGGCAGACAAAGAGCCAGAAGCTCCTGAGGAAACAGATACAACTGACCGCCTCAGTCAAACCCGGAAAGAGCTAGAAGAACTAGATGACCTAGACGTCTAAGTCAGTCGTTGTAATTAATGCTATTTATTGTTGCAAGTCCTAGGCCCAGCGCCTATACTAGCCTTAGTCGAAAGACAAAAGCTTAACATAAAAATTTAAAAGCTCATTGCGAGCCATCCTAAAAAGGTGGGAGCTTTATGTGACTCAAAGAACCTCTAAAAGGGGTTCTTTTTGGTTTTAGTCGAATCTTAACCTAGAATGAAACTAATGAAAATACAAATTATTAGTTTATTTCCAGACATGTTCAACGGTCTTCTGGGTCAAAGCATGCTTCATAAAGCCCAGCAGCACGGGCTGGTTGAATATCAGCTGATTGATTTAAGACAATTTGGGCTGGGACCACGACACCAAATTGACGATACTCCTTACGGAGGCGGTGATGGTATGCTACTTAAGCCCGAACCCCTAGTCGAAGCCATCGAGCAGGCAAAGAAGAATGATCCACAGGCGACGGTCATTCTACCGACACCCAGGGGCCGGATCTACAAGCAATCTGATGCAAAAGGATTGGCCGCCGCCGGTAAGGGACTAGTAGTAGTTTGCCCGCGCTATGAGGGCTATGACGAGCGCATCACGAAATGGGTAGATGCTCAATATTGTATAGGTAACTATGTTTTAACAGGCGGTGAACTACCAGCCATGGTAATCATTGACTCTGTTGTTCGATTACTGCCCGGAGTACTTGGTGGCCAAGACTCGGTTGAAATTGAATCCTTTCAAAAAGATGATCACCAAATTGAATTTCCACAATATACTCGCCCCCAGAATTTTAGAGGCCAGGAAGTGCCAGCTGTCCTATTGAATGGTCACCACGGCGAAATTGCTAAGTGGCGGACTACCCAAAGCCAAAATTCGAATATTAACTAGGCTATAATATAGCCCAAGGAGGAAAAAGAAATGTTAACCAAACGATTAATTAAGCCAGTCTACGCCCACTGTGACTTGCCATGTGGTGTCTATGATCCGGCTCAAGCACGAATTGAAGCCCAAAGTATTAAAGCAATTATGGAAAAGTATCCCGGCCTCGATGAGCCGAACAAAACTCGAGCAATGCTTATAAAGGAGCAACGAGCAGAGCTGGTTAAGCAACATTTGTTGGTGCTCTGGGCCGATTACTTTAAGCCGGAACATCTTGAAAAGTATCCCGATTTGCATGACAAGTTCTGGAAAGCCATTAAGCAGGCCAGCGAATGTAAGCACCAATTGGAAGTTGAAGCAGGACAGAAGTTATTAGATCAAATTGATGAAATCGCCAAAGTTTTTTGGGACACCAAAAAGTAAATTATTCTACGTCCGCCGAGTGGTTGGCACCAGCATGCAGCCCAACCTGTTGCCCGGTAGATTGGTTGTAGTCACAAGAGCTTACCGTCCCCTAAAAGTCGGTCAGATAGTTATGCTTAATCACCGCGGGCTAGACAAAATTAAGCGTATTCAGGCAGTCGAAGATCAAAAAGTCTTCCTAGTCGGCGATAACCCAGATCAGAGTATCGATAGTCGTCACTTCGGTTGGATAGATAGAGATAAAGTAGTCGGTCGGCTAATATGGCCAAGAGTTATTTAGCCGTCTCCAGGTTCTGGCCCTCAGCTATATCATGAGTCGATGTTTTAAGGGGTGTTTCACGAAGTTTTAAAGTCACCAAAAACATAACTGCAGCGAAGGGGATGGCCCATAAAAAGACTACATGAAAAGCACTGGCAAAGGCTTCTAAAACGATGTGTACAATTTGAGGTGGTGCACTACGAAGTCCGGCGGCACTTGACTGCAGACTACGAGCTGTTATATGCAGTGCCGCTGCTTGCGGAGGCAGCAAACGGTGTAGATTATAAGTCAGGCGATTGACTAAAATAGCTCCGAAGAGAGCAGCTCCAAGTGAACTGCCAAAAGAACGGAAAAAAGTAACTGCCGAGGTAGCAGTCCCCAGATCAGCCCGGTTAACCGAATTTTGAACTGCCAAAGTAGTGACCTGCATGAACGGCCCAATACCTAGACCTAAAACGACCATCCAAATTGAGAGTGTCAACTGAGAAGTAGTCAAGCTTATATGACTGAATAGCCATAACCCGATAGTGATAAAAATACTGCCAACAATGGGGAAGATACGATACCTTCCAAAGCGGGTAATAAGCCTGCCGGAGCTCAGGACGGCCGTTAACAAGCCACCTATAAGCGGTAACATTAGTAAGCCGGACTTGGTTGCTGAATAGCCCCGGACAATTTGCTGGTACTCTGGCAAGAAAATAATTGCTCCAAACATGACGAACCCAGCCAGCAAGCTTAAAATTGCAGCAACAGAGAAAATGTCATTTTTAAATAATCTTAGGGGAACCACTGGTTCAGGTGCTCGTTGTTCTCTCAGAACAAACAAAATTGCAGATACCAGACTCAAGATCGCTAAGCCAATAATTTGATTTGATAACCAGGCAAAGGTAGCACCACCCCAGACCGTGACTAGAAGCAAACTAACGATGGCTGTAGCTAGCAAAACGGCTCCTAGATAGTCAACCCGGTGCTCAGTTCGCCGGACAGGCAAGTGTAAGCGAGTGGCAATGGCTGACATGGCCAATATGCCGACCGGTAAGTTAATATAAAAAATCCAGCGCCACCCTAGAAGATGACTATCAGCAAAGAAGCCGCCCAGCAGCGGGCCAATAATACTTGAAAAGGCAAAGACAGCCCCGAAATAACCCTGATAACGACCACGTTGTCGGGGAGGCACGATATCACCAATGACCGCCAAAGCAAGAGTCATTAGACCTCCAGCACCAATACCCTGGAGAGCTCTGAAAAAGATCAGTTGATCCATATTCTGACTTAGCCCACAAAGAGCCGAACCAAATAGAAAAATAACAATTGCTGTTTGAAATATCTTCTTGCGGCCAAACATGTCGCTAATCTTGCCGTAAAGGGGGGTTGAGACCGCGCTGGTTAATAAATATGCCGTTGCTACCCAGGATAGCTTACTGAGTCCGTTTAGGTCACTGGCAATTTTGGGTAATGCAGTGGCCACTATCGTCTGATCCAAAGCAGCCAGCAATATAGCTAACATGAGGGCCAGCATAATGACCATAATCTCGTTGTGGCTTAGTTCAGCCTTTGTGCTGGGCAGTGACTTGTTTAAGGCTGTTTGATCCATTGACACTCCTGATACTACCTCAAGCTAACCGCTTGTCTAACAGTAGACCCAACTCTTTAATAATCGCTTACTTGTTTTAGTATAGTATGCCTTGAAGCGGCTTGGCAATATTAAGACCTAATAAATTGCTTGGTTGGATAGCGGACCAGCCGTCTGGGTGTTAGCCGGAGCGTTTTGGAGGCCTTCAGCACTAGTTGTTGAATTGCCATCGTTTGCTAATGCTGCCGGTTGCAGAGACGGGCCATAATTATTATTTATGGCTGATGCTGGGCCATTAACTGCATAGCTTGTTGGTAAAGCAACAGTTCTATCAGGCAAAATTGCCTGCGGTGTTGAAGGCAAGGGGCTAGAAGCTGGCAATGACCGCCAAAGCAGGCCAACTATAACTAAGATAAGTAGGCTAATAATTGCCAAAACAGTATTTGTCATGACACTAGGAGAGCTCTTTGATTGGTCTAAGGAAGAGCCGGCGCTGACCTTCTTGGTAGCCTTTGTCTGTTTAGTCATCTATTATTTGTATTTTACACTGATAGTCTCAAATTGACTAAGGATTATTTACTAGGTTGCTCTCAGTCTTGGCTATGCTATTTTTGTTATCTGTGACAAAATGAGCATAAGCATAATAAAAAGCGTTCAATGACTAAGACTATTAAAAAAAATGTCGGTGTTATCCTCCACCGAGACGGTGTAACATTTAGGGTCTGGGCACCGTTTGCCAACTCTGTGGCTGTTAGTGGGTCCTTTAATAACTGGACCCAAAGTCCCCTAACTAGTGAAAATGACGGCTACTGGTCGACAGATATTAGTAATGCCCAAGCTGGTCAGGAATACAAATTTGTAATTGGGAGTGGCGATAAACTACTTTATAAAAATGACCCACGCTCACTTCAAGTTACAACCTCAGCCGGTAATTCAATTATTGTTGATCCCCAGTTTGATTGGGGCGAAGACAACTTTAAAATCCCACCCAAGTCAGCTCAGATTTTTTACGAACTACATGTCGGTACTTTTAACCGACTTGACCCCTCAACAAGCGGTAACTTTGAAACGGCTGCTCAAAAACTAGACTATCTGGCTGAGCTTGGAATTACCATGATTGAGCTAATGCCGATTGGCACAATGGCCATGGACCGTGGCTGGGGTTACGCCACCGATTATATCTACGCTGTCGAAAGCCTATATGGCGGCCGACATCAATTTCTAGAATTTGTTAAAGCGGCCCACAAGCGGGGCATCGGTATTGTCTTAGATGTTGTCTTCAACCACTTCGGTCCTGACGGAGGGCTTGATTTATGGCAATTTGACGGCTGGAGCCAGGATGGCAAAGGAGGAATCTATTTCTATAATGACTGGCGTTCCCAAACACCATGGGGTGAAACACGACCAGATTACGGACGGCCTGAGGTAGCTCAATACATTCTAGATAATGTTCGGATGTGGATGTACCATTGTCATCTGGATGGGCTACGCCTTGATTCAACGATCTATATCCGAAACGTTATGGGGAACAATAATGATCCCGACCATGACATTGCTGACGGCTGGAATTTAATGCAGCGGATCAATAACCTAGCCCGCAAAATTAAGCCTGAAGCTATTATGATTGCCGAAGACGTATCAGGGAACGAATATATGACCAAACCGCAAGCGGAGGGCGGGGCAGGCTTCTCAGCTCAATGGGAGGTAAACTTTCCACATCTTCTGAGGAATGCCATTGATGCTCTTGATGACGCAAATCGTGACCTAAACAGTATTAATAGCGCACTACTTGGGCAATATAACGGTGATGTTTTTCAGCGCATAATATACTGTGACTCTCATGATAGTGCTGCAAATGGCGGTGCCCGTTTGAGCGAAGAAATTGCACCAGGCCACGTGGACAGTGTCTTTGCAGCCCGCCGGTCGCTGATCGCAGCCTCAATTGTGTTGACAGCTCCAGGGATTCCGATGCTACTCCAGGGTCAGGAATTCATGGAAAACGGCAGTTTTAACGATTGGCAAGCACTTGACTGGCAAAAGTCTCAGAAGTTTGCCGGCATCGTCCTAGCCTATAGACACCTTATAGCACTTCGCAAAAACCAATACGGGCACACAGCAGGTCTGATGGGTCAATCAATCAAGGTACTACAGCTTGATCAACAACCAAAAGTTTTGGTATATCACCGATGGGATCAGGGTGGCCCTGGTGATGACGTGGTTATAGCCATCAATTTCGCGAACCAAACGTTAAAAGATTACAATATCACTTTTCCCAGAAATGGTAGCTGGATCACTCGCTTTAACAGTGACTGGAAAGGCTACAGTCCTTCCTTCAAGGACCTTAAAACGCCTTCTCTCAATGTCGAGAATAACAGTGGCAAGATTAATCTAGGCCCTTACTCGGTACTTGTGCTGTCTCAAGATAATTAAGTTCTGAGCTCAGGGGGTCTCTTATGGCCAAAAGAATAATATTTTAGTATAATCACCTCTTGTAACATTGGGGATTGGCCAAGCGGTAAGGCACTGGGTTCTGGTCCCAGGATCGGGGGTTCAAATCCCTCATCCCCAGCCAATTTAGTAATATACGACCACAATAACTTCTTAGGTTCGAATAACCGACTACAGGCCTACTTAGGTCATTTTACATTTGAGGGTTTTGTGTTATAATTTACTAGTGAGACGATCTATTGCTAAACATATTCATGAGTCGACTAATATAGCTTACTGGATGGAAAACCCTAACTGGGATTCAGGAAGTGCAGCATTTAATCTAATATGCAGAGCTTTTCGAGCTTTACCTTTTAGTGTTCACGACGCTCAAAAAAGAATCTTCTTTGACAGTGAACGACTTATCGCAGTTAACGGCGAAACTATAGTAGCTAAAAGCGGTTTAGGCAAAGTCGATAAGTTCATGTTCCGTTACCCAGGTAAAATGCCATTAGAGACCTTCAAAGAACATGTAGCGCATGAAGTTGGTGCAGTAACATCCTGCTTGGCTGGTATTGCCCTACCAACCGAGGTAAGTATTAAACCTGCCGACATCTTTAAACATGTTCGTCATCCCATACCAACAGTTGTGCAAACTCAGCAACGTCTAGACTTAGACATACATAAAGCACTCGATTTAAATGAAGTTGAGGCTGAAGCCACATCACCACTTCGTGATAGAACTGCTAGGGATTTAGAGAGAATGCTTCAAGGTATAGACACGTTAGCAGCAGGGTATGAGTTCGTTCCTGATATTGCCCACAATTCAGGTAATCTACGAAGGAGTACTTTAGATGGCGAGGTGACCCTGATGGATGTAATGCCTATACATCCTGACGGTGATAGACTGATCGCCGACCATCCTCCAGGCTTATTGGAACACGCAACGGAGAATATCCACAACTATCAAGCATTTGTAGGCCAATACGGCAGCTAAAGAGATTAGTTCTACTCTGGTTAATGGATATTATTACGCCAACAGATCCTTTACTCTTGCCATCGACGAGGCGTCAATAGTAAGAGTCAAAGTTCTGAAATCCGACCATAGCCCCAGCCAATTACTATAATTAGACTTAAACTATTAGCTTGCATTCGTACGTATCATTTGTTATTATATACGTATGAAGACAAAACTCACCCTAAGTATAGATAAAGAATTAGTGCAATATGCTCGTCATGAAGCCCAGAGTAATGGCAATTCAGTATCGGGTATTTTCTCTGAGTTCATATTATCTAGAAAAGTACAATCCAAGCGTCAAGCCGTCCCTAAGGTGAATGCAATGTTGGGATCATTAAAATCCTACAAAATAGATGATTCAAAAGCGGGGATACGTAACTCCTATGCCACAAAATATTCTAATTGATCTCAACGTCATACTTGATTTACTGCTCGACCGCAAGGGATCTGATGCATCCAGAAGCGTACTTGAATTAAACGAGCATGACAGCCATCTTTTATACATAAGCGCCCACATTGTTACTACTTTTGCATATTTACTCGAAGAAGCTAAAGTCCCAATTTCTCAGATACAGCATCATATAAACTGGCTCATAGAAACCTTTACTGTTGTATCCGTCGATAATACGCTATTGAAGAACGCCTTGAAGAGTCGAATTACAGACTATGAAGATGCCGTTATTGAACAGGCGGCCATAATATGCGGTGCTACAGCTATTATCACTCGTAACGTTAAAGATTTTAAAACCAGTTCTCTCCCGGCCTTAAAGCCCGAAGAATACATATCAGGACTCTAAATCTGTCGCTTTAAGCGAGGGTTCGAATCCTTCTTGCTCAGCCAAAATTTTGATTAGACATTTTATTCTAACGTTGTTATAATGTTTAGATGATTCAAAGCATTCAAAAAGTCATAAAGATTGGTTCGAGTGGTGGCGTAACAATACCAGCCAAAGAATTAAAAAGACAAAACATCTCATTTGGCGATGAAGTTGAAGTGATCGTTCGCTCATTGCATAGTGTCGTTAGTGAAGATCAAAAAGTAATTGCATCAGCCAAGAAAATCCTATCTGATTACAAGAAAGATTTTGTCAATCTTGCAAAAAGATGATCAGCCTAACACTGGATCAACTGCTCGAAATTAACGCCCTTGTTATTGAAGCAACGGGCGGTAGTAGTGGACTGCGTGATTTGGGTAGGCTTGAAGCTGCTATTGCTACTCAAACCCAGAATGTTTTTGGCGAAGAGCTATACCCGCAAGTCATAGACAAGGCGGCAGCTATGATTAGGGGCGTTATTGCCGATCATCCTTTTGTGGACGGTAACAAAAGAACAGCGATGCTTACCGGTTTAACACTGCTAGGGATAAATGAACTCCATTTTGCGGCACAACCTGGAGAAGTTGCAGATTTTGCAGTCGATATTGCCACCAAACATATCGATGTTCCAGATATTGCTCGTTGGCTAGAATCACATATTAGTTAATGGATCAGTGGGGGTTCGAATACCTCATCCCCAGCCATGATGACCGCACAGTTTCCATAGCCTGCTCTTGTATCTTATCGGGTAGGGTTCTAACCTTTTTATATGCTACTTCCAGCTTTGGATACTCATTTTCAATCAAAACTAACCAGGGGAAAGTATCTATTTGTAACCGCCCATCTAAAAGCACCGGGTTCTGACCAATATTCTCTAATATTTCCTTTTTAACGTTGACACTGCCGTTGTTAAATCGCTCGACTCCATCTATAGCAACTTCAAATGCCTTCGTAAATGTCACATACCAGTTTTCAGCTTGTTCTTTGGTCCTCTTAAGCTCTTTCTCAAGAATCTTTATCCGATCATCTAAGTCATTTTGCTCGTTCTTAAATTGATCTTCACTAATTAACTCCTTAGCAGCCATACTAATTAGCTTCTTCATTTCTCTGTGGGTAGCCTCAATCGTGCGATTCTGACTAGCTAAAACAACAGCGATGTTCACTGACTCTACATCGTTTTGTGAATCTAACGTTTCTAATGCCCAATCCTTAAACTGTGGAAGAATCTTGCGTTTTATTAATAATTCATTAAATTGTTGCTCTAAGGATTCCTCTCGAGTATTTTTACGCTGGGTACATGGTCTTTGATGAGTACAGTGATAATAAGTAAACTTCTGTGTAGTGCCGTTTTTGTAGTACCTCATCGTATCTTCGGCAGTAATCATACAACCACACTCACCACAAGTCATAGTCCCTCTAAATGTAAATACCTTGCGAGTAGCTAGTTTTCTTGTGCCTTTTCTGTTTAGTAGTTCTTGAACCCTGTTATATTCTTCTTCACTAACCATTGGTTTGTAAGATGCTTTTTCATAAGTATCGGCCTTCCCGGGTACTGGGATAAGGCCAGCATAACGAGGATTGTTAAACATAGCATATATGGCACTTCGAGAAAGTGGACCACTAGGAGTAATCCTATTCCCCCTTGTCTTATAGCCCCATTGATTATTAGCAATGTCTCTGATCTGATAGGTACTGTAATTTCCAGTCAGCATTAAATCCCACATTTTACGCCTTAGTGTAAATCGATCCGGGTCTATCACGATAATCCCATAGCTCATACCATCTTTACTACGTTCATTTAAATACCCCTCTATAGATCTGCCCGTTAACCAACCTCTCTTACGCTGTTCGTCATTACCTCGTTTAACATCTTTACTCAACTTTGCTGAATAGTATTGTGAGTTGCTCATGATATTTTGAAGCATCATGATACCCTCTGGACTATTATCGAAAAAATAAGAACCAAACTTTAGATCCTTTATTACTCCTCGTCGTAAACCATAAGTAATATAGGCAGCGTCAATCTCACAACGAGAAAGGCGATCTGGATGCCATGACACAATGCCATCGGCCTTACCCGAATTTAGTAACTCAACCATCTCTGCAAAGCCTTTACGACCTGGCGTGAAGGCACTCTTACTCTCTTCTATCCACTTAACTATCCTAATATGGGGGAATAACTCCCTAATTTTTCGCTTTTGAGCAGGGATTGACAATGACTGACGCTCAGCCTGTTCAGTGGATTTTCTTATATAAGCTACGTATCTCATTTTAACCTCTAACTAAAAAGGGCAACTGGTTGTTCACACAGTCCACAGCGAAACGCCGTTTTCTGATACCAGTTGCCCATTTTAAGGCCTAAAACGATAATACGTTTCGCATGATAGCAGAATGTGTGAACATTTACTATTATATACTAACTAGAGAATATCCTGTTTATTTCGTCAAGGTCTATATTATTCTCGTGCTCCTCGGTACCCTGCTTTGTATCACTATTTATTTGCACAAGTGGATATATGAGTTGTTTCCGCTTATCGCTAGGATCTTGTTCTTCAGTAATTAGACCGGCTTGGCTTAATATTGGGATAAATTGCTGTCTTAATATCAATGGGTCAAGATAACGACCATACACTTCATTATGTTTATGAAGTACTTCATTGCGTGTTACACCAATTGATGAATATAGTGAGCCCTTATTTTTATCTTTAAATGCTTCTAGTATCACGTCTTCAAATACCCTATAAACGTATGGCGGTATGTTCAATTCTTGAGCAACAGATATAGCATTCCAAAGTCTAAAAGCTTCCACTATATCAGACCTATTAACGACAATAGTATTTCCAGATAGGCTTCGATGCCATAAATTGAGTAAAGCAAGGGTTTTTGAAATTGCAACTATCCGTTTAATATCACGCTGATGTCTGGGCTTAAGCATCTGTATTGACCCTAAGAACTCCTTCTTAATATATTCTAAATCTTCCGATTTTATTTGAATTTCTTCAATATTCTCATTATTAATTGCATTAATTCTTCCAATCAGTTTTGCTCTCTCAGGATTCAACTCGACTATATTAAAATATTCATTACTATCAGCGCTCTTATTTAATGAAGCGAGAATTCCTTCACGAATTTTCTCTTGTGAGGTCTCTGGGCTCAGGAGCAAAAATCGCGTAGCTTCTTGTTCGTCGAACCGCAAACCAGCAGAACAAAAAATTACTGCAGGATATCCCCGAATTGTAATTTTTTTAGTACGCAGGCCAAATTTTTGTTGCTTGTCGGTAATTCTAACCTTTATTTCTTTCTTGTCATGGGATAATACAGGTCGTAAATGTTCAAGCAATAAGTTATGTGGTTGATCTAGAAAAATTAGAATCTTGCCTTCCAGATCAACCAAGTATTCACCCGTTTCATCATCCTTCTGAGAATAACTATGGAAAAAAGAGGTAGGACTTGTATATCCTAAATCTATTACTTTGTCTGCAGGGAAAAGCTTTGCTACCTCTATTGGGATAAAACTCTTACCCGACGAACTAGGCGCATTGAAACTAATATTTAACTGTGAATCAGGTGTTAAGGCCGACAACTGACAGATAAACGTTAAAATTTTATTTATCTCATCGTGTTTAATTGTAATCCCTAATATAGAAACTAATTCATCAATTCTTAATTCATTATGTCTAACTGTTTTCATTATGAGTCTCCTTGTCATTTAATTTTTCTTTTTTGGGAAGAGTTATCACGCCTACTAACCGAACAAGCGCTAAGGCTTGCGCTAATGCTTCATTTGTTGATATAGCTTTACCAAAAGTGACTAAATATATCTCTTGGTATTTTAAGATTTGTTGATTATTTAAATAGTATGTATTCGTATACACAAATAACCCCTTTTCTTTATAGTGCTTGCGCTCTGTTATATGGATAGTGGCTTTGACTTGTGCTCGGCCTTGTAGCCTATACCAAACTACTTATGTTGTTAGTTATTTGTTGCTTCTGTTAATAGCTATGTTAGCAAGCAGTTGGAAATTTGACAATATATAAAATTCATGGTTTTTTATTATCAATAGAAAATAGACCAACCTCTGTAAACTTAATATTTTTAAGCATAATGGCTCATATAAAATTGTGTTGTAGAATGTACACCGGGATAAAGTCTAACTCATTGTTACAGGGTTCAGTTTTTGTGTTATATAATACTTTTAAGTGGCTCGCCACTCTGGCCTAAACCAATTATGGCATGGTCAAAAATCGTAGAGGACATAAAGTCTGTCGTTAGGACTAGTTCTCTACGTGGTAGCTGGAAACGGTTATCGGGTGAAAGCCCACTAGCGGCAGACTTTTTAATTTGTCTGCTGTAAGGAAGGACACTTTAAGATGGCCAAAAAAACAAAGCAACAAGACCTTGATACATTCATCAACGACCAGAAAAAAATCGGTAAAAACAATTCATTTGTAGGCATAGCAATTTTAATTTTAATAGCCGGATTTTATTTCATTAAGTATAACTTTGGAGTTAAGCAGCCTGGTGCATTTTTTGAAAAAGCTGACTATACAGTAAAAGTATATATATTTGCAAAACCAGACCCCAATAGTTCCAAAAGTTACTACATTCCAGCTGATGTTATGAGAAGTAGTGGAGATTCGGGATATACAATCGAAACAATGTATTGGCCAGAGGGGGGTTCTACTGATTTCAGTGATTGTTCAAACCTTCAAATTAATCAATTTACGGACTGTTTAGCTAACGATAATAATATGACTGATTATTCTATAATGCTAACAAATACTTTGGCCCATTAACCGGTAAAACTTTAAATGGCACTATGATCGATGATTCTGAAAATACTGAAGAATACTGATGTTCCCCTTTAGACACGCTAACTTTTGCTAACGTTACTCTAAGTAGATACATATAGTTACGATCACTATAAATGCTATCGTTTGCTCTCGTCTATCTAAGGCTAGAGATAAAACAAATTGTCTAGCAATGACTATAAGTGATTACTTTTTTATAGATGACATATACCGGAGTATGTATTTATAGCTCTAGACTCACTGAGATGACCCGTAGCGCGTAGGAAGCATAAGACTAACGAGAAATATAACTGGCTGATCATAATCAATTTAGAGAGCCTTGGGATTATTCAAAATTAATTGGACCCATTCGTTTTTTTAGTTTAAAATTATAGTAGATATGAGAAAAGATAAAGAACTTAAATTCATCGACCTATTCGCGGGCCTAGGGGGGACAAGGATTGGGTTTGAACAAGCTATAAAAAAAGCAGGCATAAAATCCAAGTGCGTCTTTACGTCTGAAATTAAACCTCACGCTATAGCGACATATAAGGCTAATTTTAATAGCGAGATCATAGCGGGTGATATAACAACCATTAAAGCAACTGAGATTCCAGATTTTGATGTATTATTAGCCGGGTTTCCATGCCAACCATTTAGTTCTGCGGGTTCAAGAAAAGGATTCATGGATACGAGAGGAACACTTTTTTTTGACATTGAACGTATTTTAAAAGAAAAAAAACCGATAGCTTTTATCTTAGAAAATGTAGAAGGACTTGTTACACATGACCGAGTCGAAAGATCTAAGCCTATTGGTAGAACATTTGAGACTATATTAAGTCGGTTAGAAAGTTTAGGTTATAGCGTGAACTGGCGAGTTCTTGATTCAAGTGAATTTGGAGTTCCTCAAAAAAGAAAACGTATATATATTACAGGAACTCTAAAAACGAAAGTTAATTTAGATGATTTAAAGCAAAAAACATCAAAATTATCAGACATTTTAGAGAATGATATTACTGCCGAGGATTACTTAAATACCTCTTTCGTTAAGAAATTGTTAGGCAACTATAGTCTTGATCAATTGAAGGGAAAACAAATAAAGGACAAAAGAGGCGGAAGCAATAACATTCATAGTTGGGATATTGAATTAAAAGGATCTATAACTGATGAGCAGAAACGTTTAATCGAAGAATTACTCAAACAGAGAAGACAAAAAAGGTGGGCATTATTTAAAGGTATACCATGGGCAGATGGGATGCCGTTAACTTTAGAAGAGATTGAAACATTTCATTCGCAATCACTATTTGAGCATAAGATGACTTCTAGGGAATACACTAGGCATCTAAAGTCTATACTTGATGATTTAGTCAAAAAAGGTTATCTTGCCTACGAAATACCAAAAAAAACAACACCAGAATATCAAAGAAAAGGTTATAACATTGTTGTTGGTAAATTGAGTTTTGAGATTAGTAATTTATTAGACCCCCAAGGCATTACGCCAACACTTGTAGCAACTGATGTAACTAGAATGGCAGTAGTAGATAAAAATGGTTTACGAAGACTTACGACGAGAGAAGGGTTGAGATTATTTGGGTTTCCCGAGAACTATAAACTCAAGAATATAGTCAGTTATAATGAAGCTTTTGATTTATTGGGTAATTCAGTGAGTGTTAACGTAATAGAATTAGTATCAGAAAGATTAATTAAAACTATCTATTAATAAATTCCGTGTAATTAGCGTGAACTTCTCTAAGCCACTCGTCAGCCTGCTTAGCATCATTACGATATTTCTCAATTGTATTCTTAACTGCCTGAAGAAATTTTTCTTTAGTATTGAATGGTTGGAAACCTCTTGACACTGATTTAAAATTATACGGTCTAATATTATAGATCATCCCTCGTTTAACATTTGTACGGATAGCAAACTCTGTGCTGCCACAAGTAATCTCCCAAATTTTTTTAAGCCAAATTTCATTTATTGTAATAATTCCATTTGCAAGTGTGTACCCAAATATTAAATAATCGGCATCTAGTCTAAAGGCTTTAGTTCTTATTGAATCTACATATGCATCAAAAGCGGCAACATCAAAATTAGGTGATTCAATATAATCGAAAGTTTTAAGTTCGAGCAGATCATGGTCGTCACTATCTCCTAAATAAAAGTCTGGGAATACTTGAGAATTAGCGTCTTCCCTAGCATTTATCCCATTCAAGATCATCCATTGACTGAGCCATTCTTGCAAAAGATTACCTACAGAACTCTTCTGAGATATCTTAACTTCCACGCCAAGTAATTCTAACTTTATAGTACCTTGTGCACCTATAATCCCACTGCGCTTCAGTAAGTTATAAAGATGTTGAGCTTTTTCACCGTACATATACTAAGATTAACTCAGATCAGTTTTTTAGTCTATCGATAACTTTTAGCAAGCGTCAATTTAATAAACTTAATCATTGATTATAATATTGACAAGGTTCTGTATATTTCTATTGTTATAGCAACGTACTTTATGATTTTGCTTTTGTACGCTTTCTAAGTTTTGCAGTTCGTTTACGCACATTCTTATGTTGATCGTTTAAACGATTACTATTCATGATTTTAGATGCCGATTTAATATAAGCATAACGGTCTCTTGCCTTAGGTCTTTTATTATTAGTGATAGATCGATTATTAGAAACCCTTAGTGTTGATGCACGAATTTTGCTTAATAATTTTCGATAATGATTCGCAATTGTCCCAGACCGTATATGTATTCCCGTAAGATCAAATTCAAAACCGAGGTATTGAGCCGTCTGCTTATTCTTATTGTAATTTTTAACTATTAAAGATGTTTTATCTAAAAACTCTCGTTTTAATCTATTTATAAAAAACAATTCTGTTTTTGTTCCATTGATTGATAAGCCCTCGACGCTTAAAAGATTACTTATATAATGATAGGTATTGATTGCCTCGGCCTGTGGACAAATAACTAGTATATCATCACTATATCTTCTATAAATAGCACCTTTGAATTGTGCTAAATAATTGTTGATTGTTGAGTCGAATTCTAAAAGATAAACGTTAGCAATAATATCACTTATCGGACTACCTTGTGGTATGCCAACTAACTTCCTGTTCTTATGTATGTAATTCTTGTTGTTGATTTGCTGATTATATATCTTAGGGTTCGCGATCATTCCTACTCGCTTAACTTTCTTGTTATATACAAACTTCCCATGGACTACTTTACCGAATCCTAGTTTTATAAGTACTTCATATAAGAATATATAACGATACTTCGTGATGCTATCAAAAACGATTTTATGACCGATTGGAAGTTCATTTAGGTTTAGTAGTTGAGCCCATTTAATTTTAATAGCTTTATGACTCATTGATCCGAAAAAGTTTTCAATATCAATACATAGAACCGATGCGTAGGTCTGAGCATTTATTACATCGTAAACATCTTTGGCAAAATTAATGTTAGATTTATTCCTATCCGGTTGATCTATTCGTGGAATCTTTCTATAGGCAATAACGGAATTTTCTAAACCTAGTTCAATTAACAGTCTATTATGCTCCTGCTTTAAAATATACGCATAGAACCCGTATACGCAAGCATCCTGGTGAGAGGCATACATAATTGGTCGTAGTTTTTGTGTGATTTTTACAGATTTTTTACCAGTATCTGAATCAACAATCTTAGTAAACCTGCGTACTTTCTTGTCTCGGCGAAGAAATGGTAAAAATGAATACGTCTTGAGATTAGCGGGATTCTTTAAATATGGTATTACTTTGGGTATATTCGATTCTAGTTCATCTAGGCTTATACGAACATCAAAATGCCTGTATGGCCTATCTCCAACAAAGTTTTTGGAACGTGAGCCAGTTTTTTCAATATCTCGCTCATAGTTCAACCAGTCCTCAAATTGGAGAGTGTAATTGTCTTCCTGCATCAAATCATGAAACCGGGACGATCTTGCTGTACCAAGCTCGAATGACCGCCCCGGTACGGGTGCGTTAGATTACGAATCAATACAGCCCAGAGATACGCTAAATGGTACTACATTACTTATTCTTTACGATTCGCTATCATGTTGCCATGAGCGGTAAAGGTCAAATCGGTTCAATCTTGTTGGAGTCAGTAGCTTTGAGACTACTAGCTGTTGTTCAAGACTTGAAGAACAGATTGTTGTCGGCTACACCGATATGTTTCGCAATTAGCTTGCACATCAGCTTTGACAGCCGTGCCTCCCAATGTTCAGTCCGTTACGCATCTCAACAACAGACTATCATGCCACCTCACAATGGGTGATAAGAAGCATTACTATTATAACATTAAATCAACTTGTTATTGTAGTAGTTAGATTTATCTGGTGCTAAACTTATAATATGACTAAAAAGTCTAAAATTACTAGTGAAAGTTCATTAAAAGCAAGTATAGGGGCATTTTGGGGAAGCAAACGAGCCGATAAATCAAGTGCGTACAATTTTTACGGTAGTTATCTAGCCTATAAAAAAGAAATTGGTGATGGGTTAGCAATGAAATTAGCAGCAATCAATAGGACTTGGGTCCATAATTTTTATAAAAAGAAATCCCATCCTAAAAAAATGATAGTAACATCTGGTGGTGATAAAACCAATATCCATAAGCGGAAACTAGATAAAATCACTATTAACACGGTACAAACTGCCGACCAACTTAAGTACTACAACAATAAAACTACTGTTTTTGTCGATGCAGGTACTAAGAATAATGGCAAAAAGGGAGAACAGGAAACACGAATTGCATGTGTGGATGGGAACGATGAATTGGTTTTTGATGAATTTATTAGTGATTGTACCAACAATCAAGGTGAAATAAGAGCTATTTTAGAAGCTCTTAGAAGAGCATCGGACGACGGGCAGTCACTAAATATATACAGCGACAGTACGATAGCAGTAGGATGGGCCATGCGAGGGATTACTAGAAACTCGATTGAAAATGATACTTATGCTCTAGAAACTAAAAAATTGTTAGAAAAAACTAACTCTCTTATTTCATGGGTTCCCCGGGAGATCAACCTTGCAGGTATATATCTAGAGGACCATTACACGATATAGTTGGTTTATCTGCTAAACATACTTACTATGGGTAGATAATGTTGTTTTGTGTCATTAACTGATTCCGTCCTAATGTCGCAACAAATTCCAATATTAATTAAATAGTGAGTTGGGCTGGGGTATAGTTAATAATTAAGGTTCTACACTGAGCCACCACGCTCAGCCATATAGAACGCAGCTCGTTCTCAAAGGTATTTATACCCTTTTTATATCTGTTGTTAGCGTCACTTGGTAAAGTTTGGTTCGTCATTTTGCACCTCCTAT
>Ga0307374_10002515_pt1 | contig 32447 bp, 39 predicted proteins | sample OX3MG_FD_202532 | JGI IMG/M metagenome (GOLD analysis project Ga0307374, IMG submission 202532) | Soil microbial communities from Risofladan, Vaasa, Finland - OX-3 | ecosystem: Environmental > Terrestrial > Soil > Coastal area > Acid sulfate soil | place: Finland: Risofladan, Vaasa | collected... | reverse complement strand
GAAGTGCCGGGATATTTGGTGGGGAATATCAATAGGACACCGCAACTCATTGAGGGAATGACAATTGCAGTAGAAGTAATATATAATATGGGGAAACATGATGTTATGCTTGATCCGGATCACTGGACGATACGGACTCATGACGGCAAGCTGTCCGGGCTCTATGAGCGGACGATTGCGATAACGGACAAAGGCCCATTGGTGTTAACAAAGTAATTTATTTTCAGAAAAATCGGAAGACTCAGAAATTTAGAAGATCAGAAAACCGGAAATTTATTATTTTTCTGATACTCTGAATTTCTGATATTCTGATATTCCGATTTCTCCGATTTCTCTGAGTTTTCGGAGGTTGTTGCTCTTTTGAGCCTATTTTGCTATAATGCTCCAATGGCTCATCAAGGCTCATTTGAGAAAGATGGCATAGTAAAAGAAGCACTGCCCAATACGTTATTTCGGGTAGAGCTTGATGATGGATCACTGGTATTGTGTCACCTCTCTGGGAAGATGCGGATGCATTTCATAAAAATTTTGCCCGGCGACCGGGTCAGAATTGAAATGACGCCATATGATCTGACAAGAGGCCGGATCATGTATCGATATAAATAAGCGTATAGAGAGTTAGCGTTTAGCGTATAGAAATAAGAACTAAACGCTCAATAACTAGACGCTATTCACTAGATTATGAAAGTACAAGCAAGTGTTAAAAAAAGATGTATCAAATGTAAAATTATCAGACGCCGGGGCGTAGTACGTGTTGTGTGTGAAAACCCACGCCACAAACAGCGCCAGGGATGAGTAAGCGTATAGAGAGTTAGCGTCTAGCGTATAGAAATAAGAACTAAACGCTCAATAACTAGACGCTAAACGCTAAATTATGAGAATTGTAGGAGTAACTATACCAGATGAAAAAAGAGTCGATATCGCATTGTCATATATCTATGGCATTGGGAGAAAGAATGCAGTTGATGTTTTGAAGAAAGCTGAGATTACTCCCGAGAAGCGGGCAAAGACATTGACTGAAGATGAGATCAAACGGCTGACCAAAGTACTTGAAGCATACAAAATCGAAGGAGACCTTAAAGCAGAAATAGCAGGGAATATACGGCGTCTTCGTGATATCGGCAGTTACCGTGGTATGCGCCACGCACATGGATTGCCTGTGAGGGGTCAGCGGACCAGATCAAACGCCCGTACCAAACGAGGCAAACGTGTCACAATCGGTGCGATTAAGAAAGAAGTAATGGCGAAGATGGAGCAAGCCCAAAAGGCAAAAACGACAGGAAAGTAAGCGTATAGAGAGTTAGCGTCTAGCGTATAGAAAAGAGAACTAAACGCTAATTATCTAGACGCTGAACGCTAATCATTATGGCTAAGCAAACAAAAATAACAACAAAAGCGAAAAAGAAAGTAGGAGCAACAGTAACCGATCACGGCCGGGTATATATTACTGCGACGTTTAATAATACGCTTGTTACCGTGACCAATGATAAAGGTGACACACTTGGCTGGAGTTCATCCGGATCACGTGGTTTTAAAGGCACACGAAAATCAACTCCGTATGCTGCGAGTGTCGCAGTTGAGGAAGTTGTCAAACGCGTTGTTGCGAAAGGAATGAAATCAGTTGACGTTTTTGTTAAAGGACCGGGCTCAGGACGTGATTCATCACTTCGGGGCATCAAAAACGCCGGACCGGTGATCACATCTATTTCTGATGTAACACCAATGCCGCACAACGGCCCGAGGAGTAAGAAGAAAAGAAGAGTTTAATGAGATTAAAGATTGAAGATTTAAGATTAAAGAATATTCTTAAATCCTTAATCCTAAATCTTAAATCTAAATAAATGGCACGATATACAGGACCAAAACATAAATTAGCACGAAGAGAAGGCATAAATTTGCTTGAGAAAACCTCGGCAAGCTTGATGCGGCGTTTGAATATCCCGCCTGGTGTTCATGGCAGAAAAGGAAAAAGAAGACCATCCGAGTTCGGTCAGCAACTTCGTGAAAAACAAAAGGCAAAAGTAATGTATGGTCTTCTTGAAAAGCAATTCAGAAAATTGGTTGAGAATGCGACATCGCAAAAGGGTGATACGGAAGATATCCTGTTGTCTCTGCTTGAGAGGAGACTTGATAATGTTGTCTACCGGTTGGGTTTGGCAAAGTCACGGATGATGTCACGTCAATTTGTTACTCATGGTCATGTCTTGGTGAACGGAAAAAAGATGACAATTCCATCATATACCGTACAAAAGGGTGATGTTGTCACGCTGGATAGTATAATACAAAAGAATCCGGATGTTATAAAAGTAATGGAAGAGACCAAAGAGACTCTTGGATTTCTTGAGAAAAAAGGACCGGCAGGCAAGCTAACTCGAATGCCGGTGGCTGAGGATATTCAAGTTCCATTCAGTACAAGACAGATTATTGAATATTATTCACGATAATGATATAATACATTTCTATGGATGAAATTAACTTTAAAGTAAAAGAGATGACGCTCGCTCCGGACTTCGGAGAATTCGTTATCGAACCCCTTGAACCGGGTTACGGTCACACGATGGGAAATGCACTCCGAAGAGTGTTATATACCTCAATCGAGGGCGCAGCAGTGACATCAGTTCGGATTACCGGTGTCAAACATAAATTCTCAACGTATCCTGGTTTGAAGGAAAACATTGTTGATCTTCTCTTAAATATTAAAGAACTCAATCTTAGACTGCTAGACAGTAAAGAAAGCGCGACAGTCAAACTTTCAGTAAAAGGTGCAAAGCGGGTTACCGCAGCAGATCTGGAACTGAGTGACGGTGTTGAAGTTGTTGATAAAGAGCAATATATCGGATCCCTTTCAGGTGATAAAGCAAAACTTGAAATGGAATTAACTGTCGAAAAAGGATTTGGATTTTCTCTTGCCGAAGAGCGTCGGTCAAGCGCACTTGGCGTGATGACAACAGATGCAGTCTTTTCTCCGGTCCGCCGGGTAACCTATGAAGTGACTGCAACTCGTGTGGGACGGCGTACAGATCTTGATAAATTGACATTGAAGATTTGGACAAATGGTACTGTCAATCCAAAAGATGCACTCTTGCATGCGGCAAAACTCCTGACATCATATTTTATGCAGGTGTATGAGCCAAAAGAAGTTGCAGCATTAACAGATGCACCTGCAGCATCATCGACAGTTCCTCAAAATCTTCTTAATATGACAATTGACGAGCTCGATTTACCGACACGAATCTATAATAGTTTGCGCAACGGTGGTATTGAAACAATTGAACAGCTGCTTTCGACACCGCGAAAAGAACTGGTTTCTATGCGCAACATGGGAGGCAAATCAATTTCAGTAATCGAAGAAAAACTCGGAGATAAAGGAATCAGTCTAAACGTATAGAATCTCAAATCTTAGATCTCAAATGGTAAATCTGCATCTGTAAATCTCAAATTTTGAATGATTAAGATTTAAGATTTGCAATGTAGCTTTGCGATTTGCGTTTGGAGATTTGAGATTTTTAGTATTATGAGAAAACATGTATTCGGAAGACATCTGAAGAGGGATGCCAATGAGCGGAAGGCACTTTTTAAAAATTTGCTGACGTCTCTTGTCATCGAGGAGCGGATTACAACGACTGAAGCAAAAGCAAAAGCCATCAAAGCAGCAGCTGATAAGCTTGTTACCAAAGCAAAAAAGGGCGGACCGGATGCGTTCCGCAGTCTTGCACCGGACGTACGATATGACGCTGTTGCTAAATTAGTAAATACGATTGCACCTCGGTTCAAAGATCGCCAAGGTGGCTATACCCGGATCATCAAAGTCGGACGTAGGGTTGCTGATAACGCGCCGCAAGTTGTGATGGAATGGGTTGACAGAAGTGAGCAGATCGCACTGAAAGCCGAAAAATCAAAAGAAAAGGGTGCAGAAAAAAAGAGCGAGAAAAAAGAAAAAACAGTAAAAGCAAAAGATACAATGAAGACAACAGCACCAGTCGCAAAACCTGAGAAAGAAACAAAAGTATCACGAACATCAGCACTGAAAAAATTAGTGACAAGACAGAAGAAGGGTTGATGAGATTAAAGATTGAGGATTAAAGATTAAAGAATATGAATACAACTATAGCGACAAAAGCAAGCGACATTAAAAGAGAATGGCATCTGATCGATGTCAAGGATCAGACATTGGGTCGTGTTTCAAGTAAGATTGCTCAACTGTTGATGGGCAAGAGCAAGCCGTACTTTGTCCGCAATCTTGACTGCGGAGATTACGTTGTCGTTGTCAATGCAAAAGCTGTCAAGACAACAGGGAATAAAGAAGAACAGAAAAAGTATTATCGTCACTCCGGGTATCCGGGTGGTTTTAAAGAAGAATCTTTGAAAGAACTGCGCGAGCGAAAGCCTGAGAATATTATTACTCATGCAGTCAAAGGTATGCTTCCTGATAACAGGTTGCGTGACCGGATGCTGACGCGGTTATTTGTTTTCGCAGGGGAAGAACACAAGTATAAAGCTAAACTAGCGGCTAGAACGTAGCGGCTAGCGTTTAGAAAGAATAACTAAACGCTGATAAAATATGGCAGAAGAAATACAACAAGTAAAGAAAAATAATAAGAACGGCAAGAGGGATTATCTCTTTGCAGTAGGCCGTAGAAAATCATCTGTTGCCCGGGTACGGCTGTATCAGAGTGTGAAGGCTGATTTGGTATGGGGCGAAACATCTATTAAAAAAGGTGAATTGTTCGTCAATCAGAAGCCGATTGCCGATTATTTCTCCGGCGATATTGCACGCAAGCTCTATACCGAACCGCTTCGGATAACCAACGCGCATCAACAACACTTCGCGTTTACTATCAAAGTCGCTGGCGGTGGCCCTTCCGGACAACTGCAGGCAGTGATTGCGGGAATTGCCAACGCGCTTGATTCACTTGATACAGATAAGTATCGCCCGACACTGAAGAAAAAAGGATTTTTGACTCGTGATTCACGTGTGCGTGAACGCCGCGTTGTGGGTATGGGTGGCAAGTCCAGACGCAAGAAACAATCTCCAAAGCGATAGAACTACCTCGTCATTCCTGCGAAAATAGGAATCCATAAGTTTTTCATTTTCTTTTTCGTACTTTACTTTGTGTAGACAAAGTACCAAAGCTCTCAGCAAGGCTGTACGCCACATGGGCACTATCCATTTCATGGGGTCGCTCGCTAAAAATGTATAAAAATTTTTTTTCAGTGAACTTTTTATTTTTGTGTTGTAGTTTTGATGTTTGCGTTTTGAGTTTTGAATTTTTTTATACTTCCATTACTTCTCCCGTTTCGGGGGTTTTGAAGTCGATGCCTTTTGTTTCAAAGAATCCTTTGAGGCGTTGGTACATCATTTGTCGGGCTCCGTCTTTATACATCCAGTCGTGAATGGGGATGATGATTTTTGGTTTGAGTTTCAAGGCAAGATTAATTGCATCGGTTGTCTTTCCCCAAGGAGCAATAATTGGCAATGCAATTATGTCAGCCGATGTTTCAAAATGATGCGAATCTCCGGGGCTCGCAAGTTTGCCAAAGACAGTCACCATAACATTCTCCGGAGGTTCGGAATCCCATAAGCGTTCATGCGGAACGTTTTCAATAGAAACAATTGCATCTCCTTCACTGGTTGCTTTGATTGACTTTTTTTCCAATATCGATACAATTGATTGATTCGTAATGATTTTAACGTCAGGGAATTTGGCGATAATTTCTTTGACTAACGGTAGATGCATATGATCCGGATGGTCATGGGTTATGAGCAGATAATCAAGTTTTTGCAATTTACTTATATCAAGTGCTTTGTCCTGATAGGTAAAGATTCCTGGGTCGATAATGATTGTTTTTCCTTGTTCCTCAATAAGTAGGCAAGAGTGAAGATGCTTGGAGATTTTCATTAATTCAGTCTACTCTTTCTGACGGCTCCCTGCAACTGTGGCACAATAGTGACGAGTTCTCCCACAAATGCGCCTGCTGCAATTAGAAAGATAATCGCATCAAGCAGCCATCCGAGTACCGGTATCAATAGAAGGATAAAGAGGACGATCGGTCCGACAACCCCTGCTTTCCAGTCAAGCGCATATGATTGTTTTTGTCTCTTTGTCCACCAATTCATGAGCCACCATCCGACAAAGACATTGGCAAAGAACATACTAATGATAAGAATCAGCGCGTACGAAAGAAAAGATGCCAAACCCATCCAGATCATAATGAGTAGAATTGCACTGGCCAGTGGTGTAAGAATGACATAGGCAAAGCCGACTCCCAGATTTTTCCAGGGTGATTTCTGCATACGGGTAAGGATAACAAGAATTCCATTCCTGAAGAAATAAATAAAGAGAATGCTGACGATAATATCAATAACGAGTTTGTACAAGGCAGAACCAACCGCGGCTGATGTTGCCTGTTGTTGTTCTTTTGCTTGTCTTTGGATGTGGTGATAGGTGGTTTTACCCAATACAGTACTTCCGGGCTCTGTTTGTGCAGTTTGGGGAGAACTATAGGTAAGATTGCCGTTTATTTTTGCTTGCGGTCCGAGGGTCAATGTCCCGACATCTCCACCGATAACACTACCGCCAACGCTATTGTTGAGCGTGATATTGCCTCCACTCATCAGTACTTTTCCCTGTATCGGCCCCTCGATATTTACTTGTCCGCCGGCGATCAGGAGATCGCCTCCAACAACTGCTCCCTTACTGACGGTAACATTGCCTCCCGCGACGACGAGGTCATTGGTGATTGGTCCCTCAATAGTGATGTTTCCCCCCGCAACTCGTACTGTATTGCCGACTTTGCTTTGGATTGTGATAGTACCGCCTGCCGCGAGTACGTCACCCGTGATATCACCCGTGAGATCGACCATCCCGCCTGCTGCGACAACGTCATTGGTGACGGGCGCATTGAGCTGTACCGTACTGCCGAAAAGATAGAGATTTTTGAGATTTTTCTGATTTGCAGAGAGAATAAGATCTTTACCGGTACGGACATCTGCCGCTTTGACCGGTTGAGGAAACAAGAGGAAAAATGTTGCCAGAAGGATAGTGAGTACTGCTGGCATGATACCTAACAGCTTTTTCATAATAATCTATCCTGAATATACGCTTTACTCGACAGTTTGTCCAGAGTTTTTTAGCCTGTTATGGCAATCCATACAGAATTCTTACCGACGAGACATTGAAGATACTGCCCCTCCTGCAAGAACAGCTGCGCCCAAGCCAGCGGCAACCAACGCAACCAACGTCCACCATCCGCCTCTTTTGGCATATTCTAAGAATGGTCCCCGTCTCGGATCTTCGGGACTAAAAGAATTTTCAATATAATCATTAAGCAGCTGCTGCGCGGCGGCTTCATCTTGTACTCCAAAGGCTTTCATCATAATATCGGGAAGCTCTTTGAACTGTCCATGCTTTGTAAGTTCATCAAATTTTGATGGATCTTGTGCCAATTGCAATAACTCACCTGAGATGCCTTGTGCTTTAAGATATTCGGTAAATGCTCGTTGTTGTTGTTCTAATCCATCTTTGACTTCCTGTCGATCCATGGCGTTTTGTGCTTGGCTTACCAAGAGGAGGTCACCATTGCTTCTGGCATATTGTTGGACATCTGTTAATGCGGCAATTTTGGCGTTAATGCTTAGTAGACCTTCTTTTGGTATGTTCATTGTCCTTTCAAGTCGCGCAGATTTATCTTGTATTTGGGCAAGCGCCTCTTGTGCTGCTCGGTAATCTTCACTATTTTGTCGACCTGCTTCTGCAAGGCTTTTTAGCTCAGCCTGCAACGTTGTCAATTTCCCATCCAGATATTTCATTTGTCCGCTGATTGCTTCGTTTAATATTGTTTGAGGATTATCAGCGTCTTCTATCTTTGCCAGCTGTTCACGAGTCACCGGGGCGGGACCTTTTCTACCTTCGGCATACCATTGCATAAGAGCCTGCTGCTCGTCCGTAAAACTGCCAGCGATCGCGTCGGCATGCTGGGCCATATATGCATTGCTTATATCACTACCTTTTAATGGAATAGGCTTAGATTGTCCTTCAACAGTACACGTGTATTCAGTGTCGCCAGCAGCTGTTTTTTGCTGACCATCAATAGTGAGGACAGTAACTTCTCCATCGTCTGTTGCTACTTTCATAGCCTCTTCACCATCTTTCTGTACCGGTATATGTCCTCCAAATCTACTATATGTTGCGTCCGGAAAACCATTGCGATAATAATCAGCATATAGTAACGCTCTTTCTTGAGACGTTACAACTCTGCCGGATGCTTTCAACTCCGCTACTTTTTTGGCAACCAGTCGTTCTGCGACTTCTTTTGCTTGGGTGCTTTCACGTGATGCTCCTTCAGGGATCTGACCGGGACCTTCTGCGGCTTGTGGTTGATCTGTGGGGAATTCAATATCTGCAAGCGGTAAGGCAGTATCACTCCCTTCAACTCTCACATAGTCTACGCCATCTGTGTCTCTGAACTGTTCAGTTACTCTTACCGGCTGGTCTGCATCTCCATTTTTCCAAACGGCTTCCCCGAGTCGAGGAGCATCATCGGCATCGCCTCTGTCAGATGTCCGACTCTCTGCTGCAGGAGTCCCATCATCTGTAGCAGTATGAGCATCTTCAGCCGGTCTTGGACCGGTGCCCCCGCTTTCAGCAGTATTTCTGCCTGATGCTGGATCATCCTGGAACGCAGCTTCGGCAACATCTTGAGGAACTCCTCCTCCTTCACCTTCTCCAACCATAATAAACTCATCATACTTGATATTTCGTGCTGACACAAGTACTATAGAATAGGAGTATAGCATTTATGGGTGGAGAAGCAGCAGCACAACAACCAGCAGCACAACCAGATGTCTTGGATGTTTCCTTGGAAGCAGATCGTGCAAAAGCTGATAAATCAGCTCAAGGTGGCGAGGGTGGACAGAAAGCTGATCAGTCACCACTGGAACGAAGTGGTATTCCGCGCATGGAGCTTCATCGAGGGGGAAGCACAGAAAAAGTTGCACTTACTGACGAAACGCGCGCCATATTATCGCATCATATTCGTGACCGGTTTATTATCGCACAAGATAATGATCTGGATCCTGCAAAACCCCGGCTGAATGAATACGAACGGTTGCTTCTGCAAAAGGGGGAAGGATTTATTGACGCGATAGCAGGAAATGAGGCGTTATCCCGGGAAGATTTGGCACTCGCCTGGTCTGTTGTCACCGATGAATTAATTCAAAAATCCTCAACGACACATGTCGATATTGTAAATCAATCAGGCCGTTTTAGTCGGTTACGTGAAATTCTTGGTGAAAGACGAAGTGTGAGACGGATTGTTGATCGCTTTTCAAGCGCAGATAGGATCATAGTCACTCCCAATGAAGGTCCGCATTTTACCAGCGCATATTTGGATAAGATGGGGTACAGTACATGGGATGCTGAAAGAAGAGCAAGTGATCTTATCTCGCTGAATGAGATGCGGGTGAATATTGAAAAACAGCTAGGAATGTCTTCTGATGCGGAGATTCCCGAACTTCGCGAAAAAACCGGTGACCGCATCAAAGATGCGGCAAAAGAAGCCGCTGATAGGATTCTAGCTCGTGAACATAATGGCATAACGCTGTTGGAGTTGCAGGACCGTGATCCGATAAAAGCGGCGATGGTACGGCAGCGGGCAATGCAGGAAGGACTGACGCATTTTGCGAGAGAATCAGCCCTCCAACTGTTGATATCCGAAAAGCCGAAAGTAGATGCAGAATCCATAGATGCACATATTGAGAACTTAAGTAAGAAAAAAAATGATGAAGAGATTGAGGCACTGCAAGAAAGAGAGGAAGAAAGTGAATTTAGATTCACTCAAGCACAAGAACGATTTAAGAAAATAAGAGATACCTTAACCTCAGCAGCAGGTGAATTGGAAACTGCACAGTTTGATTTACAGAAAGCTCAAGCAACACAAGACGCGCAAAACCCTCCTATTCCAGGAGTTGCAGTGGGTGCTCCTCCAAGGGAAATTGAAGCATATATATCAGCGGAAGATACTGCGATAATGACATACGAAACAGACATAGCCAATCTTCCCAGTACAACGATGAATGCAAAAGAACAAGAAAGACAAAAAGCGGTCTATCGAGATCTCATCGATAGAGCAAGAGCCCGTAAAACAGAACTGCAGAGGAGAAAAGGAGAGTTGGAAACCGCAGTAGCAGAGGCAAGAGCTCGAGTGAACCATAATACAGCATTGATCACCCGTTTGCAGGGGTCAGCGCCGGGGACTACTCCTCCTGCAGGAGGTGGCGAATTGGGCGCTGCAGCAAGGACGAGAGACAATGCCAGAAACGATCGAGATAAAGCAAAGCGAGCACTAAAAGAGGCAAATGAAGGGTTGACTCCGGAAGGTGAAGTAAAGGTTGATGCGCTCAAGCAATGGAAGATCGTAGGAACTGATTATGAAAAAATTATTAATGAGCGGTTTGGTCAACGCCGTGAAGACCGTCTGACAGCGGCGAAATTAGGCAGTATTCTTATTGATACAAGTACCGGTCAGGTTGAAGGAGCCGAACGAGTGCGTGAACATCTCTTTAGGGTTACCGATGCTGCTTGGTGGGCAAAACCTGCCAATAAAGAATTGGCACGACGCCTGTTATCCGATGAAGCGATTGCCAAAGGAATTATCGAAACATTCCGGATTGATACCGGCGGAAAAACTATTGCTGTTACCACCGCTCCTGGTGTAACGACAAATATGTCATATGGAGATTGTTTTACGGCAATTGATACTGCACGAGGGGATTTGGATAAAGCACTTGATAAGCTAGCAAAAGCAAAAGCAGAGAAAAAAACCGGTGCTGCACTTACAAGAGTAGAAACAGAAGTAAGGAACGCAAGAGTAGAAATACAAAAATATGAAAATCCGTTGTTACAAGCTGTCCTTCCGTATCTCAAAGATGCGAATGAATTTCAGATCGGTGACACGATGCGGTACCTTGTCCGTCATGGACTGGATGCTGCTGCGATTGGTAATCCATACTACAATGGAGAAGCCTTTGTCAGGCCGGAAGCAGAGCTTACGCTTGAGGCAGAGAGTATTCTCCAACAACACAAAGGGAAAGTTACCTTTATCGAGACCAATATGGGTGGAATGGGTGAAGCACCTCGTGTCCAATGGGAGGGAGAACATGCAGGCATCAATCCAGCAATCTTTGGATTACCACCCACCTATGTGGATGCCGCTGGCAATACGCATCCTTATATAGATCCTACCATTGATATGACTTTTAGAGTGACACAAAATATTGATAGGGGACAAGTTGGCGCCAGTGTTGATGTACTTGTCAATGAACAGTTTTTGCAAGCATTACCAGATAACTTACCAGCAGGTGTAGGTGCGACGTTACCAGAGGAAATTAGAAACCTATTCTATGAACAAATTGGTCCTGAACTGAGACTCCGGACTGAGTTGCGAGGAAGAGATAGAAATACCTTGCAAAGGTTTATTGCCTCAAGAAGACAGCAGATTGATAACCGCGGTAACATGTGGCTTGCTGTAAGGAAGCAAGGAGAGTTAACTACTATTACAGCACAAGAAATGCTTACTGATCTTGATGCTGAGTTGACTCCAGGAGCAGGGATTAATTTTGCGGTCGCGACTGCCAATACGGCACTTGCGATGAATCCTAGTGAGCGGTTAAATATTCTGAGAGGAATTGATCGTATCGATACCATTGCACCATTTGCGAATCTTGAAAAGACGTCAGCAACTGCCGCCGGTTATTCGATAGATTTTGATAATAGTGGACGTTTGTGGATTACAGAAATAGATAATAATAACGTGCGCATAGGGCCAAGGCAAGAACTTTCACACTTTTATGATGTACAGGCAGAATCATTTAGAAGGAGGCTAGGAGTACAAACACTCGACGCTGCGCAACGTGATACGTTGCAGGCTGATTTCCGAATAATTCAGGAACGCATCGGTCGCGAAGCTCTCTCAGCTCAGCAGCAAAGATGATATACTGAAATTATATGATAACGTTACGACAACTCATTACTGTGGCACCTTTTCCTGAAGAGACCAGACAGGAATTGCTTTCTCATGAAGATGCATTAACTTCTGATAAAAAAGTGGAGGTTGAAGAGCTGTGCTGGGCGCTTATTTCACAATGGTATCAAAATGAATTGCGCGCCAAGCAGGAATTGGCAACACTTGAGATGGCACAGGGTACGAAGCAATATACAGTGGAAGATTTCAAACGGATGGGAGATGAAGTTTTTATAGATTTAGTTCAGAAATTGGATGTCCAGTCAAGTGAAGAAGATCTGGCAGAAGCACGAGAGAAGTTGGGAGCACTGCTTAATGAACACCAGAATAATTAGCAGATTATCCTTTTGCTTCTCCGCCTCCACCTGCATGTGTCCCCTCATCGGCAGTATTTCTTTCAGAGCTTTCACGTCTTTGACCTTCTCTCTCTCGTGAAGCTCTGAGTTCTTGTTCGTTGCGGGTATCTCTTCTAGCGCGCGTCTCGTTAATTTTGTCTTGGACAAACCCTTCTGCCTTTCTATATCCTTCTTGTCCCCATCCCCACGCAGTCTGGAAGCCTTCTTTTGTCGTCTGTCTACCATAGCTCCATTTTTCCTTAGCTCCTGTCTTAACTTTATCCCATCGTTGTCTGAACCTGCCTGGTCCTTTGTCTTCAGGTGGGATGTAGTCACTGCCTGTATCTCCTGTCCATGTTCTGTATCCGGAACTTCTTGTACCGCCAAATCTGCTACCTCCAGCACCGCCAAACCATGTAGAGCCGGGACCAGGTCCACCATCAGGACCAGGTCCACCTGGACCCGGACCTCCGGGTCCGCCTCCATCGGGACCACGACCTCCAGGACGACCTGATCCTCCCGGACCTCCGGGTCCGCCTCCGTCAGGACCACGACCTCCTGTTCCTCCTTCAGTCCCGGGTCGAGTTCCTTCTCTTGCGTGACGTCTTGCTTCTTCCTGCTCGCGGGTCTCTCTCGCGAAACTCTGGTCCATTTTACGGCCTTCTTCTCTTGATTCATCAACTTGTTCACGCAATTTTCTTGCTTGTTGTAAGAGACTATCACGTCTATCTCCTGCTAATCCTCGTGCCTCTTTTTCAGCTTTAAAAGCGAGTTGAATAAGACGCTCTGCTTCATCTGTATGTACTTTTATTCTGTTGAGTTTTTCGGAGGCGATTCTGAATTCTTCTGCTTCTCTTTGTACTTCTTTCTTGCGTGCAGCTCTTTGTGCTTCTACCAGTTTTCTACCACCAATCAAATCATACTCCCGTCGCTTATCAGCATCGTTCAGGATAGAATATGCGTAATTGATATCTTTAATTTTGACACCATACGCGTTTTGAATTTGTGGATCTGTGATGGTAATTCCTGTGATCATCAAATCAGGATGATATTCCTGTGAAAGTCTGCGGTATGCTTTTTTGATATCAGAATCGGATGGGTTATCTTCTGCTTTCAGACCAAGCACTGCATAGAAGTCACCACCCAGATACGAAGATGAATAAGTGGCCATGCCTTGAGTTTATAGTATTTTAGCCAGAATGACAAGAGTGGGTGATATAATACAGAGAGATTTAATTATGCTTAAGGATGTTTTTATTCGCAATATAGAGGCGACGTCATACCGGGAGAATTTTATTGTCGCGGCAGTCGTCAGTGTTTTTGGTATCCGGATTTTTTTGCATTTTACGCACTATCCGCAGCTTGGCGGCGGCAATTATCATATTGCTCATATTTTATGGGGCGGTTTTTTTATGATGGCGGCAATATTGATTCTGCTTTCGTATCTAAATGAAAAAACTGCGATGCTTGCGGCGATTTTGGGAGGGATCGGATTCGGTGCTTTTATCGATGAATTGGGTAAATTCATAACGTCTGATAACAATTACTTTTTCCAGCCGACAATCGCTTTGATCTATATTATCTTTGTCCTGCTTTTTCTGATTTCCCGTCTCATTCCCAAGTACCGCGAAATTTCCGAACGGGAGTATCTGGTCAACGCGATTGAGATGATCAAAGAGTCGGCAGTCAATGATTTTGATGAAGAGGAAGAAAAACGTGCAGAAGAATATCTGAGTAAATGTGATCCGGATAATCCTATTGTAAAAGCACTGAAGCGGCTTCTTACACAGCTTGAGGTTGAGCCCAACCCGCCGCCAGGAATAGCTACAAGAATTCGTCGGTCGATTCGGGTTTGGTATTATAGAATTGCCCAGTCGGGGTTTGTTATCAATGTGGTAATTGTTTTTCTGATTGTGCAGATGCTGTTGACTGCAGGGCAGATGGCGATATTGTTCCTTTACCGGCCGATGCTGACTTTCAGTGAGTGGGGGCAACTGTATTCATCGGTTCTCGCCGGAATATTTGTCTTGATCGGGATTTTTGCTCTCAGATTTTCCCGAGTGGAGGCATACCGTTTCTTTAGGATATCGGTTCTTGTCACCATTCTTTTGACACAGTTTTTTGTCCTCATGCATTTGGGTTGGTACGATATCGTTGGACTGAGCGTAAATATATTTACGTTGTTTGTCATCAATTATGCGATGATACGCGACCGTAAGAAAACCAAACTGAAAAAGAAAAACCTGTTGTAAATTTTAGCAATTTATGGTTTAATATACTTAAGGCATCAAGAGTTTCGCCAATTGGCGGACAGCAACCCTTTAAACGTATGGGTGCTTACTCCGAGAAAAGGAGAGATGTGTTCGCTACAAGCGAAAAATAATGACATCTCTCTTTTTTAGAGAGATTTTTTATTACAAAATGAATAACTATATTTTTACTTCAGAATCAGTATGCGCGGGTCATCCGGACAAAATATGTGACCGGATCAGCGATGCAATCGTTGATGCAGTTTTGAGTCAGGATCCTCAGTCACGTACCGGAGTTGAAACCGTAGCCGGTGCTAATCAGATCAGTCTCTTCGGTGAAATCAAGTCGACAGCGACAATTGATTATGAAAAAGTCGTCAAAGACACTGTTAAAGAACTTGGGTATACAGTTCCGGCATGGGGGTTTAGTCAGGAGTCAGTTTTCAGTAATGATATCCATGAACAATCACCCGAAATTTCTATGGGTGTAGATCAGGACGGCGCGGGAGATCAAGGAATGATGTTTGGCTTTGCGTGTTCGGAAAGTCCTGAGCTGATGCCGCTGCCGATCATGCTTGCACATGCACTAACAATGCGCATTGATGAAGTAAGGAAAAAGGGACTACTTAAATGGCTTCGGCCGGATGGAAAAACACAAGTGACTATCCGATATGAAAAAGGGAAGCCTGTCACCATTGAAAAATTGGTCGCTGCAGTTGCACATGAGGAATCGATGCATCATAGTGATGTCCGTGACGCTATCATCAAAGAAGTATTTACTCCGATCTTGAAACACTACAAATTAGCACTTCCCAAAGATAAAGATATCGTTGTAAATGGAACAGGCCTCTGGCATATTCCGGGTCCTGAATCGGATGCCGGACTTACCGGTCGGAAAATAGTCGTTGATACATACGGTGGGTACGCCCGGGTCGGTGGCGGTGCGTTTAGTGGGAAAGATCCGAGTAAAGTAGACAGAAGCGGCGCATATGCAGCACGGTTTATCGCCAAAAATATTGTCGCTGCGGGACTTGCATCCAAATGTGAAGTGGGACTTGCCTATGTGATCGGTCAGCCACGGCCGCTTATGCAGACGATTGAGACATTTGGGACTGAGAAGGTCAGTGAGAAAGCATTGCACGCTTTTAAAGATAAGCTGATCGATACCTCAGTCAAAGGAATTATTGAGACACTTGATCTCCGCCGCCCGATCTATCAAAAGACCTCAGCCTACGGCCACTTCGGTCGTGACAGTTTCCCCTGGGAAAAAATAGTAAATATTTAGGGTTAGTTTTTAGTGGCTTTTGCTATCCGTTGTCGTGTTCTCCCTGATGCTGTTTGTGCTTCTTTTTCGTCCAATATCTCTTCGGCAAAATTGTATCCCCAGTATAATGAGAGTTTGACATAATCCCAGAATTTTCGTTTGTTCAGACGGTGTCCTTTGATTGTGAATTCGCTGATATCCATTTGCGTCGTGATATTTTCAAGAATGATTGCAATGATATTGTCGGCAAGCGGTGTTGATATAAGGTCTCCTTTTGCGGTACGGGATAGCGCTTTTTTTTGTGCCTTTCTCACAACTGTTTTATCATAAGGAAGGCTGTATGGTGCAGAATTGGTACGAAGCGACCGTTCTTTTAGATAAATATTAAATCCGTATGTCATCAGTGCGTAAAGAAACGACAGCATTGTCGTGTCGACCGTTTGTTTGGGGGTAAGGTTGGGTGTATAAATGACTGAAGTAAATCCTGCGGTCAAACCATAACATGCAGTTGCTATTTCATCGGTAAGAAAAAATTTGGAGACAGAACTGTCATTGGTATATTCATTGATCAGATTAAATATTTCATTGGCAATTAAAAGAGCTTGATCTTCGAGTTGAGTAATATTCTCCTGAATTGCTTGAGCCATTGAGATATTATACCTTATTAAATCCGAAATATGAATTTATTTTTTATAAACCCACAGCGCTCGGGCGGCGCCCGGTTGGATTATTTCTGCATTTTTTAATTGTTCACGGAGCCATTCAAGATAGATAACAGGGACATAGGAAAAAGAAAGAAATGAGATATTCGGGTCGACGAATCGGTCGACAATGAGCACGAGTTCGGGAGTCATCAAAAGAAAATTGCCCGGGTAACCGCCAAAGTAATACATCAAGGCAAGTGCTTTTTCAAGATCTGCTTTTTGTACAGGAAAAAGAATATTTACCCGTTCCTCTTGTTTGCCTTTATCAGCATCTGAGAACCTCAGTCCCTGCATCAGTACCAAGCCGAGATTTCTGCCCGTACTGACGCGGATAATCGTGTTTTGCTCGCTTTCTTCAAGTTCCCATTGGTTGGAGAGTCTTTTTAAGGTATAAATTTGCTTGCCGTTGAGTTCATAGCTATAACTTTCTGCCTGGCCGTTATGGATATGCGTGTTTTGTATACGGTCGCAAAACCCTATCACCTCGGGAAATTTTTCGGATGAGAAATGGTTGCTATTGAATAATTTTGGATGAGTATTCATAGGGTTCTATTTTAATTATAGGCAGATATGGCAGACTTTGCAAAATTTTTTATTTGTGTTATAGTTGGTAGATATTAGTGGTATGAAGTATTCGGCAGGACTTTTCACACTTATTGCACTACTGGCGGTTATTCTAATTCCTCATGCCGCATTCGCGGATACGAATATTTCTGTTTCAAATAATGCTGACAGCGCAAATTCCAGTGTCAGTGTCAATTCTCAATCTTCCGGACAATCTATTTCCTGCGTGAATGGTAATTGTACGACAACTGGTGGCGGCAGCAAAACAACAGTTTGTCATAATGGTCAATGTACAACGACCGATAATGGCAATGTCGATTATCAATCAGATGACGGGCATACGCAAATCCATGTAGACAACAATACCGGTGGGAATGATGTCACTCCAACAATAACGCCTGAGCCGACAGAAGATATCTCCGGAAATGGTGTTACGCCTGAGCCGACCGCGTCGCTGGAGCCGACACTTAAGCAAATGCGAAAGGATATCAATGATCAAGTAGAGAAGCAGGTACAAGCGGTGAAGGAGCATCTGAAGAGTCAGGATGATGCGATATCGGCGTTCTTTAAATCGGAAATGGATTCTCTGCAGAAGCTGCTGAACAACTTATTTAAGTGATTAGTAACGAGTAAATAGTGATTGGGATTTAGAAAATAATTGAAAATTTTTCTCGTTACTATTCCCTATTCACTCGTCACTTATTTATTATATAGAGGTCTTGGTTGTAGCCGCCGACGCCGACAAATTCCGCAACACGCTCGATAATTTTTTCAAACGGTCTGCAGCCAAAACATCCATCTCTCGGACAAAGATATTCACCTTTGAGTCGTGCCTCTTTGACGAGACGTGCAGTATTGAGCACTTTTTCGTGCGCTTCTTCAAGACTGGGAAGTTTTATTGAGACCGGTTCATTATCCCGGTCCAGATACCAGTAACTTGCACCACTGACAGTACGGCTTTGGAGCTTGTTCACCAATAGCAGATAAACGGGCAGCTGCAGTGAGGATGCTGATTCATCATTCTTACCTGTCTTGAAATCGATGATATGCACTGAGTCATCTGTTGGAATATATTCAAGCCAGTCGATTTTGCCGCACAGGACAATGTTTTCTTCTTCTGACAGATAATAGTTGGGCAGGTCTTTATGGATTTTTATTGCTTTTTGTTGCAACGGCCCCGGATGGTCTATCACACGCTTGAGCATCTGTGCTCCCCGTTCTTTCACTATTTGTTCTTCCTGCTCGTTGGTGAAGCCTCCGAGTTTGCCTGATACTTTTTTCCAGACTGTATCATAGGTTTCAAGTAGAGATGTTTCAAATCGTTCTGCAACAGGAATTAGAGAAAGCGCTTCCAGGACTTCATGGACCGATTGTCCAAGGGCGAGTGAGGGGTTGACGATATTAATTTTATGCCGCGTGACAGGGTCTTTATAGACGTTTCTTAAATAATAGAGTCGGGGGCACTGCAGAAAATCACTCATTGATGAGTTGGATACCCAGACAGCGGAATATTTATCTTGTGCCATAAGTATATTATACAGTGATTAGCAAATAGTGACGAGTGAATAGTATTACGTTTCAACATTCCTTGTCACTAACATACTAGTCACTAATCACTAATCATGCTATACTGGATTTCGTGAGTGATGCAAAGTTAAAAATTGAAGATATCAAAAAAGGGACCGGTGAGGGGGTCAAAGAAGGTGATCACGTAGTGATTCATTATACCGGATGGCTGGAAGAGACTCCGGGGTCAGAGAAGCCGGGGAAGAAGTTTGATAGTTCACATGATCGTGAAGAACCGTTTGAGACGCCGATTGGTGTGGGGTATGTCATCAAGGGATGGGATGAGGGTGTTATTGGAATGAAGATTGGTGGCAAGCGGCGGCTTATTATCCCGCATGAACTCGGCTACGGGAAATATGGTGTGGAGCCAGATATCCCTGGATTTGCGACACTTATTTTTGACGTGGAACTCCTCAAAATAAAATAACATGGTTAAGTACAAACAACAAGTGAGCGATATGCTCTCGGCTCATGAACCTCTCTTTGCCGAGTTCAAAAAAATTCATGACGAGTATGTCAAAGATCCCAAAAAATGGCAAGAAGAGTTCAATGAAATCGGCATGCAAATAACTCCTATTATCAGGCGATGGGAGAATAGTCTTTGCGCACGTTCCGAATCAGGCAAATACGGCAGTTTTTCCAGCAAGCTTGCCGATAAGTTCCGTGAAGAAATAAAACTCCATTTTCCAAAGATAGATTATATAGGGATGAAAGTGAAGTGAGCGTCTAGTTTTCCAAATAGATTCCTTAGTTCTTCTTTTGCCTGTTCAAGCGTTTGTTTTTTTTCATCAGTGATGTTTTTTCCTGCTCTGTTTATATAGAAATTGAGGATGAAAATAGCGTAAGAATTTTTTGACTAGTCCTTAATTAATGATTTCGTGGAGATCGATACCTTGTTCTTCTGCGCGTTCGATTGCTTCGTCTTCATAACCAGCAAGATAGGCATCCCGAAGTTCTTTAATGAATTCTTCAGGGAAGTCTACGCTTTTTTCCTGGTCGCTTAATTCCTCGTAATTACCCATAAGAAAGAGATTTTACTATAAGCTTTCTAATTTGTCAACACTTTGTTTTATAGTATCTTTCCATGGGTTCTATCCTGTGTCACCTGCATCGAAATATGTTATATTTTAACAGTATGCAGCAGCATTTTGTTTTCGTCATTCAGAAGCATCATGCGACATCACTTCACTATGATTTCCGTTTGGAGATCAATGGTATCATGCCTTCCTGGTCTATTCCCAAGGGACCGACGCTTGATAATACGATGAAACGTCTTGCTATGTCCACGACCGATCACGATCTGGAATACCGGCATTTTGAAGGCGTGATTCCTGAAGGATCATATGGGGCCGGACCGGTGATGATATGGGACGCGGGCTATTATATTCCTGAGGTAGAGGTTTCAAAAGGAGTGCGAAAGGAAATACCCGACCGTGAGGAAGGTGAAAAAGTGATGGGAGAGGGATTGAAAAAGGGGGAGTTAAAGTTTGTCCTGCATGGGAAAAAGCTGCATGGTTCGTTTGCTCTGGTGAAGACGCGCGGCTGGGGTCCGAAGAACAGCTGGCTTTTGATCAAACACAACGACAAATTTGTGAAGTCTGGTTATGATGCCAATGAGTATGATTTCTCCGCGGTGAGTAAAAAACCCTTGAAAGAGATTACGGAAAATTGACTACCAAAATTATTGCCTCTAAAGTAATCTTGACAACATTTTTCTCGGTAATGTACCATAAGGATATGCGAAGATTTTCTCCATTTTATTTTTTATTTTTTGCGCTGGTTGTTGTTTCAGTTTTTTCTTTTACCAATCACGTTTTTGCCTTTGGCAAACCGGATGGAGTCGGTTCGGGTAACCCAGGCGTTAGCCGAGAAAATAATCCTGGTTCAAAGCAGGAGACAGGACACACGGAACAGATATCAGGAACCGTATCAATAACAGTATCAGTTACCCCAACAGAGAAAGAACATGTACCTTTCCATCAGTTGAACGAAGATTCACATGAAGGTTCACCGTCATCCCATCTGTCTGCTTTTGAGAAGCATAATCTCCAAGGCAGCAAACTTACCTCATGCCAGTCAATTCAGAAAGCGCTCACCAACCGCTCGACACATCTTGTCTCGTTGGTAACGCAGATGGAAGAGAAATTTACCTCTATTGCCAAAGGAGTTGAGCAATATTATCTGACGAATGTGGTCCCGACCGGCGCAACATTGTCCAATTATGACAGTCTCGTTGCCGATATCACTACCAAACAAAATGCGCTCACGCCGCTTGTTGCTGCAGCACAAAGCGACGCTACAAATTTTTCATGTACAAGCACCAATCCCGGAGCGCAGATGACACAATACCGGACAGATATGCAAGGTGTTTTGCAGGGGTTGCAGGCATACAGAACGTCAATTAAGAATTTGATCGTAGCAGTACGAACACTGCCAAGTGTTTCCGTGACACCGTCATCCGTTCCAAGTGCCAGTCCGACGGAAGTACCATCGCCGTCACCCGTTACGACAAGTGTAACGCCTTAACGTTATGAATGAACAAAAAGATCAACAAATAAATACCGTACAGGATCATAGCCATAAAGGGCTATATTCGGCTATTGTCGTTTCAGGTGGAGTGGCATTGGTGCTTTTTATGGTGGTCGTTATCCTGTTATATAAGAAGCCTGGGAAATTGCAGCAAACACAGCCCTATCAATCCCAAATAGCGCAGACGCAACAGCAGGCAAATTCTGTGCAAACCAAAGTACAGCAGGTCACCCCTGCGCCGATTGCTTCCAAGAAAGATCTGAATACAGCACTGCAACAACTTGACGCAGCGGATACATCACAAGTTAGTACCGGACTCAATCAGAATACCCAGGACACAGCCGGTTTTAGTCAGTAGATAGAGATGAAAGATTCAGTGAACATTCATACTGTGATTACAAAGAAATTACTGGTTCCATTCCTGATTTCTGTTATCAGTTTTTTTGGAGTAACATCCTATACTGTTTTTGCACAGTCGGCAAATAAGCCACTGCATAGCCCACTTGATTACTATCAAGGACATCCGCCGTTTCATGTCAACCGCCTTCCTTCTCAAACCAATAATACCGTCTCTGGATTGACTCCTGTTCAGATAAGAGCTGTATATAATCTTCCCAGTGGGGGTACCGGAACCATTGCCATTATTGATGCCTATGACGATCCGTCGGTGCTAAATGATTTAAAAACATTCAGTTCGAATTTTAATTTACCTATTTTGCAAACATGTACAGGTGCAACGCAGTCTCAGTGTTTTGAAAAACATACCATGGCAAGAAGAGTACAGGCAAATAGCGGCTGGGCGCTTGAAGAGTCTCTCGATACACAATGGGCACATGCAATAGCTCCCAATGCTCATATCTTGCTTGTTGAGGCGAAATCTGCAAGCGGTACCGATCTTTTGAATGCGGTGAACTATGCAAGAAACAGAAGTGATGTTGTGGCGATTTCTATGAGCTGGGGAAGCAATGAATTCTCTGGCGAAAATGCATATGATACCTCCTTTATCAGTCCGTATCATGCTTCCTTTTTTGCTTCATCGGGAGATAGCGGTGCAGGCGTCCAGTGGCCGGCGGTCTCTTCCAATGTTATTGGCGTCGGTGGCACAACGCTTCATCTCCTGAATGGCCAGTTCAGCTCCGAAACAGCATGGAGCGGCAGCGGGGGCGGACTCAGTAATTATGAATCAGAACCATCCTATCAGGTAGCATATGGTGTCCCACAAGCCAATGGCTTTCGTGCGGTCCCGGATGTCTCGTTTGATGCTGATCCTGCGTCGGGTGTGGCTGTCTATGACAGTACGAGTTATCAGGGACAATCCGGCTGGTTCCAGGTCGGCGGAACAAGTCTGGGCGCGCCATCGTGGGCTGCTATCAGGTCTCTAAGTACATCTGCAACAGCGGCAAAATTCTATCAAGACGCAGCAGGCGTTTCATATGGAACATATTTTAGAGATATCATCAGCGGCTCCAACGGTTCTTGCGGATTCTATTGTAACGCAGTCGTGAACTACGATTATGTAACCGGATTGGGCAGTCCAATCACTACTTCTTTTTAAAGTATTTCGATTACTTTTTTCTTTCCGGTATGTCCTGCAACAATTTGGATTTGGTAGGAGGGGATTTTGAAATATTCCGCTAGCGCTTTGATGACTGCTATGTTGGCTTTGTCATCAACCGGCGGCTCTTTCACCGAAACGATAAAGTTCTCATCATCAATTTTCTTAACATACTCTTTTTTGCTTTTAGGTTTGGCGGTGACAAAGATTTTCATAATTGTATCGTAATCGGCTTATTGAGAAATTTTCCAAAACGGTTGACTGCCTGCTCTATTGCTTGCTGTTGTACAGCTGTGAGCTTTTCGAAAAGGTTGAGAGAGATAATACACTGTTTGCTTTTTATTTCACGCTTCCATGTACCGATGATGTTCCCATTAAGGACTATTGTATGCTGAAAAAGAGCATTGCCCCGGGCATCTAGTTTGTGATCATGGTTAGTGTCGTAGATCATACTGCGGTTAGTATAGCCAACAATATACTCATCATAATTTGGTAGCAACAGCGCATGTGTCTGTATTTTGGTATGTAAGGTATCTCTAAACCAATATTGTTTTTCAGAGAGCGTTTCGGCTATGAAGTGTTTTTTATTCATTGCAATGCCGTGCTTGGCATCGGCAACCGTAAGTCCTGACCACCATACAAAATCCTGCAGTGTTGCCGGTCCGTGACTTTGGAAATACCGTCGGGTTAATTCTGCAAGCGCTTCATCGCGGGTTTTCTCAGGTTGTTTGGGTACCCGTTCATTAAACAGCATATAGGTGAATTGTTTGCCGCGCCGCGGGCCGCTTATGATGACGCCGTCAAGCTCTGCCTGCATGATTGTATAAGAAAGTCCCAAATTTTCCGTCGGGATGTTTGCATCTTTAAGTTTGGTATTAAGCTCATCACGCGTTAATTGTTGGCCGTCTGCTAGTGCTTTCCGGATGACTTCATTGCTTTTTTGAAAGATAGTTTTATCAAGACCTGTTTGCCGGTAATAATAGCCATTGAAGCGATGGATCCGCTCAGCTGTCAGAGCCAAGAGCCATCTGATGTCTGCAGGTGTGGCAAAATGCCAGGTCGGGCGCATGACATGGGTTCGAAGAATTCTTCCGTCGTTGAAGGCTTGCTCGATACTCGCATCGGTTTGATTGGTACACCTTTGTGCAATAGCCCATTTGGCGGCAGCAAAGTCTTGTGCCTGTATTGCGCCAAACCACGAGACAACATCTTCTGGTTTGGCAAAAGTCGAAGAGGTAAGTCGTTGATTTTCTAGACGCGTGTGCGGTATATCGAGTGCCATGTAAATGAGTATATCATGGGTTTAGAAATTCATGATTACGATGGCGAGGTTAAGAATCGCAGCATAGCTGACCCACAAGAGATAAGGGATGAGGAGATACGCGGCTGCCCGTGAAATCGGCAAAAAGAGCTTGGCAGTTATAAAAATTGCAGCCCACAGCAGCAGGATAAAGGTGAATGCGATGAATGGTAAATGCAGGCCGAAAAAGACCAGTGACCAAACGAAGTTCAGTCCGAGCTGGCCAAAAAAGGATTGCAATGCCTGTTTGTTTTTCTTTTGCGAACTCCATACTTTTGCCAGTGCGAGTGCCATCATGAGATAGAGAAGCGTCCAGACAGGACCGAAGATATAGTTGGGAGGTGTGAAGAATGGTTTATGAAGCGTGGCATACCAAGTCATAATGGAGGGGATTGTGATAGCGCTGCCGGCATATGCGATAGTAAGACAGATGACTAGGGAGATGAGGAGTTTTTTTACACTCATACGACCAGTATTTCAGAAAGCTTTGCGCAAAGTCAATGAAGGTGAAGTAACCGTTTGGTATTTTTATTGTACGCTCGGAACAAAATTTTTTCTTGAAACCGGACCCGGCCTTTCTTTCTGCGAAAAAATTTGTTCCTCGCTTTCTTTTGAGTAATGACATTACTGTACCGGTGGTCCATGTAGAGGAGGTCTCGGATGCAGACCGAGCGGGTGACCGGATACCGGTACGCCTCCTTGTCCATGCATCCCACTGTTTCCTTGCGAGCTGCTGTGTTGGGTTTGGTGCTGGACAATACTGCCGCGGAAACACCCGACCGTATACGGATATTCCTGTGTCAGGACATAGTGGTACATGTTGACCATTTTACCGTTCCACAGGACTTCGCTTGTAGTGCCATGACATGCATCTAGATCCGCATCCGTGTATTCTTTACCGTTGGCATCATACATACTGTAGATGCCGTATCCGTCGAGTGCATAGCCGATGAGTTTGTTCTGTTCTTTTATTTCGGGGATACAGCTGCTCGGTCCATGATAATGATACATTCCGTCTTGTTCTGGATGGCCATCGCATGTATCCTGCACTTCATGGGCGACTGCGTCTCGCCCTGATGCGTCCAGGCCATTGAATATCGCAACGCCATTGCTGGCAATGCCGATCATTCCCATCGGGACGCAGCTGGGAGTCGTTGCCATCTGCGGATCAAGCGGCAGGGTGAGTGAGATAGTCTGTGACGTGATGCTATTGGGATTTCTATCGATTTGATAGGCCGGGTCAGTTGCTGCGATGGGGAAGGTGCCGGTCTGGGTATTGACCGGGAGTCCGTTACCGCTGATGATACGATTGGTACCGCTTGTCGTGACGGAGAACTGCGCGTTTGGCCAGCTGATGCTCCCTTCAACGTGTATCTTTTTTGTCAGATCCCAGGTGCTGCCACTGATCCAGTCGCCGGTGTGCTCGGCACCGCCGCCTTTGAATTGCGTCTGGCAGGAATAGATATAGCCGACTTTGGGTGAGCTGCTGACGTTGCCGTCACCCAGCGGCAGTGCTGTGACATTGATGGTGTGTGCTGCTTGTAGTGTCGGTGCTGTGAGGGAAGTGCCGGATGGTGATTGGGCTTCGGAAATAGACGATTGCTGATTGGCGGTGTTTTGATACGTCAGAGATTGATTGGCAGCTTTTTTCGCGCCAAGTATATAGCCGACGAGAACAGCAATGCCGACGAGAACAACAAGAAAGACAAAGGTGAGCCACGTATAGGGAAGTTTCTTTTTCTTTTGAGACTGCGGCACCGAAGTATACTCATGCTGTTGTGGGGGGACGGTTGCTGGCATGGGTGGCAGTTCTTTCTCTTCCATAGCTATTTTTATCATAACATACTGTTTTTCTTGTAACAATAAAACAACCCACCGCATGCCGATGGGTTGTTGTTATACTCAATTTGTGGTTTATTGAGACTGACAGTCAGTTGATGAGTTGTTTGATCCGGTTGCTCCCGGCTCTTGTCCCACTGCGCCATCATGATATCCCGGTGTACCGCCTACTTGGCCGAGGAAGCCGAAATTACCATTAACATCGGCGAATGCGCCATGAACAGCGCCACATGCTGATGCTTGTGATCCTGATGATCCGGCTGCAAAGGCAGGAATTGCTGCTGAGCTAAGCATAATTGCTGTTGCTGCTGCTCCGATTAGTGTTTTTTTTAAATTCATTCATTTCACCCCCTCTCTTAAGTGAGGTCAGCATGACACAGTAATTGCACAAATTATGTAAGAAAAGGTTTGCGATGCGGATGAATAATAGTTTATTTCAGTTTTTAATTTTTACACTGTGCGGATTCGGTGGTTGACGTCTTCCGGTGTCATAGGTCTGATGATGCGTAACAGTTGGATAAGTGCAAAGCCGATCAGTACATAGACGAACATTGCTACAAGCAGCGACCAATCAAAGGTAGAATAGGCGACATTGGTCGTCCCAAATATAGAACGGAACGGCTGAGCAAAAGGATAACTGAGGGTATAAATCATCTGGACAAAGGCATTGCCAGGATTGGCTGCCAGAAGTTCAAAAACAAAGCGGAATGCCAGTAATGCAACGATCAATCCGATAAAAAACCAAATGATATTATACGAACGAACTACCGCTTTCTTTTGCTGGTAGGTTTGAGGTTCCTTTACGGTATTATATTGTTCATCCGACAAATCTGTACTTCTTTGTCTCGTTACAGTGGGTGTATTTTCAGACGGTCTTTCCGGGTACTCTTCATTCATTAGTTTATTATAAGTTATTTCGATAATATAAATATATGGATGGGGTCAGAAAAACGTAAGAGAACAAGCAATTATGGGATATTTCGATAAACTTATTACTAAGGAATTGCAGCCGCTGAAATTGATGCAAAGAGAAATAGACTACGAGATAGGGATACAATATAAAATAAAGTAAGGCAACGTGTCTATGTTATAATAATGTATCAAAAACATCCTCTCCGCAGACAATCTATATGTTTCTTTATCAAAAATGCCGGATGCAGGACGCGGTGTTTTTGCCCGGATTGCTATTAAAAAAGGCGAGCTTATCGAGCGGTGTCCGGTTATCCCAATTCCTTCTCATGATGTCTCTGCGCTATCGCACAGTATCCTCCTTACGTATTTTTATTTTTTCGGAAAGAAAAAAGAACGGATGGTAGTGGCTCTGGGATTTGGTTCGATCTACAATCACACCTATACGCCAAATGCGAGCTATAAAGAGCAGGAGAAGGAGCAGGCGATTGATTTTATCGCGATAAAAGATATCCAAAAGGATGAAGAGATAACGGTTAATTATGTACAGGGAAAGAAAAAGAATAAAAATCCTCTTTGGTTCCCCACAGCCAAACCGGAATAAATTATTCTTGTTCTGTTTCTGTTGCTTCGTTTTTGCCGGTCTCCGGATTCTTTTTCCCCGGGACGAGTGGATGTCCCTTAAGTTCGCATCCTTCGGTGCCGCATGTATTCAACCCTTCTTTATATTGTTCTTCAGTGACAACCCCCTGGCATGAGCCGAGACAGACATATGTCTTTTGATCAGTCATAATATTCACCCCCTTTCAGACTTCAATCTTATCGTACCTCGCAGCTTCTGACAATACCCGATTTGTATAGTATCCCACAAAAAAAGCTCATGATTACATGAGCTTTTTCATACCAAGTCGAAAATGATTACTCTCGTGAAACATTTTTTGCACTTGGTCCGCGATCACCATTAACAACTTCAAAAGTGACTGTGTCACCAACTTGAATTTCGTCAAAAGTTACGCCTCTTAAATCGTTTGAATGAAAAAACAGATCTTTTTGTTCGCCTTCTCGGCTGATAAACCCAAATCCTTTATCCATTTTCGTTTTTATTGTACCTGTCATAAAATTATATCCTCCTTTCCGTAAGATAGATTATACCAAAAATAGGAATGAGAAACCAATAGTAACCAAAAATCGAACATCCCCAGGTATGCGCAAGCCATTCTATCCGTGAGGTGGAATGTATCAAGTTATTCTGGAATCCCAAAAGTCTCACTATGCTTTGTAGGCTATAATAAGCGAATTATAAGAGAATATACAGAAAATGTGATCGAGATCATTGAAATTTATCAGTAGCAAGTTTAGTATGTAGTAACTCTCTTCTCTATAATAAAGAAGTAAGATATGCGCCTCTAGCTTAACAACAGAGCGTCCATCTCAAAAAAGAAATAGATAAAACTTAAGTAAGGTTTGGAATGGAGAATGAAGGTGCAACTCCTTCAAGGCGCACATGTTACTTCTTTATTCATGACCGCATGTCCCAAACGATTATTTATAGACTCCTTGTTTGTGCGAGATAGTAACAACAAAGACTTTTTTATGCCTTTACCATTAAAATATATTATTCTCTAAGGCCATTTTTTGAACCAAACATAATTTCTCCGTACCTCCTTCTTACGCTTACTATCAGCTATTTCTTACATCTTGGCCATATACTGATAAATAGATAAGTTCAAGTACGAGAAGCAATAGACAATCCCGTTCGCCTACTCAAGCAAATACAAAGAGTAGTATTCGACGGGAATTGTCAATTTTACGAAATATGCAAGAATATATTTTCATCGTGCGTAGCTGAGCAGAGGAATACGTTTGTTAAGCCCCAACAGTCTATACGCAAGTGTTCAGCCTCCAACTATTATTTGACACAACAGTGATTAGTGTTATTAAATAGGTATGCACTTAGTTTTGATCCTGCTTGGAGAACTAATTGTTCAATCTAAAGAGCATTGCTTCTTGTATTAGAACTTATCATTTTCATAACGTAGGCGATGCTCTTTTTTTGCACCCAAAAATCCCCATGTCCAAAACAGCAATCACGAATTTAAGACATGTCAGAAGTATCCCAAACAAAGGATTGACCGCAATTGAGGCTAAATGGGGGATATTTTGACTATCCAAAACAGCGTTCTTATTTAAGATTTTTCATGGTTTGAATCTATGTCCGCCAGCAGAGCAATATTATCCTCTAAATAGTTTCAATTTTTGTCCATTGACATAATGTACAACATGTTGTACATTATTATTATGAGCAATTTAATGTCTATATCAGATGTAAGATCTAAACTTCCAGAACTTGTTACTAAAGTTAGTGATACTTTGGGTAGAGTAACTATTACAGTCAATGGTCAACCAAAGGCAATTCTTGTAAGCGCTGAAGAGTTAGAATCACTTGAAGAAACTGCTGAGATATTGAGTATTCCCGGAGCCAAAAAAAGTATCAAGCAAGGATTGAAAGAAGCTAAAAAAGGTCAAGGTACTCCTCTATCTCAACTGTAAGAACCAGTATGGAAGTTATTGTTACCCCAAAAGCATTAAAGCAATATAATCATCTACCAAAAGCAGAACAGACAAAAATTAAGAAAAAATTGTTATTGTTAGAACAAAATGCACAAGAGGGTAAAAAATTATCAGGTGAATATAACGAGCTTAGATCTCTGAGAGCATGGCCATACAGAGTTGTTTATTATATTGATAATAAAGTAAAAAAAATTTATGTGGTTACAATAGCTCATAGACAAGGAGTATATAAATAACTTATCAGATATTGCCATAAAAAGTTTCAAGATCGACGAGGCTTAATTTTGTTTCCTTACATCAGAAGTATCCCAAACAAAGGATTGACCGCAATTTTTTAATAGCTGAGGCTAAATCGGAGACATTTGGTATATCCATAACAACGAGTTCTTATTTAAGATTTTTCATGGTTTGAATCTATGCTTGCCAGCAAATGAAAATTTAATATATACTTTTATTGTGTATGCTGCTTACGAAACACACAAAAACTCGCTCTAAGAAGTCTACGCAGAATCAATCAATAAACAAATTAATTTATTTTGTTTCTTTAGCATATCCTGCTACTGCAATTCCCCAGCTTATAAAGGTATATACAACACATAATGTCCAAAGTCTTGCACTCACCTCATGGGTTATGTATGTTGCGTTTGGTTTAATATATCTAATATATGCAATATCAAAGCGTCTTAAACCACTTGTTATTGAGGGTGCCCTATGGGTTGGAGTATATTTATTAATGGTTTTTGCAATATTTCTTTTCCGTTGAACTGATTATAGTTAATAAAAGTTCCAAGGTCGTCAATACTTGCCAGCTTAATTTTTAGCTTCGTAGTCAGAAGTATCCCAAAAAAAGGAATGGTAGCAATTTTCTAATAGTTGAGGCTAATTCAGAGACATTTGGACTATCCCAAACAGTGAAGAGTAGTTTTTAAACAGATTTTGTATAGAGTTCTTTTTGAAAATCGAAGAATGTTTTGCGAATATTATCGACATCCCCAAGAGCCTCTTCTGCATCAGGGATTGCGCTGTATTTCAGATTAAGCAAGACTGGTAGTTTTTCTTCATCAAGTTCTTCTACGCCATTTTCAATATATTTTGCTAGAACAAATTCGATAAATTCCTTTTGGTTTTCATTTAATCCATCATAGATTTTTTCTTTAGTTTCTTTTACCCGTTCTTTTCTAGTAATTGGTTGGATATTAAAAGCGATATAAGAAAGGACATCAAATAAATCGCTTTCTTCTGCAGCTATCAATTTTTGCAGTGATTCTAATTCAGCAATGCCATAGCCGATTTCTGAGATTTTCTCAAGAAATGCTTTTCTCGTCTTTGGATCAGACCAAATTTTTCGTAGTTCCTCTTCGCTTTTAAAATAGTCAGGGAGATCTCCAAATATATTGTGCATAAATTCTTCAGCAGAAAGTGGTTTGCCATCTGCACTCCAGAAAGAAGTTGCTATCATATGTTGAATAAGTCTTTCTTTACCATCTCCGAGTTTAATTTTTAAAGTTTTATTTTGAGGTGGCACTGGTTCACCACCCATTGGTCCATCTGAAACTCCTGTATCTTCAGGTTCATAAATTGTATAGCCTTTACCAATATGATCAATCGGTTCACCATCCCATTCAGGATCTGAAAAGAGTTTGTATGCATCGACAAAATCAATAATGGTAAAGTAATTTTTACCTTCAAACAGTCGTGTGCCGCGGCCGACGATTTGTTTGAATTCAATCATCGAATTAATCGGACGCATGAGGACGATGTTTCTGATGTTTCGGGCATCCACTCCTGTAGAAAGTTTTTGTGATGTTGTCAGTATTGTCGGGATTGTTTTTTCGTTATCTTGAAACTCTCTCAGAAATTGCTCACCGCGTAGTCCGTCATTGGCAGTGACACGTTCACAATAATGCGGATCTTTACTGTCTTTAAGTTGATTTATCAGATCACGCACAAGTGCAGCATGTCCTTGATTGGCACAAAATACAAGTGTCTTTTCATTCTGATTTATTTCATCAAGCAGAACTTTTACTCGTTTTCTTTCGCGTTCTTCAATTACAATTGTTCGATTGAAATCTTCTTCTTTGTAAATTTTTCCTTCTTCAACTTTTCCTTCGACTACATCATCATCGGAGGTATAGATATATTCATCGAGTGTTGTCTTGACTCGTTTTACTTTAAATGGTGTGAGAAATCCATCGTTAATTCCTTCTTTAAGTGAATAAATATAGAGTGGATCGCCGAAGTATCGATAGGTATCGACATTGTCTTTTCTTTTTGGGGTTGCGGTAAGACCGATTTGTACTGCTGGCTTGAAATACTCAAGAATTGCTCGCCAGTTTCCTTCATCGTTGGCTCCACCTCTATGACATTCGTCGATGATAATAAGATCAAAGAAATCCGGTTCATAATCGCCGTAATAAGGAGTATCTTCTTCGCCGCTCATAAATGTTTGGAAGATAGTAAAGAAGATACTGCCATTCATCGGCACTTTGCCTTTTTTGCGAATGTCGAGAGGATTAATGCGCAACAGTGCATCTTCAGGGAATGCTGAAAATGCGTTATATGCCTGATCAGCCAATATATTACGATCTGCGAGAAAAAGAATGCGGGGCCTTCTTGCTCCATCTCTTTGCAAATTCCAGCGGGTTTGAAATATTTTCCAAGCGATCTGAACAGCAATAGCTGTTTTACCTGTACCTGTTGCGAGGGTCAGAAGAATTCTATTCCTTTCTTCTGCGATTACGTTGACTGTTTTATTGACTGCAATTTCTTGATAGTAGCGTTTGCCATAATTGCCTTCAAGTGGAACAGATGCGAATTTTTCCTTCCATTCGTTGTGATCAGAATAAAGCAAATTCCAGAGTTCTTCAGGAGTGGGGAATTTCTCAACGTATTCTTCATTGCCCGATGTCATATTGATTTGATAGATTTTATGACCATTGGTGGAGTAGGTGTAGGTTATCTGTAATTTCTCAGCGTATGCTTTTGCTTGTACAGCTCCTTCGGTTGGCTGCGAATCCGCGCTTTTTGCTTCGATGACTGCG
>Ga0307374_10002514_pt1 | contig 32455 bp, 37 predicted proteins | sample OX3MG_FD_202532 | JGI IMG/M metagenome (GOLD analysis project Ga0307374, IMG submission 202532) | Soil microbial communities from Risofladan, Vaasa, Finland - OX-3 | ecosystem: Environmental > Terrestrial > Soil > Coastal area > Acid sulfate soil | place: Finland: Risofladan, Vaasa | collected... | reverse complement strand
CGCGTCACGCCCGCGGGCGCCGCGCCCCCATGGTGGGCCGTGGTCGCAATGCCGGACGCCACGGTGGCGACCGCGCAGGCATACCGGCTGCTCGACGCGGCCCGCGAAGGGCGCCCGCGCGAGCGGCGCTCGCGCCTCGAGAGCCGCTCGATCCGCGCCCTCGAGGCGCTGCAGCGGCGGGACTTCGCGAGCCTGCTCGAACTGTTGGAGAACGATTTCCAAGGCCCGGTCTCGCGAGCGTTTCCGGCGATCGCGCAAGCGCGGCTCGCCCTCGAGTCGGCCGCCGGCCGACGTGCAGTGCTCACTGGCAGCGGTGCCGCGGTCTACGCGCTCTTCGAGGACGAGGCCGGCGCCCGGAGCGCCGCGGAGCGCTGGGATCCGCGACAAGGAAGGATCCACGTGGCCCCATTCGTGGACGACGGGAGTTGGCGATGAGAGCGGTGGTCCTGGCCGGTGGCCCGGCCGACGATGAGGTGGCGCGACTCCAGCCCGGCGCCGCGAGCAAGGCGTTCGTGCGCGTGGCGGGTCTGCCGCTGGTGGAACGCGTGCTGCGCGGGCTGCGCGAGGCGCGCACCATCGACGCCATCCGCGTGGTGGCGCCCGTCGAGGCCTTTGGTGACTCCACGCTCTCCGGCGTGGAGCTGCGCGCGTCGGGAGAACGCATGGTCGACAGCATGCGCAGCGCGCTGGAAGGCCTCGATCCCGACATCGCCGTGCTTGCCGTGGCCAGCGACGTCGCGTTGCTCACCGGCGAGGTCGTCGACGCCTTCGTGCGCGATGCGCTGGCGCTCGACGCGGACCTGGTCTACGCCATGGTGCGCAAGGAGACGCACGTGGCGCGCTACCCGGAGCTGCCGCACACGTGGGCGCCGCTGCGCGAGGGAACGTTCTGCGGCGGAGGGTTCGTCACCATCAAGCCGCGCGCGCTCCCCAGCATCGTCGAAGCCATCGAGACCTTCGGCGCCGCGCGCAAAAGCCCGTTGAAGTTGGCGGGTCTCTTGGGGTGGGGAACGATCTGGCGCTTCGCGGCGCGCCGCCTGAGCGTGACGTACGTACAGGGACGCGTTCGCGCCCTGACCGGCATCGACGCGCGCGGCCTCGAAGCACGTCACGCCGAGGCCGCGGTGAACGTCGACCGTGCGAGCGACGTGGCGGCCGTCGAGCGACTCATCGCCGAAGGCCGCACGCCGGTTTCCTAGCCGCTAGGGAATCTGGCGGCGGCCGATCTTGTTGGCACCGGCCTCCGTGAACCAGAGGCCGTGATCCGCGCCGATCGCCGCCGAGGTGGGGTTGCTCGGCGTGGTCGGAATCGGATACTCGGTGATGGTCGGGGTGGCCGAAGGCGTGGGGTTGGGAACCACGTTGGCGATCTGGCTGGCCCCGAACTCGAGGACCCAAAGGGTGTTGTCGTTGGGCGGCACGGCGGCGACGATGCCGTCGGGGAGGCTCCCCGAGACCGTGGGCAGCGGATACTCCGTGATCGTTCCCGAGGTCGTGATCCGCGCGACGCGGCCGATGGAGTACTCGCTGAACCACAGCGTGTTCGATCCCGCCGGGCCCGACGCGATGAACGACGGTCCGCTGCCCAGCGTCGGCGTGGTGAACTCGTTGATCGTTCCCGTCGTGGGGTTGATCTGGCCGATCTTGCTGGCCTGCGACTCCGTGAACCACAGGTTGCCGTCCGGACCGGCGGTGATGCTCGTGGGGAACGCGTTGGCCGTCGGGATCTTGAACTCGGTCACCTGGCCCGACGTCGTGATCTTGCCGATCTGGTCGGCGTCGTATTCCGTGAACCAGAGGTTCCCGTCGGGACCCGCCGCGATCGCCCACGGACCCGCGTTGGCCGTCGTCACGGGGTACTCGGTGACCACGCCCGCGGTGGTGATCTTACCGATCTTGTCGGTCGCGCTCTCCGTGAACCAGAGGTTGCCGTCGGCCGGCGGCCCGGCGGCGATGCCGTACGGCGCGCTGCTCGCGGTCGGGATGGGGAACTCGGTGATCGCGCCCGCGGTGCTGATGCGCCCGATCTTGTTCCCGGCGTTCTCCGTGAACCAGAGGTTGCCGTCGGAGCCTGCGGCGATGCCGTACGGCACGCTGTTGGGCGTCGTGATCGTGTACTCGTTGTAGCCGGTCGGCGTCGCCGTCGGGCTCGCCGAAGGTGCGGGCGTCGGCGGGGCCGTCACCGTCGTACCGCCTCCGCAAGCCGCCAGCGCAGCCGCGAGCACGAAACCACCAAGCGCTAGTCCATAGGATCGCAAGCAGAGACCTCCTGGAGCGAACGGCCGAGCGCACCTTGGCGCCCGAGGCTCGCGCCTTCGGCCCTGGCGGGAGGCCACCCTGCCTCGGTCCCTTCGGGGTCAGGGGTTCCCGGTCCAGCGCGGAAAGAGGCGGTGCTCCACGCCCAGCTGGTCGAGCGCCTTGCCAACCGTGTGATTGACCACGTCGTCGATGCTCCGCGGCCGCGTGTAGAAGCCGACGATCGGCGGCAGGATGATGGCCCCGATCTCCGCCAGCTGCGTGAGCGTGCGCAGGTGGCCCAGGTGGAGCGGCGTCTCGCGCACCACCAGCACGAGCGGCCGCCGCTCCTTGAGCGTGACGTCCGCGGCGCGCGCCAGCAAGTTGTCGTTGTAGGAGTTGGCCACGGCCGATGCCGTCTTCATCGAGCAGGGCACCACGATCATGCCCGACGTGAGGAACGAGCCGCTCGAGATCGAGGCCGCCAAGTCGTCCACCCGGTACACGACGTCGGCCAGACGCTCCACGTCCTCCGGCTGCGTCCCGGGCACCTCGAGCTCCAGCGTCCGCCGCGCTTCGCGGCTCATCACGAGATGCGTCTCGACGTCGGGCGCCTCGCGCAGCGCCTCCAGCGTGCGAATCGCCAGCAGGCTCCCGCTGGCACCGGTCATCCCCACGACGATCTTGCGCATGCTCCTGGGATTCGCGGCCATTCGGGAGAACCCTTAGAGCGTGGAGTCTCATCGTTCGCACTCGCGGCGCCCGCCGGCGCATCTGCCGGAGCGCCCGTCGCCGGGCATCCTCTCCGGCGCCCCTCCCGATCCGGCGGAGCCTTTCGCGGCCTCGCGTCCGTACTTCAGCGCTTCGCAGCTCAACACGTACGCGAACTGCCCGCGCCAGTACTTGTTCCGCTATCTTTGCGATGCCGTCGAGGACGAGGGAACGTACTTCACGCTCTACGGCACGCTGGTGCACCGCGCGCTCGAGCGCTTCCACCAGGAGTACGGGCGCCCCCACGAGGGCGATCCCGGCGTCATGGAACTGCGCCTGGTCACGCTGATCGACGACGTCTTCCGCGCGAGCGCCGCGGAGTTCACGTGGCCGGTGCAGGCCGAATTGGGGCGGCGCAAAGCGCGCCGCGTGGCGCGCCGCTACGTGCGCTGGCTCGTCGAGCGGGCGCGGCGCGAGCCGTTTGAGGTCGTCTCCAACGAGGAGCGCCAGCTGCTCGATCTCGACGGCTTCGCGTTCGTCGGATACATCGACCGCCTCGACCGCTCGCTGGTCACCGGCGAGGTCACCATCGTCGACTACAAGACCGGCAGCGTTCCGGAGAGCGCCCACGCCTATCGCGCGAAGGTGCGCGCCGGCCAGGACTTTCAGCTGCCGTTCTACTACTGGGCGCGGCGCGCGGCGGGTGACCGCGTGGCCAGCCTGGCGCTGATCCAGCTCAAGGACCCGCGCTTGCCGGTGGAGCCGCTGGAGGTCCGCGTGGCCGCGGAGAGCCCGCGCCGCGTGGATCACCGCGCGAAGGCGGGCGTGGTCACGGAGCGCGAGCTGGAGGAGAGCCGCCGGCTGATGGTCGATCTCTGCGCGCGCATCAGCGTAACCGGCATCGCCCGCTACGAGATCGGCGGCGATCCGCCGTGCGACTACTGCGTCTATGCCGGGGCCTGCCGCGAGCGCCCCGCTCCCGCCGCAGGCGAGTTCGCGCGATGAGGGTACCGGGGCAAGCGGGCACCGTGCCGCTCGCCGGTCTCGACGAGGCGCAGCGGGCCGCCGTCGAGGCGCCGCTCGACGCCGCGGTCATGGTGATCGGCGCCACGGGCAGCGGCAAGAGCGAAGCGCTGGCGCGCCGCATCGCGCGCGCCGGAGCGCTGGAGGTGAGCGTCCTGGTCCTGGCGCATGGCGAAGCCGCGCGCCGGCGCCTCGCGCGGCGCGTGCGCGAGCTGGGAGCGGCGGGGGTGCGCGTCGACCGCTTCGACGACTTCGCCCGAGGACTCGCCGCCGCGCACGCGCCGAACCTCGATCTCTCCGTCGAGACCGCGGCAACGCCGCTCGCCCGCGTGGAGGCCGAGCGCCTCTTCGAGCGCTGCATCGAACCGCTCTTCGCCTTGAGCTGGCCCGATCTGGAGCGCGGCGAGATCGATCCGGAGCTCCCCGGGCTCGCCTGGCCCGAGCGCTTCCGCGGCGACGCATTCGAGTTGATCGTCAAGCTCCACGAAGCCGGCGTCGATCCCGACGCGTTTCTCGAGGGGGCCCTCCGCGGAGCCGGCGCCTTCTACGGCGGCGTCGACGCGGAGGGTCTAGGCGCGTTTGCGCGCGGAGAAGGCCTCACCGACCGCCAGCGTGCCTCGCTAACGCTCGACGCCGCCACGCTCGAGGTCCAGCGCCGCCGCGAGCTGGACCTGGCCGCGGCAATCGCTCGGCTCTATCGCGACTTCCTCGACGCCCTCGCCGCGCGGGAGGGGCGCACCGGCGTCGCGCTCTACGGCGCGCTGGCCGCATGCCTGCGCGCGCGCCCGGAGTCCGTGGAGGCCCACCGCCGCGCGCACCCGCTCTGCGTGGTGGACGATGCCCACGCTTGCCGCCCGCGCGAGCTGGACCTCCTGCGCGCGCTCTACGGCGACGATCTGCGCGGGGTGACGCTGGCCGCTCAGGCATCCGTGCTCGAGGCGGACGAGTCAACGGCAACCGTCCTCGAGGTTCGCCTCACGACAAGCCACCGCGCGGCGCGGCGCGCCCCGGCCACGCTCTATCGCGCGGCCGACGCCGCCGGCGAGGCGCGCTTCGTGGCCACCGAGATCGCGCGCCTGACCCGCGACCGCGGGATCCCGCCCGGTGAGATCGCCGTGATCGCGCGTGAGCTGCGCGGGACCGCAGAGGTGCAGGGCGAGCTCGCTCGGCGGAACGTGCCGTTCCAGCACCTGGGGAGCGCGAGCCTCTTCGACGATCCCGTGGTGCTCGACGTCTTGGCCCTCGCGGGCGCGGCCGCGAACCCCGGCGACCACGTGCGCCTGCTGCGCGCCCTGCAAACCCCGGTGGTGGGCCTCTCCGATCGCAGCCTGCACCGTCTCTGCTCCCCTCCGCCGGGTCCCCAGGTCGCGCTCTTCGAGGAGGTGGCCGCGACCGAGCGCGGCGCCGCGCGCCGCGAGCGCCGCGAGACCCTCGCATGCAACGTGCTCGAGGGCCTGGTCGACGACGATCTCGGTGAAGGCGCGCGCCTCCGCCTGCGCGCGTTGCGCGAGGCGTTCCCGAGATGGCGCGACGCCGCCCAGCGCGTGGCTCTCGACCAGCTGCTCGTTCAGGTCGCCGACGAGAGCGGCTACCTCGCGTGGCTCGACGGCTTGCCCACCGCTCCGCGGCGCCATGGCCGACGCCAGCTCGAGCGTCTGCTCGTTCAAGCCGGCGCCGCCGCGGTCGATCTCCCCGCGGCTCGGCTCGCGGACTTCCTCGCGGCGGCCGACGACCTCGCCCGGCGCGACGTCGCGCTGCCGCACGACCTTCCGCTCGAAAGCGACGCCGTCGTGCTCGTGGCGGCAGAGGAGGCATACGGCCACGAGTTCGAGGCCGTCTTCGTGGTGGGCGCTCACGCGCGGTCGTTCCCGCGCTACTACTCGCCGCCGAGCTTCTACTTCAGCCCGCGCCTCGGCGTGGTGCCGCGCGAGAACGTCGCGGACGGCGGGGGTCCGGAGACGGCGAAGTTCGCGTGGTACTCGGTGCGGCAGCGCCTGGCCGCGAAGTACTATGCGCGCGAACGGTTCCTCTTCGAATCGGTGACGGCGCGCGCTCGCTCGCTCCTCTACGTGACCGCATACGGCCGTGCCACGCGCGCGCTGCGCAACCCCGAGTTCCTCGAGGAGCTGCGCGCCTCGCGCGACGGCGGCGCGCACGACGTGACGGAGACGTGGCGCCCGGACTGAGGGCGGAGGGTTCCGCGGGAGCCGACGCGCACTCTGGCAAGATGAATCCGTTGCCCAGACCCGAGGAGTTGGTCCGCGTGGAGCAGCTGCAACCGCACGAGATCGCCGAGCAAGTGCTCCCCGAAACGTTCAAGCTCTGGGGTGACCAGCGTCCGTACGAACAGTACGTCGCCGACTTGCGGGATCTCGAGTCCACCTCGTACGGCCGCCGGCACTTCGGCTTCCTCGGCGTGCGCGACGAAAGCGGCACGGTGCAAAGCTGCTTCAAGCGCTACGGGCGCGAGGCGATGTGGGGCGGGAAGCGACTGCGGGCCGTGGGCATCGGAGCCGTCTTCACGCTCCCGGCCGGGCGGCGCCGCGGCCTCGCCTCGCTCATGCTCGGCGCCTTCCTCGACCGCGAGCGCGCCGAGGGCACGGACCTGGCCTTCCTCTTCACCGACATCCACCCCGCGTTCTACGAGCGCCTCGGGTTCCTTGCGCTTCCCTCGCGCAGCTTCACCGTGCGCGCCTCGTCGCTCGCGCGCGGCCGCGTCGCGATCTCCGCGATGGAGGAGAGCGATCTCGCCGGCGTGCGCAAATGCTATGACGCCGGCGTGGCACGGCGCTCGCTGGCGCTGGTGCGCACGCCGATCGTCTGGGATGCGATCCGCCTGCGCGAGCGGCAGGACGAGGCCTCGCCCGCCAACCGCTTCGCCCAACCGGTGCATCTGGTGGCTCGCGACGGGCGCACGGTGCGCGCATACGTGAAGGGCTGGCGCCAGCCGCGGCGCGACGCCTACGTCCTCGACGAGATGGGTGCGCTCGAAGGCAGCGACGAGCTCTTGCCGCCGCTGCTCTCCGCCGCCATCGGCGATCTCGGCAAGGTGACGGGCTGGCTCCCGCCCGAGCCCGCGCGCAGCGTGCTCCCGCGCGGCAGCGTCAAACGCCGCTCCAGCGCCGTGGCGATGATCGTGCCGCTCTCGCGCCTGGCGCAGAGCCTCTGGCAGCAGCACGGGAACGATCTCCTGCACGCCTCCGCCGACTCGTTCTGGTCGACGGACCACGTGTGACGAGACGAGCGCATCGGGAAGGTCTGAGCGTAGTTCAGGCTTTCCCGAAGAGCGAGATCTGCTCGGGCGGGCGCTCCACCAACCCCGCAACGCGCGTTCCGATCAAGCGCACGGCGCGCCCGTCCAACGCGGCGCGCTTGAGGCAGAACGCCGCGGCGCCGTAGACCACGGCGGCGCGATCCGTCGGCTGCGCGAGCGTGGTCTGACGACCGAGCACGCTGAAGTCGGCGAGCTTGACCTTCACGCCCACGGTGAACGCGCGCAGCTCGTGCTTGCGCAGGCGCTCCTCCAGCTCGTCGGCCTGCGCGCGCACCACGCGCAGCAGCGCCTCCAGCGAGCGCTCGTCGTGCTCGAACGTCTCCTCGCTGGAGATCGAGCGCACTTCGTCGTCCTCGATCACGGGGCGGTCGTCGATCCCCAGAGCCAGATCGCGAAAGGCGATGCCGCCGCGGCCGAAGAGCGCGATCGCGCGCTCGTCGGAGAGCTCGGCCACCTGCGCGATCCGCTCGATGCCCAGCTCGCGCAGGCGGATCTCCGTCTTCGGCCCGACGCCCCACAGGCGCGCCACGGGCTTATCCGCGAGGTAGGCCGCCTCGGTCCCGGCGGGCACCACCACCAGCCCGTCGGGCTTGCCGTCGTCGCTGGCGATCTTGGCCACCATCTTCCCGCTCGCCACGCCGGCGGAGAGCGTGAGCCCCGTTTCCGCGCGCACGCGGGCCTTGAGAGCGCGCGCGATCTGCACGGCCTGGTCGATCGTCGCGTCGTCCAGATCCAGGTACGCCTCGTCGAGCGAGAGGCGCTCGATGGCGCGCGCCGCCTCCCGGATAATGGCGAAGACGGCGGCGCTGGCGCCTTTGTACGCCGCGAAGTCAGGGGGCACCACCACCAGCCGCGGACAGCGCTCCAGCGCTTGATAGAGCGGCATCGCGCTGCGCACGCCGAAAGGACGCGCCTCGTAGGAGGCCGTCAACACCACCGCGCGGCGCGCGTTGCGGGAGACCGCGACGGGCTTGCCGCGCAGGGAAGGGTCGTCGCGCTGCGCGACGCTCGCGTAGAAGGCGTCGAGGTCGACGTGAACGATCGCGCGCGGCGAGAGGCTTGCGCCCACCGCTACGCGGCGCTCCCCGCCAGGATCCGCTTGACGACGTCCGCGTTGCGCTCGTCCTCGGCGCGCTCGCCGGGCGTCTCGAGGATCGCGATCTTCTCGCGCAGCTCCTTACGCGTGAGCAGCGCGGCGAAGCCGTCGAGCCCGATCAACCCCTCGCCGATGTGATGGTGGCGATCGCGCTGGCCGCCCAAGGGAATCAGCGTGTCGTTGACGTGGAACATCCGCACGCGGTCGATCCCGATGCTCTCCTCGACCTGGTCGAGAAACGCCGCGACCTGACGTTCGCCGTCGATCTCGTATCCGGCGGCCCACGCGTGAGCCGTGTCCAGGCAGACGGCCAATTGAGGATGGTCCACCTCGCGCAAGAAGCCGCCCAGCTCCTCGAGCGTGCCGCCGCAGAGGTTGCCGGCGCCGGCGCTGTTCTCCATCACCAGAAAGACACCGGGCTCGATATCCTCCAGCAGCTCGCTCAGCACGCGGCAGACCTGTAGGTGACCCTCCTTGCGATCGCGGTTGCCATACGATCCCAGGTGCGTGTTCACGTACGCCACGTCGCCGCTGGCCGCAAGCGCCAGATCGTGGGCGATCAGCGCCATGGATGCGGCCAGGTGGTCCTCTCTCTCGGCGGCGAGGTTGATGAGGTACGAGGTGTGGACGGCGCAGGGCAGCAGATCGTTCTCCCGGCGCAGCGCGGCGAACTCGGCCCAGGCCTCGGGCTTGGGATCGGTGATGCGAAAGCCGCGCGGGTTGCCGGTGAAGAACTGGATCGTGCGGCAGCCAAGCTTCACCGCGTAGGCGACGGCCTTGTCGTAGCCCTTGCCGATGGGCGTGTGGAAGCCGAAGCGCATGGCGGTGGTGGGCGTCTGCCGCGGAATCACCCCGTTGGCGTTCGCCCTGCAGGGGCGGGCGGCCCTGGCGCGCTAGAGAAGGCGCATGCTGCACGCGCGGACCGTTCCCCCGGGCTTCCCCGGCTTTCCCATCGGGCTAGGCTGCTATCCGATGTCGGAGGCTTTCCGCCCGATCGACGACGCCGAGTCGACACGTGCCATCCACGCCGCCTATGACGCCGGGGTGCGCCTCTTCGACACGGCCGACGCCTACGGCCCGAACCACAACGAGCGCCTGCTGGGGCGCGCGCTGCGGCGCGGGCGTGATGCCTTCGTGGCCACCAAGGGGGGCTACGTGCGCCCGCATGGCGCCTGGGTCCCCGACGGGCACCCGGAGCACTTGCGGGCGGCCTGCGAGGGGAGCCTGCGCCGCCTCGGCGTCGAGCGCATCGATCTCTACCAGCTCCACGCCCCCGATCCCGACGTGCCGATCGAGGAGAGCGTCGGCGCGCTGGAGGAGCTGCGGACGGCCGGCAAGATCGCCCGCATCGGGCTCTCCAACGTCGGCGTCGAGGAGATCGAGGCGGCGCGCGCCGCAGCCCCCATCGCCAGCGTGCAGAACGAGCTGAACCTCTCGAGTCAGGAAGACCTCCGCGACGTGGTGCCGTACTGCGAGCGGACGGGCATCCTCTACATCGCGTACGCGCCCCTCCACCAGGGCGCGTTTCGATTGCCGCAGGTCCGCCATCTCGCCAAGATGAACGGCGTCTCACCCGCGGCGGTGGTGCTGGCATGGCTGCTGGGGACCTCGCCGGCCGTCCTGCCGATCCCCGGAACCCAGAGTGCCGATCACGCGCGCGAGAACGCCGAGAACGCCGTGCGGTTCGCGCTACCCGAGCGCGACATGCGCGAGCTGACCACGGTCGCCGAGAGGCGGTAGCATCGGCGCGATGTGGCGCTACTATCTCGCGGCCACGGCGATCGTGTTGGGTCTCGCGCTCTTCTTCATCGCCTTTCCGCTGCGCATGCCGGCGCCGCGCGTCGTCACCGGCACTCCGAGTCCCGGGCCGCGGGCCACGCTCCCGATCTACCCTCACCCGACCGGCGGAGCCCTCCGGGGCGAGGCGCCGTGGGCCTTCGACGCGCTGCCATCGTGCTTCACCCCGCGCTGGGAGTGGCAGCCCGGCAGCGATCGCATCGAGGAGCGCGTCACGGGCGCGGCGGTCGCGGCGCGCGGGCGCGGCCGCGCCGGCGCGGCGATCGCGGTCGATGCCTGGACGGGCCAGCCGCTGACGCGCGCCCAATCGGGCGTTCCCGCGGACGCGCACGCCGTCGCGCCGCTGCCCCGCGGCACCGTGCTCCACAGCGGCGACTGCACCGTCACCGTCGCCACGCGCGAAGTTCGCATCGCGCGCGGCGACGACCGCCTCACCGTGACCGGTGCGAGACTCTACGTGCTCACGGGGAGCGCGGGGCGCCTGCTCGTCGCCGCCCACGATGGACCGGGAATCGCCGAGGTCGGCGGCTACCTCCTCACGCCGCGCGTCTGACGACCGCGCGGCGCCTCCTTAGTCATCGCCGGCTCGTATACGATAACTCTCGCGTCCGCATGACGTCGCGGGTTCCGCGCGGCCGAAGGGAATGGCGCGCACACCGAGTAGACGCCCACGATCAACCGCGCCTACGAACGGAGCCGACATGGACAACGCCTCCGCGCTGCCTCAAGAAGAGATCGCACCCGCTTCCGTCGCAGGCACGAAGCGCATGGCCGTCGGACTGGCCGTCGTTCTCGTGGTCGCCGTCGTCGGCGTCTATCTCGTGAAATGGTCGCCGTACTATTACAAGGCGTTCGCCGCCGCCGCGCACCACACGCTCGGAGCCTCGATCGTCTCCGGCAACTCCGCCGCACCGCCGGCCGCGGGCTGGGCCGCCGCGTGGGGCTACGCGAAGGCGTACTACTTGGCGATCTGGCAGGCACTCCTGGTCGCGTTCCTGCTCGGCGCGACGATGCAGGTCTTCCTGCCGCGCCGCTGGGTCTACGCTCTGCTCGGAAGCACGGGCATCCGATCGACCATCGTCGCCGGAGCGATCTCCACCACGGGCATGATGTGCACGTGCTGCGTCAGTCCGTTGGTGGTGAGCCTGCGCCGGCAGAACGCCTCGCTCAGCGCGGCGCTCGCGTTCATGATCGGCAATCCCATTCTCAACCCCGCCGTGCTCGTCTTCATCACGTTCGTGCTCTCGTGGCAGTTCGCGCTGTTGCGCCTCGCCGTCGGCGTCGCGCTGGTGCTCGGGCTAGGGTGGTACGTCGATCGGACCTTCGCCGGGGTCGAGACGCGGGCCGCGACGCACCTCGAGCTCGCGCCCATCGAGCAGGCGGACGCGGGCATCGGCAGCCTGCTCGGCGCGTGGTTCAAAGCCCTCTGGTGGGAGATCTACGCGATCCTGCCCGGCTACGTGGCGATCGTGCTGATCCTCGGCGCCGCGCGCGCCTTCATCTTCCAGCCGGGCCTCACGCTCCAAGTCGGCGGGATCCTCGCCATCGTGGCTCTCGCGATCGTGGGGACGCTGTTCGTGATTCCGACCGCCGGCGAGGTGGCGATCCTTCAGACGCTGATGAAGTTCGGGCTCGGCAACGGTCCCGCGGCGGCTCTGCTCATCACGCTGCCGGCGATCAGCCTACCCTCGATCTTCATCGTGCGCAGCGCCTTCCCCGCGAAGGTCCTCTTCGTCGCCGCCGTCGCCGTCTGCATCGCCGGCATCGTCGCCGGCCTCATCGCCGGAGTCTGAGGGCGCAGCGTCCGCGCTCTCCAGTAACGGCAAGGTCAAGGGAAGCCCCTCGCCGTCGGCTTGCTCCTCGAGCGGCGGCAGATCGTTGAGCGAGCGCAGGCCGAAGGCCTCGAGGAACTCGTCGGTGGTCTTGTAGAGGATCGGCCTCCCCACCACGTCCTTGCGCCCCGCCTCGACCAACAGGCGCCGCTCGGTGAGGGTCTTGATGACCCCGTCGACGTTCACTCCCCGCAGCTGCTCGATCTCCGCCTTGGTCACCGGCTGAAGGTAGGCCACGATAGCCAGCGTCTCCATCGCGGCCGGCGAGAGCGAGGTCTTGGGCGGCAACAGGTAGGCTTCGACCACGTCGCGCGCTTCCGCCGCGCTGGCGAAGCGGTAGCCTCCGGCGATCTCGCGCAGCACGACGCCGCGCTGAGCGTAGACCTCGTCGATCTTCTGCACTGCGGCCGCCACGTCGGTCTCGCTCGCGCCGGTCAAGCGCGCCAGCTCCTTGAACGAGAGCGCTTCGCTGGCCACGAACAGCAGCGCCTCGATCTTGCGCTGCAGCAGCTCGGTATCCACGCGCTCGGTCTCGTCGACGGAAAGCGGCGCCTCGTCGATCACCGGTTCCGATTCCATTTCAACCTTCACTCGCCGTACCTGCCTCAGCCACCTCTCGCGCGGAGTGCGTGACCGGGAAGAGATCGATGTCCGCGAACGCCTCGTCTTGACGATAGCCGATCCTGCCGCGACGGATCAGCTCGAGAACGGCGAGGAACGTCGCGATGATCTCGTGACGATGGTATCCCGCGCAGAGCTCGCTGAAGCGCGCCGAGCCGCGCTCGCGCACCGTGCGCGCCACGTACGCCATCTGCTCGATCACGCTCACGCGGTCGCGCGCGAGGGTGCTCGGCTCGCTCTTCGCCCGCGAGAGCACGGCCGCCAGCGCCAGCGAGAGCTTGTCGAGCGGCAGCGCGAAGCGCTGGACGATCGCCGTGGTCGGGTCGCCGCCGTCGCGGTAGAGGTAACCGGCCTCATCGTCGAGCCGCTTGCGCAGCTCGTCGCCGGCCGATCTATAGCGCGAGTAGGCGATCAGCCGCTGGCGGAGGCGCTCCTCGACTTCCTCCGGCGTCTCCTCGCCCTCTTCGATCAGCTCCTCGGGAATCGGCGGCAAGAGCGCCTTCGACTTGAGGAAGACCAGGGTCGCGGCGATGACCAGGTACTCCGCCGCCACCTCGACGTTGAGCGACTCCATCAAGCGGATGTAGGCGACGTACTGGTCGGCCACCTCGGCGAGGCGCACCGTGGTGATGTCGAGCTCGCGCTCCTTGATCAACGTGAGCAGCAAGTCGAGGGGCCCGTCGAAACAGTCGAGCTGCACGCGGCACGCGTGCTGCTCTTCAACCGAGCGCGACGTCAACGGCTATCGATGCTCCGCGGCGAGATCGCCGGCCGCCGGCAGGCTCTCCGGGATCAGCGGCTGCTCGCGCTCCAAGCACTCCATCGCCAGGTCGATCACGCGCTTCTCGTTGACGTACTTGAGCGTCCGCTTCGCTGCGCTGAGCGGAAACCAAGCGGCCTCGTCCACCTCGTGGTCGTGGTTCTCGGTTTTCCCCGAAAGGTAACGCATCAGGTAGAAGGTGACCGCCTTCTTGTGCTTGGCTCGGTTCTGGAAGAAGTAGTACGAGATCTCGGAGAGCTTGGTGATGATCTCGGCCCAGCAGCCCGTCTCCTCGCGCACCTCGCGGATGGCGGCCTGCTCCATGGTCTCGCGCGGCTCGACATGCCCCTTCGGCAACGACCAAATGCGGGGGGTCCCCCGCCCGATCAGGAGGCACGAATACCCCTGCCCGTGGCGACGAACCACCAGGCCTCCCGCCGAGGTCTCGAATTTGATGCGCATGTCGACTCCAGAGATGCCCAGCGAGGGCTGGGCATACCCGCTTGGCCAGCGGGGCCGCGAACCCTTGCCTCTCCATGGTCATTTTAGCAGAGGGCGCCAAGAAGAACGGGGAATGGAGGGGCATGAGGCTCGGCACGCTCTTCGGCATCGAAATCATCGTCAACTCGAGCTGGCTCTTCATCTTCGCCCTCGTGGTATGGGCCCTGGCCAGCGGCTTCGTGCCCTTCCAGGCGGCTGGCCTCAGCCCCCTGGCCCGAGGCGGTCTGGCGGTCGTCACCGCCCTGCTCTTCTTCGGAAGCGTCCTCGCCCACGAGCTGGCCCACTCCCTCGTCGCCCGGACCCGGGGGGTCCCGGTCTCCTCGATCACGCTCTTCATCTTCGGCGGCGTCTCCCGCTTGGAGGGGGAGCCCCAGAACGCCCCCGGAGAGGCCTGGATCGCCTTCGTGGGCCCGCTGACCAGTCTGGTCCTCGCCGTGCTGTTCGCCGCCGTCAGCCAAGGGATCGGCGAGCAGCATCCCGTGGGAGCGGCTTTCGCCTACCTCGGCGCGGCCAATTTGATGCTGGCGATCTTCAACCTGCTCCCCGCGGCCCCGCTCGACGGGGGACGGGTGCTCCACGCGCTGATCTGGCGCTGGACCGGGAATCGCCTCAAGGCCACACGGGTCGCGGGGGCGGTGGGGCGCGTCCTCGCCTGGGTCATCATCGCCTTCGGCATCGTCAACACCCTGGCCACCGGCCTGGGCGGGGGTCTCTGGCTCATGTTCATCGGCTGGTACCTGCTGCAAGCCGGCGCGGCCGAGACCATCGGAGCGGAGCTCGACCAAGCCCTGCGGGGTCTCCATGCCAGCGACCTCATGGCCCCGCCGGCCGCGGTGATCCCCGCGGACGCGACGGCCGAGGGCGCCTTCGAGCAGGTCATGCGCTACGGCGGCCGAGCCCTCCCCGTGATGCTTGGGGAGCGGCTGCTCGGCTTGCTCGCGATGCGCGACATGGATCGCCTGGGAGAGACCCCCCGCGACAGCGCCTACGCCACCGCGATCATGACCAAGCTCGAGGACTTGGAGCGGGCGAGCCCCGAGGAGGATGCGCTGGCGGTGGTGCGGCGCATGGCCGTAGGAGGCTACCAGCAACTCCCCGTCATCGACAACGGGGACCGCCTCCTGGGGTTGGTGACGCGCGAGTCCGTGCTGCGCCGCATCGCCAACGCCGAGGGAGCAGCGCCCGCCGCCTAAGGGCCTGCGCGGCTAGGCGGCCGCGCGGCGCTCCCGCTGACTGGCCGTCGGCACCACGATCTCGCGGGCGACGCCCAGCGCCGCGAGCGCCGAGATGATCAGCCACGTCAGGTCGAACTCGCGGCGGCGCAAGCCGTGGCGGGCCGAGGTGGGGAAGGCGTGGTGGTTGTTGTGCCAGCCCTCGCCCGCCGCGAGGAGCGCAACCCACCAGTTGTTGGTCGAGCGATCCTTGGTCTGATAGGTGCGATATCCCCACGCGTGGGCGGCCGAGTTCACCGACCAAGTTATGTGATACGTCACCACCAGCCGCACGAAGACCCCCCAGATCACCCAAGACCAGCCGCCGATGGCCAGCAGCGCGAGGCCCAGCACCACCTGGAGCACGATGAACCAGCGGTCGAGAAAGCGGTAGTACGCCTGGCCGTGCAGATCCGGCGCGTAGCGGGCGAAGGTGGCGGAGTCCTTGCTGAAACGCGGATCTTTGAAGAGCATCCAGCCCATGTGCGCCCAGAACAGGCCCCGGTCGGTGCCGTGCGGATCGCCTTCGCGGTCGCTCTTGGCATGGTGGACGCGATGCGTGGCCACCCACGAGATGGGGCCGCCCTGGGCGGCCAGCGAGCCGACCAGCGCCAGGGTATACTCCACGCCCTTGGGCAGCTCGAGCCCGCGGTGCGTGAGCGTGCGGTGGTAGAGCAAGTTGATGCCGAGAATCCCGGTGGCCAGGTAGAGGAGCGCGGCTACCGCCACGCCGCTCCACGAGAAGAACTGCGGCAAACACGCGAGCAACGCCAACGCGTGCACGGATGTCAGCCAGATCGCGGTGGGCCACGCGACTTTCAGGGGCACGGAGTTCATGAAGATGCTCCTTGCGGCTGCCACCGCAAATCGGGCTGACGCGCGGCGCGAGTCTCGTCGATCCGTCCGACAGGGGTACGCTGCGGCGCGTCGAGGAGTTGCTGAGGGTTGGTCTTCGCCGTTTCCACCAGCGCTCGGAGCGTCTCGACGAACGCGTCGAGCGTCTCCTTGGTCTCCGTCTCCGTCGGCTCGATCATCAAGCACTCGGGAACGATGAGCGGAAAGTAGACCGTCGGCGCCATGTATCCGGCGTCGAGCAGTCCCTTGGCGAGGTCGAGCGCGCGGACCCCGGTCTCGCGCTTGAGATCCTGTGCGCTGACCACGAACTCGTGCCGGCAGACCTCGTCGTACGGCACGGTCAGGAACTCGGCGATCTTCACCCGCAGGTAGTTCGCGTTGAGGATCGCCAGTTGGCTCACCGCCCGCAAGCCGTCGGCGCCGTTGCTGTAGATGTACGCGAGGGCACGGACGGCGTGCGCGAAGTTGGACCAAAACGAGCGCACCGGCCCGATGGACTGCGGCCGCTCGAAGTCGAGCGTGAAGGAATGCGACTCGCCCGTGGGACCCTCCGGGCCGTCGCGCACGACCACGGGCGTCGGCAGATAGGGGATCAGGTGCTGCGCCACGCCCACGGGGCCGTGACCCGCACCGCCGCCGCCGTGCGGAATAGTGAAGGTCTTATGCGTGTTGAGGTGCATGAGATCGAAGCCCATGTCGCCCGGGCGCGTGATTCCCATGAGCGCATTGGCGTTCGCACCGTCGTAGTACATCAAGCCGCCGGCGTCGTGCACGATCTTGGCGATCGCCGCGATCTCGTCTTCGAAGAGCCCCAAGGTGTTGGGGTTGGTCATCATGCAGACGGCCGTGTCGGGACCGACCGCCTTGCGCATCTCCTCGGGATCGACGCGTCCGTTCTCCTTGGACTTGAGCGAGACGACCTTGTAGCCCACCATGGCGGCCGAAGCCGGGTTGGTGCCGTGCGCGGTGTCGGGAACGATGACCGTCGAGCGCCGCGTCTCGCCGCGCGCCTTGAAGTACGCTTTGGCGATCAGCAGCGCCGTGAGCTCCGCATGGGCGCCGGCCGAGGGGTTGAGCGAAAACGCCGCCATCCCGAAGAGCGACGAGAGCGCCCGTTCCAGCTCCCACATCACGCGGAGCGCGCCTTGCGCGGCCGCGTCCGGCGCGTAGGGATGGAGATCGCGAAAGCCCGGCAGCGATGCCAGCGCATCGTTGATCTTGGGGTTGTGCTTCATGGTGCACGAACCCAACGGATAGAAGCCGAGGTCGACGCCGAAGTTCTTCTGCGAGAGGCGGGTGAAGTGGCGCACCACCTCGAGCTCGGAGAGCTCGGGCAACGCGAGGTCGTCGCGCAGCACGCCAGCGGGCAGGTAGCTCTCGGGCGAGGCCTTCGAGGCCACGTACGGCGTGGCGCGGCCGGGCTGCCCCTGCTCGAAGAGCAGCGGAGTGGCGGCGCTAGACGGCAGCGGCACTGGTGGAGACCTCCTGGAGCGCGGCGGCCAGCGCGCGCACGTCGTCGTCGGTGGTAAGCTCGGTGGCGGTCATGAGGATCGCGTTGGCGTACTCGGGATACCAGCGGCCCAGGTCGACGCCGGCCAGGATGCCCTTGGCGGCGAGCGCCTCGAGCACGTCGGCGCCGCGCCCGGGAACCCGGACCACCAACTCGTTGAAGAACGGCGCCTCATGCGCCAACCGGAAGCCCGGGACGTTGGCGACCGCGGTGGCGAGCTGGCGCGAGCGGCGCAGATTCTCGACCGCGATGGCGCGCAGGCCCGCATTCCCCACGGCCGCGAGGTAGATGGTCGCAAGCAGTGCGCAGTGGGCCTGGTTGGTGCAGATGTTCGAGGTGGCTTTCTCGCGCCGGATGTGCTGCTCGCGGGCCTGCAGCGTGAGCACGTACGCCGTGCGCCCCTGGACGTCGAGGGACTTGCCCACCAAACGCCCCGGCAGCCGGCGAAGATGCTCCTTGGTGGTGGCCATGAAGCCGAGGTACGGGCCGCCGTAGGCCGGCGAGACGCCGAAGGACTGCGCCTCGCCCACCGCGATCTGGGCGCCCCACGACGCCGGCGGCTGCAGGATGCCCAGCGCGAGCGCCTCGGCGACCACGCCGATGGAGAGGGCGCCCGCGCCCTCAATGGCCTGCCGGGCCGCAGCGTCGGGCTGGTCGACGTTGCCGAAGAAGTTGGGCGACTGCACGATCACGCCGGCGACGTCCTTGACGGCCAGCCGCTGCGCGAGCGCCGCCCAATCGGTGGTGCCGCCTGGCGTGAGAGGGATCTCCTCGACGACGGCGTCGAGGCCGTCGGCATACGTCTTGAGCACGGCGCGATAGTTGGGATGGACCGCGCGCGATACCAGGAGCGTGCGATGACCCGTGGCGTTGATCGCCATGATCGCCGCCTCCGCCGTCGCGGTCGCCCCGTCGTACACCGAGGCGTTGGCCACGTCCAGGCCGGTGAGCATGCAGATATACGTCTGCCACTCGTAGATCGTCTGGAGCGAGCCCTGCGAGACCTCGGCCTGATAGGGCGTGTAGGCGGTGAGGAACTCGCCGCGCATGGCCAGCGCGCCGATCACCGGCGGGACGTAGTGACGATAGGCTCCGGCGCCGAGGAACTGATGGTAGCCGATGCCCCGATTGCGTGCCGCCAGGTCCTCGAAGATCCGCGCCAGATCGACCTCGGCCGTCGCCGGCGGCAGATCGACCGGGGATTTCAGCGCGACTCCGTCGGGCACGCGCGTCAGCGCGTCCAACGACGGCGACCCGACGACCGCGAGCATCTCCTCGATGTCGCGTGCAGTATGTGGTGTGTACACGAGCGTGGTCGAACCTTTCGCGGACTATTTCTAAGACGCCGGCGGACCTTGCGCGCAAGTACCCCTGACGCGCGAAAAGGACGGCAAGGGCCGTCCCGGTCCGTGCCGTAGGTTCGACTCTCGCGGCGGCAAACCCCGCCTAGTGGTCGCTCTCCTGCACCAGCTTCTCATAGGCGGCGGAATCGAGCAGGTTACCCCGCTGGGCCGCCAGGTCGGCGACTTTGACCTTGAACATCCACCCTTCGCCGAAGGGGTCGCGGTTGACGAGTCCCGGGTCGCCCTCGATGGCCGGGTTGACCTCGACGATCTCGCCGCCGACGGGGGTGAAGAGGTCGCTGACGGCCTTCACGGACTCGACGACGCCGGCGTTCGCCCCCTGCTCGAGCTTCGCCCCGGCCCGGGGCAGCTCCACGAAGACGATGTCGCCCAGCGACTGCTGGGCGTAGTCGGTGATGCCGACCGTCGCGACGTCGCCGTCGACCTTGGCCCACTCGTGATCTTTGGAATACAACAGACCCTGCGGCTGCGCCACTCTCGAATCTCCTTCTCGTCGAACCTTACTTCTCGCGCTTGTAGAACGGCAGGGCCACGACCTCCGCCGGGTACTCCCGCGCCCGGATCTCCACCGTCACGCGCGTCCCGGGTGCGGCCGCCGCCTTGGCGACCAGCGCCGTGCCGATGTTCGCCCCGACCGTGGGGGAGGGAGCGCCGGAGCGGATCTCGCCCATTGGCATCTCCTCGTACTTGACCACGTAGCCCTCGCGGATCGGAGGTCCCTCCACGGAGGTCACCCCCACGATGCGCGCATATTGGTCGGCCTCCGCCTGACGGCGAAGCATCTCCTTGCCGGGGAACGCCGCCTTGTCGAACTTGACCACCCATGCGAGGCCGGCCTGGATAGGGGTGATCTCCTCGGTGAGCTCGTGACCGTAAAGCGGCATGCCGGCCTCCAGGCGCAGCAGATCGCGCGCCCCGAGCCCGCAGGGCCGCACCCCCTCGGCCGTGCCCGCCGCGAGGAGCTTGCGCCAGATGCGCGGAGCCGCCTCGCCCTCGACGAAGATCTCGAAGCCGTCCTCTCCGGTGTAACCCGTGCGGGCCACGATGGCCGGCACGCCGTCGACGGCGCACTCGAGGCAAGCGTAGTACTTCATCGACGCGACGTCGGCGCCGGCCACGGGCGCCAGCAGCCGCTCGGAGAGCGGCCCCTGGATCGCGATGTTGGCGTTGCCGCCGTGCTTCGAGACGAACTCCACGCCGGCGGGGACGCGGGGCGTGAGGTAGCCGAGCATCTTGACGGCATTGCCGGCGTTGACCACCACCATCCAGCGCAGGTCGTCGAGCCGGTAGACGATGACGTCGTCGTGCGCGCCGCCCTGCTCGTTGGTGAAGATGTTGTAGCGCGCCTGACCCGGCTTCATGGTCGCGACCTTGTTGACGGTCAGCCCGTCCAGCCACTCCGCGACGCCCGCGCCGGTGAAGAAGTACTGCGCCATGTGCGAGAGGTCGAAGAGTCCGGCGCGCTTGCGCACCGCCTCGTGCTCCTTGAGGATGCCCTCGTATTGCACCGGCATCGAGAAGCCGCCGAATGGGACCATGCGAGCGCCTAGCGCGAGGTGCTCGTCATGGAGGACGGTCCGCCGCTCGACCGATTCGTTCATCATAGCGGCGCCCTCTTTCGTGCCTCTTCGCGAGGTGCCTGCCGTGCGCGGATTCCGCAAAGGGGCGGGCTCGCGCCTTACGGAATCGCTTGCCATGCCGACGCCTATCGAAGACCCCATCGCACGCTACGATCAGCGCCGCAGCCACTATCTGAAGCTCCTGGACTTGAAGCTGGAATCCGTGGGCGAGGGACGCGCCGTCATGCGCATGCCCTTCCGCGACGAGATCACCAACGGCACCGGCGCGGTGCACGGCGGGGCGATCACCAGCCTCTGCGACACGTGCTTTTACATGGCGCTAGCCTCGATCTACGGCGAGGAGCAAGAGACCACCACCGCGAGCCTCCACGTGGCCTTTCTCGCCCCCGCGCTGCCGCCCCACGACCTGCTCGCCGAAGCGCACGTGCTCAAGGCCGGCCGCCGCATCGTCTACGGCGAAGTCAGCGTGACCAGCGGCCAGAAGCTGATCGCCCACGCGACGCTCAACTTCCTCAACACCAACACCCCACCGCGCTAACGCGCGCGGTTTGCGGCGCGAGCGAGCGGCCCGAGCAGAGCGCTGTGCCTCCTCTCGCTCGCGCTAGAGTCTGTTGTAGATGCGCCCCTTGGCATCGGTGATGGTGCCATCGCCCACCGTGAAGGTGACGTCGCCGGCCCCCTCCGGGCGCGTGGTGGTCGAGCCGGCCGCCGTGCGCCGCGTGACGCCGGAGGTCTCGTGCGTGCTCAGCGTCGGGCCGTCGAGCGTCCAGGTGCCCTTCGAGATGCCCACGATCCGGGCGCCGCTCTCCCGCCCGGCGTAGTTGGCGTCGTACGTGCCGTCGCCGTGGAACGCGTAGGTGATCGTCGCCTCCGGGCCGTTCCAGGCATACGTCGAGCCCGCGATAGGAGCGGGCGTCGCCCCGGCTCCCGCGCCCGCTCCGGGCGCTCCCGTGCTCGCCGCGGTGGAAGCGGGCGAGGGCTGGGCGCTTGCCACCGGCGCCGGCGAGGCCTGGGGCGCGGGAGTCTCACCCGCCACCACGGTCGTCGGAGCCGGAACGTGCACGTACCCCAGCTTCACCAGAGCGAACATGGCCACCAGACCGACGATCACGCCGATCAGAAACCCGGAGGCACTCTTCATGCGTCCCTCTTCGCCTCGCCGTCCGCATCCCCGCCAGCGAACTTCTCGTAGGCGGCCCGGAAATTGTAGACGCCCGCGGAGAGCCACTGCCCGCCGTCGACGGTGAGGCAGGTGCCGGTCACCCACGAGGCCTCCGCGCCGCTGAGCCAGAGCGCGGCGTCGGCGACGTCCCGCGGACGGCCCATGCGCCCCAACGGCACGCTGCCGACCACCGTCGACTCCAGCTCCGGCGCCAGCCAGAGATTCTTGTCGGTCCCTTCGGTATGCACGGGTCCCGGCGCGATGGCGTTGACGCGGATCCCGAACGGTCCCCACTCCGCGGCCAGCGTGCGCGTCATCGCCAGCAGGCCGGCCTTGGCGGCGGCGGAGTGCACCACGCCGGGCTCCGCGAGCCAGGCATAGGTGGCGACGATGTTGAGGATCGAGCCGCCCGTTCGCTGCAGATGCTCGAAAGCGAAGCGAGCGCAGTTGAAGCCGCCGCTGAGCACGATGTCGACGACCGCCTTGAAGCCGTTGGGCGAGAGACGCTCGGAAGGGCAGATGAAATTGCCGGCGGCGTTGTTCACGAGCACGTCGAGGCGGCCTTCGCGCTCCACCGCGTAGGCGATCGCGCTCTCCACCTGCTCGGGGGCGCGCACGTCGCAGGATACGGCGTGGGCGCGCCCGCCGGCTTCCTCGATCAGCCGCACCGTCTCGCGCAAGGGTTCCTCGCGCCGCCCCAGCACCACCGCCGCGGCGCCCTCCGCCGCGAAGCGCTGGGCCATCGCGCGCCCGAGGCCGCTGCCGCCGCCGGTGACCAGGACGCACTTGCCCTTCCAAGGGCTCATGGGAAGACCTCGCCTTCTTGCGCGAGCGCGCGCCGCAGGTAGAGCGGCAATGCGAAGAGCCGCTGATGCGTCTCCTCGTCGTAGAAGAAGTTCTCCCCGCGCAGCGCGGCCACATGCCGCGCGACGCGCTCGTCGCCGAGCCGCGCCACGTCCACGGCGTCGCTGCACGCCAGGAAGGCCCAGTCGGTGTCGAACGCCGGGACGTGCGTGAAGAAGCTGCGCACGTGGGCGAAATGGCGCCGCAGCGTGCGCGCCATCTTCACATGCAGCCCCATGTTGTGGAAGCTCGCGGTGCTGGCCTGGAGCACGTAGACGCCGCCGGGAGCCAGGCGCGCCTTGACGTCGCGAAACACCGCGTCGTTGAAGAGCGGCCATGAGGGAGAGTCCGGCAGCGGCTCGGTGAGGTCGCCGATGACGACGTCGTAGCGCTCGCGGTCGTCGCGAAGAAAGGCCAGCGCGTCGCCGATCACCACGCGAGCGCGCGGATCCTCCCAGGCCCCGGCCCCCCACTCGGGCAGGTGGCGCTTGCACAGCTCAACCACCTCGCCGTCGATGTCCACCATCGTGCAGCGGACGACTCCGGGGTGACGCAGCACCTCGCGCAGCGTGGCGCCCTCGCCCCCGCCGAGGATCAACACCTCGCGCGGCAGGTCCACGGCCGCCAGCGCGGGATGGACCAGCGCTTCATGGTAGATACGCTCGTCGCCCTGCGAGCTCTGCGTGTCGCCGTCGAGCACCAGCATCTTGCCGAAAACGGGGGTCCGCAGGATCGCGTACTGCTGGAACGGCGAGTGCCCCGAGACCAACAGCTCCTCCACGGCGTGCTCGTGACGCTCGGTGGGGGCGAACTCTTCGACGTACCAGTGCCAGCGCTCGGTCTTGGGCACGATGTACTCCTCAAACTCGCGGAGGCGGACGCCGCGCGGCGCCCGCCTCCTGATCGTCGGTTTCCCACTCCGGGTCCCCGGCAAGGGGACAGACCTTCCGAGGGATCGATGGTTGGTTGTGTTACGCCGATTTGACGGCCGTGACCAGGGTCTGCTCCTGATCGCGGACGATATGCGTATACTCTCCCGGCGCCGCCGGAATTCCGCGCTTCACCTCCGTGGTCCGCATCGTGGCAGCCTCGAAGGAGCGCGCGACGAAGTCGAGCGCGCGCCAAGGATCGGTGCTCGTACCGCACGTGTAGATGTCCACGGCGGCATACCCTGTTTCGGGCCAGGTATGAATGGACAGGTGCGACTCTGCGATCACCACCACACCGCTCACGCCCTGCGGCATGAAGCGGTGGAAGGCAACCTCCATGACCTCGGCGCGGGCTTCGCGCGCCGCCGAGACCATGACGTCGCGGACTCGCTCCACATCGGTGAGCAGAGCCCCGTTGCAGCCCGAGAGCTCACAGACGATGTGAGTACCCAGCTCTTCCACTTCTCGTAAATCCCCCTCGGATCCGGTCGGGAAATCCCACCTCCAGCTCGCTGGCATGCGACTCGCACAAGGCGATGAGCGCATCCAGCCTCTCGGCGCAATCAATTGCCGGCGCCCGCGCGGAAGGACCGAAGGCCCCCGGCCCGGGAACGGGCGTTGCGCCGCGATGCCGCGAAGGGCGCGGCCACCCACTACAGCAAACGATAATAGGGCATCCAACCCCCCGTGTAAAGGGGTCGCCCGCCCGGTCTCTCCATGCGAAGCATGCGGCGGAGCCGCCAAGGGGGCGTCCGGGCCCGAATCGGGTACAATCTCGCCATGACGATCCTCGCGCTGTTGATCCTGGCCCTCCTGGTGATGGTCGTGCTGGTCAACCTGCTGACGGGCACCCAGGCCCCCTCGGTGAGCCTGGTGTTCTGGTCGAAGACCAACGTCCCGCTGGGCTACGTCATCGCCCTCTCGGCCTTGACCGGGGCCGTGATGACCTGGCTGGCCGCCATTCCTAAGCACGTCCAGCGCTTTTGGACGATCCGCCGGCTGGAAGGCACCGTGGCTGAGAAGGAGCGCGCCTACGCGACCCTCGCCAAGGAGGCCGCCGATCTGCGGGCAGCGGCCGCCCCGCCCGCCTCGGGGGCCCTGGCTCCCAAGGAGGAGGCTCCCGCCGTCCGCGGAGAGTACCAGCAGCCCCCGGGATGAGCCCGCCGCCGCCGTTGACGCCTCCCGGCCGGGCATGGTAAAGTCAGGGCTTGCATGGCGTTTTTGGCCAGTTCTTGGAGCACGTGAGCGAGAGATGTACGCGATCATCGAGACCGGGGGTAAGCAGATCCGTGTGGCGGAAGGCGACGTCATCCGTTGCGATCTCGTGGAGAGCGCGGTCGGCAGCGAGGTCACGTTCGATCGCGTCGTGCTCGCGGCCGACGGCCCAACGGTCGCGCTCGGCGCGCCGATCGTGGCCGGCGCCAAGGTGACGGGCACGGTGCTGCGTCAGGGCAAGGCTCCGAAGATCCTGGTCTTCAAGTACAAGCCCAAGAAGCGCGTGCGTAAGCTCAACGGCCACCGCCAGCGGTTCGCCGAGGTCAAGATCACCAAGATCGTGGCCCCTAGCGCCTGACCTCCGCTCGTGCTGAGCGTCGAGTTCCACGAGGATAGCCGCGGGCGGCTGTCCTCGTTGCTTGCTCGGGGGCACGTGGAGTACGCGATCGACGCTGAGGACGTGGTCTGCGCGGGCGCGTCGGCGATCCTGCAGACGGCGTGGCTGGGGCTCCAGGAACACTTGCGGATCGGCGTCGAAGCCGAGCGCGCACCGGGCCTCCTGCGTCTGAGCTGGGACGAGGACGGGCGATCCTCGCGGGAAGCCCAAGCCATTCTCGGAACCGTCCGCCTGGCCATCGAGACGCTAGCGCGGCAGTACCCCGAGAACGTCGCCGTCTCCACCGTGCGCGACTGAAGGAAGAGAACCGATGTCCGAGACCATCCACACGGAACACCATCCCGTCGGGTCGGCGAACGGCACGAACGAGGAGCCGCAAGCCGCCGCCGACGCGCGCGGGGCCGTGATCGCCGGGCTGGTCGGCGCGGTCGTCGGCGCCGCCGGGTTTCTGATCTACCAGCGTCTCCCCGACGAGCAGAAGGACCGCATCCATCGTCAGGTGCGTACGCTCATCGACCAGAAGGTCAACGAGCTGCGCCAGAACTTCCAGATCTAGCGGCGCCGCTCACGACACCGGCTTCTGGGTCGGAGTCGGCTCCTCGTCGCCGTGCTCCGGGGTGCGGGCTTGGGGCTCTTCGGCCGGGGACTCCGCGGCCTCGATTGCCGGCGGCTCGCCCTCCAGCACATCCGCGCCCGCGGTAAACGCCTGCGCCTCCGCTTCGGCCTGCCGAAACTCCTCGGCACGCGCGTCGTCTTCCTCGACGTCGGCGGCACGCTCGATCTCGCGCATGAAGGCCTGGCTGGTGTTCTGCAAGTCCCGCATGACGCGGCCGGCGTCCCGTGCGATCTTTGGAAGGCGCTCCGGGCCGAAGAGCAGGAGCGCGAGGCCCCCAAGGATCGCGACGTCGGGTATCGAGAGCATGGGCGGCGGCTTCTTGCGGAGGCGCAGGGCTTTCCTGCCGCTCCGCAAAAGCCATTCTGTCCGGAGTTCATCGCGGACTTGAAGATCATCTACACGCGGTCCAACCGCGTCGAGACCCTGGCCTCGCTTGCCACCCTCAAGAAGATCCTCGGCCGCTTCGTCGGCCACCGGGTCTTCTACGAGATTTCGTCTCGCTACCGTCGCGGCCAGGAGTTCTACTCGGCAAAGAACGCCTTCACCGTCCGCTCCATCGAGATCACCAACCGGGACTATCTCACGATCTCGATCTTCGATGCCGACAACCCGACCCACTCGATCGAAGTGGTGAACCCCCAGGCCATGCGGATCTACGACGAGACCGTGGGCAAGGGCTTCGCGGTCGTCTTCTTCAGCGAGGTCGGCGACGTGGAGTCGCGCTGCTATCTGCGCGACGACGGCGACGAGGGCGGCGGGCAACGAACGCGCGGTGAGCTGGAGAAAATCTCGCTACCGCAACTGTTCGAGTATCTGGAAGACATCACGAGCGCAGAGGTCGAGCAGGTCTAGCGCTCATCGCAGCGGGCGGTCGCGCAGCCGGACGAACCAGGTGCGGCTGCGTATCTTGTCGGCGGCTCGCAAATGGTGCACGCTCTCCGAACGCCGCCCGAGCATCCGGAATGCCGTGCCCAGGTTGTGGTGCGCGAGCGCGCACTCGGGGTCGATGCGAAGCGCCGCCCGGTACTGGTCCATCGCGGTATCGAACTCGCCCCGCTCCAAGGCCAGGTTGCCGACGTTCACGATCGCCGCGGTGCAGGCGGGATCGGCTTCGAGTGCCGCCGCGAAGTCAGACAGGGCTTCCTCGTGCTTGCCCTGATGCACGAGCGAGACGCCCCGCTTGTTGTAGATGGCGGCCGCCGGCGGGCCCGCGGAGGCGGACTCGTGGAGCGCGCGGGTCAAAAGGTGGTAGGCCTCGCGGTAGCGGCCGCCCTCGATGGCCGCCACACCCTCCTCAAAGGGGCCGGCCGGCCCCGGCCGGCGATGTCTCCAGAGGTCCGTGATCATCGAAAACATGGGTGAACGGCCGCTTCGCCGCGAACCGAGGCTCGCCATGCTGCGCGTCGACGTGATCACGCTCTTTCCCGAGTTCTTCGGTCCCCAGATCGCGCTCTCGATCCTGGGCCGGGCCATCGAGCGCGGCTTGCTGGACGTCCGCCTCCACCATCTGCTGGACGCCCTCGGCCGCAAGGAGCGCGCCGACGACGCCCCCTTCGGCGGCGGCGCCGGCATGGTGCTGCGCATCGAGCCGTTGGCCCGGGTGCTGGATCCTCTGCTCGCTGAGCCGTGCGAGCGCCGCCAAATCGTCCTCTTCACCCCAGCCGGCCGCCCCTTCGACCAAGCGAGCGCTCGGCGTTACGGAGAGCTGGAGCAGTTGATCCTCATCTGCGGCCACTACGAGGGCGTCGACGAGCGGATCGCCGAGCTCTACCCTGTCGAGGAGGTCTCGCTGGGCGATTTCGTGCTCACGGGCGGAGAGATTCCCGCCATGGCCGTCCTCGACGCGACCGCGCGCCTGCTGCCGGGGGTGATCTCCGAGGAGTCGCTGGTCCACGAGTCGTTCGAGGAAGCCGGCCTGGACTACCCGGTCTACACGCGCCCGCGGGTCTTTCGCGGCGTCGAGGTGCCTGCGGTGCTCCTCTCCGGCGACCACGCCGCCATCGCCGCATGGCGGCGCGAGGAGTCCCGCCGCCGCACGGCGGCCCGCCGCCCCGACCTGGGGGACGCCAAAGCGACCCCCCCGGGGGATTGACGCCGGCGGCCGTTTGCCGTTACCATGAGCGCCAACACGCCGCCCCAGGCGGCGCGACAATTCAACGAGGTGTCCCATGGCCGTGTTGCTCACTCAACCAGCACACTGGCACAGAGGCCGCCCCGACCGCGTCGGCATCGGATTGCTCGGACATGGAACGGTCGGTAGCGGCGTCGTCGCCATCCTCCACAGTCAACGCGAGTTGCTGCGCGCCGAAGCGGGCGTGGACTTCGATCTCGTCCACGTCTTGATTCGCGACGTCGAAAAGCCTCGCGGCACGTCGCCCGCGCTCCCGGTCCTCACCACCAACGCCGACGCGATCATCAACGATCCCAACGTCCACGTCGTGGTCGAGTGCATCGGCGGCACGGACGCCGCCGCCGACTACGTGGCCCGCGCCATCAGTCTGGGCAAGCACGTGGTCACGGCCAACAAGGACCTCTTGGCGGCGCACGGCGCCGAGCTCGAGGCGCTGGCCGACAACCACGGCGTCACGCTGTGGTACGAAGCGGCCGTCGGAGGCGCGATTCCCGTGATTCGCCTGCTGCGCGAGTCGCTGGCGGGCGAGCGGATTCTCGAGATCGCCGGCGTCGTGAACGGCACCACCAACTTCATCCTCAGCGCGATGGCCGCGGGCTCCACCTACGGCGATGCGCTCAAGCGCGCGCAGGAGCTTGGCTTCGCGGAAGCCGACCCGCGCAGCGACGTCGAGGGCCTGGACGCCGCGCACAAGCTCGCGCTGCTCTCGCGCCTGGCCTTCCGCCGGTACGTGCAGTCGAAGGTGATCCCGCGCCGCGGCATCACCGATCTGACGCCCGAGGATCTCGACCTCGGCAAGCGCCTCGGCTACACCCTCAAGCTGCTCGCCTTCGGACGCGACGACGGCTCGGCTGCGCTCACCGCGGCCGTGACGCCCGTCTTCGTTCCGGTGAACCACCTGTTCGCTCAGCCCGAGGGCCCGCAGTGCGCCATCCGCGTCACGGGTCAAGCCACCGGCGCGCTGAGCTTCATCGGCACCGGCGCCGGCCAAGAGCCCACGGCCTCCGCCATGGTCGGAGACCTGCTCGCCGTCCTGCGCCACATGGCATACGGAACGTCGTTCCGCACCAACCGCCGCTTGGCGAACGTCGCGCTGACGCCGCCCTCCGACGTGCGCTTGCCGCACGTGCTGGGCCTCGGGTCGGCCGACGACCTCGGTGCGGCACGCTCCGCGCTCGAACGCGCGGGCTATGCGCCGCGGGTCACGGAGGGCGCCATCGCCCTCGCATTCGACGAGCTCGCGCTCGAAGATCGTGATCTCATGCGCGTGCTCGAAGAGGCACGCATCGCGGCGCGCCGTCCGATTCCGATCTGGGTCGACCGCTAAGAGGCCGCCCACTACACCCTCGGGCTCGTCCCACCTCGGAATCGGACCCCAACCTCCACGACCTCGGTGCGCGGTCCCTCGGACCGTCTACTCACGCACCGACCTGAAAGGAGCCCCACCGGAAATGTCGCGTTTCGATACCATCGCCGTCCACGGCGGCCAGCAGCCCGATCCCACGACCAAGGCGCGCGCGGTACCCATCTACCAGACCACGTCGTACGTCTTCGACGACACCTCGCACGCCGCCCGGCTCTTCGCGCTCGAGGAGTTCGGCAACATCTACACGCGCATCATGAACCCGACGCAGGACGTCTTCGAGCAGCGCATCGCCCAGCTCGAGGGCGGCGCCGGCGCGCTCGCGCTGGCCAGCGGTCAAGCCGCGGCCACCGTCGCCATCCTCAACCTCGCGGGCGCGGGCGACCACGTCGTGGCCAGCGAGTCGCTCTACGGCGGCACCTACAACCTCTTCAAGCACACGCTCGCGCGCCTGGGCATCGAGTTCACCTTCGTCGACGCCGGCCGCCCCGAGAACGTGGAGCGCGCGATCCGTCCCACCACCAAGGCGATCTATGGCGAGATCATCGGCAACCCGAAGCTCGACGTCCTCGACCTGGAGCCGCTGGCAACGATCGGCAAGCGCAACGGCGTTCCGCTGATCGTTGACAACACGCTGGCCACGCCGTATCTGGTGCGCCCGATCGAATGGGGCGCAAACGTGGTGACCCACTCCGCCACCAAGTTCATCGGCGGCCACGGCACGTCGATCGGCGGCGTGATCGTCGACGGCGGCAACTTCGACTGGGAGGCCAGCGGGCGCTTTCCGCAGCTGGTGGAGCCCGACGAGTCGTATCACGGCGTCTCGTACACCAAGGCGTTCAACAACCTCGCCTACATCATCAAGGCCCGCGTGCAGCTCCTGCGCGACCTGGGTCACGCCATCTCGCCGTTCAACGCATGGCTCTTCGTGCAGGGTCTCGAGACGCTCCACCTGCGCGTACAGCGTCACGCCGACAATGCCCGCCGCCTGGCGGAATTCCTCGCCACGCGCCCGGAGGTGGCGTGGGTCTCCTACCCCGGCCTGCCCGGGCACCACTCCCACGAGAAGGCACGCAAGTACCTCGCGCACGGCTCGGGCGCGATCCTGACCGCAGGCGTCAAAGGTGGAGCGGCCGCAGCGCGCCGCTTCATCGACGCGCTCACGGTCTTCTCTCAGTTGGCCAACGTCGGCGACGCGAAGTCGCTGGTCATCCACCCGGCCTCGACGACGCATCAGCAGTTGACGCCGACGCAGCAGATCGCCGCCGGGGTCACCGAGGACCTCGTCCGCTTCTCCGTGGGCATCGAGGATCCGCAAGACCTCCTCGAGGACGTCGCTCAAGCCCTGGCGGTCTCCCAAGAGGCGGTGGCCGCCGATGCCTGAGGCGGTGCCCGTACCCTCGCGCGAGGCGGACGTCCGCCTCGCGCCCGAGGGCGGCTTCCCGCTCGAGGGCGGCGCCCGCCTCCCGCACGTCGTTCAGCGCGTCACCATGTACGGTGCCCCGCGGGCCGACGGCGCGAACGTGGTCCTCGTCCCCCACGCGCTCACCGGATCGGGGCGCGTGGGGGAATGGTGGCCCGGAGTCGTGGGCCCTGGCGCTCTGCTCGACACGGAGCGCCTCTGCGTCATCGGCATCAATTGCTTGGGCGGCTGCTACGGTTCGACGGGCCCCGCCTCGCACGCCGAGGACGGGCGCCCCTACGGCTCGCGCTTTCCGGTGCTCACCGTGCGTGACATCGTGCGCGCGCAACGAGCCGCGCTGGCAGAGTTGGGCGTGCACCGCGTGGGCGCGGTGGTGGGCGGCTCGCTGGGCGGCATGCAGGCATTGGCGTGGGGGGTGGAGTTTCCCGACGACGTCGCCATCGTGGCGGCGATCGGTGCCTCGGCCGCACTCACGCCGCTCTCCATCGGCATCAGCTCCACGGCGCGCGCGGCGATCGCCAACGATCCCAACTTCAACGGGGGCGACTACTACGACGGCGAGCCGCCGGCGCGGGGCTTGGACTTGGCGCGCCGCTTGGGGATGCTGACGTACAAGAGCGAGGAGCTGCTGCAGCAGCGCTTCGGCCGGCGCGGTGACCGGCGCGGCGCCGATCCCGCGGCGGGGCTCTGGGAGCGCTTCGACGTTGAGGGCTATCTGGCGCACCAGGGCGAGATCTTCGTCCGCCGGATCGACGCCAACACGCACCTCGCTCTCTCGAAGGCGATGGAGCTCTTCGACCTCGACCGCGATTACGGCTCCGTGGAGACGGCGGCGGCGCGCCTGCGCGCGCGCGTGGTGCTGGTGGGGATCGGCGGCGACTGGCTCTTTCCGTCGGCGCAGGTTCGCGAGACGTGGCGCCGGCTGCGGCTGGCGGGCGCCGACGCCGTCTACCTAGAGTTGGCGTCCGACCACGGGCACGACGCGTTTCTCGCTGAGCCGGAGGCGCTCACGCGCCTGCTCGCACCGGTGCTGGCACCGCTCTACACGCAGGAGGCGCGAGTGGCCGCAACGGCGCTGGGCTGAGGGCTCCCGCCGGAACGCGACGAAGGACGGCCGCGGCCGCCCTTCGGAGATCTCTGGAATCCGGTACCCCGTGTCTTCGTTGTCAGGAGCGGGATGCCGGCTGAAAGCAATCCCGACAGTAGACGGGGCGATCTCCCCGCGGCTGAAACGGCACCTGGGCCTCGTTGCCGCAACGGCTGCAGGTCACCGTGTACATCTCGCGCGCGCCGCCGCGCCCGCCGCCGGATCCACCACCGCCGCCATCGCGCTGAGCCTTGCGGGCGGCCCGGCACTCCGTGCAACGCGACGGCTTGTTGGTGAAGCCTTTTTGAGCGAAGAACTGCTGTTCGCCGCTCGTGAATATGAAGGGCCGTGCGCAGTCAACGCACGTCAGAGTCTCGTCCTTGTACATGAATCAACGGTCCTTTGCCGACTCGACTGAAATGAGCAACAACCGTTTGGTCTGTCTAGGTCGACGCGGATCGTGATCCACCAGACCGACCGACTGAACCCCAAACTTACGGTGAAGATACCATGAAGGCCCCACTCATGCAATGGGGCCAACGGTCCTAAAGGGCCACCTGGACAACGATCCCCTCTCTTGACTGTCCATGTGCTGTAGGCGTCGCGCTTCCGGGCGGCCGATGCTCTGGAGGCGCCCGTTCTGATCGAGGACCGCCGACGATCACCCGCAGAGGCTCGGGCGCCATTTTCATTTTAAGGTAGACCGCCTACGCGGCGGCACCCCTGGCCTCGGCTCCTTAACCACCTGTCGCATCAAACCGCGTCGCGCTTATGCGCTCGCCACAGTCCGCGTTCCCCTACCTTGATGCAAGGCGATACCGCACCCCGCGGAGCGTTACGTTTGGAGAATGGCAAGCCATGCGCTTGGGTTGTACAAACTGAGTATTCATCGGGAGCAGCCCTACGGTTGCGCGGACGC
>Ga0307374_10002513_pt1 | contig 32457 bp, 32 predicted proteins | sample OX3MG_FD_202532 | JGI IMG/M metagenome (GOLD analysis project Ga0307374, IMG submission 202532) | Soil microbial communities from Risofladan, Vaasa, Finland - OX-3 | ecosystem: Environmental > Terrestrial > Soil > Coastal area > Acid sulfate soil | place: Finland: Risofladan, Vaasa | collected... | reverse complement strand
GCGACGGCCGCGGCTGTGATCGCGACGCGCTCCGGGAGGTTCGGTTTGCCGCGCTCCGGCGCCGGGCTGAGGAACGGCGAGTCGGTCTCGACCGCGTACCCATCGTGTGCGACGCTGCGCGCCGCATGCTGGATGGGATCGCTGTGCGGGAAGGTGACGATGCCGGAGAACGATGCGATGAAGCCGTGCTCCGCGCAACGCAACGCGTGCGCCGCGTCGCCGCTGAAGCAGTGCATCAGTCCATGCGACCCGGGGACGCTTCGCACGGCCGCCAGCACCTCGTCGTGTGCGTCGCGGTCGTGGATCAGCACGGGTTTCGCCGCGTCGTCTGCGAGTTCGAGCATGGCGCGAAACGACCGCTCCTGCACGTCGAGCGCCACCTCATGGTACCCGGGGCGGAAGAAGAGATCGAGCCCGACCTCCCCCACCGCGACCGCCTTGGGATGGCGCAACAACGCGGCGAGCGCCTCGAGCTCGCGCGCATCGGGCGGCGCCGTCTCGTGCGGATGCCAGCCCACGCTGAAATACACGCCGGGGTGGGACTCGGCGATGATGCGGTTGCGATCCGAGTCCTCGAGGTTGAGGCCGACCGAGATGATCTGGTCGACTCCCGCCGCCGCGGCACCCTCGAGCGCCCGCGTGAGGAGCCCGCGGTCGTCGAGGAGCACCAGATGACAATGCGTGTCGACGAGCGCCGGCAGCGGATCGCTCACGCGCGCGCTCCAATGAGCACCGTGCACTCGCCGCGCGGTGGACGCGCAGTGAACTCCTCCACCAGGGATGCCGCGGTGCCGCGATGCATCGTCTCGTGCACTTTGCTCAACTCCCGGGCGACGATCACGGGACGGTCGCCGAGCACCGGCGCCGCGATGCGCAGCGTCTTCACGAGGCGCATCGGCGATTCGAAGAACGCGAGCGTCCGGTCCTCCTGCAGCGCCTGCTCCAGGAGGCGAACCAGCTTGCCGGGCGTACGCGGCAGGAAGCCGAGAAAGCAGAACGCATTGCCCGGCAGGCCGCTCGCGGCCAGCGCCGCCGTCAGTGCCGAGGCACCGGGAATCGGCGTCACGCGGTGGCCCGCCTCGACGGCCGCGCTCACGAACAGCGCGCCCGGGTCACTCAGCGCGGGCGTGCCGGCGTCCGTGCACAGCGCGAGTGTCTCGCCGCGATCGAGCCGCTCGATCAGCAGCGGGATGCGCCGGCGCTCGTCGAACGCGGGCAGCGACAGCACGGGTTTCTGCACGCCGTGCGCCGTGAGCAATGCCTTGGTCCGGCGCGAGTCCTCCGCCACGACGGCGTCGCACTCGCGCAGCACGCGCAACGCGCGCAGCGTGATGTCCTCGAGGTTGCCGATCGGCGTCGCGACCACCGCGAGAGTCCCGGTGGGTCCGTTCACCGTCCCCAATCCCGCGGGTAGCGGAACTCACGGTCGATGGTGCGGTTGCTCAACTTCGCGATGACCGGCGGACGGCGCTTGTACTGGCTGTCATGAACACGCCGGACCACGGTGTCGACGTCGGCGGCGTCGAAGCCGAGGGCGACGACCTCCGCGCGGCTGCGACGCTGATCGACGAGCAACTGGAGGATCTCGTCGACCACCGCATAGCGGATGCCGAGCTCGTCTTCGTCAGATTGCCCGACCCAGAGATCGGCGCTCGGCGCCTTGGTGAGCACGCTGTGCGGCAGCTCGAGGAATCGCGCAAGCTGGTACAGCTGCGTCTTGTACAGGTCGCCGATCGGGTTGAGCGCGCTCGCCATGTCGCCGAACAATGTGCCGTAGCCGAGCAGCAACTCGGTCTTGTTGGAGGTTCCGAGGACGAGCGCGCGCTCGGCCATGGAATGGTCGTACAGGATCGACATGCGCTCGCGAGCCATCTTGTTCCCGCGTCGCGTCCGGTCGGCATCCGGGTAGTGCTCGAAATAATCGTCGATCTGCGCGGTGATGTCGATGGTTTCGGCCCTGATGTCGAGGCTCGCGCAGACCGCGTGCGCGTCAAGCGCCGACTGCGGATCGCTCGTGCGATACGGCATGAAGATGGCGACGACGTTGTTCGCTCCGAGCGACGACACCGCGAGCGCGGTCACCAGCGAGGAGTCCACGCCACCTGACAACCCGACCACCGCGCGCTCGAAGCCGACCTTGTGCACGCCGTCGGCGATGAAGCCGCGCAGCAGACCGGCTACGAAGCCGGGGTCAATCGCGAGCGTGCCGGCGGCGGAGTCGGTCGGTCTCTGAGTCGTTGACATCGTTCCGTTCGTCGCGCAGCAGCGGGTACGCGACCCGCGCGCGCCGGAGCGCACTGCGCTCGAGCGTGTGAAAGAGCACGGTCTCTTCCGCGCCCGGAATGGATCCCACGATGGTGCCGTCGGGGCCGACGACGCGCGATCCGCCCCAGAACCCGACTCCATCCTCGAAGCCGCTTCGATTGCAGTAGATGACGTAGCTCGTGAACAGCTGCGCGTAGGTGCGCGTCATCGCGTCATAGCTGCGCGCGGTGCCGAGCGCCTCGCCCTGGAGCACGCCACGCCCGGGTGATGCGGAGGGGCAGATGAGCACGTCGACACCCTGACGTGCGAGCAGCGCCGCCGCCGTGGGGTGCCAGAGGTCTTCGCAGATGAGCATCCCGGCGCGCCAGCGGCTCTCGGTGCGGCCCCCGAGCGGCGCGTCGAACGCCCGAAACCGGTCGCCGGCGGCGACGTATCGCTGCTCGTCGAACAGGCCGTAGGTGGGGAGATAGACCTTGCGATGCACGTGCACCACCTCGCCGGCGCTGATGTAGACGGACGCGTTGTAGAAGCGGTGGCGGTCGCTCTCCAGGATCAGGCCCGCGACGACGTCGATCCGACCGTCTCGGGAGGCGGAGCACAGCGCGTCGATCTCCGCCGAACCGAGCGTCAGCGCCACGTCGGGCACCTGGTCCTTGAGGAAGTAGCCGGTGATCGAGAGCTCAGGGAAGACGACCAGTCCGGCACCGCGCGCAGCAGCGTCGTTGATCACCGTGAGGTGCATCGCGACATTCGCGGCAACATCGCCGAGCTTGGGGTAGCACTGGGCGAGCGCCACGATGAGCGACCCCGCCGGGTCGCGCGCCGCCGCCGGGCGCTCACCCGGCTCCGGGTCAGGGGCGCCCGGCGGCGCCGGCGTCACGCCGGGTCGAGATCGTTCGAGGACCATTGGTCTGATTCTCCCATGCTCTCGGGCAGCGCCCCGCTGTTCACGAAGGCATCGACCATCGCAGGAACCGCACCGAGTCCACTCACCGCCCGAGGCGCGGGCGGCAATGCGCTGAGGAACCCCATGCCGTACTGCCGCGTCCGCAGCCGCGGGTCACAGAGGACGACGGCCCCCCGATCGGAGGCGCTCCGTATGAGCCGGCCGAACCCCTGACGGAGGCGGATGATCGCAACCGGGAGGATGTACTCGCCGAACGGGTCGCGGAGCTGCTCGGAGCGCGCTCGCACGAGTGGATCGGTCGGCACGGGGAACGGCAGCTTGTCGATGATGACGCAGCGAAGCCGGTCACCGGGGATGTCGACGCCCTCCCAGAAGCTGCTCGTCGCCAGCAGGACGGTGCGTGGATCGGCGAGGAAGCTCTGCAGGATCTGACGCCGCGTTCCGTCGAGGCCCTGGGCGAGGCTGGCGATGCCCCGCGCGTCGAGGCGATCCTGCAGCAGGCTCCAGACACGCTTGAGCGGCCCGTAGCTCGTGAAGAGGACCAGCGTGTGACCGTCGAGCCGGCCCGCGACGCCGTCGACGAGCTCCGCCATCTGTGCATCGTGGATGGGGTCGTCGTACGCAGTGGCGTTCTCGGGCAGGATGCAGATCGCCTGACGCAGGTAGTCGAACGGCGACGGCAGCGTCAGCTCATCGGCGGCCGCGCCGATGCCGACGCGGGTGCGGACGAAGTCGAAGCCGCCGGCGACCGACAGCGTCGCGGAGGTGAGGACGACCGACTCCGCGGGGTCGAAAACGCTCTCGGCGAGGGGGATGGAGACGTCGATCGGCGCCTCGTGCAGCTCCGCCTGCTCTCGGCGCATCTCGATCCACGCCACCGTTCCCGCTCGTGGGCGCACGATCACGTGGTCGATCGCCGCGGCCAGGCCCGCGAGTGCCTCTGACGCGTGCTCGAGCTCGTCGCCGGCCCGATCCGGCTGCGGCAGCAGCTCGGTCTGCACGCCCCCGGGTGCGGACGCGAGTGCCGACGCGGTGCGCTGGAGGATTCCGATGGCGTGCATCGCGGAGCGCTCGACGAGCGTGAAGCCCGCGTCCTCGCGGATTGCGTGCGAGAGCCCGACCCTGCCGTTGGCGGCGTGCTCGCCACCGAGCCGCGCAGCCATGAACCCCTTGGCGTCGCCGAACAGCCGCTGGCCCGCCTCGCGGCATCGATCGAGCTCAATACCGAGCGGGGTCCCCGGCATCGCCGGGAGCCGTTCGAGGACGAGGGTGATGTCGGACATGCGGACGGTGAGCCCCAGCTGCTCCGTCGCGACCGCTTCGAGCTGGTGGGCCTCGTCGATGACCAGCGCCTCGTACGGCCCGAGGATCTGCCCCTGACTCTCGTTGGCCGCCAGGAGTAGCGCGTGGTTGGTGACAACAATGGCAGCATCGGCGGCCCCGCGACGCGCGCTCACCATGTGGCACTGCGCGTTTGCCCAATTGGCGCATGCGGGCCCGAGGCAGTCGGTGACCTCCGATGCCACACGGCGCCAGAGTTGATCCTCCTCGCCTGAGAGATAGATTTCCGAGCGGTCGCCGGTCGAGGTTGCGGCAAGCCACGCGAGGATCTTCAGCTTGAACCGGATCGCCGCAAGGTCCGCACCCTGAGCCGTGATGTCCGGGGTGTCGAGGAACCGCCGCCACCGACGGAGGCTGATGTAGTGGTTGCGGCCCTTCAGCAGCGCCACCGGCACCGGATGTTCCAACAGTCCGGCCACGGTCGGCAGATCGCGGTCGGCAAGCTGCTCCTGGAGATTCACAGTGTGGGTCGCGACGACCGCGCGCTTGCCCGTGCGCGCCGCCCAGATCGCGAGCGGCGTGAGGTATGCGAGTGACTTGCCGACTCCCGTCCCCGCCTCGACCATCAGGCGGCGTTTGCGTTCGAGCGTCTGGCCGACGGCGACCGCCATCTGGTGCTGCGCCTCGCGATACTCGTAGCCGTCGCGGCCGGCGAGCGGGCCGTCCGGGCCGAGCAGTGCCGCGGCGGCATCGCCGATGTTGCGTGTGGCAGGTGCGGCGTCGCTGACGCGATGTGTGGCCGGCGCGGCGGGTGCCTCGCCGGCAGGAGCCGTGGCGAGCGTTGGCTCGGGGGGAACCACCGCGGCACGCGGAGCTTCGACCTCCACCCCGCGGCGGCGCATCACGTCGTCGAAAAAGTCGGCGAGTGGGCCGGGCGCCTGCGCTGCGACGCGTCGCATCTGGTCCTGCGTCGATGCCGGCAGAGCTCGTCCGGCACCCACGAGCATCCGGAAGAGATCGCCGGTGGCGAGCGCATCACTGAGTGCGCGGTGCGGGCGCTCGTGCGTGATCCCGAGCCTCCGGCTGAGCAGCGGCAGGCTGTGGCTCTCGAACGTCGGGAGCAGGATCCGCGCCAGGTCGAGGGTGTCGAAGATGAGCCGCGCCCCGAACGATTCTGTGAGCAGCGACCGGAGAAAGAGGAGGTCGAAGGCGCCACCGTGAGCGATGAGCGCGGCGTCACCGCAGAAGCCGGCGAGCCGTTCGGCCGCCTCGAGCGGCGCTGGTGCCCCCTGGACATCGGCGTCCATGAGCCCGCAGAGCCGCTGGATCGCAAGCGGGATCGGGATCTGAGGGTCGACGATGAGCTGCAACTGATCGATCTGCCGCAGGTTCTCGTCGTAGCGCACGGCACCGATCTCGAGAATCCGATCGCTTCGGGGCGAGAGGCCGGTGGTCTCGAGGTCGAACGCGACCAGGTGGTGCGGATGGGCCGGTCCGATGGTCACGCCGCGGTGAACCTCCCGACGGGCCGGTGCTCCTCGGGGAGCAATGCGATCACATGCTCCATCATGGCCGCAGCGGCTTCACGGTTGGAGAGACGCCTGCCGTCGGCTCCCGATTCAGGCAGCCGGAACGGCGCGCCGATGCGCATCTCGACGTCGGCGCGGCGAGGCAGCCAGGTTCCACGCGGGATCACGTGCTCCGATCCCCAGCTCGCAACCGGCACGACAAGCGAACCGGAATGGCGGGCGATGAAACCCGCACCCCCATGCGTCGCGCCGACGATCTGACCGTCCCACGACCGCGTCCCTTCGGGATACACGAGCAGGACGTGACCGTCGGCAAGCACCTGCAGCGCGACACGGAGCGCCGATCGATCGGGCGTGCCACGCACCACCGGGAACGCATGATTCTTGCGGAAGAGCCATCCGAGGAACGTGCTGCGGAACAGCTCGCTCTTGGCGAGATAGAACACGTCGAGACGTGGGATGAACACACCGGTGAGCGCGGGCTCGACGGTGCCGACGTGATTGCCGATCACGAGCACCGCTCCGCGCCGAGGGATGTGCTCCATCCCGACGATGCGCAGGCGCCGGCCGAGAACCACCCAGGCGAGCAGCCGGACCCCCAGGCGGAACGCCGCGTAGATCACCGGACGTCCGCATGATTGGCCGCTGCCCAGAGTTCGAGCGCCTCCTGGTAGACCTCGGTGATGCCGAGGACACCGGTGTCGATGATGTGCGCGTCGCTGGCGGCCCGCATCGGCGCGGCCGATCGCGACGCGTCCCGCTGGTCACGTCCGCGGACCTCGCCGCGCATCAGCGCGCTGTCGTGGTCGCCGCCGGTGCCCCCGAGTTGCCGCGCGCGCCGGCGCGCACGGACATCCTCGGACGCGTCGAGATAGAGCTTGAGCCGCGCGTCGGGGAAGACGACAGTGCCGCAGTCACGACCGACCGCGACCGCACCGTCCGCCGCAAGGCTGCGCTGCGCGCCGAGCAACGCTGCGCGCACCTCGGGGATGCTGCTCATCGCGGCAAGGAGCGGCGCGTTCACGGGATCGCGCAGCGCCGGGCCGGCCGCGACTCCGTTCACGGACGCGGTGCTGTCCGCGTCATCGTGCGTCGGGTCGACATCGATCACGATCTCGGCGCGTTGCGCGCACTGGATCAGCGCCTCGCGGTCGTCGGGGTCGATGCGCGCGCGCGCTGCCGCGACCATCACGCCGCGGTAGAAGAGCCCCGTGTCCACGAGCGGGAGACCGAGCACGAGAGCGAGACGGCGACCGAGTGTCGTCTTGCCGCTCCCGGCAGGCCCGTCGATGGTCACGATGGGCGGGCTCATCGCGACCGTCGCGTTCGTGGCGCCGGGCGTTCTCGCGGCGGTGCGGGAAGTCCCGCCGCCGCGCGGAGCGACGACAGCTCCGCCCGACTCAGCTCGCGCGCCTCGCCCTCCGGGAGGTCACCCAGCAGCAGCGGTCCGACGGCGATGCGGACGAGGTCGCGCACGTCGAGTCCGACCGCGGCGAAGAGCCGTCGCACCTCGCGCTTCCGTCCCTCGGCCATCACGACCTCGACCGTCGTATCGGATCCCGCGCGCTTCGCGGAACGAGCGCGCGCCGGTCCGTCGTCGAGCTCGACCCCCGTGACGATCTGCGCAAGCTGCTCGGAGCTCACCGGACCGTCGAGCGTGGCGACGTATCGTTTCGTGACTCCGTGTCGCGGGTGTGAGATCGCATGAGCGAGGTCGCCGTCCGTGGTCATCACGAGCAGCCCGCGGCTGTCGGCGTCAAGCCTGCCGACCGGCACCAGACCCGGGACCGGTTCGATGAGATCCATCACGGTGCGCCGCTGATACGGATCGCTGCGCGTCGTGACGACGCCGACCGGTTTGTTGAGGACGATTGTGACAGCAACTGCTTCGGCGGGGATGCGGTACCCGTCGACGCATACCTGATCCACCGCTGGGTCGACCACCACGCCGAGCGGACTCACCTCGCCGTTGACGGTGACGCGACCGGATGCGATGAGCACGTCGGCGCCCCGTCGTGAAGCGACGCCGCGCCGGGCGAGGAACCGGTTGAGCCGCTCCGGCGGATGCACGCTCACTCGAAGTTCGGGAGCACCACGTTGTCGCTGACGGGCGGCAGATCCTCGATGCGCTCGAGCCCGACGAGCTGGAGGAAGCGGAGCGTGGTGCCGAACAGGCGGGGGTGCCCGGGGGTGTCCTGACGCGCGATCTCGTCGATGAGGCCGCGCTCGGTGAGATGTTCGAGAACGGCCTCGCAGTCGACACCGCGGATCGACTCGATCACCGCCTTGGTGACCGGCTGCCGGTAGGCGATGATCGCGAGTGTCTCCATCGCCGCGCGGCTGAGGCGAGACGGGCGCTCCGGGTGGAGGCCACGCTGCACCGCCCATGCCATCTCGGGGCGAGTGACCAGCTGCATGGAATCGTTGGATCGCTGCAGCATGAGGCCGCGTCCTCGCAGCTCCATCGCGAGCACGCCGGCCGCTCGCGTGACCGCGGCAGGGCTCCGATCGAGAGTTGCCGCGGCCTCGGCAACGGTGACCTCCCGGCCGAGGGCGAAGCACAATGCCTCGAGCGCCGGCGCGAGGTCCTCGGGCTCGGCGTCAGCGGTGCCTTCGGGCACCTCAGCCCGTCCGAAGACGTCGAGGACGAGCACGTCATCCACGAGCGGTCACCGTGATCGGGCCATACGCATCACCCTGCTCGACGGTCGCCTCGCCGCGTTTGAGCAGCTCGAGGAGCGCGAGGAAACACGCGACCGCCTCGAGCCTGCTGAGGACTCCCGCGAACACCTCCTCGAAATCGAGCGTGCCTCTCGACAGCCGGTCGCGCAGCATCGCCACCTTGTCCTCCACCGAGAAGGTGATCGCCACGGGGAGCGGGTCGGCGTCCCGGATGCGCTCGAGCACCGCTCGAAACGCGGCTGCGAGACGTTCGGGCGCGATGCGCAGGTGCTCGACCGGGATCACCTCGCTCGAGACGAGACCGAGGAAGCTGCGTGCGCCGTCGATAGCCGCCTCGGCGAGCAGCGCCTCGGCCGCGGCCTTGAAGAGCCGGTACTCCGCAAGGCGGCGGCCCGCGTCGGTGGAGCCGTCGTCCTCTTCCTCGACGGTCTCGACGATCTGGTCGGGCAGCACCGCCGCGGCCTTGAGCGCGACGAGGCGCGCGAGCAGGTTGAGGGTGTCCGCGACACCCCGCAGATCGCCATTGCGCTCCGGCGCGTCCAGGGCGCTCCGCGCTTCGGCGATGACATCACTGACCGACATCGCGGTGAGGTCGACGTCACCGCGGTGCGCCCGAGCGACGAGTTCCTCGAGGGTCCCGTGGAACCCGGGTGCGTCCACCATGATCGCGGTGGCTCCCGCGTCCTCCCGTTGCATCGCTACATGGTACGGAGGCCGGGGGTGGCCCTATCGCGGCCCGCTCCCTCGTCCAGCAACTCTGCTGCTCGCGCCAGGGCGGCGTCGGTGCTCCGTCCGGACATCAGCCGGGCGATCTCGTGAACGCGGTCGTCGCCGGTCACCACCGCCGCACGCGCCTCTGCCCCGCCGGTGCGGTCCTGCTTGGCGATCGTGAGGTGCGAGCCGGCCCGCGCGGCGATCTCCGGCCGGTGCGTGATCGCGATCACCTGGCGCGAGCGGCCGATGCGTGCGAGGACGTCGCCGACTCGCGCGGCGGTCTCACCGCCGATGCCGGTGTCGACTTCGTCGAGGACAAGCACCGGCGCGTCGTCCTCGCTCACCACGGCGCTCAACGCCAGCGCGAGCCTGCCGAGCTCTCCACCCGACGGTCCTTCATCCAGTGGCATCGGGACCGAATCTCGGTTGGGAGCAAGGCGAAACTCGATGTCGTCAACCCCGGTTGCGCTGCACCGCACCGGTGTGCCGTCGCCGGTGTCGACGCCGTCGATGTCGAGGCTGCGCGTCAACACCACCCGGAATCGGGCGTGGGGCAACTCCAGGGATCGCAGCTCGGTCGTGATCGAGCGCTCGAGGCGGCGGGCGGCGGCCGCGCGTGCAGAGCTCAACGCGGCGGCGGCCAGGCCGGTTTCAACGCGCCGCGCGGCGGCGGCGATCTCGAGCGCGCCGATCGCACCGCCTTCGCCGTCGACGCTGTCCAGGAGCGCGCGAGCGCGTGTGAGCTCGGCGATCGCGGCGTCGAGCGAACCATGGCGGCGCGTCACGCGGGTGAGGGTGTCGAGGCGCTCCTCCACCGCCGCGAGACGGGCTTCGTCGACCGTGACCTCGTCAGCGTGCCGGCGCGCGTCGAGTGCCAGCTCGCGCAGGCGGTCGATCAGCTCGTCCGCGTTCTCGAGGAGCGCCCCGAGTTCCGGGTCAACGGCCGCAAGGTCCGCACCGCCACCGATCGCGGCGGCGAGCCTGTCGGCCGCGGATCGCTCATCGCCACCGCTCGCATCGGCGATCGCGAGGGACGCCCCGGCGATGCGCGCGGCGTGACGGAGGCGCAGGCGCTCCGCCTGGAGCTCGGCGTCCTCGCCTGAGCGGAGTTCGAGCATGTCGAGGTCCTCGACGAGGTCGCGCGCCCGCTGCAGCTCTGCCGCGCCGGTGCTCGCGGCGCGATGCGCGGCCTCCAGCGCGTCCACCGCGGCCCGCCAGGCTCGGTATGCCTCGGCCGTGGCCGCGCGTGCACGCTCGAGTTCCGGGCCACCGAAGGTGTCGAGCACCTCGCGCTGCCAGCTCCGTCGCAGGAGCCGCTGGCTCGTGCCCTGAGCCGTGACGTCCACGCAGAGATCCCCGATCTCACGGAGCACCGCCTGGGAGACCAGGGCACCGTCGATGCGGCACGTCGCGCGCCCGGAGGCGGGGACGTCGCGAGACAGCGTGATCAGGTCGTCGTCGGGGATGCCGAGCTCCGCGCGGCGGGCGCGGAGGCGTGGCGTGGGGTTGTCGAACACGGCGGCAACCCGTGCGCCCGCAGTGCCGGCCCGCACCTGTTCGGGCTCGAGCCGCCCCCCGAGTGCGGCACGCAGCGCGTTGACGCACATCGATTTGCCGGAGCCGGTCTCGCCCGTCAGAACGATGAAGCCGTCCTCGAATGAGAGCCGGGTTTCCTGGATGACGGCGAGGTTGCTGATGCGCAGCTCACGAAGGCCCATGGATCTCCCCCCGCGGGTCGTCATCGGCCGGCTCGAGCAGCAGGTCCTTGTGGGGGATGCCGTAGCGGAACTTCTGGCGCAGGCGAGACTGAAACGAGGGTGAATCCTTGAAGCGGACAACCTCGAGATCGGGTCCCGGTCGCACCAAGACGCTCTCACCGTCATGGAGCCACGCGACGGAGCGCCCGTCGGCGGCGACGAAAACCTGGCCGCGCTCGACCGTGACGCGCACATCGAGCAACTCCGGGATGACGACAGGGCGGCTGATCACGGCGTGTGCCGCCAGGGGCACGATGACCACGGCACGGACCCGCGGATCAACGGGCGGGCCGCCTGCGCTCAAGGCGTATGCCGTGGAGCCGGTCGCGGTGGCGACGACGATGCCGTCGGCGTCGAAGGCGCCGAGCAGCTCGCCGTCGACGTCCACGCGAAGCCGCACGACGTTGACATCACGCGCGCGGACGACGATCTCGTTGACGGCGAGGACGGGTTCGGCCGCGCCGCCCACGCTCGTCTCGATCAGCGACCGGCGCTGCGTCGTGTAGTCGCCGGCGGCGAAACGGCTGATCGCCTCGGGCAGGGCGCCGATCTCGACGTCGGTGAGGAAGCCCAGGCGACCGCGGTTGACGCCCACGACGGGGATCCCCCGGGGAGCCGCAAGCCGGGCGCCGTACAGGAATGTGCCGTCACCACCGAGCGTCACGAGCAGCGCGGTGTTCGCGCCGTGCTCGGCCACAGCGGCCTCCGGGTCATCGAGCGCGGTCCAGGCATTGAGGCCGCATGCCTGAGCTCGCGCGATCGCGCTCTGCACCGACAAGCGCTCTCCGGGATGGAGCAGGAAGCCGATGCTGCGGGGCGAGCTCATGTGGGCACCGCCGCGTGCGGGAGTCGTGCGCCGACGAGCCATTCGAGGTTGCCCTTGGCACCTCGAACCGCTGACGGAATCGGAGCCCGACTCACCGCGCCGAAGGTGGATTCGAGCCACGATGCGAAGGCGATCGCAGCGGCTTCTGCGGCCTCCGGGTCGCGGACGATCCCGCCCTTGCCGATCGCCTCACGCCCAAGCTCGAACTGCGGCTTGAACAAGGCCACGATGTCGGCGCCGTCGGAGGCGATCAGACGGGCCACCGCCGGGATGACCAGGCGGAGCGAGATGAAGGACAGGTCCAGCGTGACCAGATCGGGGGCCGGACCGGGCAGCGCCGCGAGAAGGCGCAGATTGGTGCGATCCATGACCCTGACGCGCGGATCCGTCGCCAGGCGCGGATCGAGCTGTCCACGACCGACGTCGACCGCATAGATGAACGATGCGCCGCGGCTGAGCAGGACGTCCGTGAAGCCGCCGGTCGAGGCACCCGAATCCAGGCAGACACGGCCGTCGCACGAGATGCCGAAGGAGTCGAGCGCAGGGACGAGCTTGAGGCCTCCCCTGCTTGCCCAGGGATGATCGCGGCCGACGACCTGGATCGACGCGCTCGCGGTGACCCGCTGATCGGCACTCGTCACGGTGGCACCGTCGACCTCGACGAGCCCGGCTGCGATGAGCGCCTGGGCGCGCTCACGACTCGGCGCCAGGCGCCTGGCAACGAGCTCGAGATCCACCCGGCAAACCGCGGACGGGGCTGTCATGGCTCCCATTATGACAACAAATCGGTGTATTCGCGACGTCAGAAGGGGACGTCGTCGGGATCGATGCGCGACGTGGCGACCCGCACCGGCGGCTGCGGAACGAGGGTTGGCCGGACGTCGAGAGCCGTGGTCGCTTCGAGCGGACGCTCCGTCATGCCACCGGCGCTGACCACCAGCTGCTGCACCCGCTGCTCCGTGCGCTCGAGCAACGCGGCACAGTGCTGCGCGAGCAGCGCCCCGCGCTCGTACGCGCCGATGGCCTCCTCCAGGGCGATGCTGCCACCCTCGAGCTTGGCGATGAGCGTGTCCAGCTCGGCGAGCGCCACCTCATAGCTGAGTGTGCTGATGTCGTCCTCCGTCGGTGTCATGGTGCAGTGGATCCGTCGCCGGAATCGTACATCCGTTCGCCACTCTCGATGTCATCGGGCTGCATCCGCTCCACTGTGCTCTCGAGAGTGCCGTGCTGGAGCACGGTCCGGAGCCTGGTTCCGGGGGGGGCCGTGGCGGCATCGGTGAGCACACGCCCCTCGAGGTCCGACGTGATCGAGTAGCCGCGTTCCAGGGTGCGCCGCGGCGAGAGCGCCGCCAGGCGCGCCGATCGCGTCTGCAGTGCGGCGCGCTGCGCGACGGTGACGCGTGTCGCCGCCGCCTGGAGGCGCTCGTCGGCCCGGCTGAGGTGCAGGCGCTCGATCTCGACTCGCCGCGACGGATGGACCATCGCCAGGCGCGAGGTCTGCCGGTTCAGCGCGCGCCGCTTGAGCAGCGCCTCCTGGTGCAGCGCCTCGCGGAGGCTCAGTGCCGCAAGGTGCACGCGGTGGCGGCGCGCCTCGATCGTCGCGGCGATGGACATCGCGAGACGGGCGCTGCGCGCGGCGACATCGTCGCGCAGCATGGTCACGCTCGGGGCGACCAGCTCGGCGGCAGCGGACGGCGTGGCCGCGCGTCGATCGCTGGCGAGGTCTGCCACGGTGGTGTCCGTCTCATGGCCGATCCCGGCGACGACCGGCAGGCGAGTCGCGCGGATCGCCCGCGCGAGGGCCTCGCTGTTGAACGCCATCAGGTCCTCGAGCGATCCACCGCCACGGACGAGCAGGATCACGTCGGCGTCGCGCACCCGGTCCGCTCGCTGCAGCGCGCGGACGAGCGTCTCGGTCGCGCCGTCGCCCTGGACGGTCGCAGGGGATAGCACGATGCCGACGCAGGGCGCGCGCCTCGCGATGACCGTGCACACATCACGGAGCGCTGCCCCGTTGCGCGACGTCACCACGACGACACGTCGCGGGAGCATCGGCAGAGGGCGCTTGCGACGCTCGTCGAACATGCCCTCGGCGCTGAGGCGCCGTTTGAGCTGTTCGACTCCGAGCGCGAGCGCGCCGACACCGCTCGGCTCGAGACGGTCCACGTACAGCTGATAGCGGCCCTGCTGCTCGTAGAGCTGGACGGACCCGTGCGCGACGACGGTCATCCCGTCCTCGGGGCGAAACGGGATCAGCTGCGCGTTGGCGCGGAAACACACGCACGCGATGGACGAGCGGGCGTCCTTCAGCGTGAAATACAGATGACCCGACACGTGCGCCTTGAGGTTGCTCACCTCACCTTCGACGAACACATCCTCGAGCTCGGGACGCGCAGCGAGCGCGTCGCGGACCATCGCGGTCAGGTCGGTGACGGAGCAGGTGACGGGCATCACACGCGTTCGCGCGCCACGTGCCCGAGCACACCATTGACGAATTGCGCGGCCTCATCCCCCGCGTACGCCTTGGCGAGCTCGATCGACTCGTCGATCACCACGGGCACCGGAGTCTTCTCCGTGTACAACAACTCGAAGGTGCCGAGCCGGAGGACGGCGCGCTCCACCTTGCCGAGATCGACGAGAGTCCAGTTGTCCATGCCGGCGACGATGGCCGCGTCAATGGCGTCGAGGTGGTCGACGCATCCCGTCACGATGGTGCGCGCGAATGCGACAACATCGGCTGTGGCGCGCAGATCGCCGCCCTGGTAGCGAAGCGCGAACTCCGGGTCCTTCGCCGTCCCCTCGATCTCGAACAGCACCCGGAGCGCCAGCTCCCGGCCGCGCCGCCGCCTCCCCGTGCTCGGCGCAGCCGGCGTCACGCGAAGGCGACCTCGCTGACGAAGACGTTGACCTCCTCGACTCGCAACGCGAGCATGCGGTCGATGGCGTCCGCGACGCGCTGCTGCACCTCCGCGCCGACCGCGGGAACGTTGCCCCCCGACTCCATGACGACGTAGAGATTCAGATGCAGCGCATCGTCGATCAGCTCGACGCGGACGCCACGGTGGGCGTGCGAGCGGCGCACGATCCGGTCGAAGTTCTGCCCTCCCGGGTGGTACATCGCGTGAACGCCGGGCACCTGGAGCGCAGCGAAAGCTGCGATCGACGCCACCACCTCATTCGCGACGCGCGTGGTGCCGAGCTGCCGCCGGCCGTTCGCCGCCGGGCGAAGCTGCATGCCGTCTGGCGCGTCGCCGTCCATCACGCTCGCTCCACGTAGCGACCGGTGCGCGTGTCGACGCGGATCTTGTCGCCCTGGTTGACGAAGAGCGGCACGTCGACCCCGAGGCCCGTCTCGACCGTGGCGGGCTTGAACGACGCGTTGGCGGTGTCGCCCTTGAATCCGGGCTCGGTCTCGGTGACCTCGAGGACGACGGACGTCGGCAGGTCGATCCCGAGCACGCGGTCGTCGAACCGCAGGAGGAACAGGGTGTCGTTCTCGCGCAGGTAGTCGACCGCGCTGCCGAGCTGTTCGGGACTGAGCGTGATCTGGTCGTAGGTCGTGCTGTCCATCACCACGTAATTCTCGCCGTCCTTGTAGGAGAACTGGGCCTCGCTCCGCTCGATGCGCACCTTGCCGAACTTCTCCTCGGGCCGGAACGTCTCGTCGGTCACCGCGCCCGTGGTGACGTTGCGCAACTTGGCGCGAACGACGGCGGTGCCGCGGCCCTGCTTCATGTGCGAGAAGTCGATCACCTCGAAGAGGTCTCCGTCACGCTCGACGGTTGCGCCCGGGCGCAGGTCGGAGGCGGTGATCATGCGGTGCTCCCGTTGGTCGATCGATCCTTCAGCAGCTTAGCCAGTCCTTCCACAGCGAGGACGTAGCCGTGCAGGCCGAGCCCGGAGATCACCGCGACCGCGGCCTCAGCCGACAGGGAGACGCGGCGATAGGGCTCGCGAGCAAGGATATTCGAGAGATGGACCTCGACGACCGGGGCACCGAAGCTCCGCAGCGCGTCGGCGAGGACGACGCTCGTGTGGGTGAGCCCGCCGGGGTTGACGATGCAGCCGGCACTCACCCCACGCTCGGCCTCGAGGAGATCGACCATCGCGCCCTCGTGATTGGTCTGCTCGCAGCGCACCTGGAGCCCGAGCGCCGTCGCCCGCTCCCGGACGGCGGTCTCGATGTCCATGAGGGTCACCGATCCGTAGATCTCGGGCTCGCGTTCGCCGAGGCTCGCGAGGTTGGGTCCGTTGAGGAGCAGGATTCTCGTCATTGCGCTCGCACCGCCTCGAGCGCCTCGCGGACATCGGGTTCGGGCACATCCTGGCCTGAGCGCGGCATGCCGCGTCCGGCGAGCAGGACCCAACCGAGTGTGCCGGCGACGTTCTTCTTGTCCGCGCTCATGTGCGCGAGCACGCGCTCGGGATCAAACACCAGTGACGTGGCGAGCCCGCATCGGGAGATCATCGCATCCTGCCAGTCGATATCCCCGGCGGGACAACCGAGTTCGCGGATGCTGAGCAGGCCGGCAGCACGCATGCCGAGGGCCACGGCCTCGCCGTGAAGCAGGGTCTGGCCCATCCCGGCGGCCGCCTCCAGCGCATGGCCGATTGTGTGCCCGTAGTTGAGCACGGCACGCGGACCCGATTCGCGATCGTCCGAGGACACCACGCGTGACTTGATCGCGCAGCACTCGCGGACGGTCTCGGTGAGCAGGCCGAGGTCGCGCGCCAGGAGCGCCTCGAGGTGTTCGTCCAGCGTCGCGACCAGCGTGGTCTCGGCGATCATCGCGTACTTCACGATCTCCGCAAACGCGGAGCGGAAGGAGCGCTCCGGCTGGGTGCCGAGCACCTCGGGATCGCAGATCACCGCTCGCGGCTGCCAGAACGCCCCGGCGAGGTTCTTGCCTCGCGACAGGTTCACGCCGGTCTTGCCGCCGACCGCGCTGTCCACCATGGCGAGCAGCGTTGTCGGGATGTTGACCCACGCGATCCCGCGCAGGTAGGTGGCCGCCGCGAACCCGGCGAGGTCGCCGACCGTGCCGCCGCCGAGCGCGATCACGCAGTCGTTGCGCTCGAGGCCCGCACTGCCGAGGCGGCCGAGCAGGCGGCCCGCCGCCGTCCATGTCTTGACGGATTCGCCACCCGCGACACGCAGCAGGGTCGTCGAGATCCCGGCGCTGCGGAGCGAGGCGACGAGCAGGTCGGCGGCCTGCGGCACGGCGCGATCCGCAACGACCGCCACCCTCCTGGCACCCGACGGGACGTGGAGCAGCACGTCGTCGAGCGCGCCCGGTCGCACCGCCACGTGATACCGCCCCTCGGGGATGGTGACGGCCACCGCCCTCTCGAGCGCCGTCGCGATCGTGGCCGCGACCACCTCGGGCCGTTCGCCGGCGTCCACACGGAGATGCGCCGTCTGATGCGCGCGCTCCCGGCGACCGCGCAGCAGGGGGATGCCGGTGGCGGGCGAGCCCTCGAGCAGCGGCCGTGTCGAGACGTCGCCGAGCCGGTCGATGAGCACGACGTCGGGGGCGTCGAGCCAGACGACCACGCAGCGGTCGATCAGCAGCGTCCGCGCCGCGGGGAAGCCGATCAGGCCGCCGCCGCAGGCGATGACCATCGGGCCGGGCCGTTGCGTCACCGTGTCCAGGGTCGCGAGCTCGAGCTCCCGAAACGCTCCCTCGCCGTCGGTCGCGAGGATCTCGGCCGGTCCGCGGCCGCTCGACTCACGGATCTCATCGTCCAGGTCGACGACGGCCCACCCGAGGCGTTCGGCCAGCAGCGGGGCGACGGTGGTCTTCCCGGACCCCGGCAGGCCGACGAGCGCGATGCGCGTGACCGAGGTCATCGCAGGCGGCGGACGGCACGCCGGTGGGCGGCGGCCGCCCGGCGAACCTCCGCGATGGTGTCGCCACCGAACTTCTCCACCGCTGCCGCGGCGAGGACCCAGGCGAGCATCGCCTCGGCGACCACGGCCCCGGCCGGGACGACGCAGATGTCGCTGCGCTCGTAATGGGCGTTGATCTCCTCACCGGTGCCGATGTCGACGCTGCGGAGCGGGTGCAGGAGCGTCGAGATCGGCTTGAAGTGGACGAGCGCCCACACCGACTCCCCGTCACTCACGCCGCCGGCGAGCCCGCCCTGCCGGTTGGTCAGATGGTGGAAGCCCTGCTCCGCGTCCCAGCGCGGCTCGTCGTGGACGGCGGACCCCGGTGATCGCGCTGCAAGCACGGCGGCGCCGAGCTCGACGCCCTTGACCGACGGAATGCTGCACATCGCCTGCGCGATGAGGCCGTCGAGCCGTCGGTCCCAGTGCACGTAACTACCAAGTCCGGCAGGAACATTCGATGCAACGACATACGCGCTGCCACCGAGCGTGTCCCCGTTCTCACGAGCGGCGTCGATGGCCGCGACCATGCGCCCGGACGCGGCACCGTCGGCGCAGCGGACCGGCGAACGCTCGACCGCATCCCAGTCCGTGCCCGTGTCGGCGGGAACCGGCGCCTCCACGTCGCCGATGCGGACGACGCAGGAGTGAAGGTCGACGCCCAGTGCGCCCAACAGCGTCCGCCCGACCGCACCGGCTGCCACCCGGGCCGCGGTCTCCCGGGCGCTCGCCCGCTCGAGAACGTCGCGCGCGTCGGTGAACCCGAACTTCAGCACGCCGGCCAGGTCGGCATGTCCGGGGCGCACCCGCGTGACTCGCTTGGACTTGAACCCGCGCGCCTCGACCTGCATCGGTCCTTTCCAGTTCTGCCAGTCGCGGTTCTCGATGACGAGAGTCACAGGGGATCCGAGCGTCCTGCCTCCGCGGACACCGCTCACGATGCGCGCCGCGTCCTGTTCGATCTGCTGACGCTTGCCCCGCCCGTGACCACCCTGGCGGCGGCGGAGGTCGGGATCGATGTCGCGAGCCGCGTCCAGCGACAACCCCGCGGGCACGCCCTCGACGATGACGGTCAGCTGGGGACCGTGGGACTCGCCTGACGTGAGAAATCGAAGCATCTGCAGGCGATTGTATTGGCGGGCGGCGCGATGCCCCGTTCCGCGAGTCATCCGGTGCCCGCGGATTTGTCCCGCCCAGGTCCCTCGGTTCACCCGACCGTGGAGGTGATGCGCGAGCCAGAGACCCGAGCCACCGTCGCTGAGCACCTCCGCGTCGCCCGTCTGCTCGAGGTGCACGGCGACGCCATCGGAGCGGTCCTCGCATACCGGGAGGTCATCCGTGCCGGCGTCGAGCCGGCGGCGACGGAGGCGCGCCGCTCGGTTGCGGTGCTCGCTCGCCGCGCGACTCCGGCTCCCGCGCCGTAGCTCGATCCGGCGCTCAGATACCGCCGGGCGGCCGTGCGGGCGCGCCGGTCTGCGGCGGCGCGTTCATGGTGGTCAGGAGTTCGTTGTAGAACTGCTCGGCCTTCGGGATGCGGTGGAGCACCTCGACACCGTCGCGGCCGGCGGACTCGATCTCGATGTCGCCGGCGCCGATCAGACGATCCCCGAGCGGCCGGTGGATCACCGTGTTCTGGATCCGGTCGAGCGGGATCGTCTCGGCGGTCCGGGACAGGATGCCGCCCTCCATGACGATGCGCTTGTCGGTGAGGTGATAGGTGGCGAACCGCCAGCGGAGGATGCGAAGTCCCGCCCAGAGGACCGCCGCGATGATGAACACCAGCGCAACGACGGTCTTGACGGTGGTGATCGACAGGCTGCCGATGTGAGTCGGGAGGACGGCGTTCAGCACGAGCGCGACCACGATCACCACAACCGCCGCGAGGACGTGACCGGCGACGACGGACCAGTGTTGGCGGACGAGTGCGATCGATCGCTCCCCGGGCATCAGCGGTGTCGGCATCTCTTACCTCAACGAACCCCTGGCCTCGTGCGGGTCACGGACCGAGGAACAGGATGAGCGCTGCACCCGCACAGAGGAACGGACCATAGGGTATCGGGTCTTTGAGGCGGCGGATGCGTGTGACCAGCAGCAGGATCGCTGTGGCGCCGCCGATGAAGACCGCCGCGATCACCGCATAGACCGCGCCGAGGTGCGCGCCTGTCGGACCGGCTCCGGTCACGGCTCCGACGAGCGCCCCGAGCTTCGCGTCGCCGAGACCGATGCTGCCGCGCGAGACGATGTTCTGCACGAAGAAGAACGCGGCGACTCCCACGGCGCCGATGATCGCGCTCGTCACGGTGAGCCCCGGCGACCACTCGCTCAGCACGACGGCGATGAGCACGCTCGGATACGTGATGACGTTGAGGATCAGGCGATGCTTGAGGTCGAAGTCGACGATCTGCACAAAGACGGCGATCCAGAGCAGATGGATGGCGAGTCCCGAACCGGATGCCTCATGTGCGGCGAACGCACCGAACCCGATCGCCCCGAGCGCCGGCGACAGCCAGCGTTCGAGCCAGGTCCAGCCATAACGCTCGCCCGACCACGGCACCGTGGCCACCGGCTCCTCCCCGGCCGCAACTGCACGTTCGTGCTCCTCGGCGATGTCGCGCTCGTACTCGAGGCGCTCCTGCTGCTCCTCGTCCTCGAGCTTCTCGCGCTTCTCCAGCGCGACGGCGAGCCACCCCGAACCGAGTCCGACCACCCCGCCGGCCACCGTGAGACCGGCGACAACCGCGGGCGTCACGCCTCGACGGCTCGCAGCAGCGCGCTCCGGACTCCGGCTGCCGGTGCGGACACCCCGGTCCAGGTGGCGAAGCTCAGCAGTCCCTGCTGGAGGAGCATCTCGAGCCCGTCCTCCGCCCGGTGTCCGGACTCGATCGCGGCGGTGACGACGTCGACCGGCCGGGGCCGGTACCGGATGTCGACAACACTGCAGCCGGTGGGCACTGCGCGGGGATCGAACGGGAGCGCATCGAGCCCGACGGTCGTTGCATTGACGACGATCGCCGAGTGCGCACTCTCCTTCGCGATCGACGACGCGTCCCAGGCGATCGTCTCGACATCGCCCGAGCCGCGCAACCGTCGTGCGAGGTGCTCCGCGGCTTCCGGCTTCCGCGCAGCGATCCGCAGACGGAGGAGAGGCACGCGTGTGAGCGCAAGTGCGACCGACGCCGCCGCGCCGCCCGCACCGAGAACGAGCGCGGTGGCTCCCTGACGCGGCCACATACGGACGCGACTCAGGGCCAGCTCGAACCCGTCGGTGTCGGTGGTGGTTCCCACCAGGCGGCCGCCACGCACCGCGATGGTGTTCACCACTCCGAGGGTCTCGGCGTCGCCCTCGAGCCGGTCACACGCCGCTGCCATCGCCGCCTTGTACGGCGTGGTCACGTTGCATCCGGTGTATCGCCCGGCGCGGAGCTCCGCGATGAGGTGATCGAGGTCGGGCGAGCTCACGTCACGCAGCACGTACGTACCTTCGATGCCCGTCGACTGCATCGCGGCCTGATGCAGCACCGGGCTGGGTGAGTGCGCAATGCCCGCGCCGACGAGGCACAGGCGCAACGGGGTGTTCCTCACGTGCGCGCTCGCGCCGGAGTGAGCCGGCGCGCGTCCAGCCAGCTCTGCAGCAGGACGGCAGCGGCGACGGCATCGATCACCTCGCGGCGGCGCCGGCGTCGAACACCACTCTCGATGAGCGAACGCTCCGCGATCGTCGTGGTGAATCGCTCGTCCCAGAACTCCACGGGCGCCGCAACGCGACGCTGCAGCTCCGCGGCGAAGCCGCGCGCGTGCTCCGCGGCGTCGCCCTCGCTGCCGTCAAGCCTCCGGGGCAGCCCGACCACGACTCGTTCCACCTGGCGATCTTCCATCTCTCGCGCGATGCGTGTCCAAATGGTGTGCGGGTTGTTCGGCACTGTCGCAAGCGGTGATGCCAGCGTGCATGTTTCGTCGGAGACTGCCAGACCGACCCGCACCGAGCCGACGTCGATGCCGAGAACCCGAGTGCGGCCGGTGCCTTCCCCGGCCGGCGTCACGGTGACGGTTTCGGCGACGCGGTCGGAGACGGGGTGGGAGACGGGGTGGACGACGACGCTGCCACGAAATTCTCGGTGATCTCTATGCGCGACGCGAAGAGTGGCATGTAGAAGAGCTGGAAGGGCGACATCGAGACGTGCACGCTCTGCACCGCCGGGAACTTGTCCTCGACGATCTTCTGCGCGCTCCCGGGATTCCGGCCCGTGAGCAGCGTCTTCAGTGAGTTCAGATCGACGTTGGGCTGGCCGAAATCCGTGGCCGAGCACGCGAGGACGATCGTCCCTGTCGTGCTTGCCTGCGTCACCGTGCAGGGCGGCGCGCTGAGCTTGCCCGGCGCGAGCTGCTGTCCCGGTTTGAGGAGTTTGTTGAGGTCGGCAAGCACGTCGTTGTTGACGGCGACCGGGTCATAGGCAACCGCTTCGCCGTTGGCGCTGACCGTGATCGTGGTTGCGGTGTATGGCGCGTTGACGGCAGGAAGTGGCGGGGTGACGGCGAACACCACGGTCTTGCCGTTCCCGGCCGGGTCCACGGCGAACGCCTTGCCATTGGCCTTGGCCTGCAGATCGCCGTTGAGCTGCGACGTCAACGACGCCTCGACCGCCGTGACCTGCTGGCTCCAGTTGGAGACGTCGGTCGCGCTCGCGGACGTGACGGTCTTCGCGTCGACGCCGCCGGTCGGGGCATTGGGATTGGTGACATTGATCGCGTGATAGTGATTCTGCTGGTCGATGCAGAGCTGGTTGCGCTGGGGCGGTGGGGGCTCGGGCGAAGGGCAGGGATTGCTTGGCCAGTTGGTAAGGCTGCCTGCCGCAGTCCCGTTGCCGGCACTTCCCGGTGTGTTGTCCTGAACCGTGGCGGTGGAATTCGGCTGTACACCGGCACCGCATGAGCCTGGGGCGGCCGCTGCGCCATTGGTTCCAATGCAGATGAACGTGGCTTTCGTTACGACGAACGTGGTCGAGCCATCCTGTGTCTGGATCTCGTTTCCCTGTGGAAGCTGAAACGAGTAGCCACCCGGGTTGTCGGTGCTGAACACCACCTTCGCGCTCGCGGGGACGGCCGCGACCGGCAGTGTTCCGGTCGGAGTTGCCTGGAACGTCGACGACGCCGTGCTCGTGACAACGCTGGTGAGCACGTGATCGGCGGTGTTCGACAGCGCGGCGTTGGTTGTGCCCTGGATCGTCGAGTTCACCGATAGCGGCGTCGCCGCGATCGTCACGGTCACCTTCGCGGACGGGCTCAATGTCATGAAGAGCAGGAGGCCGATGATCAGGACCGCGGCGCCGCCCCACGTCAGCAGGCGGCGACGGTCCCAGCCGCGCTTTGGGTGAGCCGGCGGGATTTGCGTGAGCACCCGGCGCGGCTCGAGCCGTGGGGTTGCGGGCGATGTCGGCGGCGGCACGAACGCCGGCGGCGCCGGCGGTGGCGCCGGGGGTGGTTCGAGGACTGCCGAGGCCGCCGCACCGGCGACACCCCCCGCGGCGATGTTGCGCGACTGCCCCGCCCCACCGACCCGAGGTGCGGCGAGCTCGATGCCGCGCTCGAAGGCCGGCACCGATCCATAGACCTGGAGACCGCTGGCGCGGGCGAGCTGCTGGACGCGTGGATCCTCGCTGACGATCGAGGTGCGGCGCCCTGACTGGTTGCTGAACTGGGCGAGCAGGCGGACGTTCAGGGGCGTCTGGAGCGCGCGGCTCGAGCTCGGCACGACGAGTCCGACATCGAGGTCCCCTGCGGAACGGACCCGGTCGATGAGATCGGCGATCTCGTCGTCGGGCCTGGCAACGACAACAGCAGGCATCAGGCGCCTCTATACCTTCATCGTCTTCAAAACTCGGCGCATGAGCCCGCCCAGGGGCTCGTCGGCGTCATCTTCCAGCGTCACGGCGTGACGCGCAAGCCCCATCGGGGTGACGTCCTGGCTCCCGACCAGGAGTCCGGTGGTGTCGTAGACCCCGGTGACGTCGCCAGGACCGAGCACTTTGACCGTGGGTGGATGGGTGAACGGGACGGTGTCCGCCCAGTCCAGGATGCGCAGCTGCTCGGCGACCTCGGGGAGCGACGCACCCCCGCCGGCGAGGCAGATCGACCCTGGGAGCGGATCGGGTCCGGCCAGCTCCTCGAGCGTCAGCGCGACGCCCTGGGCAAGCACCTCGGCGGTGGGTGTCAGGGCGCGGCGAGCCATGGCGCTCTGCTCGGCGGCGAGGTGCCCTTCCGAGTGCGCGACCTTGAAGCGCTCCGCCTCGTCGAGGTCCATGGAGAGATCGGTGGCGAGCCGCTTGGTGAACGAACGGCCGCCGAGCGCGAACATCCGCGTCGCCTCGATGCCGCCGCGGCGGACGACGGCGATGTCAGTCGTGCCGCCACCGACGTCGACGAAGATCGCGCCGAGCTCATGCGACTCGGCGGACGAGCACCCCCGGGCGAGCGCGTAGGGCTCCGCGACCGTCGCCACGAGCTCCAGGTCGAGCTCCTGCGCGATCGCCTGCAGCGCGCCGATATGCGTGAGCGGCGCGAACGTGTTGAAGACGGTGATCTCGACGACGTGGCCCTGGAAGTCGACCGGGTTGCTGACGGCGTAGCCGTCGATGCGCACGGACGTGATCGTGCTGTGGACGAGCTTGACGTTGACCTCCTGGACGCCGAGGTCGTGGGACATCTGACGCACCGCTTCGCGAAGTGCGCGGCGCTGCACCGCCTGCAGCGCGGTGGCCAGGTCCGCCTGCGTGATCCGTGCCTGGGGCTGTGGCCTCGGGACGGTCATGGTGGTGCTGAACCCGCGGACCTGCTCACCGGCGATGCCGATGACCGCCTGCCCGGGGATCGTCTCGCACATGTCCTCCGCCTCGGTCAGCGCGCGGTCGCAGTTGTCGATCACCGCCTGGAGATCGGCGACGGCGCCGGCCTGCATGTGGGTCTGCGCCTGGCGGACCTTGCCGACCCCGAGCACGATGCCCTTGTCGCCCTCACGTTTGACGATGAGTGCCTTGACGAACTCGGTCCCGATGTCGAGCACCGTGTAGTGGCTCTGGAACTCCTCACGCCGCTTGAGCAGCGCGAACTTGCGCTTCGACATCAGGCGGCGCTCCCCATGACTTCGGCGATCGCGGACCGCAGCTGCGACACCGCGGCCTCGCGCTTGGCGGGGTCGCCGATCTTGCCGCGTCCGAGCTCGGGCCGGCCGCCACCCTTGCCGCCGGTGACGTCGGCAGCTCCTTTGACCAGCGTGCCGGCGTCGATCCCGGCGTCCAGCGCGCGACCGCCGACCTTGATCACCAGCGTCTCGGGACCGAGGACGGCGACGACGCCGTCGCCCTGCAGGTTGTCGGCGAGCAGCCGGTCACTTGCCTGGGCGATCGCATCCGCGTCCACATCCCCGTCGAGGACGAGGTGGACGAAGCGCACGCCGCCTGCCTCCTCGACAATCGCCGCATCGGTGTGCAGGTTCGACGGACCGGCCTGCCGGGCCTGCGCCACGTCACGACTGAGGCGCTTGACCTGCTCCTGGAGGGCGAGAACGCGCTCGGGCACCTCCTCCGGACGGGTCTTGAGCGCCCGCGCCGTGGTCAGGAGCGCGGCACCGTTGCGCTGCCAGCGCTCTTCGGCGCCTTCACCGGCGACGAGCTCGATACGGCGGATCCCCTGGCCGATGCTCGACTCGGACACGATCATCGCCGCGCCGAGGTCGCCGCTGCGGGTCACGTGGGTGCCGCCGCAGAGCTCGCGCGACCAGCCGCCGAAGTCCACGACCCGGACGTCGGGCGAGTACGCCTCGTCGATGAGGGCGATGGCGCCGCTCGCGCGGGCATCGGCGATGGGCATGAGCGCAACGGTGCGCTCAAGGTTGCGTCGGATCCCGTCATTGACGCGATGCTCGATGTCCGCGATCTCGTCTGGTGTCAGCGCGCGGGAGAACGAGAAATCGAACGTCGTGTGGTCGGGTCCGACGAACGAGCCCCGCTGCACCACGCCGGCGCCGAGCACCTCTCGGAGCGCTCGGTTCAGCAGATGCGTGGCGCTGTGGTGGCGCGCGGTTCGGCCGCGGCGATGCGCGTCGACACGGGCGTGCACTCGCTGCCCCGTCCGGAGCTCGCCCTCCAGGACGGTCACGTCATGAGCGCGGGAGTCACTGCCGGCGATGGGTTGCGTGTCGCGCACCTCGGCGTGGCCATCCGGCCATTCGAGGGTGCCCGTGTCGCCGACCTGGCCGCCCGCTTCCGCGTAGAAGGGCGATACATCGAGGAGAACCGCGGCATGCTCGCCGCGAGCGAGCACCGGGATCTCGGTCTCGACGCCGATGCGCGTCACGGTCGCCTCGGTCTCGAGAGCGTCGTACCCGATGAATCGCGTCGCGGGCAGCGCCTCGGCGCCGGCGAAGCCGCCACGGCGCGCTGACGCCTGACCACGCTCGCGCTGCTCGCGCATGGCCGACTCGAACCCCTCGAGGTCAACGGTGGCTCCTCGCTCGGCTGCCATCTCGACCGTTAACTCGACAGGCAGGCCGAAGGTGTCATACAGGCGGAAAGCGTCCGCGCCATCGACGCGGCCCCGGCTCCGCGCGAGGAGGCCGGCGAGCCGCTCTGTGCCCGCGTCGAGCGTCCGGGCGAACGCCTCCTCCTCGATGCCGAGCGTCTCCTCGATGAGCTCTCGATGCTCGAAGAGCTCCGGATACACAGGACCCATGACCTCCACGAGGTCACCTGTTCCGGCGGCAAGGCCACCGGTCACGGCGACACGGCGGGCGTGGACGGCGGCCCGTCGCACGAGCCTGCGGAGCACGTAGCCGCGGCCCTCGTTGGCCGGGAGCACCCCGGCGGCGATGAGGAACCCAGCGCCGCGGAGATGGTCGGCGAGCACGTAGAGCGAGCGCACCGAGGCGTCGGGGACGGCGGTTGCGGCGCGCGACCGGAACCCGTCGACAAGTGGCGCGAAGTGGTCCGTCGCGTACCCGGTGCGGTCACCCTGGACGATGGCGACGATGCGGTCGAAGCCGAGCCCCGTGTCGACTGTGGGGTTCGGCAGCTTCGGCCGCGACCCGTCGGGCTGCTGGTCGAACTCCATGAAGACGAGGTTCCAGAACTCCTCCCAGCGATCGCCCTCGCACTCGTCCTGCGGGGTGCAGTCGGTGCGGCCGCACGAGCACGGGCCGCCCCAGTCGTAGTAGAGCTCGCTGTCGTAGCCGCACGGTCCGGTCGGCCCGGCGGCCCACCAGTTCTCCGTCAGGCGCGAGATGCGCTGCCGCGGCACGCCGATCTTCTCGACCCAGAGGCGCTCCGAGTCCTCGTCGTCCGGATAGATGCTCGGCCAGAGGCGGTCCGGGTCGAGGCCGAGCACCTCCGTCGAGAACTCCCACGCGTAATCGATCGCGCCTTCCTTGAAGTAATGCCCGATCGACCAGTTGCCGAGCATCTCGAAAAACGTGTGATGGGTCGGATCACCGACGGACGACATGTCGTCGTACTTCAGCCCCGCGCCGCGAAAGCACTTCTGGCACGAGACGAGGTCCGGCGACGGTGGTGTGCGCTGTCCGGTGATCCAGGGCTTGAGCGGCACCATGCCGGCCACGGTGAAGAGGAGCGACGGATCGTCGTGGGGAATGAGCGAGAAACTCGCGAGCCGGTGATGCCCGCGCTCCTCGAAGAAGCGAAGAAACCGCTCCCGGATCTCAGCGCTGCGCATGGAGAAATAAATGTGACCGCAAGTTGTCGAATTCTACACGGGCGCCTCGGTACCGAACTCCTTGCGCAGATGCTCGACTGCCGCACGCTGCAATCGCGACACGTGCATCTGCGAAATCCCCAGCCGTTTCGCGACCTCCGTCTGCGGCAGCTGTTCGACGAAGCGAAGCGCCAGGATCTTCCGCTCGCGTGGGGTCAGGTGCGCCATCACCTGCTCGAGGACCTCCTGCATCTCGACCCGGTCGAGGTTGTCGTCGGAGAGCCCGAGCCGGTCGCCGAGCGTCAGCGGCTCGTCGCTCCCGCCGACCGGCCCGTCGAGCGAGACGGTGTGCTGCGCCGGTGCGACCTCCATCGCGGCGAGCACCTGGTCGGGCTCGAGGCCGACCCGATCTCCGATCTCGGCGACGGACGGCGACCGGCCGAGCTCGTTCTGGAGCTGCTGGGTCGCCGCGTTGACCTTGGCGAGGTTCTCCTGCAGGCGGCGCGGCACGCGCACGGCCCAGGATCGATCGCGGAAATGGCGGCGGATCTCGCCGGCGATGGTGGGCGTGGCGAAGGTGCTGAACTCGTTCTCGAGCGAGGGATCGAAGCGCTCGATCGCCTGGATCAGCCCGAGGAACCCGACCTGCTCGACGTCCTCGAGCGGCTCGCCCCGGTTGGCGAACCGCCGCGCGATGTAGTGCACGAGGTCGCTGTTGAGGTCGACCAGCTGTTCACGGATCTTCGGGTCTCGCGTCTTGCGGAACTCACGAAGCAGGCGGCGCATCTCCGCGCGCTCGGGTGTGTCCGCAGGCTTCGCGATCGTCCGCTCGCGAGTCGCCGCCCCGCCGTCGCCGCTTCGCGGCGATGGGGTCACGACGCCTTGTATTTGGTCAGCCGGACGCGCAGATTCCCGGTTCGTTCGTCGACGCGGTAGGTGCTGTCGTCGACGAAGAGACCCATGAGTCTCAGCGCGAGGTCGGTGGCGGCAACCAGCTCGGAACCGCCTGCGAGGACGGCTTCCTCGGCGCGGGCGCGGAGCTCTGCCTCGCGGTTGACCTGGCTGCGCACAACGACCTCGAGGCCCTTCTCGCCGAGCTTGAACACGATCCGCACCTGACCGGCGATGGACCCGGACGTCTCGAGGCAGCGGATGGCGTTCTCGCACGCCTGTGCCACCGCGATGGTGAGGTCGTCGATGGCGTCCATGTCGAAGCCCGCGAGAGACCCGATGGCCGCCGCGGCTCGTTTCGCAACGAGGATGTGCTCGCGGTCAGCGGGCAGACGGAGTTCGGAGACGTTTCCCATGCGGTGTTCACATACCCCGGAGGGAGGCCGACAAAACGGGCAGGTCAGCCCGAGCTAGACGCTCGAAGGCTCGGACGTCGACGCGGCTCCGGTCGACGCGGCCGCGCGGCCCTCGTCGACGGCCCCCGCGATCTCCGCCTCCCACTCGCGCGCCTCTGCCTCCTCGCGGCGGCGTGCCCGCGCGCGCCAGAAGAAGACAGCACCGGTGATCGCCGCACCCGCGGCGACCAGTCCTTTCTTTCCAAACGGTACACGCATGTGAGGAGCCTCCCGAATTGCCGACGGGGTGATTATGGCGCTCGGCGCCGGGCCGGCGCGAGGACCGCACCGGTGATCTCGAAGAGCACGATGCCGACCGCGTCGGCGACGGGATGGAGCACGCCGAGCTCGGGTCCGCCGATGTGCGTCGCGATCGCCACGAGCTCCCCGGCGATGACTCCCGCGGCGGCGAGCACGAGGGCGAGCAGGAATGACCCGCGCCGCGGGCGCACGAGCCCCGCGACGGTTGCGCCGATCAGCACGAAGAGGATCGCGAGGACGAGCCCCGGGCTCACGGCGTCCGCGCTGGCAGGATCCCCAGTCCGAGCTCGCGGAGTTGCGCGGGGTCGACCGGCGCGGGCGCGTCGGTCATCGGCTCCTGTGCCTGTTGGTTCTTCGGGAACGCGATCACGTCGCGGATGTTCTCGGTGCCGAGCCCTTCCATGACCATGCGGTCGATGCCGCCGGCCCACCCGCCGTGCGGCGGCACGCCGTACTCGAACGCCTCGAGAAGGAATCCGAATTTGCGCCGGGCCTCGTCGGTGTCGATGCCGAGGGCGGCGAGCACGCGCTGGAGGATCGCGGGATCGGTCGTGCGGATGCTGCCGCTGCCGATCTCGCGGCCGTTGACGACCAGGTCGTACGCCCGCGATCGCACTGCGAGCGGATCGGACTCGAGGAGGTCGAGGTCCTCGATGCGCACCATCGTGAACGCGTGATGCGCGGCGCCGATCTCACCCGTCTCCTCGCTCCGCTCGAACATCGGGAACTCGGTGACCCAGAGCATGTCGATGCGATCGTCGTCATACAGCTTCCGGGCGCGTCCGACGTGATTGCGCAACGCACCGAGCGCCGCATGCACGACAGGCGGACGGTCCGCGACCATGAGGACGCAGTCCCCCAGCTCGGCGCCGGTCGCCGAGCCGATCCTGTCGAGCTCCTCGGCGGTGAAGAACTTCGCGATCCCTCCATGCCATCCGTCCGCTCGCTTCCAGAGGTATGCGAGACCCTTGGCCTTCGCAGCCCGGACGACGTCGGTCAGCTGACCCTCGATCTCGCTGCGGGTGAGATCGTCGCCACCTTTCACGCAGATCGCCTTGACGATGCCGCCCGAGGCGACGGCGTCCGCGAACACCCGGAAGCCGCAGGCTCTCACGACCTCGGTGAGGTCGCACAGCAACATCTCGAATCGCGTGTCGGGCTTGTCGACGCCGTAGTGGTCCATGGAGTGGTGCCACGTCATGCGTGGAAACGGGACGGCGAGCCGGCCACCACGGAACTCGCACGCGTGCCACGCACTCGGGATCGCATGCTCGAGAGCCGCAAACACATCGTCCTCGTCGACGAACGACAGCTCGATGTCGAGCTGGGTGAACTCCGGCTGGCGATCCGCGCGAAGGTCCTCGTCGCGCATGCAGTGCGCGAGCTGGAAGTAGCGGTCGAAGCCCGCGACCATGCAGAGCTGTTTGTACAGCTGCGGCGATTGGGGCAGCGCGTAGAAGCTGCCCGGCGACAGGCGGCTCGGGACGAGGTAGTCGCGAGCACCCTCCGGTGTCGCGCGGATCATCATCGGGGTCTCGATCTCGAGGAACCCGATCTCCCCCATCGCGCGGCGGAGCTCGGTGCAGAACCGCGCCCGCAGGCGGAGGTTCTGCTGCAGATGCACGCGGCGGAGGTCGAGATACCGATGTCGCAGCCGCAGCTGCTCGTCGACCTCGCTGTCCTCGTTGACCGGGAACGGCGGCGTCTTCGCGACGGCGAGGACGGTGCACGACGCCGCTCGCAACTCGATCGCACCCGTCGCACGCTTCGGATTGACGTTCTCCGGCGCGCGGAGCCGGATCTCGCCTTCGAAACGCAGCACCCACTCGAGCCGGGCCTCGCGGGCGGCGCGGTGCGCCTCGGGTGCCTCGATCGGATCGATGATCACCTGGAGGATGCCGCTCGCATCGCGCAGGTCGATGAAGATCAGGCCCCCATGGTCGCGGCGCCGGTCGACCCAGCCGAAGACGGTGGCGCGGGTGCCCGCGGCCTCCGCGCGAAGGGTCCCGCAGTACGTGCGCTCCGTGGTCACGGCTCTCCTCTGACGATGCGATCGACGGTGTCCACGAGCTCAGCCGCCGGTACCGTCTGCTGATTGCGGCCGTCGAGGTCGCGCACCACCGCGCTGTCGGCGGCGACTTCGTTCTCGCCAATGATGACTGCAACGCGGGCGCCGATGCGGCCCGCGCCGCGCAGCTTGCGATCGAGCCGGCGATCGGCGACATCGAGCACCGTGCGCGTGCCGCCGCGTCGGATCAGGCGAGCGACGCCGGCGGCGTTCTCGGCCTGTGCGGGCTCGACCGAGCAGACGAGCACGTCCGCGATGCTGCCGGCTTCCGGGACGGTACCCAGCGCCCGCGCGACCATGAGGATGCGCTCCACGCCGAGCGCGTACCCGGTCGCCTGGGCGGCTGGAAACCCGAGCAGCTCGGCGAGGCCGTCGTAGCGGCCTCCCCCGCCGAGCGAGCTCTGCGCGCCGTGCAGCGTGTCGTGCCAGAACTCGAAGACGGTGTCGCTGTAGTAGTCGAGCCCTCGGACGAGCCGGTCGTTCCGGATCGCGTCGATGCCGGCGGCTTCGAGGTCGCGCATGACCGCGGTGAGATAGTCGCGGCTGTCGCGGTCGAGCGAATCCCAGAGCAGCGGGGCTCCCTCCACGAGCGCGGCGTCGCGCTTGCAGTCGAGGAGCCGGAGCGGGTTGGTGTGCAGGCGGCGCCTGCAGTCGTCGCAGAGCGACGCCTCGAGCGGCGTGTAGTACGCGACGAGCGCTGTCCGGTAGCGCGCCCGGTCCTCCGGGCGGCCGAGGGAGTTGAGCTGCAACTGGATCCCGCCGATACCGAGTGCCTCGAAGAACCGCCACGCGACCTCGATGATCTCGACGTCCAGCTCGGGAGACCGGTCGCCGATGCACTCGATGCCGACCTGGGTGAACTGGTGTTGCCGGCCGGCCTGCGGCCGCTCGGCGCGGAAGAACGGCCCCGCGTAGTGCACGCGCACCGGCCGGATCTCCTGATCGAGGTGCGCGCTGAGCACGGCCCGGAGCGCGCCGGCGGTCCCCTCGGGTCTGAGCGTCAGCGACCTCCCGCCGCGGTCCTCGAACGTGAACATCTGCTTGTCGACGACGTCCGTGTCCGCCCCCATGCCGCGGCTGAAGAGCTCCGTCGCCTCGATGACCGGCGTCTCGATCGGCCGGTAGCCGAACGACTCCACCACCGAGCGGTGGATGTCGAGCAACCACGTGCGAGCGGCGAACTCGTCCGGCAGGATGTCGCGCGTCCCGCGCGGCGCCGCGATCTCAGGCAT
>Ga0307374_10002512_pt1 | contig 32469 bp, 28 predicted proteins | sample OX3MG_FD_202532 | JGI IMG/M metagenome (GOLD analysis project Ga0307374, IMG submission 202532) | Soil microbial communities from Risofladan, Vaasa, Finland - OX-3 | ecosystem: Environmental > Terrestrial > Soil > Coastal area > Acid sulfate soil | place: Finland: Risofladan, Vaasa | collected... | reverse complement strand
GGCCGCCGCACCCCGGCCGCGAGATCATCCGCGAGGCCGCGCACGGCGGTGACGCCCGCGGCCAGGTCCGGCGCGTCCAGCAGGCGCTGGACGAACGCCGAACCGACGATAACACCGTCGGCGAAGCCGGCCACCTGTGCTGCCTGAGCTCCGTCCCGGACCCCCAGCCCGACCGCCACCGGCAGCGATGTGCAGGCGCGGGTCCGCGCGACCAGGCCGGCCGCGTCGGAGCTGACCGCGTCGCGCGCGCCGGTGATGCCCATCAGCGACGCCGCGTAGACGAAACCGCCGCAGACGCTGGTGATCAGCTCGATGCGCTCGGTGGTGGAGCTGGGCGCCACCAGGAAGACCGGATCCAGCTCGTGGGCGGCGGCCGCCTCCAGCCAGGGCCCGGCCTCCTCCGGCGGCAGGTCCGGGGTGATCAGCCCGCATCCGCCGGCCGCGGCCAGGTCACGCGCGAACGCGGCCACACCGTAGTGGTCGACCGGGTTCCAGTAGGTCATCACCAGCACCGGCACCCCGGCCGAAGCGAGCGCCTCGACCGTGTGCAGCACGTCGGTGACGTGCGCACCGCCGGTGAGTGCCCGGTGCACGGCCTCCTGGATGACCGGGCCGTCGATCAGCGGATCGGAGTACGGCAGCCCGAGCTCGACGATGTCGGCGCCGGCCTCGGCCATCGCCAGCGCGGCCGTGATCCCGCCGGCCACGGTGGGGAACCCGGCGGGCAGGTACCCGAGGAGAGCGGCCCGTTCCTCCGCCGCCGCCTTCTCAAACGCAGTTCCGACGGCAGTCATGGTGTTGCCTCCTGGGCGGGCTCACCATCGGTATGGCCGAGCCAGCGGGAGGCGGTGGCGACGTCCTTGTCACCGCGGCCGGACAGGTTGACCAGCAGCAGCGCGTCGCCGCCCAGCTCCCGGCCGACTCCGAGCGCGCCGGCCAGCGCGTGCGCGGACTCCAGCGCCGGGATGATCCCCTCGGTCCGGCACAGCACCGAGAACGCGTCCATGGCCTGGGCGTCGGTGATGGAGCGGTAGCTGGCCCGCCCGGTGTCCTTGAGCCAGGCGTGCTCCGGCCCGACCCCGGGGTAGTCCAGGCCGGCGGAGATGGAGTGGGTGGTCAGCGTCTGGCCCTCGGAGTCCTGCAGCACGTAGGTGCGCATGCCGTGCAGGACTCCCGCCGACCCGGCGACCAGGGTCGCGGCGTTGTGGCCGGGGGCAGGGCCGTCGCCGCCCGCCTCGCAGCCGATCAGCTTGACCTGCTCGTCGCCGATGAACTCGTGGAAGATGCCGATCGCGTTGGAACCGCCGCCCACGCAGGCGACCACCGCGTCCGGCAGCCGGCCAGCCTGCTCCAGCACCTGACGGCGTGCCTCCACCCCGATGACGCGCTGGAAGTCGCGGACCATCACCGGGAACGGGTGCGGGCCGCCGACCGACCCGATGCAGTAGTGGGTGGTGGCGACCGTCGCCACCCAGTCGCGGAACGCCTCGTTCATGGCGTCCTTCAAGGTGGCGGTGCCGATGGTGACGGGGATGACCTCAGCGCCGAGCATGCGCATGCGGGCCACGTTCAGCGCCTGCCGGCGGGTGTCCTCCTCCCCCATGTAGACCACGCAGTCCAGGCCGAACAGCGCGCACGCGGTCGCGGTGGCGACCCCGTGCTGCCCGGCGCCGGTCTCGGCGATCACCCGCCGCTTGCCCATGCGCTTGGCGAGCAGCACCTGCCCCAGCACATTGTTGATCTTGTGGGAGCCGGTGTGGGTGAGGTCTTCCCGCTTGAGCAGGACCGTGCAGCCCGCCGCCGCGGAGAACCGCGATGCCTGCGAGAGCAGGGTCGGCCTGCCCGCGTAGCCGGTCAGCAGGGCCTCGAGCTCGGCCTGGAAGCCCGGGTCCGCCCTGGCTGCCAGATACTGCGTGGTCAGCTCGGCCAGCGCCGCCATCAGGGCCTCGGGCGCGAACCTGCCGCCGTAGCTGCCGAAATGCCCGGCCGCGTCGGGCACTGTGGCCGGTGCGGCGGAGACGTCAGGCGTCATGGCCGGTCACCGCGCAGGGCCGGGTGGGAACCCGCGGTCACCAGGTCGGCGACGGCCGAGCGTGGATCCTTGCCGGTGACCAGGCTCTCTCCCACCAGCACCGCGTCGGCCCCGGCGGCGGCGTAGGCGAGCAGATCGTGCGGCCCCCGGACACCGGACTCGGCGATCTTGATGATGTCGTTCGGGATGAGCGGGGCGAGCCGGGTGAAGACCCCCCGGTCCACTTCCAGCGTGCCCAGGTTGCGGGCGTTGACCCCGATCACCTTCGCGCCCGCGTCCAGCGCGCGCGAGACCTCGGCGTCGGTGTGCACCTCCACCAGCGGCACCAGGCCGATCGACAGCGCTCTTTCCGCCAGCGAGACCAGAGCGTTCTGGTCCAGCGCCGCGACGATCAGCAGGGCCATGTCGGCCCCGTGTGCCCGGGCCTCCCACAGCTGGTAGGAGCTGACGATGAAGTCCTTGCGCAGCAGCGGCACCGCCACCGCGTCCCGCACCGCCGCCAGGTCCGCCAGGCTGCCACCGAACCGCCGCGCCTCGGTGAGCACGCTGATGATGCTGGCCCCGCCGGCCTCGTAGTCGCGGGCCAGGGCGGCCGGGTCGGCGATCGCGGCCAGCGCGCCCTTGGAGGGGCTGGACCGCTTCACCTCGGCGATGACGGCGACGTCCGGCCGCCTGAGCACACCCATGACGTCGCGGGGAGAGGGAACCCGGCGGGCGGCTTCCTTGAGCCGTTCCAGCGGTAGGCGGCCCTGCCGGACCGCGAGATCGGCACGAACTCCTTCTAGGATCTCGTCGAGCACGCTCACGGGGTTCTGGTATCCCCTCGGGTCGGATGCCTTGCGCCCCTGATGGTAGCGAGCCGGCTGCGGTGGGCCGGCATGCCCCTCCCCGGCCGCGGGTGTGCCCTGGGGCGTTTCCTAGCCGAGAATCTGGCCACCGAAGGCCTCCCCGGAGGCTTCGCCCAGGCCAAGCTCATCGCGCGCCTGTTCAGGCACGCGCGCGGATGCCGCGCCGTAGGCACGGGCGACGGCGGGATGGGCCAGGGCGCCGACGGTGATGATCGCGAACAGGGTGCCGCCGAGGTAGCGGGCGAAGAAGAACCTGGTCAGGCCATAGCCGATGAAGGCAACTTCCAGCCCGACCGCGATCAGCCACGCCGTCCTGGTACCCGAACGCACCAGGACCGCCAGCCCGCACAGGGCCGCCACCATCGCGAGGGTGATGACGACCGAGGACAGCTGCCGCTTGCTGAACGGCAGGCCCACTGCGGCCGCGGCCACCGCCTGGGCGGCCACCAGCCGCGTGACCAGCCGGACCAGCATCCGTCCCGCGTCGTCCGGCTGCTGGCCGGACGAACGGCCGCGCGGCTGCCCGCCCGGTTCCGTTGCCCTCACCGCTCACCTCCAGGGCTCGCGCGCCACCCAGGCAACCCGGGGACTTACCTACGAGCCTAACGTCCGCCAGGATGGCCGGGCCGCTCGGTGGGGTCCACCCCCCTGCTCAGAGATTCCCACAGGGTGGCCATGTCCGCCACAGGCTGCTCCCGCTCCCCGCCCGGCCGGGCCGGGGCGGCCGGGCCGCCGGGGGCGTCATACCGGCTCGACATGACCGGCCACCGGGGGCCGCGCCAGGCCGTACCGATCCCGGCTGCCAGCACCGCGAGCGCACCCAGCAGCACCAGCCCCCGCCAGGGAAAGGCCGCCATCGCCACGTGCGCGGCGGCGCTCAGCCCGGTCCCGCCGCCACCGGGGGCGGGACCGGCGCTCACCCCCGGCCCGCCGCCGGCGGTCGCCGAGCCGGCCTGCGCCGCCGCGGCCCCGCGCGCGGCGGCGAGCACGGCCGCCGTGCTCAGATGCACGCTCACGGCCCAGGCCGCCGCCACCCCGCTGGCGGCCACCAGCAGCCCGGTGAGCCGCCGGGCCACGCCGCGGGTGGCGATGGCCGCGGCCAGCCCGGCCAGCGCGACCAGCGCCAGTGCCCCGGCCACCGGCACCAGGTCCTGGCCGCGGACCGTGACCGGGCTGCTGGGCAGCGGCGCGGGCGCCGGGGTGACCACCTGCGCCCACCCCTGCCGGGCCGCCACCAGCATCAGGGCCGCACCCGCCGCACCGAGGCCCAGGCAGCAGGCGTATTCGCGGGCTGCCCTGGTCACGGCACCGTGAGCGCCAGCGGGCCGGCGCCGAAACAGGTGCGGTCGCCGGTGTGGCAGGCCCCGTCGGTCTGGTCCACCCGCACCAGCACCGCGTCCCCGTCGCAGTCGAGCGCCACCGAGATCACCCGCTGCACGTGACCTGAGGTCTCGCCCTTCACCCAGTACTCCTGCCGGCTGCGGGACCAGTAGGTGCACCGGCCGGTGGTCAGGGTGCGATGCAGCGCCTCGTCGTCCATCCAGCCGAGCATGAGCACCTCGCCGGTGTCGTACTGCTGGGCGATGGCCGCGACCAGCCCGGCCGGGTCGCGCTTGAGCCGGGCGGCGATCGTGGGGTCGAGCCGCGCGGCTCCCCTGACGCCGCTCATCGCGCCCTCAGCGTTTGTCATGGCCCGATCCTATGAAGGCCCGCTGCCTGCGGGGACCGGCAGGGACGCCCGCCAGGGCGTACCATCGCGGGGTGAGCTTCGCCAGCCATGAGCGTGCCGCCCTGTGTTCACTGCTGGCTGAGACCGGCCCCGGGGCGCCCACCTTGTGCGAGGGCTGGCGGACCCTGGACCTGGCGGCCCATCTGGTGCTCCGGGAGCACCGCCCGGACGCGGCGCTGGGCATCCTGGGTGGCCCGCTGGCCCCGCACACCGAACGCGTGCGGCAGGCGCTCATCGCCCGCAGCCCATACCCGCAGCTGGTGGCCCGCATCCGCAGCGGCCCGCCGGCGCTGTCGGTGTACCGGATCCCGGGCATGGAGGACCGCCTCAACATGGTCGAGTTCTTCGTGCACCACGAGGATGTCCGGCGGGCGGCCGACGGCTGGGAGCCCCGCCAGCTCAGCCGGGATCTGGTGGAGGCGCTGTGGCAGCGGCTCGGTGCGGTCAGGTACGTCCTGCGCCGGGCGCCGGTCGGGGTCGAGTTCGTGCGTGACGACCTCCCGGCCAGCAGGCCCGGCCGGCAGCGGGTGCGGATCACCGCCAAGGCGCGCACCCCGGTGGTCACCGTCATCGGCAGCCCGGCGGAGCTGACGCTGTGGGCGATGGGGCGGACCGGCGCTGCCCAGGTCCGGCTGGAGGGCAGTGAGCCCGACGTGCACAAGCTCTCCCAGGCGAGCTGGCGGATCTAGGCGTGCCGTAGGCGCGGCCCCGGGTCCCCCGGCGCGCCATCTGGCCGACCCCTGCCGGTGCGGTGGCGGTCATGAAGGCTTCCCGCGGCTGACCGCAACGCTTCACCACGCATCCGGCAGGCGGTCCGGCATTAGCCACGTACCGGACATCTGGCCTCGTCACGATGCTCCCGTCCATGCTTGGGCGCCCAGTCGCCCGAGGTCTTCGCGGTTCGGAGGGGAAGCACGTGCCCACAAGAAAGACGCTCACCGCCGCTGCCGCTGCCGTCAGCGGCCTGGTGTTCGCGGCCGGCTGCAGCAGCTCGTCGTCGTCCACCGCGGCGGGCGGCGGCAGCACGGCAAGCACCACCAGAGCCGCCACCGCGACCTCGCTGGCCGCGTTCGGTGGCATGAACGGCCTGGTCGCCGCCTGCAAGAAGGAGGGGACGCTGAACGTCATCACCCTCCCGGCCAACTGGGCCAACTACGGCACCATCATGAAGAACTTCACCACCAAGTACGGCATCAAGATCAACGACGCCAACCCCGACGGTTCCAGCCAGGACGAGATCAACGCGATGCAGCAGCTCAAGGGGCAGAGCCGGGCCCCGGACGTGCTGGACATGGGCACCGCATTCGCGATCAAGGCCGACCAGCTGGGCCTGCTCGCCCCCTACAAGGTGGCGACATGGAGCGCCATCCCGGCGAGCTCCAAGGCCTCCGACGCCTCCTGGTACGACGACTACGGCGGCTACGTGGCGATCGGCTACGACTCGGCCAAGGTGAAGGTCGCGCCGACGTCCTTCCAGGACCTGATGAAGCCCATCTACAAGAACCAGGTCGCCATCAACGGCAACCCGACCCAGGCAGGCGCGGCGTTCGCCGCCGTCTACGCGGCCTCGCTGGCGAACGGCGGCTCGCTGTCCGACATCGAGCCGGGTATCCAGTACTTCAAGAAGCTGCACCAGGCCGGCAACTTCGTGCCGGTCACGGCCGGCCCGACCACCGTGCAGAGCGGCCAGACCCCGATCGTGATCTGGTGGGACTACCTGCTGGCCTCGGAGATCTCCAGCGCGGTGCCCACTTTCAAGATCGTGATCCCGACCGACGCGCACTACGCGGCCTACTACGACCAGGCGATCAACAAGGACGCGCCGAACCCGGCCTGCGCCCGGCTGTGGGAGGAGTACCTGTACTCGCCCACCGGGCAGAACCTCTGGCTGCTGGGCAAGGCGCGGCCGGTCGAGCTCCCGACGCTGGTCGCCAACGGCACCGTCAACAAGCAGGCCAACGCGGCCCTGCCGCCGGCTCCGGCGGGCGGGCTCAGCTTCCCGACCCAGGCACAGCAGTCGGCGGCCGAGGCCAAGGTCGCACAGCAGTGGTCCAGCGTCATCGGCTAGCCAGATGACAGCCACATCCGCTCCGGCGGCCCCGGGATCCGCGGTGGATCCCGGGGCCGTGCCCCGGCCAGCCCGGGCGGCCGCGCTGCGGCGCGCCTGGGCCCTGGCCGGGATCGTCCCGTTCACCGTCTACGTGCTGCTGGGCCTGGGCGTCCCGGCAGGGGCTATCGCCTACGGCGCCTTCCAGAACCCCGACACCGGTCACCTGACCCTCAGCAACGTCACCACCGCGACCCACGGCATCTACCTGCACGGCTTCCTCGTCACGATGGAGCTGTCGGTGATCGCCTCGGTGTTGCCGGGCATCTTCGGGTTCGCGATCGGCTACGCGATCCACACCGCCCGCCGCGGCTCGGCGCTGCGGCGGATCGCCATCACCGCGTCGGGGGTCTTCGCCAACTTCGGCGGCGTGCCGCTGGCGTTCCTGTTCATCGCCACGCTCGGCACCACCGGCATCGCCACCCGCTGGCTCACCGACATCGGCTTCAACCCCTACGACAACGGGTTCAACCTCTATGACCTGGGCGGGGTCGCGCTCGTCTACATGTACTTCCAGGTCCCGCTGATGGTGCTGGTCATCCTGCCGGCGTTCGAGGGGCTGCGGCCGGCCTGGCGGGAGGCCGCGGCGAACATGGGCGCACGGACCTGGCAGTACTGGCGCCGCGTCGGCGGGCCCGTGCTGATGCCCTCGTTCCTCGGCTGCGTGCTGCTGCTGTTCGGCAGCGCCTTCTCCGCCTATGCCACCGCGGAGGCGCTGACCAGCGGGACCATCCCGCTGACGGCCATCCAGATCGGGTCCTTCCTCAACGGCAACGTGCTGGCGGGCCAGCAGAACGTCGGCAAGGCCCTGGGCCTGGGCATGGTGCTCATCATCGCGGTCCTCATGGTGCTCTACACCCTGCTGCAGCGGCGGGCGGCGCGATGGCTGCGGTGATCGGCGAGGAGCTGGCCGGCGGGACGGCACCCGGCCCCCTGCGCGCCGCGCGCAGGCGGCGCTCGCTCCCGGTCTGGCGCTGGATCATCCTGGTGCTGGCCGGCGTCTACTTCCTGATCCCGCTCTACGCGGCGCTGCGCTTCGCCGGCATCGCCAGCTTCGGCCAGGTGGTGCACCAGACCGGCTTCTCTGACGCGCTGATCCTGTCGCTGAAGCTGGCGGTCATCACCACGGTCCTGACGCTGGCCCTGATGGTGCCGACAACGGTCTACGTGCACCTGCGCCTGCCGCGGCTGCGCCGCCTGCTCGAATCGGTCACCATCCTGCCGATCGTCATCCCGCCGGTCGTGCTCATCGCCGGCGTCCTGCAGGTGGCTCCCGCCTATCTCAAGAGCACGCCCTACCTGCTCGGGCTGATCTACGTGATCCTGGCGATGCCGTTCGCCTACCGCTCGCTCGACGCCGGGCTGCGGGCGCTGGACCTGCGCACCCTGGTCGACGCGTCGAACTCGCTCGGCGCCGGCTGGCGGTCCACGCTGTGGCGGGTGATCCTGCCGAACCTGCGCACCGCCCTGATGTCGGCCACGGTGCTCACGGCCGCACTCGTCCTCGGCGAGTTCACCATGGCCAGCCTCGACCTCTACCAGACCTTCCCCGTCTGGATCGTGGCCTTCGACCAGACCAGCGGCCCGGTCTCGACCGCCGCATCGCTGCTGGCCTTGTTCCTGACCTGGGTCTTCCTGCTGCTGATCGTCACCGTCGGCAGCAGGCGGGCACGCCGCACCGGCGGTGGCCAGGTCGACCTGTTCTCCGTCGTCCGGCACGAGACCGGCCGGCCAGGCACTGGGGGGTCCTGATGACGACGAACACCACCACCGGCACCACCGCGAACGCCGCCGGCCGGCCCGCCGGCGGCGGTGCCCCGGTCAGCCTGCGGGACCTGGCCAGATCGTTCGGCGGCGTGCGTGCCCTGAACGGGCTGTCCCTGGACATCGCACCGGGTGAGCTGGTCGCCCTGCTGGGCCCCTCCGGCTGCGGCAAGACCACCGCGCTGCGGATCCTGGCCGGCTTCGAGACCGCCGACAGCGGCACGGTGAGCGTGGACGGCAAGGACGTCGCGGCGGTCCCGGCCGCCAAGCGCGACATGGGCATGGTGTTCCAGAGCTACAGCCTGTTCCCGAACATGTCCGCGCTGGAGAACGTGGGGTTCGGCCTGCGGATGCGCAAGCTGCGCGCGGCCAGCCGGCGCCGCCGGGCCGCCGAGCTGCTGGAGATGGTCGGGCTGTCGGCGCACGCCAGGCACTTCCCGCACCAGCTGTCCGGCGGCCAGCAGCAGCGGGTGGCCCTGGCCAGGGCGCTGGCGATCGAGCCCCGGGTGCTGCTGCTCGACGAGCCGCTCTCGGCCCTGGACGCCAAGGTCCGCCTCCAGCTGCGGGAGCAGATCCGGCTGCTGCAGCAGCGGCTGGGGATCACCACCGTGTTCGTCACCCATGACCAGGAAGAGGCGCTGTCCATGGCCGACCGGGTCGGCGTGATGAAGGACGGCTCGCTGGAGCAGGTGGCCGCGCCGGATGAGCTGTACAACCACCCCGCCACCGCGTTCGTCGCCGAGTTCGTGGGCACGATGAACCGGATCCCGGGCGAGCTCAGCGATGGCCGGGTCAGCGCGCTCGGCACCGTCGTGGGCACCCACGCCGGGGGCGTGCACCCGGCGGACGGGAGCGTGGATGTGCTCGTGCGGCCGGAGGGCCTGCGGGTGGCGGCCATCGCGGGCGGCAACGGGATCGTGACCGACCGGACGTTCCGCGGGTCGCAGACCCGGATCACGGTGCTGCTCTCGCAGGACGTGGCGGTGCAGGTGGACGTGGCCAGCAGCACCGCCGGGCCGCTCCTGCCCGGGACGTCGGTCCAGATCAGCCTGGACGGCTCGCCGGTCCTGGTGACCGAGCGCCGGTAACCCGGGGCGCCGGTATCACCGGGCGCCGGTAACCCGGTACCGCCCGGGCGCTCAGCCGGGCAGGGCCGGCGGGGCGGCGGGGCGGTCCGCTCAGCCGCCCAGCCCCAGCACCGGCGGCAGGTCGGTGACCGAGTCGAGTACCAGCGGCGCCTTGGCCTGTTCCAGCTCCTCCCGGCTGGCCCGGCCGGTCAGCACCCCGGCGACCAGGCCTGCCCCGGCCCGGCGGCCCGACTCGATGTCGCTGGGAGTGTCGCCGACGACGGCTAGCTCGCTCACGGCGCCGCCGCCCAGCCGGAGCAGGGCCGTCAGCGGCATGTCCGGCCAGGGACGGCCACGTCCGGCGTCGGCGGGTGAGAGCGCCAGGTCGATCAGCGGCCACCAGCCCAGCGCGTCGATGAGGGCGTCCCTGGTGACCGGGGCGAACCCGGTCACCAGGCAGATCTTGATCCCGGCCTGGCCCAGGCGGGTGATCACCCCGGCCGCGCCCGGCACGGCAGCGGCCCCGCCGGCCGCGACCTGCGCGGCGTAGGCCTCCTCGAAGGCCTCGTTGGCGCGCTGCGCGCCCGCCTCGTCCCCGAAGATCTGCCGGAACACCTCGATCTTGGACTGGCCCATGGTCACGTGGGCGGTCTGCATCGCCACATCGTGGGCGGGTGTCCCGGCCGCCATGCCGCAGCTCTCGATGGCCGCCGCGAAGGCGGCGAGCACGCTCCCGTCGTCGATGACGGTGGTGCCGGCCAGATCCAGGCACGCGATGGTGATCATGCCCATCTGCTCTCCCCAGCTGAGCTCGGTCCAGCGGCGGCCGGTGCGGGCGGGCGGGGCAGCCCGGCACCGGCGAACGTCTCCTCGGCGATAGCTGGCGCACAGGTCATCCCCCGCCCGCCCGGGCCGGTGACCAGGACCACGCCCGGCGCCGCCTCCGAGCGGTGGTAGAGAGCGTTCCCGGTGACCATGCTGTAGACACCCGCCCACCGCCGCTGTACCCGCGGCAGCGTTGTGCCCAGCAGCGTCTGCGCACGCTCCCGCAGATGGTCGTAGGCGTCCTCGTCCACGTCGAAGGCGAAGGGCTCGTCGTACTCGTGCGTGTCACCGATGGTCAGGGTGCCGTCGAGCCGCTGCACGAGCAGCAGCTGGGCTCTGGTCCCGGCCGCCACCGCCGACTGCGGCCCCAGCCGCGACCGGCCGGGCAGGTCGTACGCCGGGTAGTAGCGAAGCGAGTCGCCGTCGGCGACCGAGGTGGCCAGCCGCCCGGGGAACGGTGCCGTCTGCATCATCTGGAGCCGGACCCGGCGCACCGGCGGCCGGGCGAAGCAGGCCAGGTGCGGCCCGGCGATCCCGGTGTGCGCCGCGCCTGGGCACAGGACGACCAGGTCACCGCTGTGCCAGGCGCCGGTGTGGTCGCGGACCGCGTGCGCGGCCAGCTCGACCGCCTGCCGTCCCGGCAGCCAGACGTAACGCGGCCCGGCGCTGGCCAGGTACCCGCGTACCGCGCCCAGCACCAGCCGCGGCTCCACGACGGCGTCGCGCCCGCCCAGCAGGCCGCCGGTGAGCTCCCCGCGCAGCTCGCCGTTCACGGCCCGGCACCCGTCGGGCCCGAGCAGCTCATATCCCCGGGCGCCCGCGTCGGGCAGCGAGGCCGCCTCCGTGAGCAGGCTGAGCTCGGCGTCGTCGGTGGCGAGGGTGAGGGACGGGCTGGCCCGGAACCCGGTGCCGGGCACCAGTGCCGCGATCTCCTCCCACAGCGCCCGCGCCCGCTGTGCCAGTTCCAGCTCTGGCCCGGGCGCGCGGCCGCTCACCCAGATCAGGCCGAAGTTGCGCATGCTCGCACCGCGGGGCGCCGGCTCGAGCTCGAGGTGGACGACGTCGTGACCGCGCCGGCGGGCGGCCAGCGCGTGCATCGTGCCGAGCACGCCGCCGCCGACCACCACCACGCGCTCCACCGGGCGCCCCTCCTGACCTGGGTCACAACAGTCAAACCGGCGCCGGTGACGTGACTGTGAACGGCGGCCGCCGGCCAGCCCAACGCGTGGCGGCGAGGGGCCAGCCGCCCGCCGTTGCCACGGCACCGGGCGGACCAGCCCGGCCTGGCGCACCATGGCAGGTGACCGTCGCGGCCAGGTACCGTACGGACGGGACTGAACGAGGAGTGCCAGGTGGACGTGCTCGGGATCGATATCGGCGGCTCGGGGATCAAGGCTGCGCCGGTGGATGTGAGCACCGGCGCATTGACGATGCCGCGGGTCAAGGTGCCCACCCCCCAGCCGGCCGTGCCCGAGGCGGTCGCGGATGCCGTCAAGGGCCTGGTAGCGGGCCTGGGCTGGTCCGGGCCGGCCGGCATCACCTTCCCGGGCGTGGTGATCGGGGGTGTCACCTGCACGGCGGTCAATCTCGACCCGGCGTGGGTGGGCCGCGATGCCCGCACGCTGTTCGGCACGGCCACCGGGCTTGACGTCACCGTGCTCAACGACGCCGACGCGGCCGGCGTGGCGGAGATGAGGTTCGGGGCCGGCGTGGACCACCGGGGGACGGTGCTCATGCTGACCTTCGGGACCGGCATCGGCAGCGCCCTGTTCACCGGCGGCCTGCTGGTGCCGAACACCGAGCTGGGTCACATCGAGGTCCGCGGGCGGGACGCGGAGAAACGCGCCTCGGAACGGGCACGGGAACTGCACGATCTCAGCTGGGGCCGGTGGGCCGGCCGGGTCGATGAGTACCTCGACCACCTGGAGGCGCTGATCTCGCCGGACCTGTTCATCATCGGCGGTGGCATCAGCCGCAAGGCGGACAAGTTCATCCCGCTGCTGACCAGCCTGCGGGCGCAGATCGTGCCGGCCGCGATGCTCAACGACGCTGGCATCGTCGGCGCGGCGCTGACCGCCTCGGCTACCTGACCGGGTGCCCGGCGGCGCGCAGGCTGTCCTTCACCTGCCCGATCCGCAGCTCGCCGTAGTGGAAGACGCTGGCGGCCAGGACAGCGTCAGCGCCAGCCTCGATCGCGGGCGGGAAGTCGGCGAGCCGGCCCGCCCCGCCGCTGGCGATGACCGGGACGGTGACAACCTGCCGCACCGCCGCGATCAGCTCGAGGTCGAAGCCGGCCTTGGTGCCGTCCGCGTCCATCGAGTTCAGCAGGATCTCGCCGACACCGAGGTCCACCGCCTGGGCCGCCCACTGCACCGCGTCGATGCCCGTCCCCCGCCGGCCGCCGTGCGTGGTCACCTCGAAGCCGCTGGCGGGCGGGCCGGCCCCGGTGGCGCGGCGGGCGTCCACCGACAGGACCACGCACTGGGAGCCGAACCGGTGCGCCGCCTGCGCCAGCAGGTCCGGCCGGGCGATGGCGGCGGTGCTGAGCGACACCTTGTCGGCGCCGGCCCGCAGCAGCCGGTCCACGTCCGCCACGCTGCGCACGCCGCCGCCGACGGTGAGCGGGATGAACACCTGCTCGGCGGTGCGCCCCACCACCTCGTACATGGTCTCGCGGCCACCCGAGGACGCGGTGATGTCCAGGAACACCAGCTCGTCGGCGCCGTCGCGGTCGTAGGCGGCGGCCAGTTCCACCGGGTCACCGGCGTCGCGCAGGCGGGCGAAGTTGACCCCCTTGACCACCCGGCCCGCATCCACGTCCAGGCACGGGATCACCCGCACCGCCACCGTCATGGCCTCAGCCCCCGATGCCCGGCCGGTAGGCGTCCGCCTCGATCTCGACCAGCATCCGCGGGTCCATCAGGGCGGCCACGCCGATCATGGACGTGGCGGGCATGATCTGGCCGAACGCCGCCCCATGGGCCAGGGCGTACTCCTGCCAGCGGGAGATGTCGGTGACGAACATCCGGGTCCTGACCACGTCGGCCAGGCTGGCACCCAGCCGCTCCAGCGCCTCGGCCACGTTGGCGATCGCCTGTGCCGCCTGCGCCCGCGCGTCACCGGGGTGGACCAGCTCGCCGTCGCGCACCGAGGTGCAGCCGGCCACGAACACGAAGTCGCCCGCTGCCACCGCCCGGCTGTAGCCGACCACCGGCTCCCACGGGGTGCCGCTCGAGATCCGGCGTGTCATCCTCATTGCCTCCCTCGCGGGCGCTTCGCCGGCTTCGGGAAGCTGTCCTCGGCGCCGGGACACCGCGGCGGCCCTGGCGGGCCTTGCGGCGTTCGGCCCGCCGCCTGCGGCGCCACCGCCGCGAGCGCCTGCTCCAGCGTGAACGCCCCGGCGTACAGTGCCTTGCCCACGATTGCCCCCTCCACCCCCAGCGGGGCCAGCGCCGCGATCGCCTGCAGGTCATCCAGGCTGGCCACACCGCCGCTGGCGATCACCGGCGCGCTGGTGCGGGCGCATACGCGGCGGAGCAGGTCCAGGTTCGGGCCGGTCAGCGTGCCGTCCCTGCTGACATCGGTGACCACGAACCGGGCGCAGCCGTCAGCGTCGAGCCGGTGAAGCGTCTCGTCGAGATCCCCGCCCTCACGGGTCCAGCCCCGCGCGGCCAGCCGGGTCCCCCGCACGTCGAGCCCGACGGCGATCTTCTCCCCGTGCTCGGCGATGACCGACCGGACCCAGCCCGGCCGCTCCAGGGCCGCGGTGCCGATGTTGACGCGGGCACAGCCGGTGGCCAGCGCGGCGGCGAGGGAGGCGTCGTCACGGATGCCGCCGGACAGCTCGACAGCGACGCCGAGCCGGCCCACCACATCGGCGAGCAGCGCCGCGTTGGACCCGCGGCCGAACGCGGCGTCCAGGTCGACCAGGTGGATCCACCGGGCGCCGGCCGCCTGCCAGGCGAGCGCGGCCCGCAGCGGATCGCCGTACCCGGTCTCGGTGCCGGCCGCCCCCTGGACCAGCCGCACCGCCTGGCCGTCCGCCACGTCCACCGCGGGCAGCAACGTCAAGGTCCGGGCTGCCTCCGCCGTCGTGCCGTCCGTCATCGGATCGTCTCCAGCCAGTTCGCCAGCAGGGCGGCACCGGTGTCGCCGGACTTCTCCGGGTGGAACTGGGTCGCGCACAGCGGCCCGTTCTCCACCGCGGCAAGGAACGGCTCGCCGTGGGTCGCCCAGGTGAGCAGGGGCGCCGCCATGTGCTCGCCGGCCACGAGCGGCAGCGAGCGGGCGGCGTAGGAGTGGACGAAGTAGAACCTCTCCTGCGGCCCGATCCCGGCCAGCAGGACCGACCCGGCGGGCGGGCTGACCGTGTTCCAGCCCATGTGCGGCAGGACCGGCGCCGTCAGCCGTTCCACCGTGCCGGGCCACTGCCCGCATCCCTTGGTGTGGATGCCGTGCTCGACCCCCTCGCCGAACAGCACCTGCATCCCGACGCAGATGCCCAGCACCGGCCGCGACCCGGCCAGCCGCCGGTCGATCAGCTGGTCACCGCGGACCTCCAGCAGGCCGGCCATGCAGGCGGCGAACGCGCCCACACCCGGGACCACCAGCCCGTCGGCGTTCAGCGCCGCGCCGAAGTCCGCCGTCACCTCCGCCTGCGCCCCGGCCCGCCGCAGTGCCCGCTCGGCCGAGCGCAGGTTCCCCGAGCCGTAGTCGAGCACCACGACCCGGGGCCGGCGGCGGGCGGCCGGCGGGCTTGCCGCCATCACAGGGTGCCCTTGGTGCTGGGCACGCCCCGGGCCCGCGGGTCCGGCGCCGCCGCCGCCCGCAGCGCCCGGGCCACCGCCTTGAACTGGGCCTCCACGATGTGGTGCGGGTTGCGCCCGGTGACGCTCAGGTGCAGGCAGATGCCCGCGGCCGCGGTGAGCGACTCGAAGAAGTGCCGGGTCAGCGTGGTGTCGTAGCTGCCGATCAGCGGCGCCATGCCGTCCGGCTCGGCGTGCACCAGGTAGGGCCGCCCGGACAGGTCCACCGCGGCCCGGGCCAGCGTCTCGTCCAGCGGGACGGCGGCGTCCCCGAACCGGCTGATGCCGGTCTTGTCACCCAGCGCCTCCCGCAGCGCCTGCCCGAGCAGGATCGCGGTGTCCTCCACCGTGTGGTGGGCATCCACCTCGACGTCGCCGACCGCCTGCACGGTCAGGTCGAGCAGGCCGTGCTTGGCCAGCTGGGCGAGCATGTGGTCGAAGAACGGCACGCCGGTGCTGACCGCGGCGGTGCCGGTGCCGTCGAGGTCGAGCTCGACCAGCACGCTGGTTTCCTTGGTAACCCGTTCCAGGCGGGCGGTCCGGCTCACCTGCGTGCCTCCTCCGGTGCCCCGCGCGTCCCGGTGTCCAGGGTGGTGCGGCCGGCCGCACCGGCCAGCACCGCGTCCAGGGCGCCCCGGAACGCGGCCATCTCCTCAGCCGTGCCGACACTCACCCGCAGCCACCCCGGCGGGCCGAGCTTGCGCACCAGCACCCCCCTGTCCAGCAGTGCCTGCCACGCCGCGCCGGAGTCGGCGAAGGCGCCGAACAGCACGAAGTTCGCGTCCGAGTCAGCGACGGCGAGTCCCCTGCCGCGCAGCCAGGCCACGGCCGCGTCCCGTTCCGCCCTGATCGTGGCGACCGTGGCCAGCGGCTCGGCCGCGTGCGCGAGCGTGGCCCGCGCCACCGCCTGCGTGACCGAGGACAGGTGATACGGGAGCCGGACGAGGAGCAGCGCGCTGATCACCGCCGGATCGGCCGCCAGGTACCCGAGGCGGGCGCCGGCCAGGGCGAACGCCTTGGACATGGTGCGAGTGACCACCAGGGCGGGGAACCGTGGCAGCAGGGCCAGCGCGGTCACCGCGGGGTCGCGGGCGAACTCGGCGTATGCCTCGTCCACCACCACCATGCCGGGCGCGGCGGCGCACACCGCCTCGATGACCGCGGGCGGCAGCGCGGCGCCGGTCGGGTTGTTCGGCGAGGTGAGGAACACCACGTCCGGCCGGTGCTCGCCGATCGCCGTGACCGCCCGGCCAGGGTCGAGGGCGAAGTCGTCCTCGCGGGCACCGCTGATCCACTCGGTGGCGGTGGAACGGGCGATGATCGGATGCATCGAGTACGACGGCTCGAACCCGATCGCGGTGCGGCCGGGGCCGCCGAACGCCTGCAGCAGCTGCTGGATGATCTCGTTCGAGCCGTTGGCGGCCCACACCCGCCCGCCGTCCAGGCCGTGCCCGAGGTAGGCGGCCAGATCGGCGCGCAGCGCGACCGCGTCCCGGTCGGGGTAGCGGTTGAGCGAGCCCGCCACCGCGGCGACGGCGTCGGTGATCGCGCGCGCCAGCCCGGCCGACGGCGGGTAGGGGTTCTCGTTGGTGTTGAGCCGGACCGGCACGTCAAGCTGCGGCGCCCCGTAGGCGGTGACGCCTGCCAGCTCCGGCCGGACCGGCAGCCATTCCGGCAGGTTCACGCCCCGCCCTCCGGTACCCGGATGCGGACGGCGGCGACGTGGGCGGCCAGGTCCTCCGCACCGCCGAGGGCGTCGATGTGCGGCGCAACGGCGGCCAGCGCGGGCCGCGAGCACTCGACCACGTGGATGCCGCGCAGGAAAGACAGCACCGACAGGCCGCCGGTGTGCCGGGCGGTGCCGCCGGTGGGCAGCACGTGGTTGGACCCGGCGAGGTAGTCGCCGAGCGACACCGGGGCGTAGGCGCCCACGAAGACAGCGCCGGCGTTGCGGACGCGGGCCGCCAGGGCGGCAGCATGTTCGGCCTGGATCTCGAGGTGCTCGGGCGCCCAGGCGTCCGACACCGCCAGCGCGGCGTCGGGGTCGTCCACGAGCACGCAGGCGGACTGGCCCGCCAGCGCCTGCTCCACCCGCTCGCGGTGGCGGGCGGCGGCCACCTGCGGTGCGAGGGCCTTCTCGGTGCGGTCGGCCAGCGCCGGGTCGGTGGTGATGAGCAGGCAGGCGGCGAGCGGGTCGTGCTCGGCCTGCGCGATGAGGTCGGCGGCGACGAAGTCGGCGTCGGCGGTGTGGTCGGCGATGATGGCGACCTCGGTCGGGCCGGCTTCCGCGTCGGTGCCGACGGTGCCGAGCAGCAGCCGCTTGGCGGCTGCCACGTAGACGTTGCCCGGGCCGGTGATCACGTCCACCGGGGCGCAGTCGGCGGTGCCGTAGCCGAACATGGCGATGGCCTGCGCGCCGCCGGCCGCGTGCACCTCCTCGATCCCGAGCAGGGCGCAGGCGGCGAGCACCACAGGGTGCGGCAGCCCGCCGTGCTCGGCCTGCGGCGGCGACGCGACGGCGATCTGGGGAACCCCGGCCACCTGGGCCGGAACCACGTTCATGACCACCGAGGAGGGGTAGACGACCAGCCCGCCCGGCACGTAGACACCGGCCCGCCCGACCGGGACATAGCGCTCGGTGACCGAGGACCCGTCGGCTACCGCGGTCACACTGTCGGGTGGCCGCTGTGCCTCGTGGACCAGGCGGGCCCGGCGGATCGCCTCCGCCAGTGCGGCCCGGACCTGCGGGTCCAGCGCGGCCAGCGCATCGGCCAGGGCAGGCGCCGGGACCCGGGTGGTGGCCAGGTCCACCCCGTCGAAGCGGATGGTGTGCTCCCGCACCGCCGCCGCGCCGCGCTTGCGCACGTCCTCGCAGATGGGCCGCACCTTCTCGACCGCGGCCTCGACGTCAAGCGTGGCCCGCGGCAGCACACCGGCGAGGTTCTCCCGGTTCAGGGCCGCGGCCGGCCGGCCCCGCAGATCGATCATGGACAGCACCCGCCCAGTCTATGGAGCGGGCGGCCCGGCCTGGCGCCGCTGTCCGCATGCTGGAATCAGGGGCGTCAGCCCTCCGCCAGTGCGCGGCGCGATGACTGCGGGGCGCCGCGATGACGGCCCCGGGTCGAGAATGCCACCATGCCGCCGGCCATCAGGCCGGCCGCCAGCGGCCAGAACGCCAGTGCCCCCGTCGCGCGCAGCATCAGCGCATCACGCAGCCGGGCGCCCACCGGCAGGGTGGCCAGCTGGTGATGGAAGGCGGCCAGCCCGGACTGCTCCCCGACCCAGCGCGTGAGGTAGGCGGCTGCGACCGCCCCGGCCAGCACCCCGGCCATCGCCAGCGGGCCGTGCCTGCGCACGGCCAGCAGGTAGCCCAGCGCCCCCGACAGCACCCCGCCAGTGAGGGTGATCAGGCAGAACGAGGCGTCGGCGGCGATGAACGCGCTCGTCTCGACCTGGACCAGGCCGGCCGCGCCCGGGCTGACCATCACCAGCAGCGCCCGCGGCGCCAGCTGCGACCAGGCGTAGCCAGCGGCCAGCCCCAGCAGCGCGGTGCCGGCGGCGGCGGCCAGCGCGGCACCGATCGCGGCCGGCCGCACGTCCAGCGGCCGCACGTCGGCCGGCCCCGCGCCTGGCCGCACGGGGCCCGCACCGGACGGCCGCCCCGGGCCGGCATCGCCAGGCCGGGCGGCACCGGGATGCTCGGGCAGCTCGGACATTGTCGGCAGCAGCGTACGCGACCCTGGCCGGGCCGGGGGCCACGCAGCGCCGTGCCGGGCCGGGCCGGTCCACCGGAGCGCCGTGCCTGCCCGGGCCGGGAACCTTGCTACCGTGTGTGCTGTTTGCGGCAGGGGCCGTCGCCGCCCAGCCGGGCCAGCCGCAGCCGGACCACCTCACTGGTGAGGGGAACCAGATGATCGAGGTACACGACCTCACCAAGCATTATGGCGACAAGCTCGCCGTCGACCACCTGTCGTTCACGGTCGAGCCGGGCCGGGTGACCGGGTTCCTGGGCCCGAACGGCGCGGGCAAGTCGACCACGATGCGGCTGATCCTGGGCCTGGACCGGCCGCAGGCCGGGACCGCGACCATCGGCGGCAGGCGGTACGACCAGCTCGCCCGCCCGCTGCGGACCGTGGGGGCGCTGCTGGAGGCCAAGGCCATGCACGACGGCCGCAGTGCCTACAACCACCTGCTGTACCTCGCCCAGACCCAGGGCCTGCCGCGCACGCGCGTGGACGAGGTGCTGGCCCTGGTCGGGCTCACCGACGTCGCGCACAAGCGGACCGGCGGCTACTCGCTCGGCATGAGCCAGCGGGTCGGCATCGCCGCGGCCATGCTCGGCAACCCGCCGGTCCTGCTGCTGGACGAGCCGGTCAACGGCCTGGACCCGGAAGGGATCCGGTGGATCAGGAACCTGATGAAGCAGCTCGCCGGCGAAGGCCGCACGGTCTTCGTGTCCAGCCACCTCATGAACGAGATGGCGGTGACCGCCGATCATCTGATCGTGATCGGCCGCGGCAGGCTCATCGCGAACTGTCCCACCCAGGAGCTCATCGAGCACAGCTCCGAGCGGACGGTGCTGGTGCGCTCGCCGCAGTCAGACCGGCTCGGTGAGCTGATCACCGCCGGCGGCGGCGTGGTGAAGCCGGAGGACGGCGCCGCCCCGCCGGGCGGGCTGAGCGTCACCGGGATGGAGGCCCCGCGGATCGGCGAGATCGCCGCTGGCGCCGGGATCGTCCTGCACGAGCTGACCCCCCGGCTCGCCTCACTGGAGGAGGCTTTCATGGAGATGACGGCGGGCAGCCTGGAGTACGGCGTGGGGCCAGAGGCCCAGGCCGCGCGGGCGCAGGCCGCACAGGCATCTCCCGGCCCGGCCGACGGGAGCCAGTCGTGACCGCCGCCAGCCCGCCCACGCAGGCCGGTCCCGCAGCCGAGCTGCCGCCGGCGGCCGGGACGGGGGGAATCTGGCGGCTGCTGGCCGCCGAGTGGACGAAGATCCGCTCCGTCCGGTCCACCCTGTGGACGCTGATCCTGCTGGTCGTCGTGACCGTGGGCTTCACCTCCCTGCTCACGCTGGCGATCAGCGCCAGCTGGGACCGGTCCCGCCCGGGCGAGCACGCGGCCATCGTCGCCGACCCGGTCGGCGCCATCCTGGGCACCGGCATCACGTTCGGCCAGCTCACCATCTGCGTGCTGGGTGTGCTGGTCATCTCCAGCGAATACTCCAGCGGCGCGATCCGGGCGTCGCTGCTCGCGGTCCCCCGCCGGTGGCCCATGCTGGCCGCCAAGGCCGTCGTCTTCGGTGTGATCGTGTTCGTGGTGGGTGAGCTGGCCTCGTTCGGCTCGTTCTTCGCCGGGTCAGCGATCCTGCACAGCCACGCACCCGTGTCGCTGGGCGACCCAGGGGTCCTGCGGGCGGTGCTCGGGGCCGGGCTCTATGTCGTCCTGCTCGGCTGGTTCTCGATGGCGATCGGCGGACTGCTGCGCCACACCGCTGGCGCCATTACGACCGCCATCGGGGTGGTCTTCGTCCTGCCGATCGTCGGCGGCTTCCTGCCCGGGAGCTGGGGTCATCACATCGACAACTACCTGCCGTCAGTCGCCGGCAGCATGATCGCCCAGGCACACCAGGGAGTGGACCAGGTGCTGACGCCATGGCAGGGGTTCGGCGTGTTCTGCATCTGGACGGCCGTGGTGCTGGCCGCCGCGTTCTACTTCCTCCAGCGCCGCGACGCCTGATACCTGCCCGGCGCGGTCAGGAGACGCAGGCCGGGCCCAGCAGCTGCTTCAGGTCGGCGAGCAGGCCCGGGGACGGCTTGACCCGCAGCTTGTCATCGAGCTTGACCACGGTCGTGCGGCGCCCATTGCACAGCCGCAGGTGCACCTCGGCCAGGCCCGGGTGGCTGCGCAGCACCTCCTGCAGCCCGTCCACCACGGGGACGACGCACCGCTGCACCGGGAGCGACACGACGAAAGGGCCGGACTGACCGGACGACAGGTCCGGCGCGGTCACCTCCCGCGCCACCAGCTTGGGCGAGTCGTCCCGCCGGTCGAGGCGGCCCTTGACGATCACGATGGCGTCGTCGGTGAGCAGGGTCGCGCACTCGGCGTAGGTGGCCGGGAAGAACAGCACCTCCAGCGCGCCTTCCAGGTCCTCCAGCGTGGCGGCCGCCCAGGGCATCCCCTGCTTGGTCACCTTCCGCTGCACCCCGGACAGGATCCCGCCGACCGTGACCTGCTGGGCGTCGGCCCGGTCGCCGCGCGGGCCCCGTTCGGCCTCCTCCGCGGCCGAGCCGAGCAGCTGGGCGACCGAGCAGTCGGTGACGGCACCGAGGATGTGCTCCACCCCGAGCAGCGGGTGGTCGGACACGTACAGGCCGAGCATCTCCCGCTCGAACCCGAGCAGGGTTGGCTTGTCCCACTCCCCGTCGGGGATGCCGACCTCGAACGCCGCCTCGATCTCCGCGTCCCCGCCGAACAGCGAGTCCTGGCCCATGGCCTCGTTGCGCTTGACGTCGATCACGGTGTCGATGGCCTGCTCGTGGATGAGCAGCAGGCCCTTGCGCGGGTGCCCGAGCGAGTCGAACGCGCCGGCTTTGATCAGGGACTCGATGACCCGCTTGTTGCAGACGTTGACCGGGACCTTGCGCAGGAAGTCGCTGAAGCTGGCGAAGGCGCCCTTGCCCGAGCGGGCGGCCACGATCGCCTCCACCACGTTGGTGCCCACGTTGCGGACAGCGGCCAGGCCGAACCGGATGTCGCCGCCGACCGGGGTGAAGGTCGCCGCCGACGCGTTCACGTCCGGCGGCAGCACGGTGATCCCCATCCGGCGGCACTCGTTCAGGTAGAGGGCGCTCTTGTCCTTGTCACCGGAGACCGAGGTGAGCAGCCCGGCCATGTACTCGGCCGGGTAGTTGGCCTTCAGATAGGCGGTCCAGTAGGAGACCAGGCCGTAGGCGGCGCTGTGCGCCTTGTTGAAGGCATAGTCGGAGAACGGGACCAGGATGTCCCACAGCGTCTTGATCGCCGACCCGGAGTAGCCGTTCGCTTTCATGCCGGCCTCGAACGGCGCGTACTCCTTGTCCAGGATCTCCTTCTTCTTCTTGCCCATGGCCCGGCGGAGCAGGTCCGCGTTGCCCGGCGTGTACCCGGCCAGCTCCTGGGCGATCGCCATCACCTGCTCCTGGTAGACGATCAGCCCGTAGGTGTCGCCCAGGATGTCACTCAGCGAATCGGCAAGTTCCGGGTGGATCGGCACGACCGGCTTGCGGCCGGTCTTGCGGTCGGCGTAGTCGTTGTGCGCGTTCGCGCCCATCGGGCCTGGCCGGTAGAGCGCGCCCACCGCCGAGATGTCCTCGAAGTTGTCCGGCCGCATGCTGCGCAGCAGCGCCCGCATCGGGCCGCCGTCGAACTGGAAGATGCCGAGGGTGTCACCACGCGCCAGCAGCTCGTAAGTGGGCCTGTCGTCGAGCGGGAGGGTCTCCAGGTCGACCGTGACGCCCCGGTTGGCCTTGATCCCGCTGACCGCGTCCTCCAGCACGGTGAGGTTGCGCAGGCCCAGGAAGTCCATCTTGAGCAGGCCGAGCTCCTCACAGGCCGGGTAGTCGAACTGGGTGATGACCGCGCCGTCCGCCTCCCGCTGCCAGACCGGGATGTGCTCGATGAGCGGCTCGCTGCTCATGATCACCCCGGCCGCGTGCACGCCGGCCTGGCGGATCAGGCCCTCCAGCCCGCGCGCGGTGTCGATCACCTGCCGGACCTCGGCTTCGGCCTCGTACAGCGCGCGGATCTCGCCGGCCTCGCCGTACCGGGGGTGATCAGAGTCGAATATCCCGGAGAGCGGGACGTCCTTGCCCATCACCGCGGGCGGGAACGCCTTGGTGATCCGGTCGCCCAGGGCGTAAGGGAAGCCGAGCACCCGGGCCGCGTCCTTGACCGCCGCCTTGGCCTTGATGGTGCCGTACGTGATGATCTGGGCGACCCGGTCGTCCCCGTATTTTTCCGTGACATAACGGATGACATCGCCGCGACGGCGCTCGTCGAAGTCGATGTCGATGTCGGGCATGGACACGCGCTCGGGATTGAGGAACCGCTCGAACACGAGCCCGTGCACGAGAGGGTCCAGGTCGGTGATGCCCAGGGCATAGGACACGATGCTCCCGGCGGCGCTGCCGCGGCCTGGGCCGACCCGGATCCCGTTGCGTTTGGCCCACATGATGAAGTCGGCGACCACCAGGAAGTACGAGCAGAACCCCATCGCGACGATGACGCCCATCTCGTACTCGGCCTGCTGGCGGCGCCGCTCGTCGTAGCCATCCGGGTAGCGCCGGTCCATGCCCTGCCAGACCTCGGCGCGGAAACAGCTCTCCTCGGTCTGGCCCGGCGGCACCGGGAAGTCCGGCATCAGGTTGGACTTGGTGAAGGCGACGTCGGCCCGCTCGGCGATCAGCAAGGTGGTGTCGCAGCCCTGCTGCCACTCCTCGTCGGAGCTGGCCGCCCGCATCTCCTGCGGGCTCTTCAGGTAGTAGCCGGTGCCCTCGAACCGGAACCGGGTGGGGTCGGCCAGGTTGGTCCCGGTCTGCACGCACAGCAGCACCTCGTGCGCCTTGGCGTCGTCCGGCCGGCTGTAGTGCGAGTCGTTGGTCACGACGAACGGCAGCGACAGCTCACCGGCGATGCGGCGCAGGCCGTCCCGGACCCGCCGCTCGATGGGCAGGCCGTGGTCCATGATCTCGACGAAGAAGCTGCCCGGCCCGAAGATGTCACGGTAGGTGGCGGCCGCTTCCAGCGCCTGCCGCTCCTGGCCGAGCCGGAGCCGGGTCTGCACCTCACCCGACGGGCAGCCGGTGGTGGCAATGATCCCCTTCGCGTGCGCGGCGAGCAGTTCGCGGTCCATCCGCGGCTTGCGGAAGTAACCCTCCAGCGACGCCAGCGAGGACAGCCGGAACAGGTTGTGCATGCCCTCGCTGCTCTCGGCGAGCAGCGTCATGTGCGTATAGGCACCGGCGCCGGACACATCGTCGTCCTTTTGCGCCGGGCTTCCCCAGCGCACCGGCTGGCGGTGCCGCCGGTGCTCGGGCGCGACGTAGGCCTCGATGCCGATGATGGGCTTCACGCCGGCCGCGGTCGCCTTGGCCCAGAAGTCGTAGGCGCCGTAGACGTTGCCGTGGTCGGTCATGGCTACGGCCGTCATGCCGGTGCGCTGGCACTCGGCGAACATGTCCTTCAGCCGGGCGGCACCGTCCAGCATGGAGTACTCGGTGTGCACATGCAGGTGCACGAAGCCGTCTCCCCTGGATCCCGCCGCCGTCACGAGCAACCTCCTTCGGGCAGGCGCCAGCCAGGGCGCGACAAACCGGGGCCGGGGGAAGCAGCCGGCGCTGCCTGCGCAAGGCACGTTCCGTGCGGAAACGCCCACCCAGACGGGCACGCCAGCCCGGCTCCATGAGCCTACAGATGCCGGGCCACCGGGGGCGACCCGGCGCGCCGGATGTGCGTTAGGCCCGTCATGCCCGTCCTGGCGGAAACTCCGTTTCGGGCGGGACAGCGTCATCGCCCGGTCCGGATGTAAGTCGGCCGCCACCCGGCCAGCGGCGGCAGCGGCCGGTGCCGTCCCCGCCGCCACCAGACGGCTGGCTCGCGGCGCAGGTCAGCTCTCGGCCCGCAGGATCTCCAGCGCCGCATCCAGGTCGGCGGCGTAGCTGCTGGTGAACTCGACCTGGCGGCCAGCCGGGTGGGCGAAACCAAGCCGGACCGCGTGCAGCCATTGCCGGGTCAGGCCCAGCCGGGCGGCCAGGACCGGATCGGCCCCGTAGAGGCGGTCGCCCACGCACGGGTGGCGCACCGCCGCCATGTGCACCCGGATCTGGTGGGTCCGGCCGGTCTCCAGGATGACCTCGACCAGGCTGGCACCGCGGAACGCCTCGATGGTGTCGTAGTGGGTGACGCTCGGCCGGCCGCCGGCGATCACCGCGAACCTGCCGTCCCCGGACGGGTGCCGGCCGATGGGCGCGTCCACGGTCCCGCGCAGCGGGTCCGGGTGGCCCTGCACCAGGGCGTGGTAGCGCTTGTCCACCGTGCGCTCGCGGAACGCCCTTTTCAGCGCGGCATAGGCGCGCTCACTCTTGGCGACCACCATCAGCCCGGTGGTGTTCGCGTCCAGCCGGTGCACGATGCCCTGCCGCTCGGCGGCGCCGCTGGTGGCGATGGTGTGCCCGGCGGCGAGCAGCCCTTCCAGCACGGTCGGTCCGGTCCAGCCGGGCGTGGGGTGCGCGGCCACCCCGGCGGGCTTGTCCACCACGATGATGTCGCCGTCCTCGTAGACGACGGCCAGGCCCGGCACACGCTGCGGGACGGGGACGGCCGTGACCGGTGGCGGCAGCGTGACCTCCAGCCACTCCCCGGCCGGCACCCGGTCCGACTTGGCGGCGGGCCGGCCGGCCATCAGCACCTGCCCGCCGGCGATCAGGTCTGCTGCGGCGGTGCGGGACAGCCCGAACATGCGCGCCAGCGCCGCGTCGAGACGCTCACCGTCCAGCCCCTCCGGCACGGCCACCCGGCGCTGGTCCCCGGCGGTCACCCCCTGCTGTCCCCGGCCGTGTCCCCCCGCTCGCGAGCCTTGCCCCCGGTCACCGGCCCGGGGGCCTGACCGTCCTGCTCCCCAGCGTCCCGCGCCGGCCATGCCGCGCCACCTGGCCCAGCGTGCCCACCGGGCCCACCGGTCCCGGAGTGGCCGTCCCGGCTGCCGTCCAGGCGGAAGCCGCGGGCCGCGAGCAGCACGGCGAGCACCCCTCCGCAGACGATCGCCGAGTCGGCCACGTTGAACACCGGCCAGTGCGGCAGCTGGAGCCAGTCGACCACGTCGCCGCGGAACAGGCCGGGCGAGCGGAGCAGCCGGTCGGTCAGGTTGCCGGTCGCCCCGCCAAGCAGCAGCCCCAGGGTGATCGCCCACGGCAGGCTCCGCAGCCGCCGCGACGTGCGCAGGATGAAGAAGATCACCCCGACCGCGATGACGGTGAACACGATGGTCATCGAGGTCCCGAAGCTGAACGCCGCGCCGCTGTTGCGCACCACGACCAGGTTCAGCAGGCCGCCCAGCAGCCGGACCTCGCGCGGCGGCGGCAGGGTGGCCACCACGATGATCTTGGAGATCACGTCGGCGATGTAGACGCCGCCCGCCACCGTCAGCAGCAGGCTCAGCCGGCGCCGCCCAGCCGGCCCGCTCTCCTGCGGCGGCGCCCCCTCCTGCGGCACCACCCTCAGCGCCGTTCCTCGCGCTGCTTGCATGTCACGCACAGGGTCGCCCGCGGGAACGCCTGCAGCCGGGCCTTCCCGATCGGCTGCCCGCACGACTCGCAGATCCCGTAGGTGCCGTCATCGATCCTGGCCAGCGCACGCTCGGCGACATCGAGCAGGTCCCGCGCGTTCTGGGTGAAGGCGAGCTCGTATTCGCGCTGGAACGTCTTGGCCCCGGCGTCCGCCTGGTCGTCGCCCGCGCCCCCGACCGCATCACCAAGCCGTTCCGCGATCTCCGACTCGGCCTGGTCGATATCGGTGTGCAGCCCCGTGACCTCGGCCTGCAGTTCCGCGCGCACTTTGTCCAGTTCCGCCTCGGTCCAGGGCTTCTCCCCCGAGCGCACGGGAAGAGCGGCGGCGCCAGAACGCCTGGCTGCGGCCATATCCTGCCTCCCTCCGCGCGATGATGCATGCCCCACGTAATCGATCTTGAATGCGGGCAGTCACCGGAGGATAATTCGCCGTGGCAGGGCACCGCAAACCCATCCGGGCCGGCCGCGTGGCGCGGCGGCGGCAGATCCATCCGCCTTCCGGCCACGTGAGCCACCAAAACCCATTCCGTTCCCGGGCCGGCGATCGGCTATCGTGGTGAACCTGCAAAGCGTTGATGGGGACAGCTGCCGCTGACCGCGGCCCGCAGCGACCCGGGGATGGTGTGAGCCCGGGGGCCTGCCCAGCGGACCAGATCACCCCGGAGCTACCGGAAGAACAGCTACTGCTCAGTAGAGCCGGCCGCAGGATCAAGTGGAGTGGGCCGCACCAGCCGGGGACAGGCGCGGCCAAGGAGGGTGGTACCGCGGAGCCGCCGCCGGCTGGCTTCGTCCCTCCAGCGATGCGTACGCGCGGGACGGCCTGGCCGGCCGCGTGGCGATCCGCAGGAGGCCAGCCCGACCATGCCGCAGTCCCACGACACGCGTCATTTCCCCGCCCTTCCGGCGGCGATCGACCTGCCTGCCATGGAGCACGAGATGCTCCAGCGGTGGCAGGACGGCAAGGTCTTCGAGCGCTCCCTGGAGCGGACCACCGCCGGGCCGCTGTGGACGTTCTACGAGGGCCCCCCGACCGCCAACGGCATGCCCGGTGTCCACCACATCGAGGCCCGCGTCTTCAAGGACCTGTTTCCCCGGTTCAAGACCATGCAGGGCTTCCACGTTCCCCGGCAGGGCGGCTGGGACTGCCACGGCCTGCCGGTCGAGGTGGCGGTGGAGAAGGAACTCGGGCTGTCCGGCAAGAAGGACATCGAGGCCTACGGGGTGGCCGCCTTCAACGAGCGGTGCCGTGAATCGGTGCTGCGGCACGTGGACGCGTTCGAGGAGCTCACCGGCCGGCTCGGCTACTGGGTGGACCTTGACCGCGCCTACCGGACCATGGACCCGGCCTACATCGAGTCCGTGTGGTGGTCACTGAAGGTCATCTTCGACAAGGGCCTGCTGGTCAAGGACTACCGGATCAGCCCGTACTGCCCCCGCTGCGAGACCCCGCTCTCCGACCACGAGATGGGGCAGCCCGACGTCTACGAGATGGTCACCGATCCCTCGGTCACCGTCCGCTTCCCGCTGGCCAGCCTGCCCGACGGGGCGAACCCGCTGCTGGCCGGGGCCGATCTGCTGGTGTGGACGACGACGCCGTGGACGCTGGTGTCCAACACCGCGGTGGCCGTCCACCCCGGCGAGACCTACGTGGTGGCCCGCAAGGCCGGCGACGGGGACACGGTGGTGGTGGCCGAGAGGCTGATGGCGCGGGTGCTCGGTGAGGGCTGGCACGTCACCGCCCGCGTTGCCGGCGGGGAGCTGGCCGGGGCCCGCTACCAGCCCCCGTTCAGCCTTATCGAAGTTCCGGACGCGCACGTGGTGGTGACCGGCACGTTCGTGACCACCGAGGATGGCACGGGGCTGGTGCACATGGCACCCGCGTTCGGTGCCGAAGACATGGAGGCGTCGCGGGCGCACGGGCTGCCGGTGGTGAACCCCATCGGGCCCGACGGCCGGTTCGAGCAGTCGGTGCCCATGGTGGGCGGGGTGTTCTTCAAGGACGCCGACCAGCGGCTCTCCCACGACCTGGCCGAGCGGGGGCTGCTGTTCCGGTCCGAGCTGCACGACCACAGCTATCCGCACTGCTGGCGGTGCCACACACCGCTGCTCTACTACGCGCTGCCGTCCTGGTACATCCGCACCACCGTGATCAAGGACCAGCTGCTGGCCGAGAACGAGCGGACCAACTGGCAGCCGCCGAACATCAAGCACGGCCGGTACGGCGAGTGGCTGCGCAACAACGTCGACTGGGCGCTGTCGCGGACGCGGTACTGGGGCACCCCGCTGCCGCTCTGGGAGTGCCAGCAGGGCCACCTGACCTGCGTCGGGTCGCTGGCCGAACTGAGCGAGCTGGCGAACACGGACCTGACCGACCTGGACCCGCACCGGCCGTTCGTGGACGAGATCGCGATCGCCTGCTCCCAGTGCGGAGGGCTGGGCGTGCGGGTGCCTGAGGTCATCGACGTCTGGTACGACTCCGGATCCATGCCGTTCGCCCAGCACGGCGCGCCGCACCGCAACGCGGGCGAGTTCGAGCGCGCGTACCCGGCCCAGTTCATCTGCGAGGCGATCGACCAGACCCGCGGCTGGTTCTACTCGCTGATGGCGGTCGGCACGCTGGTGTTCGGCCGGTCCTCGTACGAGAACGTCGTGTGCCTTGGCCTGGTCGTGGACGAGCGCGGCCGCAAGATGAGCAAGCACCTGGGTAACGTGCTGGAGCCGATGCCGCTGATGGAGGACGCCGGCGCGGACGCGGTCCGGTGGTTCTTCGCGGCCGCCGGATCGCCGTGGGCCACCCGCAAGATCGGGCACGGAGCGCTGGAAGAGATCGTCCGCAAGGTGCTGCTGACCTACTGGAACACCGTGTCGTTCCTGGTCCTGTACGCGAACGCGGCTGGTGCCAGCGGGCAGGCGTGGGGACCGTCGATGCTGGCCAGCGCGCCAGCGCCGGCGGACCGGCCGCTGCTCGACCGCTGGCTGCTCAGCGAGCTGAACGCAGTCACCGCCGATGTCACCGCCGCCCTGGAGAATTTCGACACCGCCACCGCCGGGCGGCGGCTCGCCGCTTTTGTCGACGACGTGTCCAACTGGTATGTGCGCCGGTCACGGCGCCGGTTCTGGGACGGGCCCGGGACGCCGGACGGGGCCGCCGCCTTCGCCACGCTCTATCAGTGCGCCGAAACGCTCACCCGGCTGATGGCACCCGTCGTGCCGTTCATCACCGATTACGTCTGGGGCGTGCTGCGCACCACGGACGCCCCCGATTCGGTGCATCTGGCCAGCTGGCCCGTGGCCGACCAGGGGCTGATCGATGAGCGCCTTTCCGGGCAGATGCGCCTGGTCCGGCGGCTGGTCGAGCTAGGCCGGTCGGCCCGGTCGGCCGCGTCGGTCCAGATCCGCCAGCCGCTCCCCCGCGCGCTGGTGGGCGCACCGGGGTTCGCGGACCTGTCACCGGAACTGACCGCCCAGATCGCGGCCGAACTCAACGTCCGCTCCCTGGAAGCGCTGAGCACGGTGGGCGAGGACCTGGTGGACCACGTCGTGAAGCCGAACTTCCGCACACTCGGCCGGCGCTTCGGCAAGGGCACCCAGGCGGTCGCGGCCGCGGTCACGGCCGCGGATCCCGTCAGCCTCGCCGGCGACCTGAACGCGGCGGGACAGGCGTCGGTCATGGTCGGTGGCGAGCAGGTGACCCTCGGGGCCGATGACGTGATCATCACCCAGACCCCCCGCGCAGGCTGGACCGTGGCTGCCGACGCCGGGGAGACCGTCGCACTGGAAATCCAGATCACTCCGGAGCTGCGCCGGGAAGGGCTGGCCCGGGAGGTGATCCGGCTCATCCAGGATGCCAGGAAGGCCGACGGCCTCGATGTGAGCGACCGGATTGAGCTGTGGTGGCACGCCGACGGCGCCGAACTCGCCGACGCCCTGGCCGAGCATGGGTCACTCATCGCCGGTGAGGTGCTGGCCGCGGACGTCCAGTCCGGGGCACCAGCCGGCGAGGCCAGAGCGCGCGCGATGCCTGCCGAGCACTCCGATGAGGGACTGGGCCTGACGTTCTGGCTGCGGCGGGCGTAACGGGCGGCCGGGCGGGCTCAGTTGCCGTCCGACAGCGGTTTGTCCGGCTCGCATGCCCGGCAGGGGATGCAGCCGTTGGCTTCCGCCTCCTGCCGGGTCGAGGTTTCGAGGTCCTCGCCGCCGAGGAACCGGATCAGGATGCAGCCGTTGCGGTGGTACCTGGCCACCCCGGGCACGATGCTGACGGTGTCGCCCGACGTCGCTGGCCCGGAGTCCTTGGCCTTAGCTGGCGCGGAATCTTCGGATGCGACTGGCCCGGAGTCCTTCGCCGGGGCGGGCCCGGAGTCATCAGCCGCGTCTGCCGCCGAGTCCTCACGGGCGGCTGCCTGGGTGCCCGCGGTGGCCGCCGCCCCCGGGTCCTTCGCCGAGGCTGCTGCTGATCCGGCTGTCATGCCCGCGGCGGGCGCCCCAGCCTCCTCGCCGGCACCCTCCGGCCGGGCAGGCTCGTCAGCATCATCCGTGGCGGCCCCGGTGACGCCGGCTGGCTTGCGCTCTGCGTCACCGGCCGCCTCGTCCTCATCGTCCTCGCCGATGTCCCCGTCCCCGGCCGCCGGCTCCCGGCCGTCCGGGCGGGTGGTTCCGGCGGCGGTGCCGGCAGCGGTCTTGCCGTCACCGGGCGACTCGCCGTCCCCCGGCGGTTCGTCGCCGCGGGGGGTCTCGTCGCGGGGGGTCTCGTCGCTGGCTGTCTCGTCCGGTTCGGCGGCCTGCCAGTCGTCTTCGTCGTCGAAGTCACCCAGATCCCCGATGTGGGTCAGGGGGATGCTCCAGGGTGAGGGGGCCGCTTCTTCCTCTTCCTCGATCTCGGCTTCGATCTCGGCCGCGTTGTCCTCGCCGTCCGTGGCATCTTTCCCGGACCGCCCGGAGTCACCGGGAGGGCCGGCGTCCACGTCCGCGCGCTCCGGCGGCTCGCCAGCAGCGGATGACGGCGGCCCCGGCCAGCCGGACACGCTAGGCGCCCAGGCGCTCCAGCGGCCCTCGCCGTCGGGCCCGCCTGGCTCCGGCTCTTCCGCCCGGAAGCGCAACGGGGAGAATTCGCCGGCGGCTCCTTCCTCTGGCGCCTCCGTCCGGTCGCCACCCATCGCGCGAGGCCCGGCTGTCGCGGCCCAGGGCGGGGCCCCGGGGTCGCGCTGCCCGCCCGCTTCGAGCTCCTCGCTGACCCGGTACCAGAAGTCATCGTGCACCGGCGTGGCTCCGGAAGGCGGCCAGCCCGGCGCTGAGGCGGCCGGTTCGGCAGACGGGATGGCACCCAGGCCATCCGCGGCCCAGTCGGCGGGATCCTGCCCGGCACCCGGGCGATCGGGAGACCGGCCGGTGGCACCGGCCCCGGCACCCGCCCGGTCAGGGGAGCCCGTCCCGGTGCCCGTACGGTCGGACGAGCCGGTACGGTCGGAATTGCCCGTGCGATCGGATGTGCCCGTGCGATCGGATTCGGCGGGTGCGTCCCAGTCGCGCGTCAGCATGCTGTCGGCCGACGCGGGCGGCGTGCCCGCCCCCGGTGGCGCCACTCCTGCTCCGGCGCCAGCGGGCTCGGCCCCGTTCCCCGCCGGGCCTTCGGCCCCCCAGGGCGCTGTACCCGCTGGCCCGTTCGGTGCGCGGCGGCCGGGCGGTGTGATCCCGGGACGCCCCCGCCCCGAACTGTGCGCGCCGCTGTAGCCGCCGGCGATCCTGCCGCCCATCCTGGCCGGGCCGGCCTTGCCCAGGCCGGGCCTTCCCGGGCCACTCTTGCCAGGGCCAGCCGTCACCGAATCGGGCTTGGCGGACCCTGGCTTCCCCGAGTCGGGCTTCCCGGAATCGGTTCTCGCCGCCTCGGCCTTGTCCGGTGTCTCCTTGCCAGCGTGTGGCTCGCCAGTGCCGGCCTTCGCCGCACCGGCCAGCCGGTCCCTGTCCA